>Ga0194126_10011278_pt1 | contig 11535 bp, 10 predicted proteins | sample TA2KigC150mmetaG_FD_148641 | JGI IMG/M metagenome (GOLD analysis project Ga0194126, IMG submission 148641) | Freshwater microbial communities from Lake Tanganyika, Tanzania - TA2015035 Kigoma Deep Cast 150m | ecosystem: Environmental > Aquatic > Freshwater > Lake | place: Tanzania: Lake...
CTTCAGCAGAAATGTCGCGGCATTTGGGTTTACTCATGCCGCAAGCGTAAAGAACTGAAAACGGAATGTTCCGAACAAAATGCTAACCTTCGTATCGGCAATCCGCTATTGCGGAGAAAAGCCGCGCCCTATCGGGCGGACTCGAAAGTTTTTTGACGCAGGCCCATCTCCGCCCTATAAGAGAGGCATGGACCATTATCTCGAACGCGTCGTCGACTTGACTGCGACGGACGCAAACTTCATTTACAACATGAGCGTCGAGGAAGCACGCGCGCGGTTGCTGAGCGGTTCGCCGGAAGCTGTCCGCGAAATCGACGGCTCTTTTGCTCTGGTGGCGCGAGCCGGCAAGCGGGTTCGCATGGTTCGCTCATTGGACCGGCCCATGCGCTATTTTCTCGCCAAACGCGAAGAGGGGCCGGCCCTAGTCGTGGCGGACCGGATCGATGCCATTCATCGCTGGCTCACGACCGAAGGTTTTCAGGACCAGTTTCATCCGAGTTACACCCGCATGGTTCCGGCGCATTATCTCGTCGAACTGCAACTGATCGGCTGCCCGGACCCGGATCCAACCTACACCCGTTTCTTCGCTCCCCAACGGAATGCCCTGCCGACGAACCTCGATGACATCGGACGGGTTTACATCAGCGCGTTAGCGGACGAGATTGCCAAGTGGCTGCGCCAGGTGCCGGAACGCGAACCGATAGGTGTTTGCTTTTCCGGCGGCATCGACAGCGGCGCGGTTCTTCTCACGACTTACCATGTGATGAAGAAGCTGGGTTTGAACCTCGGCCGGCTCAAGGCGTTCACGCTCACGTTCGGCGATGGTCCGGACCTTGAACAGGCGCGGCGCTTCCTGGATAGCTTGGGGTTAGGTTTCTTTCTGGAACCGATCGAAGCGAATCCGGCGAGCCTCGACGTCGGCGAAACAATTCGTGTGATCGAAGATTACAAGGCGTTGGATGTCGAGTGCGCGGCCATGGGGCTTGCGCTCTGCCGCGGTATCCGCGCTCGTTACACTGATTGGCGCTATTTGATCGATGGCGATGGCGGTGACGAAAACCTGAAAGATTATCCCATTGAAGAAAATCCCGAATTAACCATTCGGAGCGTGATTAACAATCGGATGTTGTACCAGGAAGGCTGGGGTGTCGGGACGATCAAACATTCGCTGACCTACTCGGGCGGGCTGAGCCGTTCTTACACGCGAACCTACGCCCCAGGACGTCACTGTGGTTTCGAGGGATTGAGCCCGTTCACGCGGCCCAACGTAATTGAGATTGCTGAGGGAATCCCATTCCTAGAGCTAACGGATTATCAGGTGGACCGGCTGTACCCGCTCAAGGGTGAAATTGTGTCGCGCGGAATCAAGGCGGTGACCGGGTTCGAGATGCCTGCATTCGAAAAGCGAAGGTTTCAGCATGGCGCTATCCGGGCGGAGACGTTGCGACACCGTGTGCCGAGTCGAGAAGCTGATTTGCGAAAGAAATTCTTGGCGATGTATTGTTAACGGCGGCCCGGCCGTGAAAGTTTTTCCCGTAACGCAGAGTTTCACTCTGCCGTATCGCCGACTTGAAGTCGGCAGCACGTCCGAGTTCTTGAATATCTCCGGTCGTTTGGTTGCCCTGCAGATTCAAAATCTGCGAGCCGGCAAAGTGAAACTCTGCGTTACGACAATCGTGTCCCGGCATTCAGGCATGTAGCAACTTCTTGTACCCAAATTCCAATCGAGAACGGGACCAATGGATTCTGGAACGGCGCGGTACGCGTAATTCAGTTTCCGGGTGGCGTCCCAATGGCTTACTGATGGAAGAAGAACCGTCTGATTCAGGGAAGCCAGTTTCCGTGGCGACGCTATTCTTGACGAATCGCGAATGTCCCTGGCGGTGTCTGATGTGCGACCTTTGGCAGAACACGCTTACTGAGACGGTCCCGGTCGGCGCGATTCCAGCACAAATCGATTACGCGTTGGCGGAACTTGCGCGCAGTGAGGCAGCAGCAGAGCCGCGGAACACCGAATCGACCGGACCGGTGCGAAAGCGTTCTGCTCAACCGGCGCGCACGCGATGGATCAAGCTCTACAACAGCGGAAGTTTCTTCGATCCCAACGCTATTCCGATTGCGGATTACGAGGCCATTGCCGACCGCGTGCGCGGGTTCGAGCGCGTGATCGTCGAGTGTCATCCGGCATTGGTGAATGACGGGATCCTGCGCTTCCGGGATTTGCTCGCCACTGCGCCATCCAGCGCTTCCCAGAACCACCGGGTGCAGTCGGTGACGCGGTTGGAAGTTGCAATGGGACTTGAAACGGCGCATCCCGACGTGCTGTCGCGTTTGAACAAGCGAATGACGCTCGAACAATTCTCGCGAGCAGCCGCTTTTTTGAAAACAAGCGACATCGATCTGCGAGTATTTATTCTCGTGAAACCGCCGTTTCTGGATGAGCGTAATGCGCTCACTTGGGCCAAACGTTCGTTGGATTTTGCTTTTGAAAACGGAGCGTCGGTGGCGTCGCTGATTCCAACGCGGTTTGGGAACGGCGCCCTTGAAGAACTGGCGAGGACCGGCGAATTCGCGCCGCCCAAGTTGTTCACGCTCGAAGCTGCATTTGCGCACGGACTTAGTCTGAAGCGCGGACGAATATTGGCTGATTTGTGGGACCTGCAAAGATTTAGCCAATGCGCAGCGTGCTTTGAGAAACGCTTGGATCGCCTGCATCAAATGAATTTGCAACAGGTTGAATTGCCTGGACTCCACTGCGAGCGCTGTGGAGGAGCGACGTGAGCGCTGATTTTGACGTGGCGGTGGCCGGTTCAGGATTTGCCGGTTCATTAATTGCAGCGATCGCGAAAAGGCTCGGACGTTCTGTCGTGCTGCTTGAACGCGGTAAACACCCGCGGTTTGCGATTGGGGAATCTTCAACGCCATTGGCCAATCTTCTGTTGGACGAGTTGGCGCAGCGTTACGATTTGCCGAGGCTGCTGCCGTTGACGAAATGGGGAAAGTGGCAACAGGCTTATCCGAAGATTAGCTGTGGTTTGAAGCGGGGTTTTACGTTTTATCATCATCAGACTGGGCGTGCCTTCCAACGCGATCCGTTAAGGCAAAATCAGCTTCTCGTGGCGGCCAGCCCGGCGGATCATGTTGCAGACACGCATTGGTATCGCCCGGATTTTGACCAGTTTCTAGTTGAGGAAGCGCAAGCTGGCGGCGCCGAATACGTCGACCAGATCGCGCTCGATACTCTGGAGTTCCGCGGCGGCCAAGTTCAACTTGAGGGGGAACGACAAGGCAAGCGCCTGTCAATGCGAACGCGGTTCCTGATCGATGCTACTGGGCCGCGCGGTTTTCTGCACCGTGCTCTGCAATTACCAGAGGCGCCGTTTGAACATCTGTCCGCGACGGAGGCGCTCTTCAGCCATTTCACGGACGTGCACCGTCTGAGTGAAATGGAAGCGTTTCGCGAAGCCGAACGACCGCCTTATCCAGTGGATGACGCTGCAGTCCACCACGTCTTTGAAGGTGGCTGGATTTGGGTGCTGCGCTTTAACAACGGCATCACGAGCGCCGGAGTGGCAGCAACAAAGGAGTTCGCGAGGACGCTGCGGTTTATGGAGGGAAAAGCAGCGTGGCAGCGACTCTTGGAAGGTCTCCCAAGCATTCGCGAACAATTCGAAGGCTCAGTAGCGCAATGTCCGTTCGTTCATATGCCGCAACTGGGATTTCGCAGTAGAACGATTGTCGGGCCGCAATGGGGGTTATTGCCCTCGGCGGCCGGTTTTGTTGATCCCCTGCTCTCGACTGGATTCCCTTTAACGCTCGCCGGCGTCACACGCTTGGTCCGAGCGCTCGAAGAAGATTGGGAAACTCCACGTTTCGAGGGCCGGTTGAGGGATTACGCGTCAGAGACGATCGAGGAATTGCGAGCGGCGGAGCTACTGGTGGCAGCCCTCTATGCGGCAATGAAAGATTTTCCCACGTTCAGCGCGCTGACATTGCTCTACTTCGCCGCCGTAAGTTTCAGTGAAACGGTCCGGCGGCTCGGCAAAACAGAATTGGCGCCGTCATTTCTGTTGCGAAATCGAACGACGTTCCATGGTCAGCTTCAGCACTTGTGCCTTGAGGCATTGTCAATTCTCCGCGAGAGAGAAATGACCGCGAGGGAGCGTGCTGCGTTCTGGGAAGCCATTTACCGAGCCATCGAACCGATTGATGTGGCGGGGCTCGGAAAGGCGAGCCGGCGCAATTGGCATCCGGTGGATGCGCAAGATCTTTTGGGGGCAGCCAACAAATGCGAAGCGACCGTTGAGGAAATGAAAGCGCTTCTGGTCAGATGCGGATTCGGGAACTAAATCGAAACTGAAGCTTTGCACTCATGAAACAAAAGATCGCGAAGAACGCTAAGAATAGGCTTGGCCGAAGCTGGCTTGATGAGGCCGGAGGGTCAGAGCAAGGGACCAGCGCTCCCTGATCGACAGTTGAAATCGCACCCGTCCTTTCTTCGTTACCTTGGACCATCTGTGAAAGGGTCGTGGCGTGATCTTGCAGCTGCACCGTGGTTAAGATACGGTTTGAATATGAAGATTCGGCTGATGCTTCTCCTGATTTTGGCTTCGCTCTTTCCGAGCCTTCGCTTGGAGGCAGCGTCATTAGAAAAGCCCGCAGCTCAAAAGGCCTACGTCATTCCGATTCGCGAGGATGTCATGCCGCCACTGGTTTATGTCGTTCGGCGCGGCGTGAAGGAAGCGATGCAAGCGAAGGCCGACTTGATTGTTCTCGATATGGAAACGAATGGCGGGCGCGTCGATACGACGGAGGAGATCATCGAGATTCTCAATCAATTCAAAGGCAAGACGGTGACGTATGTGAATCGGAAGGCCTTCTCAGCCGGCGCTTTCATCGCCATCGCCACACAAAAGATTTACATGTCTCCCCAAAGTGTAATCGGCGCGGCCGCTCCGCTGCTCATGGCGCCGGGCGCGGGCGGCGTGGAAATGCCGGCCACCATGGAGGCGAAAATCACGTCGGGCATCCGAGCGCTTGTGCGGACGAGCGCAGAGAAAAATGGCCACAACGTTGAGGTCGTTGAAGCGATGATCGATAAGACCAGAGCATTGGAGATTGAAGGGGAAGTGCTAAACGAAAAGGGCCAAATCCTGACGCTGACCAACAAACAAGCGGAAAAGGAATATGGCAATCCGCCCAAGCCGTTGCTTTCGGCAGGAACAGTCGAAAGTCTCAACGATCTCATGGTCGAACTGGGTTGCGCCGGAGCTGAGCGAATTTATGTCGAGCCAACTGGCGTGGAAAAGCTCGCGAGCTGGATCAATACGATCAGTCCGTTGCTGTTATTGATAGGGATTGTCGGTGTGTACATCGAATTCAAGACGCCCGGGTTTGGGCTGCCCGGAATCGTCGGGCTGATCGCGTTCGCGATTTATTTTTTGGGTGGTTACATCGCGGGGTTGTCCGGCATCGAATGGGTGGCGGTTTTTCTTTTGGGATTGCTGCTGTTTGTTTTGGAATTGTTCGTTTTTCCGGGGACGATTTTTCTTGGTCTAACCGGCGCCGGCTTGATGCTGGCGTCGATCATCATGGCCATGGTCGATATTTATCCTGGCGTGCCGGGATTGCCAGGGCCGATGCAATTTCGCATTCCAGTGCGGGATATTTTGGTGAACTTAGCGATTGTGTTCGTTGGGTCTGCGGTATCGATTTGGGTGCTCAGTTATTGGCTGCCGAAGACCTCGGTGTATGGCACGTTGATTTCGCAGTCAGCCAGCGGCGAGACGACGATTCAGGCCCAGGAGCAGGTTCAGACCAAACAGTTGGGCGAAGTAGGCGTGGCAATTTCCATATTGCGGCCAGGTGGCAAAGCGCAGTTCGGCGACCAGATTCTCGATGTAATTACCCAAGGGGAAATGATCGCCAAGGGCCGTCGAGTGCGAATTATTGGGCACAGCAGTGCCGAAGCGATTGTGGAGGCGGCAAGCTAAATTAGCAGCTAAATCTGTCCCGGCCAGTAACGTTTCGGCGCCTTCGTCGCAAATTTTGCCGGCAATGGCCGATTCGATTAAGTTTTCGACAAAGATTACGACAAAGTTCTTCCCGCGTGACTGCTTTTGGGGAGAAGCGTTAGGCAGGCTTACGGCATCGGAGATGCCGACTGGCTCGCGGGGTTCGAATTAGAGCTCGAATTGGTCCGTTCGTCAGACTTCCGGCCTTCCTCTTTGGGCTTTCCATCGCCGGACCGGAACGGGCCGCGTGGCTTGAACACTTCTTCAAATGGTGCTCGTTGTTCCGGAGTGAGCACGCCGCGGATGTTGTTTCTCAAGTTACGGCTTTCATCGTGCGCCGATTCCCAAATCTTCTTAGTGCGTTCCTTACTCTCACGAAGAATGCGGTCGATATCTTCTCTCTGCGCCGGAGTTAAGTTGAGTTCTTTCTGCATCCGATCGGCCAAATCGCCACGGGGACGCGCAGAGGAAGGACTCGGGTAAGTTCTGCTGATGTTGCGTGGGGCTTGCGACTTCAGTTTGACGGTCAATCCTCCCGTCACGGCGCCTGCGGAAAAGATCACGACCGCGGCCAATATGACTTTCCAAATTTTCACCAGGCGTCTTCAAGACTGGCCAACGGCGCCAGAACTGATTCTTCCAAGTCCGTCGCGATGGGTTCGGAGTTTCCGTTGAAATCCAACGAAACGGCAGCCCAGGCAGTCAGCATCAGCATGATGGCGACGCAGGGCGCCGCGGCCCGCCAGAGGAGACGACCCCACAATGTCCAGAGATCAACCATCGTTTCGCGCGCAATACGCGCCATGATGCGCTTTTCGAAGGCGTAAGGCACTTCGTCGCTCGGTGGACATGCTCTTGCGACCGTCAGCACTTTTTTTTGCAACTCTTCAATGTTCATAAGCGCCTCGAACCGACAGACGACCACGCGTCAAAAAGGGTTACAGATACTTTGATCGCGCCATTCGTTCCAAACACTTTCGCATTTCAGCGCGCGCGCGAAAAGCACGAACTTTAACCAATGAAATCGACCAGCCCGTCAACGCCGCAATCTCTTTGACGGATCGCTCCTCAATTTGCAATAGCGTAATCACGAGCCGGGCGGCGGGGGAGAGTTGGCTGAGAACTTTGTTGACCAATTCGCGCGCAGCCGCGGCGTTCTCCTGACTGATCGTCGGATCAACGATAAATTGCTCCAACCAATCGGTTTTACCGCTCGTCGCATCGGTAAAAGTCGTTTCGCGATTTCGTTGATGTCCGCGCAAGAAATCATAACAAGTGCGCACCGCCAGACGCATAAGCCAGTGTTCAAAGGGTGCTTCGGCGCGGAACGTGGCCAGTTTCTGAAACGCCTTTATGAATACCTCCTGGACGATGTCCTCGACCTGATCTTCGCGGCGCGCGTAACGTCGAGCCGTGGCAAAAATGCGCGACTGGTAACGTTTCACGAGCGGCTCGAAGCTAGCCGTATCGCCTTGAAGAACGGCCGCAATCAGTTCCGCATCCGAAGGTTCCATCGCGCGCGCAATCTGGCATATCCGCAGGCCAAGCAAAAGATAAAAGCCACCGCGCCTGAATCATTACCGAGCCGATGACGGCTCGGTTTTTCGCGCTGGTCGCGTCCGCGCAGTGCCGCTGCGTGTTTGCGCGTGTCATTCGCTTCGCTCCCAACGGTGCATTTTCGGGTGATTTCAACTCCTGACGCGCAAATTCTGCCGCTCCAGCCACGAAATCAGAGATTCATTCGACGCCTCCGTACGTGCCTCACCCATCGCGCCGCGTTTCTCGGCGCCCCGTGATCGGTGTTCCTCCGGCTTCTTTCCCTACAGCCCGCTGTCTTCCAACTTCACTCGCACTCCGCCGTGGGTCCGTTTAGGACCCTGCTCTTGCAGAAATAGTCGCTACCATCTCATCCATCCAGCAGGCACACACAACGTCGCCACTTGTCGCCTCGCGTGCGTGCTCACTTTCACCGGGACGATCAGCAAATTGCGGATCATCGTCTTGGGCCGCCAGCCTTGCGCATCATCCGGAAGCTCCAACACCCGAAACGCGATCATCAAGTTGTAAGCCAGCACCCCCAACGCATAGAACATCTGATTGGCCACCAGCTTCTCACACGGGGGGTGGTGCAAATCCAAATCGCTCAAGAGGTGACTAAACCCCTGTTCAGAGACCCCTTTAAGTTTGTGCCTCTCCAGCGCACTCTTGGGAGTTGGCTTTTGACCTTCGGCCCTCACGTCATCGCCTGCTGCAAAACCGTAGCGCCAAAACATCTCTCCTGCTGCTTTGCGCCGAACCGTGGCAAACGTATACGCGTGCTCCGCCTCCCCCGGCATGTGCTTAACCCAAGCAGAGCCCTCTTGCAGGCCTTCTTCATTGACCGGCTCCATGCTCCACTGAGACTCCGGCAGCTCCCCGGCCAACTTCTCCAGCTTTTCTGTCCATTTATTGTAGCTCACACCTCAACTGCCAAATCCTCCCTCCTCAATCGGCTTAAGAAACTTCCCTGCACTCGACCCGCTATCGGCATAAAAGTGACCGTTCTTGCCTTCCCACAGCGTGCGATTGGCTATCAAGAGTTCTCCCAGGTGTTGGCTCGGATCCGCACTCCCATCGAAGATCGCATCGGCGACAAAGGGCCCCACCCAGATCGTCTGAAAACTCAACGCTCGGTTTCCTTCATAGTTGATCCGGGCTCCTTCGAAGTGTTTGCCCTCCACTTCGATCTGAGTGTCGTCAAAGAACACCGTGGGACGACCTCCATCGTAAACCCGTCCAGGCTTGGCTTGTTTCAATACCTCGGACACAAAATCGCGATTCAGGCCCATGACCGCCTCGACGGTTCTTTCGGTCTGTGACCGCAACCACTCTCCCAGGGTGCTCTGATCGGCTCCTTGGGTGAGGCCAACGAGTCCGATGAGTACCTCGTCGCGGCCCAAGCGCTCCATGTCAGCAAGGGATGTGGCGCCAGAAGCAAACCCCAGAACCATTTGGGATAGGAGGGAGAGGGGACTGAATCCAGAGGAGAGCCGCTTGCGGGGATCAAGGCCCTCGATCTTGGAGAGACGTTCCCAGACATTGAAGCGCTTGGCCAGGCAGTCCAAGAGGACTTGGCCGCCGTGGGCGGAGACGTCTTCGGCAGTGTCGAGATGGAGGTGAAAGCGGCAATCTTTCTTTCGGAATGAAGGCATGCCTACAAGACACCGTAAAGATGTCATGAAATTACGAATTCTTTCACCTCAGAGTGAAAGTTTGTGCGGCACGCTAATGTTCTGGAGCAATCGGTTCAAGGAATCTCTGGCGCTGCGCGCCTCGGGATATAGCCCTGCCGTGAGGCGGCAGATCATGAGCAACTTTATTGCTCCAGGTCCACCGTTTCACTCCGGAGATATCGATTCCGGCGCTTCGTAGCCGCCAGCGTGAGCTGGCAGACCACAGCGAGGAGGCTGGAAAGCGTGGAGCTTCATGCCCCACGTCATCGGATTATCCCTGTGACTCCAAGGTCTGAGGCGCCGCCTCGCTAGTGAGATGCTCACGCAACAGCCTCCCATCCGCCATCCTTGACTTGTTCTTTCACAGAATTAGCCTCCCTGAAAAGCCCTATGAAAACTTTTCCAAGTCATCGCATCCTCGCATTCACCTTGATCGAACTGTTGGTCGTGATCGCGATCATCGCGATCCTCGCCGGGATGCTTCTGCCCGCGCTGTCGAGCGCGAAGGGGAAGGCACAAGCGTCCGGCTGTCTCAGCAACAACCGCCAAATCGGCCTGGCTTTCCAGATGTATGCGCTGGACAACAGCGATTTCATTCCCGGCTGGGGATTCGAGTTTCACGATCCGTCCTACGCGTATCCTCCGGACCGTGTGATTCGCAGCGGAGAAAAGATGGCGGACATCAGCTTTTTCAAGACCGGTCTGCTCTGGAATTACCTGAACAGCGAGACGGTTTATCGGTGTCCGGCCTACACGAGCCGGAAATACAAGAAGGGCGTGACCTTCTGGGGACCGACGGATGGAAAAATTCCCGTCTGGAGCTACTCGGAAAACGGCCAGGCCGCGATGTCGTGCCAATCGAAATCCGCCCAGGCAAGCACGCCGAACAATTTTGACATCAAGCTGGGCAACCTCCGGACTTCTGCTTCGGGCACCGCGCTGCTGATGGAAGCCTTCAACAATGACGGAGCCGGTTTCGACAATTCCATCATGCTGTTCGACGGCAAGGCTCCGCCTGAGAAGCAGGATCACCTGGGCATCTGGCATGGCGGTGTGGGCACGATCACGTTCTTTGACGGCCACGCCGCCAGCATGAACTGGAGGAAGTACACCAATGCCGTGACGGGCTTCGAGAAGGCCAAGGAATTCTTTGGCGGATCCGTCGGATTTTACTGGCAATAACAACGAATCACTTCATCGCATTCGACATAGCAGGGTCAATCCCCGCTGCTGGAGTCGAGGGGTTAATCCCATTTAGATCCGGGCTCTTCGCGCACACGGCACGGCCGACTGAAACCCGGAGCAAGGCGCAATTGACTGGCGATTCTGAACAGCGCAAAGGGCACCAGGACCCAAGCCGATGAGAGCCTGATCCTGGCCGACCATTCCATAGCGGCGAACCTGAATCCGCTCCATGACTGCATTCCGTGTCCGATCTGGTCCACAATTGCCGCCGCGGATGCGTTGACCGGCTGGTCGGCTGGTCGCTGAATAAAATTGCCAATTTGGCCTGAACCGGAGAGACTGGCATTATGACTTCCCGAGTTCATCCCTGCACTTTGCTCCTGGCTTTTTCTCTTGCGGTTCAGTTCGTCCCCTCTGCCACCTTGACTCGTGTTGATGCCGCGGACTCTCCGAGTCGGCATCGAGTCACAAAAGCGGATATCGACCGCTGGATGGTGGAATTATCCAACTGGGGTCGCTGGGGGAAGGACGACCAAAAAGGGGCCTTGAATTTAATCACACCGAAGGAGCGGAAGGCCGCGCTCCGGCTTGTCAGGGAAGGGGTCACCGTTTCGCTGGGCCACGATGCCGTGAAGGAAAAGGCGGCGGATTGCCTGACTCCTTATTCGCACCAAATGTTTCTGCCGCGTGGCGGTGATCCAGAAAGCGCCGGTGACATGATTGGGGTGAATTACCACGGCTATGTGCACACGCACATGGACGCGCTTTGCCACATCTTCTATCAAGGCAAGATGTACAACGGCAATACCACGGCCGATATCAAGGAGAGTGGCGCGCAGAAATGCTCCATCCTGGGTGTCAAGGATGGCGTGATGGGGCGCGCGGTTTTGTTTGATATTCCAAGACTCAAAGGCAAGCCTTACCTGGACCTCGGTGAAGCCATTTATCCCGAAGACCTCGAGGCTTGGGAAAAGAAATCAGGCGTCAAAGTTCGTCGGGGCGATATTGTCCTCATTCGCACTGGGCGCTGGGCGCGACGCGCGGACAAAGGGCCTTGGGATATGTCCGCCTTCGCCGGATTGCACGCCTCGTGCATGCCCTGGCTGAAGAAGCGCGATCTGGCG
>Ga0194126_10011282_pt1 | contig 11532 bp, 7 predicted proteins | sample TA2KigC150mmetaG_FD_148641 | JGI IMG/M metagenome (GOLD analysis project Ga0194126, IMG submission 148641) | Freshwater microbial communities from Lake Tanganyika, Tanzania - TA2015035 Kigoma Deep Cast 150m | ecosystem: Environmental > Aquatic > Freshwater > Lake | place: Tanzania: Lake...
TCCATCGAGGAGGATGTTCTCTTCACTGAGGCCGGCTGCCGAGCGATCCACGGGCGGCAGACCGAGTTCCATCGGGTCTAGCCGACCCGGTCGTCGACTCCGGTGTTCCCACAGAGAGGGAGCCTCCATGCTCAAGGCCATCGCGCACGTCTGCTTCCGGGTCCAGGACCTGGACGCCTCGATCGAGTTCTACGTCAACCAGCTCGGACTGACCCATGCCTTCGACTTCATCAACGATGCGGGCGAGCGGTTCGGCGTGTACCTGCACGTCGCCGGGCGCAGCTTCGTCGAGCTGTTCCAGGCATCACCCGGCGAGCCCGAGAAGCCGCAATCCTGGCAGCACTTCTGCCTGGAAGTTGAGGACATCCGGCAGGCCACCGAGGCCCTCCGGGCGAAGGGTGTGGACGTGACTGATCCGCACCTGGGCAGCGACGGCAGCTGGCAGGTGTGGATTCGGGACCCGGACGGCAACCGGATCGAGCTGCACGGTTACACGTCGGAAAGCGCGCAGGGACCGTACCTGCGGTAGACGGAGGTCGGCCGGACATGAGACGGAGCCACTGGATTGCGCTTTGGGGTGGGGCCCTCGCGTGTCTACCCCGGCTGCTGTGGGCCCAGACCCCCTCCGACTGGCAGTCGCGCGTCGAGGCGGACTGGCTGAAGCAGGAGGAGCGGCGGCGGATGGCGCCGATGGTCGGTCAGGCCACCGCCCAAGAGGACGCGCTGGGCGCCGTGGACGGCGTGAAGGACGGCAAGTGGGGCTTCCACACCGCTCTGGAGAGCAGCCCCTGGTGGCAGGTCGACCTGGGCGCGAGCACACCCCTGGGCCGGATCGTCGTGTATGCGCGCTGCGACGGCGGCTGCACCGGCCGCACGGCGCGGATGCTGGTGCTCGTCTCCGATGACGGGCAGGCCTGGACGGAGGTCCACAACTGCAACGGCGTCCCCTTCGGCGGGGTGCCCGACAACGACCCACTCATCGTGAAGCTCGACGGGAGACCGGCGCGCTTCGTGCGCACCCAGCTCCCCCACGAGGGCTACTTCCACCTCGATGAGGTCGAGGTGTACGCACCGGGCGATGACCAGACGAACATCGCCCTCTGGAAGCCCGCCGATCAGAGCAGCCCCAGCCAGTGGTCCGTGCGGCACCTGCCCGCCGGCCAGGAGGACCCCCAGGCGTATCCGCTGGAGGCGGCGATCGGGCGTGGGCGCCTGCTGGCGGCCGACCTGGCGCGGCGCGGCGTCGATACGCAGGCCGCCGAGACGGCGTTGCGCGAGATCGAGGCCCAGGGGGCGAAGCTCCCCCCCGACGGCGCCCTCGCGGCCCGTCGCGGGCTGTACCTGGAGACCCGGGGGGTGATCCGCGCGCTGGCCCTGCGCAACCCGTTGCTCAACTTCGACCGGATCGTCTTCGTGAAGCGCGCCCCGACGGTCTACAGCCACATGTCCGACCAGAACTACGGCTGGTGGTCGCGGCCCGGGGGCGGGCTGTACGTGCTCGAGGGCTTCAAGACGGGCGAGCCGACGATCCGCTGTCTCACCGAAGGCTGGCCTGAAGGCAACTTCAGTGCGCCGGACCTCTCCTACGACGGCACGAAGCTGCTGTTCGCGTACTGCCGGTACTACCCGGAGACCACCGGCAACCCGAACAAGGTCGACAAGGACTCGATCCCGGAGGACGCGTTCTACCACGTCTACGAGACCAACGTGGATGGCTCCGGGGTGCGGCAGCTCACCCATGGGAAGTACGACGACTTCGATCCACGCTACCTGCCGAGCGGCGAGATCGTCTTCCTCTCGACCCGTCGCGGCCAGTTCATCCGCTGCGACTCCCGCAGCGCCATGGAGACCCTCACCGCCGCGCTGCCGGACAGCTACGTGCGCTGCGGGGGCGACAACGCCCGCCCGGTAGCGGTCTACACGCTGCACGTGACGGACGCGGCCGGCGAGCGGATGCGGGCGATCTCCCCCTTCGAGAACTTCGAGTGGACCCCCTCAATTGCCGCCGACGGGCGCATCCTCTACGCGCGCTGGGACTACGTCGATCGCAGCAACATGCCGTTCATGAGCCTGTGGTCCACGCGCCCCGACGGCACGCAGCCGGACATGGTGTACGGGAACTTCACGTGGAACCCGCACTGTGTGTTCGAGGCGCGGTCGATCCCCGGTTCGCGGAGGCTTGTCTTCACGGCCTCCGGGCACCACTCGATCACCGCCGGCAGCCTGGTCCTGCTGGACCCCAACCGCGGCTTCGACGATGCCGCCCCGATCACACGCCTCACGCCCGAGGTCTGCTTCCCCGAGTCGGAGGGTTGGCCGGAGAGCTACTACGCGAACCCCTGGCCGCTGGCGGAGGAGTACTACCTCTGCGCGTGGAGCGACCAGAAGCTTGCGCCCCAGGGACAGGCCAATCCCACCAATGCAATGGGGATCTACCTCTTCGATGCCTTCGGCAACCTGGAGCTGCTCTACCGCGACCCCGACCTGTCCAGCATGTTCCCCGTGCCGCTGACGTCCCGCCCCCGACCGCCGGTCCTGTCGGACCTCACCCACGAGCCCGATGAGGGGCGCATGCTGCTGCTGAACGTGTATGAGGGCCTGACGGGGGTCGAGCGGGGCGCGGTGACGGCCTTGCGCATCGTCGGCGTGCCCGCCAAGACCCAACCCCACATGAACACCCCGAACCTGGGCATGACCAACGATGACCCCGGCAAGTTCGTGCTCGGCACGGTGCCCGTGGAGGCCGATGGCTCAGCCCACTTCCACGTGCCGGCCGGCGTAGGCGTCTTCTTCCAGGCGCTGGACAAGGACGGCCTCGCCCTCCAGACGATGCGGACGCTCACTTACGCCCAGCCGGGTCAGGTCCTCTCCTGCGTGGGCTGCCACGAGCCGCGCGAGACCTCGCCCGGCAACGGGGCGCCCCTGGCGCTGACCCGCGAACCCTCGAAGCTCAGCCCCGGCCCGGAGGGCTCCTGGCCGCTGCGCTTCGACACGCTGGTGCAGCCCGTCCTCGACGCGAAGTGCATTCGCTGCCACCGGCCCGACAGCACCGAAGCCGCGAGGTCCGCTCTGGATCTGACCACGCCCGCGGCGTACGCAAGCCTGGTGGCCTACGGCTCGCCCAGTCTGCGTGAGCATGTGGGGGCACGCTATGGGGCCGGCCGCTCCATCGTGGGGCAGGGCGCCGCGGCGACGAGCGCGCTGCTCAAGCTGCTGCAGGCCGGGCACCACGACACACCGCTCAGCGCCGAGGACCGCGAGCGCCTGGTGACATGGATGGATACCTATGCTCAGGTGCTGGGTTCCTACAGCGCCGACCAGGAGCAGCGCTTGCGCGACCTACGGGCGGACATCGGCTGGATGCTCGACGAAGGTGGGCGGTAAGACCGTCACTCCACGCGCGTGACGGTCAGCCCCTCCCGCTCCACGCCGATGAGTTCCACGGGCCGAGGCGAGGGCCCCACGGGGCAACGGAACTCAATGCCCTGGGCGCCGAAGGAGGGGTTGCTCAGCAGGAAGCCCTGCTCCAGCAGTTCGGCGCCGGGCAGCGTGACCTCCGTTGGGAGACCCGGACCGACGCCCGCCACCCTCACGCGAACCGCCTCGCCGAGGGAGCGCAGGACCACCGTCGACCGCCCATCATCGTCCCGCCATGCAACGGCCTCGACTCCCTCGGCCGGTCGCCACACGGTGATGCCCACCGGCGCCTCCACGGGCGCGGCAAACTCCGGCCAGCGACCCTCCAACGACGCCTCGCGCGCCACGTCCGCTTCCAGGACGCGCGCCCCTGCGCGGTCGAGGGCCTCGCGCTCCCACGCGAAGCACTCCCACTCGCGGATCACGGGGGAGACCACCACCGGGCCCGGAGCATCGAGCGTCGACACCGGCGCCAGCCACGCTTCGGGCCCCAGGCACAGGATGGAGCGCTCACCCGTCCACGATCCGGTCAGGCCCCAGTCGGGGAGGTCGCCCGAGACGAAGGCCTTCGCATCGGAGGGCTGCGGCGGATAGGCGAAGGCCGTCCGGGGCTGCCGGGCGAGCCACGCTCGGTCTGCCCGCGCCGCGCGGGCGAAGGTTGCGAGCCATTCGAGTTGTCGGGGATCGTGGACGAGCTCGAAGATCGTCCAGTTCTTGTCGCCGTCTGAGCCCGCGAGGCTCAGCCCGAAGGTGAACACGCCCCGGGCCCCCAGTGCCAGCAGGCGGTTGAGGTCGGCGTACATCCCCTCCCGCGAGCGATAGGCAATCCGGCGGTCGGTCCAGGTCACGCCGTTGTACTCGGTCACGAGACACCACAAGGGCCGCTTCGTGCCGACGACCTCGGCGTAGGTCGCTGCGCCGTTGAAGGTCGCGAGGCGGTCCCCGCCGACGTAGCTCTCCATCCCCAGCCCGTCGAGCCCGCCCGCCTCCCGGCCGCTCGTCCACACGCTTGTGGACTCGTGGTGACGCTTCGCGACGACCGGCACGTCGCAGACCGCCTTCAGCGTATCACAGAGGTCGTTCAGCCGGGTCCGTAGCGACGCCTCACGCGCCTCGCACACGTCCCACCACATGCGGCTGCGGCGCAGATCGACGGTGAAGACCTCTTCCGTCCCGTCATCGACGACATGCCCCCGGTCGGCCCAGCCGCTCCCGGCCGGCCCACCGATCAAGGGGACCAGACGCGCCGCGCGTTCGGGGCTCCACGGCAGCGCCGGGTCGAGCCCCCAGGCCTCCGCCAGTTCGGCAGGCCGACGGTACCGCGCGCCCAGGAACTGCGCGAACTCCTCTCGCCATGCCTCGGCGGCGGGGAGAAAGAAGCGCGGCGGCGAGTACTCGTTGCCGATGGGGTCCACCAGCATCCGGAAGCCGGGGCCCAGGCGCAGTTGGCGCAGGTACTCGGCAGTACGCGCGCCGTCCTCGGGCGCAATCCACGCCGCCGAAGCCCGCGGGATCAGCTTCACCAACGCGCCGCCCGGCGGCGCCTCAGGCGCCTCGACCGCGAACACACCCTCGCGCGCGTCCACCGATCCCGCGCCGAGCAGCGCTCCGGCCTCCGCCGACACGCTGACATACCTCGCCGACGCGAGCCCCTCGGCGGGGAAGGTCACCCGTCCCGGCTGCTCGGCGCGCGCCAGGAAGCGGTCGGGCCCGACCCCGTAGCCCTCGATGCGGCTTTCGGGGGGCGTGCAGATCTGGAGACCGTACCGGAAGCCCAGTTCCTCCAGCAGCTCGATTACCTGCTGCAACCGGGACGGCGGGACCTCGCGGACGGGGTTCAGGTAGAGGTCCTCGATGCCGGCGTCACGGATCGTCTGAAGCAGTTCACGGTCCTGCTGCAAAGGCGTGTCGCCGTCCTGCCAGAACGCGCGGGCGCAGTACATCCCGCCGAAGGGGAGATACGGTTCGCCGTCCCAGAGCAGGACATGGTCCGCGGTCGTCCGCCACGGATGCCGGCCGCCGTCGCGGTCGATGAAGAGGCCTTGAGCGCCGGCCGAGGCAGCCCCCGCCGCGAGCCCGAGCGTTGCCCAGCGAAGCATGGTGTTCTCGATTGTCGCCGCGGTTCCGTTCCCCGCCGTCGCCGTTCCGGCTAGCGGTCCCCGGCCGCAGGGGGCGGGCCGCTCTCCTCCCCCAGGAACTTCGCCCGTGTGTCGGCCTCCCGCGCTTCGTCGGGTAACCGGCCCTGGGGGGTGAGGATCGTGGGGGTGATGAGGATGACCAGCTCCGACTCGGTCTGGGTCCGGTCCTTGGAGCGAAAGAGACCGCCGATGAGGGGCAGGTCGCCCAAGATGGGCACCTTGCGCTTCGTGGTGTAATCCTGCTTCTGGATCAGCCCGCCGACGACGATGGTCTCCCCGTCGCGCGCGCGCACGGTGGTGGAGGCGATGCGCTGACTGAGCAGCGGCAGGCCGGTCTGAGGGTCAAGCTCGCGGATGTTGCTGACCTCGGAGCTGATCGTGGTGGTGATCTCGTCGTTGCCGCCGGTCCAGGCCGTCACGTTCAGCGTCACACCGACGTTCACGCCCTGGATCGTCTCCTGGATGTTCCCGTAGCGCAGGTAGCGCACGAGGATGAACCGTTCGGTGCCGACGAAGATCTCGGCGCTGCGGCCGTTGAGCGTGACCATGCGCGGCCGGGCCTTCACGTCCGCCCGGCCTCGGTTGACGAGGGCCTTGAGCTGTCCGTCGAAGTCATGCGGCATCCGACTCACCAAGACCCACTGACTGCCGGACTCGTCGGCCGTGTTGTTGGCCGAGTCCCAGCGCTCGTAGTCCAGGTCGCCCGTGCGGCTGTTCCAGCCGAAGCCCTCGTCGGAGCCGATCCGGGCGAAGCTGAGGCTCTGCTCGGCGTCCCGGGTGCTGGCGTACTCGACGGCGATGGCCTCGATCATGATCTGCTGGGGGGCCACGTCGATCTTCTTGAGGTCGTGCTCGATCTTCCCCAGCATCTGCCGGGGGGCCGTCACCACGACCGCATTCTGCTCGGGGTTCACGTGCAGGTAGCTGTACAGGAAGGTGGGGAGGAGGCCGGACGCCGTCTGGGCGCGGACATACTGCATCCGGAACGACTGCGTTCCGCTCATGTTGTACGTCGCCAGGTCGTTCGGGACGCCCTCGGAGATCATGAACTTCCCGTCCCGCTCCAGCAGCGCCAGACCGTAGGCCGAGGCGATCCCCCGGATCACCTCGATGGGCGGCAGCGCCTCCAGGCTGATCGTGGTCTCCCGCTTCACCTTGTCATCGATGGCGATCTGGATCCCGCACTCCCGCGCGATCCTCGCCACCAGCTTGTGGATGTCCGCCTTCACCGCATAGACGGTCAGTCGCCCGTCCTGGTAGCTGATGTCGAGCTTGGTGGCGACGTCGGCCGCCTTCTCCGCCTTCCCGGGCCCGTTGCCCTCGATGGTGCGCTCGCTCTTCACGGTGATGATCACCTGCTGCTGGTCCGTGCTGCGGGTGATCTCGAACTCGCTGGGCGTGAAGAGCGCCACCGTCATCTCGATGCCGACGCCCTCGGTGGCGTTCTGCGGAACCGCGATCTGCACGTAGCTGACCGGGAAGATGCCGACATCGATGAAGTTCGTGTCCAGCGCGCTCTTGGCCCCGGGGAACTCCAGCCACACCCGCTGTCGCCAGCCGCCCTCGTCTCCCTCGAACTCCAGCGAGCCGTCGGAGCTCACGGTGATCTGTACCCCGTTCTTGAGCTCCTTGGCCTCGACCTTGGTGATGTTGCAGTAGACAATGGCGTGGGCCGTCCCGCCGAGGGCGGTCAGGACCAGCGACCCCAGGATGGCGGCGAGCCCGCCTCGCTTCACAGTCATCGGTTCGGTCATGCCTTTCGTGCGGCCTACTCCGGCGCCTCGTCCAGCGGCCGGTACTCCAGTTCCACTCCGGCCTCGCGCAGCTTCGGGGCGATCCGCCCGCTGAACGCCGGCCGCCCCAAGGTATCGAACTCGCCCAACTCGCGGGCCGTGATGAACAGGGCGATCTCGGCGTCCTCCGCCAACGCAGACCGGTTACGGGGCGGCGCGCCCGCCAGACTGCGCACCAGCCGACTGTCCGCGCTCAGGCGCACGCCGCCCAGCAGGATCGTGTGCCCATCGGGCACGATGATCGCCCCTCGCGTCTCGTACCGATCGACGATCGGCAGGTCCGTAGCCGGATCGACGCCCCCCAGGGTCGTCACGATCGGCCGCAACCACATCGCGATACCCTCTCCGCCCGTCCAGGCGACCAGGCCCACCTCCACGCCCAGGTCAACCGGAATCGCGATCTGGTCGTCGCCGTACTCGGTGTTGCGCGTCACCTGGATGTACTGCTTCTCGCCCAGGAAGAGGCTCGCCCACTTGCCGTTGACCAGCGTCACGTGCGCCTTCGCCAGCGTGTCTACCGTACCCGCGTGCTCGAGGCGACGCAACCGCACCCGCAGGGCTTCGGCCGGTTCGTCCAGCCGCTCGTAGAAGAGCGTCCCCGCCTGCGCGTCGAACGCGAACGCCGTGTGTCCATCGGCGCCGGCCGCCTGAGACAGCGCCTCCCGCGCCCCGGCGGAGGCGAGCTTCACCGCCGTCAGTTCGATACGCAGCTGCTGGGGCGGATGATCGATCTTCGCGACGTCCTCCCGGACGCGGCGCACCAGTTGCTCCGGGCCCGCGACGATGAGCGCATTCTGTCCCGGGCTCGGTCGGATGTACCCCAGCAGGAAGTTCGGCAGCAGGCCGAGGGCCGCTTCCGGCGAGAGGTGTTCGAGCGTCACGACCTGCGTGACGTTCGTCTCATAGGTCGCCACGTTGGCGGGCAGGCCTTTGCTCAGGACGTGCTGGCCCCCCTGCTTGTCCAGGGCCAGCCCGTATCCCGCCGCGATGCCCTCCAGCAGCTCGCCCGCCGTCATCTCCGGCAGCGAAACCGTCACCCGCCGCGTCACCGACTCGTCCACCACGATCCGCACCCCGGCCCGCCGCCCCAGCTCCTGCGCCAGCCGCCGGAGATCGCAGTTCAGCGCGTAGAGGGTGAAGGTACCCTCCGGCCCCGGCGCCAGCGCAAGCTCCTCCGCAGCCCCTCCCGCGGTCGGGGGCGCCGGGTCCGCGAAGCGGTCGCTGATCACGGTGATGACGAAGCTCTGCTGGTCCCGCCCCAGCTCCCCATCGAAGCAGCAGCCCATGGTCGGCCGCCAGAACCAGTCGCCCGAGAAGCGCTCCGTGCGGAAGTGGCGCACCCGCGCCGGGGTGTACAGCCTCACCTTCATGTCGAGGCCGATCCCGTCGTTGCTGAACACACGCGGAATCAGCTCGACGTGGCTGATGGGGTACTGGCTCACGTCCACGAAGTCCCCGACCTGCGACTTCGCCGAGCCGCAGTGCAACTGGATCTCCTGCAGGGGGTAGGGCTCGCCGTCCGACAGCACCATCCAGTCGTGGGTGTGCATGTCGGCCATGGAGCCGTCGGCCTTGATCGTGAGGATCACGCCGTTGGTGATCTGCTTCGCCTCGATGCCGGTGATGTTGTAGTACGGGCGGCTCTGCGCGCCGGCGACCATCGGGAGGCCGCCCGCGAGAGCCAAAGCGACGAGGCCGGGGATATGCCCCCGCCGGTTCCCGCGGCACGCCGGCGAGGGAGGCGGGTGGCTCACGGCTGAGGCGGCGGCTCCTCTTCGCCCAGCATCCGCTGCATCAGCTCGGCCTCCTCCTGCTCGGGCAGGTGGCCGGTCTGCGAGAGAATGCGGGGCGTGACGAACAGCACCAGCTCGGTGTGCTTCTCATCCATGTCCTTGGCGGTGAACACGCGCCCGATGAGCGGCAGGTCGCCGAGGATCGGGATCTTGCGTTTGCTGGCGTGCAGTTCGTTGAGCATCAGCCCGCCGATGATGATCGTCTGCCCGTCGGGCACCAGCACCATCGTCTCGGCCGTGCGCGTCGTCTTGTCCGGAAGGTGTGTCACCGGGTCGACGGCGCTCATCGTGCTGACCTCGGGCGACAACTCCACCAGGATGTCCCCCGTGCCCCCCGTGTAGGGCGTGATGACCAGACGCACCCCCGCGTCGATGTAGTTCGTCGACCGCCCGCCGCGCTCGATCGGGGTCGAGACATACCGCTGTTGCCCGATGAAGATCGTCGCTGTCTGCCCCGACACCGTCGCGACCCGCGGGTGCGCCCGTATCCGGGCCTTCCCCGCCGCCTTCAGGGCGTTGATGCGCGCCGAGAAGTCCTGCGGCAAGCCCGCGATCCCTCGCACCGCGATCTGCCCGATGGAAGACAGCAACTGCCCCGCGATACCGTCGTTGCCCCAGTCCAGCTCCAGATCGAACCGGTCGAGGCTGGACTCCGTGAACTCGACCATCAACACCTCGATCATGATCTGCGCGGCCGGAATGTCGAACTGCTGGATGTCGTCGCGGAACTTCTCCAGCACCGGCGGCGGGGCCGACAGTACCACCGAGTTCTGGTCGCTGTTCGTCTTCACATGGTCCTGCAGGAAGACCGGCAGAAGGGCCTTGGCGCGCGAAGGCAGGACATACCGCGTGCGGATCGAGTCGATGTCCGACAGCAGATACGACGACGGCGTGCGCGGAATGCCCTCTGAGACCATGAAGATGCCGTCGACGTCCGAGCACGCGAGCCCGTAGCCCGTAACGATGTCGTTGATGATGTCCATCAGCTTGGCGCCCGTGAAGTTCACGGTCAGCTTGCGCTTCACGGTGTCATCCACGATCATGCGCAGCCCGGTCCGCTTGGCCAGCGTGGCGAAGAACAGATGGGCATCGCAGGAGACGGCGTAGGCCGAGACGCCCTCGGGTCCCACCTCGATCGCCAGCTCGTACTCGGGCTCGGACTTCTCCTCGCCCTTCTCCGCCTCGGGCTTCGTCTGGTCCGCCTCGGGCGCCTTGTCGGCCGGCTTCGCCTCGCCTCCCGCCGCCGGGGCCCCGGCCGGCCGCCCCTCGCCCTCCTGCGCGCCAATCGCCGCGCACAGCAGTGCAGCGACCAGACACGCCGCCCACTGGGCGCCTGGGCGCCCGTCATGACTCACTCCGACCCACTGCCTCATAGGACTCGACCCTTCTCGAGATTGCCGTCCGTGTTCCGGGGATCGTTCGGTGAGGAGGACCACGCTCACGACTCCCGACGCGCCTTGGCCGAGACTGGGCGCGCCCGCAGACTTGACCGCCCTCGGCGACGCCACATCCTACAGACGCCCGACGGTGCGGCAAGTTCGCAGTCCGGCCAACACTCTCTCGGGCCTACAGGTTAGCACTGCGCCTCTCCGGAGTCAACGCCGACTAGCGCGTCGAGCCGAGGGTGTCCGGCGGGTTGCGAGCCTCGGCGGGGAGGGACGACGCCCCTCGACGCGGAAGAGTGCCTCCCTTCAGCATCCCGCCCGAGGAGGATGTAGGTTCAGTGCGTACGATCACCCAACGTCTTGAGAGCGGGACCCTGGCGCGCAGTCTGGCGCTTGCCGGAGCCGTGGCCTTCTTCGCCGTCTGCACGGCGGTCGGCGCCCAGGTGCGGGTTCCCCTGCCGTTCTCCCCGATCCCGGTGACCGGACAAACGCTTTTCGTGCTGCTTGCCGGGGCGCTCCTCGGCAGGAAGCTGGGCCCCACGAGCCAGTTGCTCTACGCCGGGATTGCCTGCGTGCTGCCCGGGGCGGCGGCCGGACCGCTGCACCTCACGGTGGGGTACATCGTCGGCTTCGGCGTGGCGGCCTACCTGGTGGGGACGCTCGTCGGTGAGTCGCGCTCATATCCGCGCGTCGTCGGGGCGATGGCGCTGGGCTCCCTGGTCATCTACCTGCTGGGCGCCGCTTGGCTGGCGGGCGCGACGGGAAGCATCTCCGGCGCCGTGCTTCGGGGCGTCCTGCCCTTCGTGCCGGGGGACATCGTGAAGCTGCTCCTCGCGGCCGGGATCGTGACCCTCGGCCGGAGGGCGTCGCGGCCGCCGTCTGTCCGTTGACGCTGTCCTGGCTCCCGACTCCCGAATCCTGCCTCCTGACCCTCGGCGGAACCGGGGCGCGCTCCGCCGGGTCCAACTCGACAACCGATGAGACTGCTCGACCGACTGGCGGCTGC
>Ga0194126_10011291_pt1 | contig 11525 bp, 6 predicted proteins | sample TA2KigC150mmetaG_FD_148641 | JGI IMG/M metagenome (GOLD analysis project Ga0194126, IMG submission 148641) | Freshwater microbial communities from Lake Tanganyika, Tanzania - TA2015035 Kigoma Deep Cast 150m | ecosystem: Environmental > Aquatic > Freshwater > Lake | place: Tanzania: Lake...
GACGGCCCGTCCGTCGTTGAGCAGCGTCGCCCGCGCGGGCAGACTATCGAGCGGCGCGAGTTTCACCCCGTCACCGATCGGGTCCTTGTGCAGGTGCACGTAGAGCGTGGAGCCGCGGCGCGTGAGCAGCACGTTGCGGTTCGTCGTGAGGGTCGAGGCGGGCTCCACGTGCTCGAGGCTCTCCCGCACCGCGCCGTACCAGGCGCCGATTCTCGCCAGAATGGCCCCGGCTTCAGACGGAAGACGCCCGTCGGCCATCGGTCCGACGTTGAGCAGGTAGTTGGCGTCGCGGGCGAGGTAGCGATCGATGCTGCGCAGCAGGTGGCGGTCGGTGTAGTAGTGTTCGCCTTTCCGGTACCCCCAGCTTTCCATCCCGATCGACTGGCAGGCTTCCGTGGGACGGTCGAAGCCGACGGCCTCTGCGGCCGTCGTGTCGGTGTCGCGTTCGGGAGTACCGAAATCGCCTTCGTCGAAGCCGCGGTTGTTGATGACGGCCTTCGGCTGCCAGCGGCGGATCTCGGCGTTGATGGAGCGGTCCACGTGGCGGGGCACGTTCATGTCCCACCAGAAACCGTGAATCTCGCCGTACTGCGTGCACAACTCCCGGACCTGCGCCCGCAGGAACACGAGGTAGGCGTCCCAGTCGGGACGGTCTCCCGGCTGCGGGCCGGCCAGTTCGTGGTGGCGGCCCTGGTTCGGGTAGTTCTCATGGTGCCAGTCGGCCACCGAGTAGTAGAGGCAGAGCGGCACGCCGCGGCGGTGGCACGCGTCGGCGAGTTGTCGGATCACGTCGCGGCCGTACGGCGTGTTCATGGTGCTGTAGGACGTCTGCTTCGTGTCCCACAGGCAGAAGCCGTCGTGGTGTTTCGTGGTGATGCAGAGGTAGCGCATGCCCGTGACCTGCATCGCGTCGAGCCAGGCGTCCGGGTCGAAGTGGACCGGGTTCCATTGCCGCGCCAGTTGCACGTAGTCGGACCGCGGGACGCGGGCGCGCCACTGGTGCTGTTCGTGCCACGCCGGGATGGCGTAGAGACCCCAGTGGATGAACAGACCGAAACGTTGCTCGAAGAACCAGTCGCGGCCGTCACCGAATCGTGGCGGGCGCCGGGCAGGCGCGGCCGTCGGCGTGGCTGGGGCCTGGCCGCCTTCGGCTGACCGGTCAGCGAGGTGGGAAACCAGTGGGATGCCCGTGGCCGCCTTCAGGAACGTCCGTCGCGTGTGGTGCACCTGAGCCCTCCGTGGTGAGGAGGATACCCGGGCTGGCCGGCAAACGAAAACGGTGGCGATTTCGCGCCGAGCCGTCAGAGCATCTGCGTCGCGGGGCGGCGGTCGAGGTCAGCCCTCGTTGAGCGAGTAGCTCGTGCTGCGCCCGCCGCCTTCGTCCTTCCTCAGCAGGCCCTGGTCGATGAGGCCCTGAATATCGCGCAGCGCCGTGTCGTGCGAGCACTTCGCCAGCGCCGCCCACTTCTGCGTCGTCAGCTTGCCGATGAAGCCATCGAGCAGCCGGTTGAGGATGGCGCGCTGCCGCTCACTGATGGAGAGGCGTGCCGCCCGTTCCCAGAAGCGCGCCTTGCGCATCACAGTGGCCAGCGTTGCCTCGGTGCCGTCGAAGGCGCGGCCCAGGCAACCAAGGAACCACTCCAGCCACGGCGTGATTTCGAGCGTGCCCTTCTGCGTGCGCTCCAGGATGTCGTAGTAGTCGTTGCGCTCGTGCCCCATCTGCGCCGACATGCTATAGAAGCGCTGCGCGCTATTCTCTGAGCGCGCGAGCTGCCAATCAGCGATCGCGCGCGCGATACGCCCGTTGCCGTCATCGAATGGGTGGATGGTCACAAACCAGAGATGGGCGAGCGCCGCCCTGATCACCGCGTCCGTCCGGTCGCTCTCATTGGCCCACGCCAGGAATTGCGCCACCACGTTCGGAAGCAGCGGCGCCGCGGGCGCCTCGTAATGCACCTTCTCTTTGCCCACGGGCCCCGACACCACCTGCATCGGCCCGCTCGCATCGTCGCGCCACGCGCCGACGGTGATCTTGCGAATGCCGCTGCGGCCCGTGGGGAACAGGGCCGCGTGCCAGCCGAAGAGCCGGTCCGCGGTCAGCGGCGCGGCGAAGCGCTGCGTGGCGTCGAGCATCATCTCGACTACGCCCTCGACGTCGCGGTCCGCCGGCCCCGCTCCGCCCGCATCCAGGCCGAGCCGCCTCGCAATCGACGAGCGCACCTGTTCGGGATTGAGGTGCTCGCCCTCGATCTCGCTGGACTTGAGGACGTCCAGCGTCAGCGTCTCGAGTTCGGCCTCCTTCTGCAGATCGAACCCCAGCCCTTCCATCCGGCCCAGCAGCCGACCCTGCCGGTGCCGGATCTCGGCCAGAGACACGTCAATTGCCTCCCGGTTCCAGTGGAACCGCGGCCAGTCCGGTAGCTGGTGGACATAGCGGGTCATTCAACGCTCCTGATGCGTAGATTGTGGGCTCCATTTGACGCAGAGGCAAGATAAATCTACGCCCAAGGTGCGTAGATTAAGGCCGCCATCATACGCATCAGGAACTGACAAGTAACACTAGTATATCGATTCCGAAATAACGTTGCATATGAGCTACGCCACCGCCAAGGACTCGAGGCCGTATTTCCAGTGAAACACCACCGGCTCGGCGTTGAGTTCGTCCAGGTGTTGCTCGAGTCGGGCCTTCAACTCGGCCTTCGAGGTGACCCGCAACCCACGGAGCATAGTTCGAGCCAGTTTTCCGAAGAACGCTTCCACCAGATTCAGCCAGGAGCCATGCTTCGGCGTGAAGGTGAAGGCGAAGCGGTTGGGGCGCGTGGCCAGATACGCTCGCGTTTCCTTCGAAGTATGCGCGGAGTGGTTGTCCAACACGAGTCGGATCGTGGTCTCCGGGGGGTAGAACGCATCGACGCCACGCAGGAACGCCACGAATTCCCGGCTGCGGTGCCGGTCCACCACCTGCCCGTGCACGTGCCCGGTCAGCAGATCGATCCCGGCCATCAGCGTCATCGTGCCATGGCGCACGTACTCATGGTCCCGCGCCACCGTCGGATGGCGCCCGGGCACGGGGGGGCGATCCGGGGCGGTGTTACCGATGGCCTGGATCCCCGGCTTCTCGTCAAAGCTGAGAATCGCCGTCAACGGGCCCGCCGGGGCGTGCGCCTGCCGCAGCAACTCGACCTGTTTGTACACGCAGAGCACCTGCGTCATCTTGGCCTCGAAGTCCGGATCGCGTCGCTCCAGATAGTACCGCACCTTGTGCGGGTGGATCCCGCCCGCGTGCAGGATCTTCGAGACCGTGCCGCGGCCCAACCGGGTCAGCGACGGGTGGCCCGCCGCGGCGGCGTGCCGCCGCACATGCGTCATCAACAGGCGGGTCGTCCACAACTCGTGCGGGTATCCCAATGCCTGCGGCTTCTGACACGCCAGGTTGATCACCCAGGTGCGCGCGTCCGGGGTCAGACGCGGCTTGCGGCCGCGCCCGGGCAGGTCGTCCAGCGCCGCGTACACCCCCAACTCCAGGGCCTTGTTCAAACAGCGTTCGACGGTGGGGCGCGACGTGTGGAGATCCCGCGCGATCTGGGACACCGACTGCCCCTCCGCATACGCGAGCACGATGCGGGCGCGCGCCACCCGGTGCGCGGGCGCCACCCGCGAACCACTCAACGTCACCAACGCTTGTCTGACCTCCGGCGACAACGGCACGTGCGCGCGTCGACTCGTAAACGGCATGCGGCACCTCCCGGTTCGAAGGCGACTCTATCGCATGCACGACAATATTGCAACGCTATTTTGGAAGCTATCTACTAGGGGCTGGAGGCTGGAGCCGCGAGCGGCGAGCCTGGTGAAGCCTGGCGAAAGCCTGGCGCCGTAAGCCTTGAGCCCGGAGCCGGGAGCCGCTATACTTGGAAGTTCCGGGTCACCGGAAGGAGCGTGCCATGAAGCAAGGTATTCACCCGAAGTACGAGACCGTCGACGTCCGGTGCGCGTGCGGCGCCACCTGGAAGACCCGTTCGACGAAACCCGATCTGCACCTCGAGATTTGCTCCCAGTGCCACCCGTTCTACACGGGCCGGCAGAAGATCCTGGATATCGAGGGTCGGGTCGAGCGATTCACCAAGAAGTTCGGCGCCCAGACGTCAGAAGCCCGTAAGCAAGCCGCCAGAACCAAGAAGACGACGAGCAGCGCCTCCGCCTGATCCCCAGGGCATTCGGCGTCGGCCGTGCGGCTGGCGTCGTCGGGACCGACGCGGCCGCCGGCGGGACACCGTCGGCGCCCGCCCGTCGGCTTCTCCGCTTCCCGCCTGCGTTCGCCTCCCCCCACACCTCTCCCTGCCGATCCTTGGCGTCGTCCTTGCACGTTGCCGTGCAGCGCCTGCCTTGACCTGACGGTCGGCAGACGCCGCGCAGGCGGATGACTGCCGAACGGGCCAGGATCGGCCCGAGCGGAAGCGGGTCAGGCGGATTGCCGCCCTCCTTCCGCCGGTCAGTCTGCCGACACGGTGTCGGCAGACTGACCGGCCCATACTCACCCGCCGCCAGCGCGAAGCCCGCATGGCTAGTGCCGTGCAGGAGACACCGGATGGCGGAGTTCCGTCCAGATCTGGGGTCGACCCCACCGACGACCGCGCGCGCCGGTGGCCCCGTATGGCATCCGGCGCCTCGCCCGCTCTCTGCCCGCTCGCCACTCGTCCTGATCGTCGACGATGACGACGTCGCCAGTTTCGTGATCCAGCATACGCTGCGGGCGGCGGGTATCCAGACGGCGTCGGCCGACGGAGCCGCAGCGGCATTGGCGCTTGTGCGGTCGAGGCGTCCCGACCTGATCCTGCTCGACATCAGACTCCCGGACGGCAGCGGCTTCGACGTCTGCCGACACCTCCAGGACAACCCCATCGGGTCGCAAGTGCCGGTGCTCTTCATCTCGGGGGTCCAGGACGTCGCCACCAAGATCCAAGCCTTCGACGCCGGCGGTGTCGACTACATCACCAAGCCCGTCTCGCCGGCCGAAGTGACGGCGCGTGTCTGCACCCATCTCCGCCTGAAGCGGGCGTACGAGCAACTGGCCGCCCTCCAGGCCGATCGGATTCAGCGTCTGGCCCACGCCCAGGAAGCCCTGATGGCGGCCCCTCAATCCGTGCCGGGCGTGTCCTTTGCCGTAACCCGACGGCAGGTTCATCAGGCCGGTGGTGACTTCTACGACGTCATCGCGATCGGCCAGGACATCGTGGACTTCGTGGTCGCCGATGCCGCCGGCCACGACCTGGCGTCGACGTACTGGACCGCGGCCCTGAAGACCCTGTTGTTGGAGTACGCGACCCCCACGAATGCGCCGCGCGCCATCCTCCTGCAGATCAATGACGCGCTCTGCCGGATCCTGCCGGAAGGGGTGTACTTCACGCTGCTGTACGCCCGGCTCAATCGCCGCACGCGCCGCTTGACAACCGTCAACGCCGGCCATCCGCCGGCGGTGATTGTGCCGGCGGATGGAGGACCGCGGGTCATCTCCCAGGAGGGCGATGTGGTTGGGGCCTTCTCGGACGCGGTGTTCGGCACGGCAGTCGTCGATGTGGTGCCCGGCGACCGTCTCCTGGCGTTCACCGACGGCCTGATTGAAGCGGACGGGCCACGCGAGGCGGGGATGGCGAGGCTTGTCGCGGCGGCACCGCCAGCGCGGGCGCTGCCGCTGAGCGACTTCGTCGAGCGCATCGTCGCCGAGACACTCGGTGCCGCGGTCGCCACCGACGACATCGTCGTGCTCGGAGCAGACCTATGACGCGGGCCAGGCCCCCCCGCCAGGAGTTGGTCCGGACGTTCCCGGCAACCCTCGCCCATGGAGACGACGCCTGCCGAGCGGTGCGGATGTTCCTGCGTGAGCATGGCGAGGCACGGGCGGGCTTCGTCGTCGAGCTGGTCGCCCGCGAATGCGTGAACAACGCGGTCCTGCACGGCAGCCGCCAGGACCCGGAGAAGCTCGTCATGCTCCTGCTGCGTCTGGGACGCCGGCATGTCTGCCTGCGGGTCGCGGACCAGGGGCCCGGGTTCGCGTGGCGGAACGTGCTGGACCGCCCGATGCCTGACGATCATGCCGTGCGCGGGCGTGGACTGCCGATTCTCGAGATGTACGCCAGCAGACTCCGGTTCAGCCAGGACGGCTCGTGCGTAACCGTGTGGCTGACCCGTTCGATCAGGGAGACGAGAGACATGGCCGAGTACTCGATCACGCGAACCGACTCGTCGAGCGTGGTGACGGTCAGGGGCGACCTGACGGCGCCTCTGGTTCCGTCGCTGCAGGCGTCACTGAAACAGGAAGTTGAACAAGGCGCGCGCGACATCGTCTTCGATCTCGCCGGCACGGACGCGCTGGATTCGAGCGGTATCGGACTGCTGATTGCGGCGTGCAACACGATGGCGAAGACGGGCGGGCGCCTCTCCGTGATCGAGGTCTCCCCTCCGCTGCTGCAACTCCTCCACACCATGCGCCTGGTGACGAGATTGAACGCCGCCGGACGCGAGGCCTAGGGCACAGCCATGGCCGACGAACTGCTTACCGAATTCATCCACGAGTCGCGCGAGCACCTTGCGACGATCGAGGCCGATCTGCTGACGATCGAAGAAGGCGGTGCCGAGATCGACGAAGAACTCGTCAACAAGGTCTTTCGGGCCGCCCATTCGATCAAGGGTGCCGCCGGCTTCCTGGGCCTCGTCAAGGTCAAGGAACTCTCGCACCGGGCGGAGACGCTCCTCGACATGCTCCGGTCGCGGACGATGGCGCCGAACGCGGAGATCACGAATGTCCTGCTCATGGCCTTCGACACATTGCGGGACATGATCAACAACGCCGAGGAGAGTGAGCACGTCGAGATCGCGGATCTCGCGGACAGCCTGACGGCGCTGGCATCGTCGTACCTGCCGCAGGACCGCAAAGCCTCGCTGACAGCCAGCGTCACGCTGGCGGCCGACCACGGGGGTGCGGAGGCCGGGACGGCGGCCGTCGTGCTGCCGGCGGTCGACTTCGAACGGGCCCGCCGCAGCAAACGGTTCGTGTACGCGGTCGACTACGACCTGATTCACGACATCGAGCGTAAGGGCCGCCACGTGCTGCAGGTCTTCCACGACATCGAGGCCACCGGGGAAGTGATCGAGTGCGCACTGAACATGGAGGCCGCGGGGACGCTGGACAGTCCGATCGGGAACCAGTTGCCGCTGCGGATGGTGTTCTCCACCGTCCTCGAACCGGCCTTCCTCGAGACCGTCCTGGACGTCGCGCCGCACCAGGTGACGTTGCTCCACGACCCACGGCCATCAGCGGCATCTTCCACCGCCACGCCGACGATGCCGGGTCCGGCGGTGTCGTCGGAGCCTCCGACGCCGCCTGCACGCCCGGCGGGTCCGTCAGCCCAGCACGGGCCGCTGCCGGAGGCGGGCCCGCCCCTGGCGGTGCGGAAGCCCACCGCGGCTCCCGCGGCGCCTGCGAACCCGGGCTCCCCTTCCGGCGAAGACACGCTGCGCGTCAACGTCAGCCTGCTCGAGTCGTTGATGAACCTGGTGGGCGAGCTCGTGCTCAGCCGGAACCAGCTGCGATCGGCCGTGACTCACGGCGATATGCGGGCCCTCTCGAACGCGGACCAGCGGCTGAACCTGGTGACGTCCGAGTTGCAGGACGCCGTGATGCGCACGCGTCTGCAGCCGATCGGCAACGTCTTTGCCAAGTTCCCGCGCATCGTGCGCGATACGGCGGCCACGCTCGGCAAGGACATCGAGCTCGATATCCGCGGCAAGGACGTCGCGCTCGACCGCAGCCTGATCGAAGGGCTCTCGGATCCGCTGACCCATATGCTCCGGAACGCCGTCGATCACGGCATCGAGGCGCCGGCCGACCGCCAGAAGGCCGGCAAGAAGACCGCGGGCACGATCCGCGTCGAAGCCCGCCACGAAGCCGGCCAGGTGGTGGTTGAGATCGCCGACGACGGGAAGGGGATCGACCCGGCGCGGGTCGGGAGCTCGGCGGTCGCCAAGGGCCTCGTGCCCGCCGACAAGGTCCAAGGCATGTCGGACGCCGAGAAGATCGGCCTCATCTTCCTGCCGGGCCTGTCGACGAACCAGCAGGTCTCCGACATCTCCGGCCGTGGGGTCGGAATGGACGTGGTCAAGACGAACCTCGATCGACTTGGGGGCAAGGTCGACATCGCCTCGACGATCGGCGCGGGAACGACGTTCCGGATCAAGCTGCCGCTGACGCTGGCCATCATGCCAGCGCTCATCGCATCGGTGGGGACCGAACGCTTCGCCATTCCGCAGGGCAACGTCGAGGAACTCCTGCGGATCAGAGCGGAAGACGTCAAGCGCCGCATCGAGGTCGTTGGCGGGGCGGAGGTGCTCCTCCTGCGGGACCGCATCATCCCGCTGGTCCGCTTCGACGACCTGCTCGGCATCACCCCGACCTACGTCGATCCTGCAACTGGGGCCACGGAGATCGATCGGCGGACGCGCCTGGCGGATCGCCGCTCGCCCAGGGACGGTGACCGTGGCACCACTGCGGATGCGGGCGCCGGCCACCGTCAGACCGACGGCCGGCGGCTGCGGGGTGCTGGTGCGCTCGAGATTGCGGTGCTCACGACGGGCACGCTGCAGTACGGGCTCGTCGTCAGCGGCTTCCGCAGCACTGAGGAGATCGTCGTCAAACCCCTGAGCCGCCATCTCAAGGGTCTGCGCGAGTACGCGGGCGCCACGATCCTCGGCGATGGCGCGGTGGCCCTGATCATCGACGTCGGAGGCGTGGCCACCAAGGCGGATCTCGCGTCCGTCTCCGGTTCCGCCCGGGCCGCCGAACGGGCAGCCGAGGCGGAACGGGATCGCCTCGAGGACACGAAGGCCTTCCTGCTGTTCCACAACCAGCCGCACGAGCTGTGCGCGATCCCGCTCGATACCGTGGTGCGCCTCGAACGTGTCAGCGCATCCCAGGTCGAAATGACGGGGGGCCGCCGGACGATGCAATACCGGGGGGCATCGCTCCCGCTGGTGACGCTGGGGGACGCGGCGAACGTGCCGCCGGTCCCCGACTCCGCCGACCTGGCGGTCATCGTGTCGCGAGTCGGCGGACGGGAGGTCGGCTTGCTGGGGGCCATGCCCGTCGACGTCATCGAGACCAAGGCCGCGATCGACCAGGCGACGCACCGCCAGCCTGGAATCGCGGGTTCGACGATCATCGGTCATCGCACGGCTGTAATTGCCGATGTCTTCGAGTTGGTGGACGCCGTGTATCCCAACTGGCGAGCCAGGCAGGACGCCGTCTCCACCACGTTGCCGGCGTCCGCAGCCGAGGCCGCGGCCGGTCACCGAGGGGTCTTGCTCGCCGAGGATTCGGACTTCTTCCGCAGCCAGGTGAAACGCTACCTCGAGGAAGAGGGGTTCGACGTGTTCGCGGCGGCCGATGGCGAAGCGGCCTGGTCACTCCTGCAGGAACACCTTGGCGAGGTGCATGCGGTGGTGACCGACATCGAGATGCCGCGTCTTACGGGCCTCGGCCTGGCAGCCCGGATCCGGGGCGACTCGCGCACCATGCGCCTGCCTATCATCGCCCTGTCGTCGCTGGCCGGCGCAGACGACGTCGCCAAGGGGGCAGAGGCCGGCATCGACGACTACCAGGTCAAGTTGGATCGTGATCGGCTGATCGCAGGCCTGAAGGCCCTGGCGACGCCCGTTCGCGCGTAGGTCGGCATCGACATGACGTCTGCGAGGCACACATGAGCACCTTCACCCTGACGCAACTGAGACTCTCCCGTCGTCTTGGCATCGCCTTCGGCTCGCTGATCCTCTGGATCATGGTGCTGGCCGGCATCAGCTGGTGGTCGCTGGCGGCCGAGGAGGAAGCCATGGACAGAGCCCTCCACCTGCAGCGGGGTGCCGAGATGGCGAAGGGCGCCGGGGCGACCCTCGGAGGGGTCTACCACGAACTCTGGAACACGCTCGTGCACAAGGAGCTCGCGGAAAAGAACGAACACCGCGCCGAAGTCGAGCGGTTGCGCGGAGAGTACCGAGCCATCCTCGCGGCGCTGAAGGACGGATCATCAGCCGCCGTCGTCGATGCGACGGCGGCGGTCGAGTCGGCGGCCCGCGACGCCGCGACAGTCAACAACCAGGCGATCGAACTGTCTTTCAAGGCCAAGCACGACGAGGCGATCGCCCTGTTTGCGGACGAGGGTGACCAGTACTATCGAGCGTTGATGCAATCCCTCGAGACCCTGGCGCAGGGCCTGGCCAAGGACGCCGCCGCTGTCGATCAGGAGGCGAAGCGTGTGCACGCGCGCGTCCGGATCCTGCTGGTGGTCTTCACGGTCGTCGCCGTCCTGATTGGCGTCGGGTACAGCGTCCTCGTGACGCGGTCGGTCGCCGGGCCGATGCGCGAGGTCGTCGGGCTGCTCGCGAAGCTCAGCCAGGGCGACATGACGGCGGATGTGCCGACGGCTCTGCAGCGGCGCCCCGACGAGGCGGGTGACCTCGCGCGCGCGACGCAGGCGACCGTCGAGAGCCTGCGACGGTCGGTCGCCGAGCTGGCCCAGGGCGTCGGGACGCTTGGCACGTCAGCGTCCCAGCTGTCCGCCGTCGCTGGCTCGACGTCTTGGGGCGTCAAGGCGATGGGCGAGCGTGCCACGACGGTCGCCGCCGCCGCGGAGGAGTCGAGCGCCAACACGATGTCGGTGGCCACGGCGATGGAGCAGGCCACCACGAACCTCTCGTCGGTGGCCGCTGCCACGGAGGAGATGAGCGCCACCGTTGCGGAGATCGCGTCGAACGCCGAAAAGGCCAGGGGGATCAGCGCGCACGCCACCGACCAGGCACGCGCCGTCTCGGGCATGATGGAGCACCTCGGCCAGGCCGCCCGCGAAATCGGCAAGGTGACCGACACCATTACGGACATCTCGTCGCAGACCAACCTGCTGGCACTCAACGCGACGATCGAGGCCGCCCGGGCGGGTAGCGCGGGCAAAGGCTTCGCCGTAGTCGCCAACGAGATCAAGGAACTTGCCAGACAAACGGCCACGGCAACCGAGGACATCAAGGCGCAGATCGCCGGCATCCAGAGCTCGACCGGCAGCGCGATCGCGGATATCCACGCCATCGCCAGCATCATCGACGAGGTGGGTCGAATCGTCGCGAGCATCGCCGCGGCCATCGAGGAGCAGGCCGCAGTCACCAAGGACGTGGCTCGCAACATCGCCCAGGCGTCGAGCGGCGTGCAGGAAGCCACCGATCGCGTGGCCCAGACAGCAGCCGTGTCGAGGTCGATCGCCGAAGACATCCACAGCGTGAGCGGTGCCATCGGCGACATCCGCCAGGGCGGCGAGCAGGTGTTCGCCAGCGCGGCCGAACTGTCGACGCTGGCCGATCAGCTCGGCACGATCGTGGAGCGGTTCACGATCGCCGAAGACGGATTGCGAAGCGACCGTAAGGAGCAGCAGGTCCTGCTCGCATGGCGGGACGAGTACGCGACAGGTGTACCGGCCATGGACGCCCAGCAC
>Ga0194126_10011294_pt1 | contig 11523 bp, 7 predicted proteins | sample TA2KigC150mmetaG_FD_148641 | JGI IMG/M metagenome (GOLD analysis project Ga0194126, IMG submission 148641) | Freshwater microbial communities from Lake Tanganyika, Tanzania - TA2015035 Kigoma Deep Cast 150m | ecosystem: Environmental > Aquatic > Freshwater > Lake | place: Tanzania: Lake...
ACTCCGCCGGGCCTCGAGCATGGCTTCCAACCGGGGGAACTGGCCGAGGTCCGCGCCGCGTTCATCAACGCCCTCGAACAAGGCGTGCGCACCGCCGCCACCCGCCGCTCCCCCGCCCTCGCCGAGGACCTGGCCAACGACCTGCTCCGCCGTCGCGTCAGCACCGATCCGCAAACCGAGCTGGCCCTGTTCCGTCCCGCGCTGGAAGCGCTCACGCCCGCCGACTGCCACGCCGCCCTGCGGGCCGCGTGGTCCGCCCCAGGTCGCCTTCTCTCGGTGAGCGGCAACGTCGTCATCGCGGATGCTCCGGAGACCATCCGTCGCACCTACGAGGCGTCGCTCGCCCAACCCGTCGCCGCCCCGGCCGCCGAGGCCCGCGTGGCGTGGGCGTACTCCGACTTCGGCCAGCCCGGCGCCGTCGCGGACCGCTCCGAGGTTGCCGACCTCGTCATCACGCGCATCCGCTTCGCCAACGGGGTCCGACTCAACCTGAAACGCACCGACTTCGACGCGGGCCGCATCCTGTTCTCCGCCCGCATCGCGGGAGGCGCCATGACCGAGCCCGCCGGCCAGCGCGGCCTCGCCTCCATCACGTCGGCGACGTTCGACGCCGGCGGTCTCGGCCGCCACAGCACCGCCGACCTTCAGCGCATCCTTGCCGGGCGCACCGTGTCGGTGACGTTCCGCACCGCGCCCGACGCCTTCGAGTTTAGCGGCAGCGCCTCGCCGCGCGACCTCCGCCTCGCGCTTGAGTGGCTGACCGCGAAGATCACCGATCCGGGCTACCGCCCGGAGTCGCTCCGCCTCGCCCACAAGGGGCTCGAGCAGATGTACGCCGGCTTCGCCCACACGCCCAATGGCCCGGTCTCCACCGAGGTCGCCAACCTCATCGCCAGCGGCGATCCGCGCTTCGGCACGCCTCCCAAGGAGGTCATGCTCGCCCGCACCCTCGACGAAGTCCGCGCCTGGCTCACCCCCGCCCTCCGGCGCGGTCCGCTCGAGATCGGCGTGGTCGGCGACTTCGATCCGGCCGCCCTCGTCGAAGCGGTGGCCGCAACGCTCGGCGCCCTCCCCGCACGCGACGAGCGTCAGGACGACGCGGCGTTCCGCCGTGTCGCTTTCCCCGACGCGCCGTTCCGCCGCTCCTACACGATCGATTCCAAGGTGCAGAAGGGATTGGCGCTCTTCTACTGGCCCACCACCGATGGTCGCGAGGCCCACGTGAGCCGCCGCCTCAACCTGCTCGCCAGCGTCGTCACCGACCGCATGCGGCTGCGGCTGCGTGAGGAGATGGGCGGCACCTACAGCCCGAGCGCCCGGAGCGTCGCCAGCGACGCCTTCCCCGGCTACGGATACCTGACCAGCGGGATCGACATCGATCCGGGATCGGTCGAGCCGATCGTCCGCGCCGTCACCGCCTTGAGCGCCGAACTTGCCCGCGACGGGGTCAGCGAGGACGAGCTGACGCGGGCGAAGCGCCCTGCCCTGACTGCGATCCGCGAGAGCACGCGGAACAACACGTACTGGCTCAACAGCGTCGTGGCCCGGGCCCAGGAGCGACCGCAAGGACTCGACTGGGCGCGCGATCGCGAGGCCGATGTCACCGCGATCACGAAGGCGGAATTGGACCAACTCGCCCGCGTCTATCTGGATCCCGCCCGCCTCTCCCACGCCATCGTGGTTCCCGCCGCCGCTCCAGCGCCGGCCGCCGCGAACGCCGCACCCCCCGCCACCACCGCCGCGCCGGGCGCACCCTGATCCAACCCGCCCCGGCGATGTCTCCCCAGGCCGTGACCGCTCTCCGCGAGGCCATCCTGCGTCACGTCGCCAGCGCGGGCTACCGCCCCACCGACGAGGCCGGCCTCGCCCGCGCCCTCGGCGTGCCCAAGCCGCGCCGCCGCACCCTCACCCACACGGTGCGGCTGTTGATCAGCAGCGGCGCCCTGCGCCGCGTCCAGGGCGACCGCCTCGCGCCGGGGGAGTCCGCGTCCTCACCCGCGGACGAGGGCCTCATCGTGGGTCGCATCGCCTTCCGCGCCGGCGGCCACGCCTTGGTCACGCCCCAGCGCGCCATCAACGCGCCCGGACCCGCTCCGCAGGCCTTCTTCATCCCGGCCGAGGATACGGACGTCGCCCGACACGGCGACCTCGTGGCGATCCGGCCCGCCGGCGGAGCCCCGTCGCGGGGACGCGATCGGGATCGCGGTGGTGGGGAGCCGCGCGCCCGCGTCGTCCGCGTCGTCGAACGCGCCCGCACGACGCTCGTCGGCCACCTCAAGACGATCCGCCACGTCTTTTACGTCACCCCCGACGACCCACGCCTCATCCACGACATCGCCGTCCCGGACCCGGCCGCAGGTCCGGAAGCCACCGGTGCCCGTCCCGGCGACAAGGTCGTCGTGCAGCTCGCGGAGTGGCGCGAGCGTTCCCGCATCCCGGAGGGCCGGGTCATCGAGCGTCTCGGCGAGATGTTCGCGCCGCGGGCCGAACTCGCCGGCGTCTACCGGAAGTTCAACCTCGCGGAGGCCTTCCCGGAGGCCGTGCTCGCCGAGGCCGCCGCCCTCCCCGCCACCGTCCCGCCCGAAGCCGCGGCTGACCGCGAGGATTTCCGGGCCACGCCGGTCTTCACGATCGACCCCGATGATGCCAAGGACTTCGACGACGCGCTGAGTCTCGAGGAACTGCCGCACGGCGCGGTGCGCGTCGGCGTGCACATCGCCGATGTCTCCGCCTACGTGCGCCCCGGCACGGCACTCGACGCTGAGGCCCAGCGCCGCGGCAATTCCACCTACCTCGTCGGCACCGTGGTGCCGATGCTCCCGGAAAAGCTGTCGAACGGACTCTGCTCGCTGGTCGAGGGACAGGACCGGCTCTGCCGCGCGGTCATCCTCACCTTTGACCGCCGCGGCCGGATCACCGACGCCCGTTTCGCCGCCACCGTGATCCGCAGCCGCAAGCGTCTCACGTACCGTCAAGCCTACGGGCTGCTCTTCACGGACGACCTCGCGGCCATCCGCGCGCTGCCGCTCCCCGCCAAGCACGCCACCGGGTCCACCGGCCGGGCCCTGTCCTTGCTGGACGACGCCGAACTCACCGGGTTGCAGCAGATGGTCCGCCGGCTCTGGCAACTCGCCGAGGGACTCCGCCGCGCGCGCATGGCCGCAGGCTCGCTCGATCTCGACATGCCGGAGGCCAAGATCTTCGTGGACGCCGAGGGTTTCGCCGAGCGCATCGAGCGGATCGAGCACGACGAGAGTCACCAACTGATCGAGGAGTTCATGCTCGCCGCGAACGAGGCGGTCGCGCGCGCCACGCGCGAGCGGCACCGCGCGTCACTCTACCGCGTCCACGACGAACCCGACCCCGAGAAACTCATCGAGCTGCGGGAGTTGCTGGGCACGCTGGGCGTGACGGCCGGGGACCTCACCCGGCGCGCCGAGGTGGTTGGACTCCTTGAACGCCTGCACCAGCACCCGCAGGGTCACGCCCTCCGCACGCAGTTGCTCCGCAGCCTGAAGCGCGCCGCCTACCGGGCGTCTCCCGACGGCCACTACGGACTGAACAAGTCCGACTACACCCACTTCACCTCGCCGATCCGCCGCTACGCCGACCTCGTCGTGCACCGCGTCCTCGCCACGATCCCGGCGAAGGCCGACGATCCCGCCGGCGCGCGGCAGGTTTACGGGCGCGCGGAGCTGGAGGGACTCGGCGAGCATCTCAGCCTCACCGAGGCCAACTCCCAGGAGGCCGAGCGCGAGTCCCAGAAGATCAAGCTCCTCGAATTCTTCGAACGCGAGTTGCACAAGCGCGTGCGCGGCCGCTTCCCCGCCCTCATCACCGACGTCCGTCCACAGGGTCTCTTCGTGGAACTCACTGAGTCCATGGCCTTCGGGCTGATCGGCGCCGCCACCCTCACCGACGACACCTACCTGCCCGCGCCCGATGGCCGGGCCCTGATCGGGCGACGGACCCGTCGCCGCCTCGGGATCGGCTCCGTCGTCGAGGTCCGGGTCGCCGCCGTCGATCGCTTCAAGCGCCAGATCGACTTCCGCCTCGCCTAGACTCGCGGGACAACGCTCCGGTCCTCCTCCCGCCCACCCTTCATGAGTTCCCACTACGCGTTCGCCCCCCGCTTCATCGAAGCCTACTGCCACGCCTAGGAGGCCTACCGCCGTGCTCCGGCCTCGGCGCTGGCCGAAATCACCGCCCGGAGCGGCCCATGGCTCGCCGCCAACGGCGTTTCCGTCCAAGCGCTCTACGACTACGTCGACGATGACGAACGCTACGGTGAGCCTGGGGAGGCCCGCGCTCTCATGATCGAATCCGTCCGCCGCGATTACTTCCTCAATGTGCAGGACGGGCGCCCCAGCTCCACGCTGCTCGACCCCGAAACCCTGCCGGCCAAGGACGCCACGGTCGACGGCATCGCCTGGCTCCCGCGGCTGGCCGCCAAGGCCTACGCCAAGCTGCGCGGCGAACTGCCGGCGTCCCTGATGTATGCGTGCGGCGGCGACCGGGCGTTTCTTGAGAACTACGATCTCGATCCAGCCGAGTTCCTGACCGCCCTCTGGCGTTGCGGGGGGGATCCCACCCCCATCGCCGCGTGGATCCGGAAGCGGGCAAACACCACGCGCAGTTGACGGTTGCAGGGGCCGCGGTAGGTTCTGAGCACCCCTCCCCGCGATGACGTTCACCCTCCTCATCAACGGTCAGTCGCGCACCGTCGAGGCGCCCGCTGACACGCCCTTGCTCTGGATCCTCCGGGACCATCTCAACCTCGTCGGCACAAAATATGGCTGCGGCATGGGCGTATGCGGCGCCTGCACCGTCCACATCAACGGCGTGCCGCTGCGCTCCTGCCAGATGCCGGTCTCCACGGCCGCGGGCGTGCGGATCACCACCATCGAGGGTCTTTCGGATGATGGCTCCCATCCGCTCCAGCAGGCCTGGATCGAACAGGATGTCGCCCAGTGCGGCTACTGCCAATCCGGCCAGATCATGACGGCGGCCGCGCTCCTTGCCGCCAATCCGGCGCCTTCGGACGGCGACATCGACAACGCGATGGCCGGGAACCTCTGCCGCTGCGCCACCTACCTCCGCATCCGTTCCGGCATCCACCGCGCCGCTGAACTCGCCGCCGCGAAGGGAGGTGCCGCATGAGCCGCACCGACTCCGCCTCGCTCGGACGAAGGGACTTCCTTCGCCTCTCCCTGCTCGGGGGCGGCGGGCTCGTGCTCGCCACCCAGATCGACTTCCTCGGCGACGCCCAGGCAGCCACGGTTTCCGTGGCCAGTCCCGCCGGCGACGCCGCGGCGCTCAATGCATTCGTCCGGATCGCCGCCGACGGCACCGTCTCGATCGCCGCCCACACGCCCGAGTGCGGCCAGGGTGTCCGCACCTCCCTTCCCATGCTCGTGGCCGAGGAACTGGAGGTGGACTGGGAGTCCATCCAAGTCGAGGTCGTGCCGCTCGACGCCGCCTACGGCGCGCAGTTCGCCGGCGGCAGCACCGCAATGCCGCGTTGCTACACGCCCTTGCGCCAGATGGGGGCCACCGCCCGGATCATGCTCGTCGGCGCCGCCGCCGCGCGCTGGAACGTGCCCGCAGCGGAGTGCCATGCGGCGAGCGGACGGGTCATTCACACCGCCTCCGGGAAGTCGTTCGCGTACGGGGAACTGGCCACCGAGGCCGCCCAGCGTCCAGTGCCTGCCGCCAAGGACGTGCCGCTCAAGCCGGCCTCCGAATTCCGGATCATCGGCCGTCGCATCACCGGGGTCGACAACGCCGCGATCGTCACCGGCAAGCCGCTCTTCGGCATCGACCAGACGCTGCCGGGCATGCTCCACGCGTCCTACGAGAAGTGTCCCGTCTTCGGCGGGCGCGTCGTCAGCGCCAATCTCGCCGAGGTCAAGGCCCTGCCGGGGGTGCGCGATGCCTTCATCATCGAGGGCACCAAGGACATCCGCGGGCTCGTCCCGGGCGTGGCCGTCATCGCGGACTCAACGTGGGCTGCGTTCAGCGCCCGGCGCAAGCTGCGGGTCAAGTGGGACGAGGGTCCGCACGCCAATGACAGCTGGGCCGGCTTCCTCGAGCAGGCCCAGGCCGCCGGCACCGCCAAGCCCGGCCAGACTCTGCGGCAGGACGGGGCCGTGGCCGACACGCTCGCCGCCGCTACGGCCAGCCGGCGCGTCGAGGCGGTCTATTCCTATCCTTTCATCTCCCACGCAAATCTCGAACCGCAGAACTGCACCGCGTGGTTCCACGACGGCATCATGGAGCTCTGGGCGCCGAGCCAGCGTCCTTCCGGCGGTCAGGACCTCATCCACGAGACGCTCGGGCTGCCCAAGGACAAGATCCGCGTGCACATCACGCGCATGGGTGGCGGCTTCGGGCGGCGCCTGAGCTCGGACTTCATGGTCGAGGCCGCCGCCATCGCGCAGCGCGTGAACGCCCCGGTCAAGCTCACGTGGACCCGCGAGGACGATCTCCGGCATGACCATTACCGCCCGGGCGGCGTGCACTTCATGAAAGGTGCCGTCGACGCCAACGGCGCACTCGCCGCTTGGCACGATCATTTCGTCACGTTCGGCAACGACGGCCGACCCGGCAGTGGTGGCTCGCTCAGCCCGGACGAGTTCCCCGCCCGCTTCGTCCCCCACTACCAGGCGGAGATGACCGTGATCAATTGCGGCATCCCGATGGGACCGTGGCGGGCTCCGGGCAGCTGCGTGTTTGCGTTCGTCTTCCAGTGCTTCATCGACGAACTGGCCCACGCGGCCGGACGCGACCCGCTGGACTTCCGCCTCGCCCTGTTGGGGGACCGCGGGATGGTCACCACCCCCGGCGAACGGCCGAACGGCTATGACGCCGCCCGCATGCGCGGGGTCGTCTCGCTCGCCGCCGAAAAGGCCGGCTGGGGCTCGCCGCTGCCGCGCGGGCGCGGACGGGGCATCGCCTTCCACTTCAGCCACCGCGGCTACTTCGCCAACGTCGCCGAGGTCACCGTTTCCCCGGCGGGCGCGCTGAAGGTCGACCGCGTGGTCATCGTCGGCGACGTGGGATCGCAGATCGTCAATCCAAGCGGCGCCGACAACCAGGTCGAGGGTTCCGTGCTCGACGGGCTCAGCGCCGCCTACCAGGAGCTCGATCTTGAGCGCGGTCGGATCGTGCAGTCCAACTTCCACGAATACCCGCTGCTTCGGATCACCGACGCACCGCGTGTCGAGGTGCATTACCGGCTCACCGACAATCCGCCCACTGGCCTGGGCGAGCCGGCGCTGCCTCCGGTCGCCCCGGCGATCGCCAACGCCGTCTTCGCCGCCACGGGAAAGCGCATCCGCAGTCTGCCGTTCTCGCGGACCGATCTGCGCTGGTCCTGAGATCGTCCGCCGCCGTCGCACGCTCCCGGCGATCCGCTTCATCCGGGGCGGGCGCCAGGCAGCGTGAAGCTACGAGCGCGGTTCACCCTCAGCCACGCGAGGGGTCCACCTTCATCGACCGCCGGTTTCACCGACGCCCGCCCCGCCGCCCACTGGGCGATTCCCGTCGCGGCGCGGGCATCCGCCATGCCCGCCCGGCGGCCACACCGGGAGCGCCGCCCGTCCGAAGGCGATTGAGGTGCATCCTTGGCCCGACCTTCACTCGAGCCGGAATTCGTCGTCGGGCGCGGCGCTCGGTTTCGCGCGGGCGCGAGCGAGGGCATCGGCGGGAAGGAAGGGAGCGTAGCGCGTGAGCCACTCGTCGATCTTCTCCAGATAGGCGGAGGGATCGTAGGGTGCGGTCACCGGATCGAAGCGCTCAACGGGCCGCGCGCGCTGCCAGTCGCTGCCGCGCCCGCGCTCCTTCGCGACGAGGTAGTAGGAGACCTTGTCGCCCAAGCCCGGCCGGCGCTCCATCTGGAGCGCCGCCTCCGCACTCGCGCGGCGCGGCTTGCCGCCCGCCGCGATGAAGCGTTCATACGCCTCGGCACTTTGGCTGAGGCTCTCCGTGCGCGCCAGTTCCCCCACCGGCACCTCCCGCCGCGCCATCCGGCGCCGCAGCTCCGGCAGCGCCTCCAGCGGCGACGCGTCGCGCAGGCCCAGCAGGTGCTCGATCAACTGCTCCGTCAGCGTCCGCAAGTAGGGCTCCATCCCGCGCGAGCGCAACGCGCTGCCGCGGAGGATGACGCGGTGGTCGTCGCGCAGCGCATAGTTCTTCGCCTTGTAGCAGAACATCGCGGGATACCGGCCGTCGAACTCCAGTTCGAGTCCCGGCGGCAGGAGCGGCGCCACGCGCCCGAGCAGAGCCTCCGGGTGATCGTAAAATTCGTCGGAGGAAAGGTAGATTCCGTCCGTATCCGCCTCCAGCAGGACGCAGCCAGCGGCCGCGAACCCTTCAATGAGGCGGTGCAGCACCTCCCGCCCCTGCCGTGTCACCTCCGCCGCGAGTTTGCCGTCCGCGAAGCGCGCCCCGGAGAAACCGAGATATCCGTAGAACGAGTTGATGAGGATCTTGAAGCTGGCCTGCCTCGCCCCGGACTCCCGCCGGAGTTCCTCGGTCCCGGCCGTGCGGGCGAGTTGCTTGTAGCGGAGGCGGTAGTCACGGAGGCTCCGCAGCGTCCGCAGGAACACCCCGAGTTCATCCGCCGCCGGGTTGCGCCCGATCTGCAGCAGGAGGCTGGGATAGAGCGACGCCACGTCGAAGTGCAGCACGTTGCGGAACACTCCTTCCCGGAAGCTCCGGGTGAAGCCGCCTTCAAACAGGGCGATCTCCGGGGGGCGCGGGCACGCTTGGCCGGCGTGGTAGTACTCCTCCAGGAACAGGAGATCGATCCGCGAGGTCGTGCCGCGCAGGGTCGCATCCTGCAACAGCACCGGAAAGGTCCGGGTCTGCTCGAAATACGTGGGCAGCAGCAGGTCGGCGAGGCCCTGCGTCTCGCGCAGGTCATCGGAGAGGTAGCGCAGGAACCGGGACCGGTCCTCCACGAAGGTCCGCGAGAGTTGGGTCGGGTCGATGTAGGTCCGCCCTTCCGCCCCCGTCGCCGCCGGCACCGTGATGCCCAGCGCCACCGCCACGTCCTTGAGTCCGTACGACGTCAGCTCCCGGGCCGTCAGGTCGTAGGTCTGCACGAGGAAATAGGTGTCGATCACCGCCCGCCCCGGGAGGTCGCAGCGGGGAAAGTCGAGCCAGCGTTCCCCAACCTTGAACCGACTGCTCCGCCACGTCGCCGACGCGCCAAACCGGCCCCAGGCACACGGCACCTTCAGTCGCCGCGCACGCTGCCGGAGGTAATCGAGGTCAAAGCGGAACAGGTTGTGTCCTTCGATCGTATCCGGATCCTCCTCCGCCAGCGCCGCGCCGAATGCCACGAGCAGCGCCCGCTCCGCCTCATCCGTCGGCGCCTCCAACTGCAGCAGGCGTTCACGGCCTCCGCAGCGGAGCCCGATCGCGAGCACCCGGTCCAACGGTCGGGCTGCGTCGCTGAAACCGCCGTCCGCGCTCCCCGTCTCAATGTCGAGCTGGACGCGGCGCAGCCGCGCAAAGGGCAGTCCCGCGAAGAGTCGGCGCCGCGTCTGCAGCAGGTACTGGGTCTCCCAAGGCTGCACGCGGTCGGTCTCGCCCCCGCACTCCCGCCACGCCCGCGACCAGCCGTCGAGCGCCTCCGGATCCGGCGCCTCCGCCAAGCCCGCATAGAAGCCGGTTCCCGCCAGCGGGCGCCACGAACCGCCTTCCGGAGCCTCCGCGCCGGGCTTCCCCGCAGTCCAGCAGAACGGACGGAGGCGGTCGCGCTCGACGCGACGCGCGCCCGCCGCGTCCTCGACGTGGAGGAAGACCTCCCCACCAGGCGCAACCCAGAGTCCGCAGATCGACTCCGACACGGGGACGGAAAGCAAGGGGGGCGGCCGGGCCGCCCACTCCCGCCTAGAACGGGCGGATGTACACCATCACAACCGAGATCGCACTGAGCGCGAGCGCCACCCAGATGAACAGCCCGGCCTTTTCGCGGCGGCGGTAACCCATGCCAGCGAGGGCCGAGAGCGCGAGCCAGGCGACGAGCTTAACGACCGCCCAGCCGCCGGCAAAGGCGTAGATGCCCTGCCACATGCGGATGCCCGTCAGGAAAATCAGCAGGCTGGAGACACCGGTCCAGATCATGACTGACTTGCGCGACGCCGCCGGGGCGGCGAAGGCATAGAAGGTGAAGCCGATCAGCACCAAGGCTGACAGGACGTGCAGGACGTGCAGGGCGTTGTACTCGTGGGGATTCATGCAGGGAAAGCGTGGGGGGCTCCGGCGCGCCGCGCGAGACCGAACACACCCCGAATGCGGTACCAGATGCAGGCCCTTTTCGAAGTCAATCGGGCTGGACCCGGCCATTTCCGGCTTGGTCGTCCCCGACGAACCGTGAGACGCTCCGCCCTTCGCGTGTCCTCCCTTCCCTCCTCCCCTCCTCCGACCCGGCGCCGGCTCTCCGTGATCGTGCCGGTGTTCAACGAGATCGCCACCGTGCGCATCGCGCTGGACGCGCTGCTCGCCAAGGAGATCGCGGGCTGGGAAATCGAGGTCATCATCGTCGAGAGCAACTCCCGCGACGGTTCGCGCGAGGTCGTGCAGGGCTTCGCCGGGCATCCCCGCGTGACGCTCCTTCTGCAGGAACGGCCGCGGGGCAAGGGCTTCGCGGTCCGTGAGGGGTTTGCGCGGGCCACCGGCGAGGTCTTCCTTATCCAGGACGCCGACTTGGAGTACAGCCTCGACGACTACGAACGCCTGATCACGCCCATCGCCGAGGGTCGACACCGGTTCGTACTTGGCTCCCGCCACGCGGCCGGCGGCGGCTTCTCGCTCCGACGCTTCGCCGACCAGCCGGTCCATGCCTTCGTCCTGAACTGCGCCCACTGGACCTTCGCCGGGCTCATCAACGTCTCCTGCGGCGTCTGGCTGCGCGATCCGTTCACGATGTACAAGGTCTTCCACCGCGACTGCATCGAGGGACTCCGCTTCGAGAGCAACCGCTTCGACTTCGACTGGGAGCTCCTCATCAAGCTCATCCGCCGCGGCCACCGCCCGGTCGAAATCCCGGTCTGGTACCGGTCACGGTCGTTCAAGGAGGGCAAGAAGATCTCCGTCATCCGCGATCCGCTGACGTGGCTGTGGGCGCTGGCCAAGTTCCGCTTCCAGCGGCTCTGAACGCCCGCCCCGCTGCATGCTGCGCCTGATCCTGCCGCCGAACCTCGCCGCCGCCGCCGCCCGCGACGCGATCGCCGTGCAGGTGCGCGTGGATCTGGACCGCCCGCCGGCTCCGGAATGGCTTCCCGCCCTCGCCGCCCTCCAGCGGCTCGGCGCCCCGCCCCAGCGTTCGCTGGTGCTGCAGGTGACCCGCGAGCAACTGCGGGACCTGGTGACGCGCTTGCGCGGACTGCCCGCCTTCGCGTGGGCCCGCGAACCGGACCGTCCCTTGCTTTGGGTGAGCGATGTCCTGCGCGGCGTGAGCGAGCACCTTGGGTCCCCCACCGCCCCGGCCGCGGGCGGAGGAATGGATCGCAC
>Ga0194126_10011299_pt1 | contig 11517 bp, 8 predicted proteins | sample TA2KigC150mmetaG_FD_148641 | JGI IMG/M metagenome (GOLD analysis project Ga0194126, IMG submission 148641) | Freshwater microbial communities from Lake Tanganyika, Tanzania - TA2015035 Kigoma Deep Cast 150m | ecosystem: Environmental > Aquatic > Freshwater > Lake | place: Tanzania: Lake...
TTATCCGCATCCCTCACGGAAATAAACACGTTCCCCTTCGCTGATAAACTTTGCCCGGCGGCAAGCTGGCTTTTTATAAAAGCCAGACCGAAATTTTTATCGATACCCATTACTTCCCCGGTTGATTTCATCTCCGGCCCTAAGATAACGTCTACGCCGTGAAAACGGTTAAAAGGAAACACCGATTCCTTGACTGCAATATGTTTGGGGGTTATTTCTTTCATAAAACCCAAGCCCTTTAATTTCTTGCCCAGCATGATCTTGGTTGCCAAATTAGCAAGCGGCACGCCTATTGCCTTAGACACGAAAGGCACGGTCCTGCTGGCCCTGGGATTGACTTCCAACACATATACCTCCCCGTCCTTTATAGCATACTGCACATTCATAAGCCCTATTAATTTAAGTTCACGCGCCATCTTATAAGTTGCCTGGCGGATTTTATCTAAGATGCCTTTTGAAAGCGTATGCGGCGGCAAGACCATTGCCGAATCCCCGGAATGGATCCCTGCTTCTTCGATATGTTCCAGTATGCCGCCGATGATAAAATTCTCGCCGTCTCCGATCATATCCACGTCGGCTTCAGTGGCATCTTCCAGGAATTTATCCACCAGGATCGGATGCTCACCGGAGACCTTTGAGGCCTCGTGAATAAAACGCTCGAGCTTATCTTCGGTATAAACGATTTCCATGGCCCTGCCTCCCAACACATAGGAAGGCCGCACCAAAACCGGATAACCTATTTTTCTGGCGACAATCCTGGCTTCTTCATATTTAAAAGCCGTGCCGCTGGCAGGCTGCAGCAGCCCAAGCTTATCCAACATTTGTTTAAAACGCTCCCTGTTTTCTGCAATATCAATACTGTCTGCGCTGGTGCCTAAAATATTTACACCGAAGCGCCGCAAAGGCACTGCTAAATTAAGAGGGGTTTGGCCTCCGAACTGCACAATTGCGCCAATGGGCTTTTCCAGGTTAACAATAGTCAATACGTCCTCAACTGTAATCGGCTCAAAATACAACCTGTCGGAAGTGTCGTAATCAGTTGACACTGTTTCCGGATTGCAATTTACCATAATACTATCTACGCCTTCTTCTTTTAAGGCGTAGGCAGCGTGGCAACAGCAGTAATCAAATTCAATGCCCTGCCCGATCCTGTTAGGCCCGCCTCCTAAAATAATAACGCTTTTTTTAGGTGTCATATTCTTTTTTTAACCTCTTCTACCGCCTCATCCACTGTTGCCACTTTAATAACCCCTGGTATGTCCCAGGAATTTAAACTTACCACCGGGATCTTAAATTGTAAGGCATAAGCTACTTCTGTCAACGTTCCTTCTTTGCCGGGGAGCGCTACAATTACATCAGCGCTTTTAACTACCAAAACATTCCTGGCAAAGCCAAGTCCGGAAGGGATTACAATATCCACAAACTTATTGGCATCTTCCTTGTTATAAGTTGGCACTATGCCAATGGTAAGCCCTTTTTCAATCTTAAAACCCTTACAAACCGCCTCCATTACTCCACTTAACCCCCCGCAGATAAGAATTTCAGCCACTTTAGCCAGTTTTCTGCCTAGATTATGGGCAATTTCCTCCACCTCAGCACTGCATTCATGAGCTCCAATCACCCCTACAACTCTTTTTTGCATATCATCTTTCCATCAAATTATTAGTTTTATGGGTGGCTGCGGAGCCGAAGCCCTTGCCCGCCCGCAGCGTAAGCGAGGACGGGCGAGGTGGCGCAGCAGACAGGACCCATAAAACCACATAATTTGTCATCAGTGCCCCTGACAGGAGTCGAACCTGTACAACTAGCTCCGGAGGCTAGTGCCCTATCCATTGGGCCACAGGGGCAATTAAAATAAAGTCAGCTGCTTTTCCGCCTCCGGCAACTTATCTTCCCCGCCAAAAATATCGATCTTGCCATACTCACCGTCAAAGCCGGGTTTTATATTAACCTTGGCCTGTCTTACTCTTAAGACCCCGTCCGCAATACGGCTGGGAAGATTTTTTCGTAACTCTTCCGGAGAGGCACGCAAAAGAATGTCAAATTCATTGTTAAACCTGGCTATGATACTCCGGTATTCTCTTTCTACTGAAACGGAAGTTTTAGAAACGCCTTTTGCATCAGCAATGATTTCGTCAAGCGGGATTAAGTTCTTAAACGGTATGCTGTTTGAAGGGACATACCCGTGTTGGCGGTCAGCCAAAACATCTACCCGGTTCATAACGCCTACTGTCACCGGCTTGCCGCACTTAGGACAAATACCCTTATGCTTTTTTGTTTCTTCCGGTGAAAAACTTATTCCGCAAAGGCGGTGCCCGTCAAAATGGTACTTGCCTTCTTCCGGAAAGAATTCTATCGTATAAAGAAACTTCTTTTTATCTTTGTTTTTTAACACGTCCCTGATAGCCGAATAATTCAGATCACAATCAAACACATTGGCTTCCCTGCCGATTTTAGCGGGCGAATGGCTGTCTGAATTACTGATCAAGGTATATTTATCCAATGCCGACACCCTCCAATTCATTGCGGGGTCGCTGGAAAGGCCGGTTTCAAGCGCGAATATTTTCGGGGACTGCTCTTCAAAGCAATCCTCGATCCTGTCAAAACCGGACATCGAACCAAAGACACTAAACCACGGAGTCCATGCATGCGCCGGTATCACCATGCAATTTTCGTCTATATCAAAAACGATGCGCGCAAGCTCTGCGGCATCAAGCCCCAATATCGGCCTGCCGTCAGAAGCAAGATTGCCGACTCTTGAGAGCGCCGCATTTATCTTATCCGTGGTCTTAAAAGACGGGCTGAAAATCAAGTTATGAATCCGATAGGACCTGTTGTTTTTAGAATATATGCTGCTGATTTCGGCGGTGAGGATAAAATAAATATCTTTATGTTTAAACAGGCCGTTCCCCAGGTCTTCTAAAGTGTGCTTAAGCTCTTCGAGCCATAGATGATGGGTAAAATCCCCCGAACCCATGAGCTTGATGCCTTTTAGCTTTGCATTTTCGGCAATATGCTCTACATCCATGTCGCGGCTGGTTGCCCGCGAATATTTTGAATGGATATGAAAATCTGCAATAAACTCCATGGCTCAATCTCCTTTATGCTGCTTCATACACTATTTTCCCGCCGCAAATCGTATACAGGGCCGCGCCTTTAAGCTTCCTGTTAAGAAAAGGGGAGTTTCTCGACTTGGAAACTATCTCTTCTTTCTGCACAACCCATTCTTTATCCGGCGAAACAATGACAATATCAGCATCCCTGCCGACACTTAAGGTGCCCTTGTTAAGGCCCAAAATCTTTGCGGGGTTAAAGCAGAGCTTTTCCACTAATTCCGGCCAATCTAACAAGCCGGGATGAAGAAGTTCTGTAATACTTACTGCCAACTCTGTCTCCAAGCCGATGACCCCGAATTCGGCCCGGTCAAATTCAATGTCTTTCTCGTTTTCCGTATGCGGGGCATGGTCCGAAGCGATTACATCGATCGTGCCTTCTTTTAAACCCTTGCGTATTGCCTCCATGTCCTCTTTTGTCCTGAGCGGCGGCTTCATCTTTAAATTAGTATCATACCCGCTTAACTCCTCTTCGGTCAAAGCAAAATAGTGCGGGGCTGTTTCGGCTGTTACCGCAACTCCCCTTCTTTTTGCCCGGGAGATGATATTTACAGATTCTTTACAGCTGACATGTGCGATATGCACCCTGGCCTTTGCTTTTTCTGCCAATTCAATATCCCTTTGCACGATTTTATATTCTGATTCTCTCGGTATGCCTTTGAGCCCCAGGCGCGTAGACATAAGCCCCAGGTTAATCGAGCCGTTATTGGAAAGGGCATGGTCTTCAGAGTGGCAGATTATTAAAGTTTTCTGCTCCTTGGCTTTCTTAAATGCCCTTAATAAGGTCTGGGGGTCGCTGACGGAAGACCCGTCGTCGGTCAGCGCAACAACGCCTTCTTTTTTTAATTTAACGGCATCAGTCAATACTTTCCCCAGACGGTTTTTGCTGATTGCCGCTGAAATAAAAACATTTGCCTGCGCCGACTTTGCAATAAGGCCTTTTAAAATACGCACTCCCTCCGGCGTATCGATGCAGGGAGAGGTATTCGGCATAGCCAAAACCGACGTCACCCCTCCTTTTAATGCGGATTTTGTCCCGGAAAAAATAGTTTCTTTGTCTTCCCTGCCGGGCTCCCGTAAATGTATATGCATGTCTACGATCCCGGGCATCACGACTTTACCGCCGGCATCAATAGTAATATCTGTTTTGGCGTCAATGCGCCTGCCGATGCGGAAAATTTTATTATCCTCTGTCAGGATATCCAGGACCTGGTTGATTTTATTCGCCGGGTCCACTAGTCTTCCGTCTTTAATCAATATCCTCATAGTTTTTCCTGATCGCTGTTATCCCTTGCCTGCGCCACCAAGAATAATACAGCCATGCGCACGGCAATGCCGTTGGTCACCTGTTCCAAGATCACGGAATTGGGGCCGTCGGCCACATCGCTGGACATCTCAATACCGCGGTTTAAAGGCCCGGGGTGCATCACAACGATATTTTTCTTGGCCTTCAAAAGCCGCTCTTTAGTAATCCCGAAGTTTTTAAAATAATCCAGCTGCTTCGGGAATGCATTCTCATCATCGCGCTCAAACTGCATGCGCAGGACATTAACGGCATCTGCCTGCCGTAAAGCATCGTCTATATTTTTCGCTACGCGCACCCCTAATTTTTCTATTGCCGGCGGGACGAGCATGGCCGGGGCGCACACCGTAACATTGGCGCCTAATTTAGTTAATCCCCAAATATTAGAACGGGCGACCCGCGAATGAGCGATATCTCCTACTATGCTGACATTAAGGCCGCTGACTCTGCCGAGTTTTTCTTTAAGGGTGAGGATATCCAGGAGCGCCTGAGTAGGGTGTTCGTGCCAACCATCCCCGGCATTAACGATGCTTATATCCAAATGCTTGGCCAGCATTACGGCTGCGCCGGAATAATTATGCCGCACTACGATAACATCGGCCTTAAGCGCCTGGATATTCAAACCGGTATCTATAAGGGTCTCGCCTTTTTTTACACTGGATGTTTCTGTGGCGATATTGATTACATCCGCAGACAGCCTTTTAGCGGCGACCTCAAAGGAAACGCGCGTCCTTGTCGACGGTTCGTAAAACAAATTCACTACGGTTTTCCCGCGGAGCGCGGGGACTTTTTTTATCTCGCGGGTCTGCACTTCTTTAAACGATTCCGCGGTCGAAATGATAAATTCTATTTCTTCTTTTGTCAGCTCTTCCAATCCTAAAAGGTCCTTACGCGTCCAATTCATTTTTCTACTATCACAACCTCGTCTTTTCCGTCTGTTTCCGACAGGCGCACTTCAACTGTTTCATTCTGGCTGGTTGGGATATTCTTACCGGCATAGTCGGCACGTATAGGCAACTCTCTGTGCCCGCGGTCGACTAAAACCGCCAGCTGAATTGTCTTAGGCCTGCCTAAATCTATTAACGCATCAAGGCTTGCCCGGATAGTCCGGCCGGTGTATAAAACATCGTCTACCAAAACTACGTTTTTCCCCGTGATATCAAAATCTATCTCGGTTTTATGGACGACCGGCTGCTGCGAGATCAAAGTGAGGTCGTCCCGGTACAGCGTAATATCCAGGATGCCGACTAAAACTTTTTCATTTTCTATTTTTTTGATCGCCTCGGCAAGGCGCTTTGCCAGGTACGCCCCGCGGTTCCTGATCCCGACAAGCGCAAGGCCATTTGTCCCCTTATTTTTCTCGAGGATCTCGTGGGCTATGCGTAAAATTATGCGCTCAACGCCTTCCTTATCCAGTATTTTCGCCTTTTCTTGCATTTAATATACCTCGTTGTTAACGCCCGAGCCTATGCAATAAAAAACCCAATCGCCATGCTCGATTGGGTAATTTTCTTGCTGATAATTTCGGTTTGCATTTTACTTCCTCACCTTGCCAGCTTCTCAAGAGCTGAACTTAAAGGTTTATCTAATTTTAGTAAGTATAGCATTGGTTTTAGTTGCTGTCAAGGTTAAATCACTACCACAAACTCCCCGCGTATTTTGCCCGATAATAGATCCCGCAGTATGTCCTCAGCAGGCCCCCGCTTTAGCTCCTCAAATTTTTTTGTCAATTCCCGTGCCACTGCGATTTCTTTGGATCCGAAAACCTCCTTTATATCCTCCAGGGTTTTTTGGATCCTGTGGCAGGATTCGTAAAAGACCAGCGTTTGGCCGGACTTAGACAGTTCTTTCAGCCGGTTTTTCCGCGCTCCGGGCTTGTTAGGCAGGAACCCTTCGAAAATAAACTTGTGCGCCGGTTTGCCTGACAAAACCAAAGCATTCACAAATGCCGAAGCGCCCGGAATAACAGTCAATTCTATTTTATTCTCTATGCAAAGATTAATAATATTGTAGCCGGGATCCAGTATGCCGGGAGTCCCTGCGTCTGAGACAAGGGCGATTGATTTTCCTTCTTTAAGGAGCTTTAGAAGATAACCTGCTTTAGTTAGGCGGTTATGCTGGTAAAAGCTGGTAGTGGGCTTTTGAATCCCATAGTGTTTAAGCAGGATTTGCGTGTGGCGGGTATCTTCGCAGGCGATCAAATCAACTGACTTTAAGACGTCCAATGCGCGCAGGGTAATGTCTTTTAAATTCCCTATCGGGGTGGCGACTATATATAACATTATTCGACGGTAACTGACTTCGCTAAATTACGCGGCTGGTCTACATTACAACCGCGTTTTACCGCTACATGGTAGGCCAATAATTGCAAGGGGATTGCGGTAACCAAAGGAGAGAAGAATTCATCGGTTTTAGGGATATAGATCACTTCGCGCGTCAGGTCTTTGATTTTCTCATCCCCGTCTGAGGCAATAGCAATAATGATCCCCCGGCGTGAACGTATTTCCTGGATATTGGAAACCATCTTTTCATATATGCGCGATTCCGGCGCAATGCAGACGACTGCGCGGTATTCATCAATTAAAGCGATAGGCCCGTGTTTCATTTCCCCTGCGGGATAACCTTCGGCAGGAATATAAGAAATTTCTTTAAGCTTCAATGCGCCTTCTAAAGCTACGGGGTAATTAACATTCCTGCCCAGGAACAAAAACGAACCGAAATGATGGTGCCTGCGCGCAGACATTTTAACCAAATCCTGTTTTTTTAAAATCTCTGTCTGCAGGCGGGGGATCGCGCTGATTTTATCCAGAAGCTTGGCAATTTTGGTTTGCGGCAAAGTTTTTTTAAGGCCTGCCAGATAAAGTGCAAACAAGTATAGTATGCTCAATTGCGCGGTAAATGCCTTGGTGGAAGCAACCCCGATTTCCGGCCCGGCATGCGTATAAATCACCCCGTCTGATTCCCGCACAAGGCTTGAGCCCAGGCAATTGCATATAGTAAGGGTCGCCGCCCCTTTGTTTTTTGCTTCTCTTACCGCTGCCAAAGTATCTGCGGTCTCTCCTGACTGGCTGATAGAGAGCACAAGGTTGTTTTTTGAAACCAACGGGTTGCGGTAGCGGAATTCGCTTGATACATCAACGGACACCGGGATGCCGCATAAATCCTCTAAGATATATTTTCCGCAAAGCCCGGCATGATATGCAGTGCCGCAGGCAACAATCAAAATACTGTCCACAGAAGACAATCTCTTGTCCGGGATAGCAAGCTCTTCGAAAAATACCCGGTTTTTACCCTGTTGCACTCTCCGGCTCAGGATATTGTCCAGGACTTTCGGCTGCTCATTAATCTCCTTTAACATGAAATGCGGCCAGCCCTGTTTCTGCGCCTGCGAAACATCCCAAGCAATCTTCACTGCCTCTCTTGTTACCGGCTCGCCGGTAAGCTTGCTGATCTTAATGCCTTGCGCCGTCAGAACCGCCATTTCTTTATCTTCCAGAAAAATCACGTCTTTGGCAAAATCAAGCAGCGCCGAAATATCAGACGCGAGAAAATTCTCGTCTTTTCCTTTTCCTATAACAAGAGGGCTACCCAGACGGGCACCTACCAGTTTCAAAGGTTCTTTTTTAGAGATCACCCCTATGGCAAAAGACCCTTCCAGCTTATGAAGGGCCTTTCTTACTGCTTCCTCTATTGGAACATGTTTATAATATTTTTCAATCAAGTGCACTATGACTTCAGTGTCGGTCTGGCTTAAGAATTTATGGCCTTCCCCGGATAATTCTTTTTTAAGGACAGAGTAATTTTCAATGATGCCGTTGTGGACCAGGGCAATTTCTCCTTTACAATCAAGGTGAGGATGGGCATTGGCTTGATTAGGCACGCCGTGTGTCGCCCAACGGCAATGCCCTATGCCGCAATTACCCATAAGCGGTTTTGATTTGAGAAGTTTTTCCAGGTCTTTGATTTTTCCGGGCAGCTTTCTGACGGAAAGGGCGCGTTTTTTTTCTATATAAGTGGCCATGCCGCAGGAATCATACCCGCGGTACTCTAAACGCTGCAGCCCATCCAGAAGGACGGGCTGCGCATCTCTATCGCCTATATATCCGATTATCCCGCACATTGAGCACCTTAATTTGTCCGCCGAAGGCGGACATTTAGCGAAACTCCGACGAGTGTTTTAAATTTTGATTCCAAAATTTTAAAGCATTTTACGAGTCGGAGCAAAAATAGTTTCTATGTCCCCAACCGGATTTGAACCGGTGTCGAGAGCTTGAAAAGCTCTTGTCCTAGACCAGGCTAGACGATGGGGACGAAATCTACTCTTCTTCCTCGGCAATCACAGAAGCAACGGTTGAAACACGGTCCTTGTCCTGAAGCTTTATCAGGCGCACGCCCTGGGCAGAGCGGCCTGTTTCACGTATATCTTTGACGGCGCATCGCAGGAATATGCCGTTTTGCGTAATGACCATCAATTCATCCCTGTCGCCGACTGCCTTTAAACTTACTGCTTCGCCGTTTTTATCAGTAACTTTAATATTGATCACGCCTTTACCGCCCCGGCTTGTCAGGCGGTATTCTTCTAATGTCGTACGTTTGGCAAAACCAAGCGAGGTCACGGTCAAGATCTCCGATTTTTCCTGGGCAACCACCATGTCGATTACTTCATCTTTTTTCCCAAGGGATACTCCGCGCACACCCTTAGCCCCGCGGCCCATGTCGCGGACCTTGATTTCAGAAAATCTGATGGCTTTGCCCTGGCGCGTGCCGATAAGCAATTCCTGTTTTCCGTCGGTAAGCTTGACGCCGATCAATGCGTCATTTTTCTCCAATGTAATCCCTATAATCCCCGCCTTGCGGGGGTTGCCATAAGCTTCGAGTTTTGTTTTCTTGATGATGCCGTTTTTGGTGACCATCACCAGGTATTTATCCGGGGTGAATTCTTTAACGGGAATAGTAGAGCTGATTTTAGCGCTTGTTTCCATTTGGAGCAGATTAACTATTGCCTTGCCTTTGGAAACCCGGCCCGCCTGAGGGATCTCATAGACCTTCAGCCAATGCACCTGCCCTTTATCGGTAAAAATCAAAAGGTAATCCTTGGTAGAGGCGACAAAGAGATGCTCGACGAAATCCTCGTCTTTTACTTCTGCCCCCATCGACCCTCTTCCGCCCCGTTTTTGTTTTCGGTAGGCGCTTACCGGCAGGCGTTTGATATAACCGCCGTGGCTGATAGTCACCACAACGTCTTCCTCGGCGATCAAATCTTCGATTTCCAATTCCTGCGCCTCGCCTACAATATCTGTCCTGCGCTCATCCCCGTATTCTTTCTTTAATAACTCCAGCTCCTCTTTAATAATCCCTTCTATTTTCTTCTCGGATGCCAAAATCGCCCGGCACAACTCGATCTTTTTTAACAGCTCCGCGTATTCCGCATCTATTTTATCCCGCTCAAGTGCTGTCAGGCGCTGCAGCTGCATCTCTAAAATTGCCTGCGCCTGAATTTCGCTTAAGCCGAATTCTTTCATCAGGTTTTCTTTTGCCGCAAGAACGGTTTTAGAGGTCTTAATGACCTTAATGATGCGGTCGATAAATTTCAGCGCTATTTTCAGGCCTTCCAGGATATGCGCCCGCTTAAGGGCCTTGTCCAATTCAAATTGGGTCCTGCGCCGGATTATGATCTTCCTATGCTCGATATAGCATTCGAGTATCTGGCGCAATGTCAAGACCTTCGGCCGGTTTTCTACTAAGGCAAGCATGATCACGCCGAACGTAGTTTCAAGCTGCGTATGTTTAAATAGCTGGTTCAGGATGATCTGCGCTTCGGAATCGCGCTTTAACTCAAATACAATGCGCATCCCGTCTTTATCGGACTCATCCCGGATATCGGATATGCCTTCAATCTTCTTATCGTCAACGAGCGCTGCCGCGGCCTCGATTAATGATGCCTTCTGCACCTGGTAAGGAATTTCGGTGACAATGATCAGGTCTTTGCCGTTTTTCTGGTGCTCGATTGTTGCGCGCGCGCGCACCGTTAATTTACCTCTGCCGGTAGTATAGGCATCCTTTATCCCGCTCTTGCCGCAGATGACTCCACCCGTCGGGAAATCCGGGCCTTTTACGTAACGCATTAAATCCTTGATCTCTGCTTCGGGATTATCCAATAGATGCATCACTGCATCGGCGACCTCAGTTAAATTGTGCGGGGGGATATTGGTCGCCATGCCGACTGCAATCCCGCTTGAGCCGTTTACCAACAGATTGGGAATTCTTGCCGGCAGCAATAATGGCTCCTGTAAAGAGGCGTCAAAATTAGGGCCGAAGTTAACCGTATTCTTGTCAATATCCTCCAGGATCACTTCTGCCAATGCAGCCAGCCGCGCCTCGGTATAACGCATAGCCGCAGCAGCATCGCCATCGACTGAGCCGAAGTTACCCTGCCCGTCTACCAAAGGATACCGCAGAGAAAAATCCTGCGCCATTCTTACAAGAGTATCATACACTGCAACATCGCCATGAGGATGATATTTACCTAATACCTCTCCGACTATACGCGCGCATTTTTTGTAGGGCTTGGAGTGCTCCAGATTCAGCTCCTGCATCGCATAAAGGATCCTTCTGTGCACCGGCTTAAGCCCGTCGCGCACATCAGGCAGGGCGCGCCCGACAATAACGCTCATGGCGTAATTAAGATATGAATCCTTGATTTCGTCTTCGATATATACGGGGACTATTTTTTCGTTTCTTGTATACATAATTTTTATACGTCCAAATTCTTGACCTGGTGCGCGAAGCTTTCAATAAACTCCCTGCGCGGCTCAACCTGGTCACCCATTAACACTGTAAACATCTTGTCCGTCTCTACGGCATCTTCTAATGTGACCTTTAACATGGTGCGCTTTTCCGGGTCCATTGTTGTTTCCCAGAGTTGGTGCGGATTCATTTCGCCAAGGCCTTTATATCTTTGGATATGCATTCCTTTGGCCGCATGGCCTCTGATAAAAGCCAAAACTTCGGTCAGATAATTGAACTCATTGTGCTCTTTTTCATTCACAACGCGATAAACAACTTTTTTCTTTTTCTCTTCTTTTTCTTTATTCTTTACTG
>Ga0194126_10011309_pt1 | contig 11511 bp, 11 predicted proteins | sample TA2KigC150mmetaG_FD_148641 | JGI IMG/M metagenome (GOLD analysis project Ga0194126, IMG submission 148641) | Freshwater microbial communities from Lake Tanganyika, Tanzania - TA2015035 Kigoma Deep Cast 150m | ecosystem: Environmental > Aquatic > Freshwater > Lake | place: Tanzania: Lake...
GTGCAGAGGAGGAGACCCTGGAGATATTAAAGGGATTTATGCCCTTACGAGCAGTAATACATTGTTTTTCCGGGGATAGCGCGTTCTTAAAAGATTGCCTTGCCGCTGGATTCATGATCTCCTTTACCTGTAATATTACTTATAAAAAAGCAGAAAACTTAAGGGCCTTGATAAAAGAAATACCCTTAGAGCGCCTGATGCTTGAAACCGACGCCCCATTTTTGGCTCCGCAGGGATTGCGCGGCAGGCGCAATGAACCGGCTTTTATAAAAAACCTCTCCGAAGAGATTGCCCGTATCCGTTGTGTTGACCAGGAAGATATAGCCATTATTACTACCAAGAACGCCAAAGAATTCTTTCATTTAAAATGAAGCCACAGGTTTCTATAGTTAAATGCCCTAGTTATGATCGACAGGAAGTAATGGCAGCGGCAAGAGCGGCCATGGATCTGCTGGGTGGCATAACTGTTTTTATCAAGCCCGGAAGCAGCGTCTTGGTTAAGCCTAACCTCCTGATAGCAAAAGAGCCGCAATACTGTATTACTACGCACCCTGAAGTGGTGCGGGCGGTTGTCAGGATGCTAAAAGAAATTAACTGCAGGGTATATATAGGAGACGGGCCGACTGTCTTTGGCAGCCAGGCCAAAGGCGTGGAGGAGGTATACGCCAAGACCGGTATGCTAGAGGTTTGCCAACAGGAGGAAGTGGAGTTGGTGAAATTCGATAAGGCGCGCTGGCGGGGAAAATTCCCTTTAACTACCTGGCTAGACAAATGCGACTATCTGGTATCCTTGCCTAAATTTAAGACGCATCAGATGACTACACTTAGCGCAGGCATAAAGAATCTTTTCGGCCTGGTTTCCGATATATATAAGAAAGAATTGCATATAAGGCATTTTCATATAAGTGAGTTTGCCAGTATCCTGGTAGATATTTACCAAGAGGCTCATCCTGCTTTGACTATTGTAGACGGGGTAATGGCTATGGAAGGGGATGGCCCGGGTAGCACAGGTAAACCGCGCAGGAATGATTTTCTGCTGGCAGGTTCTGATTGCGTAGCGATAGACGCTATTCTTGCCTCGGTTATGGGGATTGCCCCCCAAGAAGTATTAACTACTAAGGAAGGAGCAATCAGGGGCTTGGGGGTAGCTGATATTGGCGCTATATCTATACTGGGTGAAAGATTGAGCGATATAATAACAGGAGATTTTAAGCTTCCTACAACATCGGTAGCCCGTAAGATCCCCAAGCCGCTAGTAAGGCTTGCTAAGAGAATGATCAAATTCTACCCCTGCGTTGAAGATGATAAATGCATCCGCTGCGCAACCTGTGTTAAGGCCTGTCCTAATCAAGCAGTCCAGATGCGCAACAAGGGGATTGTTTTTAATTATGCCAGGTGTATCCGTTGTTTCTGTTGCCAGGAGGCCTGCCCGGCTTCGGCAATTAGGGTAAAAAAGAGTTTATTAGCTAAAATCTTAGGATTATAAATCTTTATTTGCTGCGGAATATTGCTCGCGCGCTGAAATTTTTTGCCGTGCGCTACGGTTTACTTCGTCGCTACGGGTAGCCTGTATCGGATTAGCGTCTTTCGCTCCTCGTAAAACCTTGCGCACTTACGAAAATAGAAATGCCAAAAATTTTCTAATGCGCGCTCACAAATTCCTCCGTAAAATAAAGATTAATGATATAATTTATTAACTATGAGTAATAAAGAAGATTTAATAGAATTAAGGTTGAAGTTAGACGAGGCGATTACCTATGGTACGCCAAGAGAGGCGATGCGCCTGGCCAAAGACGGGTTAAGCAAGGCCAAAGAAAAAAAGCTAGCAGGAGAAATCGAATATTTTAAAGGCCAGATCGAGATCTTAAAAGAAAATTTCTGTCTTGCCATAGAGCATTTTGACCAGGCTATAAAACATAATCCTGCTGACGGGGCATCTTATAATGACCGGGCGCTATGCATGGTAGAGTTAGGCATTATTGATAAGGCCTTTTATTATTTTGATAAAGGGATAGAGGTAGAGCCGGATTATGCCACTATCTATCATAATAAGGGCTGGCTTTTAAATAACATCGGCAGGCATAGCGAGGCAATTAAATATTTTAATAAGGCACTCTCTCTGGAGCCGGCCAGGCCAGTGACTTATGATAACCTGGCAGATGCGTTGTTTAACCTTTGTGATTACCGGGCCGCCAGTTTAGCTTATAAAAAGGTATTGGCTTTACTTAAACCAGGATCCTGCCGCCAGATAAGAAAGAAGATCAGCGCACAGATAAGATTAATCGAGAAGAATATAATTAAGAAAAAAGCTCAATAAGCGGATAATAAATCAGTAGAAAGGAATGTTATGGAGATCAGGACTATAGCCTGGGTTAATAATAAGATCAGGATTATTGATCAGACAAAGCTTCCGCAGGGAATTAAGTATTTAGATATCAAAGACTTAAAAACGCTCTGGATTGCCATAAAGGAACTTAAGGTGCGCGGTGCGCCTGTCTTAGGCGCTGCAGCAGCCCTAGGCAGTTTTGTAGGCATAAGGTATTCGCGCGCAGCTAGTTTTAATCGTTTTATGCAGGAGCTGGAGAAGGTAGCTAAGTATATAGGTTCCTCACGACCTACTGCCAGAAATCTTTTTTGGGGACTGGAAAGGGTAAAAAAGATTGCCTTAGATAATAAAGGCAAGCCTATCCGTATTATAAAATCCATGATTTTAAAAGAGGCGCAAGCTATAATACAAGATGACCGGGTCTCCTGCAGAAAAATAGGCAGTTACGGAGCCAGATTAGTTAAAGATGCAGATGTTATTCTGACTATCTGTAATGCCGGGATACTGGCGACTATAGATTACGGTACGGCCTTAGGAGTAATTTATCGCGCGCACCAGCAACGTAAGAATATAAAAGTCTATGCCTGCGAGACCAGGCCTTTATTGCAGGGGGCGCGCCTGACTACATGGGAACTACAAAAGAGAGGCCTTGACGTAACCCTTATTTGCGATAGTATGGCAGCTACATTGATGAGGTCAGGAAAGATAGATAAAGTCATTACCGGGGCAGACAGGATCGCTGCAAACGGAGACAGCGCCAATAAAATAGGGACTTACAATCTGGCGGTCTTAAGCCGCTACCATAAAATACCTTTTTACGTCGCAGCACCTGCATCTAGCTTTGATTTAAGTATTAAATCAGGACAGGGTATAACAATCGAAGAGCGTGATCCCAGGGAGATCACCGAATTATTCTTTAAAAAGCCGATTGCCGTCTCAGGCGTAAAGGTTTTTAACCCCGCCTTTGACGTTACCGATCAGGGGCTGATCTCAGCTTTTATTACCGATAAGGGGATTATTAAGCCGCCCTATAAGAAGAATATCCAGAAAACCTTTTCTAAATAGTATGCAGATAAGCAGAATAGGCGAATTCGGATTAATAGAGAGGATAAAAAAACTTACGCGCACAGATTCCTCGGTTATAAAAGGAATAGGTGATGATTGTGCTGTGATTAGAGGGAGCGCTAATAAATATCTGCTCTTTACCTGTGATATGTTGATCGAGGGGGTAGATTTCAGGCCGAAAGACCGGCCTTATCTTATAGGCAGAAAATCATTAGCAGTTTCTTTAAGCGATATTGCTGCCTGCGCAGGCAAACCTGGTCATTGCCTGGTGTCGCTGGGGATTAATAAAAATACCAAGCTAGAGAAAGTAGATGCTATATATAAAGGGATGTTGGATTTAGCCAGAAGATACAAGGTCAATATCGTAGGCGGGGATATCAGCAGGGCAGATAAGCTTACCATTGACGTAAGCATGTTAGGCGAGGTAGAGAAGAAATATCTAATCCTGCGTAGTGGCGCCAGGCCGGGAGATATTGTCTTTGTAAGCGGTAGCCTTGGAGGTTCTATCAGGGGCAGGCATCTTAGCTTTGAGCCGCGCCTTAAAGAAGCCAGGTTCCTGGCAGAAAATTTCAAACCTAGCGCAATGATAGATATCTCTGATGGACTAGCGCAAGACCTGAGGCAGATCTTAAAAGCAAGCGGGGTAGGGGGAGTACTCTATGAGGAATTAATCCCTCTTGCCAGGCAGGCGCGCAGTTTAAGAGAAGCCTTGTATATGGGAGAGGATTTTGAATTGCTTTTTACTTTAAGCCGCAGCCAGGCAAACAGGCTTTTTATGCAAGGCTTGAAACTTTTCCGGCCTATCGGAGAGATAACCAAGGCCAAATCAGGCCTAAAGTTAATAGACAGGGAAAATAGGATCAGGTTCATTAATTCAGGGGGATTCCGGCATTTTTAAATGAAGATCAGCTCCCGCTCAGTCAAAGAGACATTGCATATAGGCAAGGTAATAGCCAGGTCTTTGGATAAGGGCGACATAGTCTGCCTATTCGGAGGCTTAGGTTCAGGCAAGACTGTTTTGACTAAAGGCATAGCCTCTGGCTTAGGGATCAGGAAAGGCGATATTCTAAGCCCTACATTTGTGCTTATGCATCCTTATTTCAAAGCAAGATTACCGTTTTTCCACTTCGACCTTTATAGGCTTTCCAGCCCTAAAGATATACTGGATTTAGGTTATGAAGAATATTTTTATAATGAGGGGATTACCGTGATAGAATGGGCCCAAAGGCTTAAATACCTTCTGCCGAAGGATTTTCTCGGGATAAGATTATATTTGAAGGGAGAACGAGAGAGGTCTTTGGAATTCTTTGCAGCGGGCCAGAGGTGCGGGTACTTATTGGAGAAGATCGGTGAAGATATTAGCCCTTGATACTACCACCAATTATTTAACTCTAGGCCTCGCAGATGAAAAAGGCATCTATGAATATAGTCTGGAGGTAGGCAGGAGGATGTCTCTTGTATTAACCCAGGCCATAGAAAGGGCATTGGACGCCCTGGGATGGGAGATAGGCGATATAAACTATTTCGCCTGCGGGATTGGGCCAGGGTCTTTTACCGGCGTGCGCATGGGCCTGGCTACTATAAAGGGGCTTGCCTGGTCATTGCATAAGCCGGTGATAGGGGTATCTACCCTGGATATCCTGGCGCGTAATGCTAATATAGAAGGGAAAATAATCTTTCCTATTATCGATGCTAAGAGGAGCCTCATCTACTGCAGTGCCTATAGAATAATAAACGGTAGGCAAAAAAGAATCATGCCCTATATGCTTTTGACCGAGCATGAGTTTTTAGGCAAGGCCAGGCCTAATAGTATAATATTAGGGGATGCGCTTGCCTTGTATAAAGAGGGTATCATGATGAATATAAAGGGGGCAGAGGCGTTAGGCAAAGACTACTGGTATCCCCGGCCGGGAAATATTATTTCGCTGGCCAGGGAAAAAATCAGGCAAAAAGATTATAACAATGCCTTAGAGGTCTTGCCTATTTATCTATATCCTAAAGAGTGTCAGGTAAAAAAAGCGCAAAATAAAAAAACAAAAGGTTGATATGAACAAGCATAATAATATCGGATACAGGAAAACCTGGGCGGAGATTAACTTAAAGAATCTGGCCCATAATTTTAGGCAGGTGAAAAGAATTATTGCGCCTTCGGTAAAGGTTATGGCCTGCGTTAAAGCTGATGCCTATGGCCATGGTATCATTGCGGTTGCCAAGAAGCTGGTATCCTGCGGCGTAGACTATCTGGGGGTAGCCTCCATAGACGAGGGGATAAAATTAAGGAATGCCGGGGTTGGAAAGCCGATCTTGATATTAGGCCTTGTGCTAAAAGAAGATATAAGTCCAATAGTTAGATACAAGCTTATTCCCGCATTATGCACTATGGAGTTAGCGCATGCCTTAAACCGTATGGCCTCTAAGATCGGCAAGAAGATAAAGGTGCATGTAAAGGTTGATACCGGGATGGGCAGGATAGGAGTGCTATATAAAGACACCCTGTTTTTTATAAAAAAGCTATCCAAGCTAAAATTCATAGAGATTGAGGGAATGTTTACCCATTTCCCCTCTGCGGATACAGATAGGGCCTTTACCTTAAAACAGATTAGCTTAATCAAGAACTTAAAATTGAAATTAAGCAATCTTGGCATAGAGATACCGCTGGTTCATGCCGCAAACAGCATGGGCCTGATTGGCTATAAAGAGAGCCATTTTAATATGGTAAGGCCAGGCCTTATGATTTATGGGCTTTATCCGAAGCAGGGATTGAAGATTAAATTAAAACCAGTATTAAGCCTCAAAACCAGGGTAGTCTATAGCAAAACCCTTCCCGCCGGTTATGCTATAAGTTATGGACGCACCTATCTTATAAAAAAGAATAGCGTTGTGGTAACCCTGCCCATAGGTTACGGGGACGGATATCCGCGTAACCTTTCCAATCTCGGTCCGGTTTTAATCGGGGGAAGAAGGTTTAAGATAAGCGGCAGGGTATGCATGGATCAGATGATGGTTGATGTAGGAGCTTTTAAAGTTAGGGCTGCTGAGCTGGCATTACTCATCGGCTCGCAAGGCAAACATCGTATCAGCGCAGAAGAATTGGCAAGGCTTTCTGGAACCATCCCCTATGAAATTACCTGCGGCTTAGGCAGCCGCATCCCGCGAGTATACCTACCCTAAAAATTTATTTTATTGTTAAGGAAGGTTATTGATTAAATAGAGGCTGAAGACTAGCCCTAATAGAGGGCTTAAGGAAACAGCAAGCGCAGGGGTGAGCGTTCCGGACCTTCCCAGGGCTATGCTTATCGCATTAAACACATAGTATAAAAAACCCAACATAATAGAAATACCTATTGAAGACAGCCCGCTGGCGCGTTTTTTCATCATCAGCGAGAAGGGTATCCCCAAAAGGATTATGATGATGCTGGCTAGCGGTATGGTAAAGCGCTGGTAAAGTTCTACTTTTAGATTTCTTATTACTGTGGTAGCACCGCTTTTAGAGAGCTTCCAGATATAGGTATTTAACTGGGCGATATCCATTACCTCGGGGCTCTGCCTTTGATTCAGGAAATCACGCGGCGTCTCGGGGATAAGCATTATTTCTTTTTCTTGGTATTGAGGCTCTCCTTTGATCTGCCCGTTTTTATCGAACTCATAAGTAATATTTTGATAGAACCTCCACGAGCCGTCTTCGTAGACGCCTTTATTGGCTACAATCTTTTTGGTAATATTCTGGCGCGCGTCATGCTCCAATATGACAATCCCCTCCATAGTGTTGGTAGCAAAAGAGAACTTGTTCACAAAGAAGAGCCGGTTCCTGAGGCCATACATAGAAAGGTTATTGATGACCTCGTGTTCCCTGCCCTTGATTTTCTTTTCTCCGCTTTCCATCTGTTCCTTGATGCGCTGGTTAAAATATAAAGAAGAGGGGACGAAGCGGTCATTTACCCAGAAGACCAGCATGCTGGTAAGCATTCCGAAGATAATCACGATCTTAGTTATCTGGAATATGCTTAATCCTGATGAGCGCATAGCGATAATTTCATTATCGCGGTTAAGTTTACCGAAGGTATGTAAGACTGCCAGCAGGCAGGCAATGGGAGTTATTTGGACAAAGATAATCGGCAGGTATGATAGATAATATTTCAAGAGGATATCCGGGCTGACCTTCTGTTTTAGTATATCTTCAAGATGGGAGAATACGTCAATGATAATATAAAGGAAGATAAAAATGAGTATGCAGCTCAAGAATATCCCAAATACCATCTTTAATATGTGACGGTCTAATATGCGCATAACCTATAAGTTAGAATAGTGCCTATTGCACCCAGTATCATATTAGGGATCCACATGGCGACCTCGGGGGTTATATAACCTTGCAGGCTTACCGCCTCTGAACCGATAAGCAACAGGTAGTATATGCCTACGATAATAAAGGCAATGCCGAAGTTAATGGATTTTTCTCGCCTGCGCGTTATTATAGCTAGGGGGCAGCCTAGCAGTATAAAGACAAAACAGGAGAAGGCCAGGGAGATCTTTTCGTGTATTTCAGTCAGAAGCGGTATAGGATCGATCCCCTCTCTCTTTAACTTAGCAACCTCTTTATTTAATTCCTTTATAGTCATATCTTTGGGCTTCTTTTCTATATTACCTTTGTTTCGCCCTTCATTTAAGTTTAAATTCATAAAATAAGTCTTGAAATTAAGCTTATAGAAATTGTTAGGGTTTTCCGGGTCAGACTCATCAGATGATCCGTCCATGAGCTTAAGCTTGACCATATTCTTCTCCGGTATAGCGATGAACTCGCCCTTCTTAGCTATGATGGTGCGCGTTGGCTTCCCTTCCCCCTGTGGCTCATATATACGCACATTGCTTAGTTTATTTTCGTCGATGCGATAGATAAAAAGGATATACCTCTGAAAAGAGTTTATAAAAACCCCTGGTTCAAGTGCGGCAGCTGGATTTTTAGAGCCTACCTCTATCAGGGTCTTACGTGAGGCATAGTGCGCGTATGGTATGACCCGGTCATTAAACACTACCAGTACCAGGCTTAGTATTATTCCTAAGACCAATAGCGGCAAGATCAGCTTAAAGATATGTACTCCGCTGGCTTTAATGGTAGTGATTTCATTATCGCTGGATAATCTTCCCAGCGAGAGTAGTACGGCAGTCAGGCTTGAGATAGGCACGATATAGGTCAAGAGGTATGGGATCATAAAGAGAAAAAGCTTGGCCACGTTGTATATATCCACTCCTTTATTTATGACCAGCTCTGCTATTTTGATGAGGTTGCCTAGAAGCATCACAAAGGTAAGCACTGCAAGCGCCAGAAAGAAAGGCCCGATGAACTCCTTTAAGAAATAATCTCTTAAGATCTTCATAGTATTAGTTAGCCAGCGTAGCCACAAAGACAATTCCTGCCCCTGCGGCCTTTAAGGCAGAGGCTGCTTCGGAAGAAGTAGCGCCTGTGGTTAAAACATCATCTATTAAGAGTATATTCTTGCCCCGTATAACCTTGTTATCTTTGACTGAGAAGCTATTCTGGACATTGAGCAGGCGTTCCTGGCCCTCTAAGTCGGTCTGTGTTTTGGTATAACGGTGGCGTATCAGATTATCTTCCAGCATTTTTATTTTGAATTCAGAGGCTATATAAGCAGCTATAATCTGCGCCTGGTTAAATTCTCTCTCCCTCATCCTGGTTTTATGCAGCGGAACGGGGATTATCCATTCTATTATATCCATAGCTATGGAATATTCTTTAATAAAATCAATCAGCAGGCTGCTTAAGGCATAGCCCAGGTAGTCTTTCCTTTTATATTTAAACTCCTGGATCAGCTCTTTGATTACCCCTTCGTAGGCGCAGGGGCTGAAGGCGCGGTCAAAATGTGGCGAATTTCTGATGCAACTGGCGCAGATGTGCTTATCTAGCGCGCCCCCCTGTAGTTGCCTACCACACCTACGGCAGAAGGGAGGAAGGGTCTTTTTAATCCTGGACCAGCAGCCCGGGCAGACAAACCCATCTATAGAACCTGAACTCAATCTCTGCTTGCAGATAAGGCAGAGTTTAGGATAGATAATATTCCGTAACCCTTCCAGGAGCAGGCTGAATTTACCCATCTTTTATTTTTTTTAGCGGATTGTCTGTATTTTATAAAAGCGATGGAAAACACGCCACGGGCAAGCCGCTGCCGATATGCTTATGGCTCGCCCATACAGTGACATCCCCTGAAGCAGTTTCTTCTTTGCATTCCTTCTGCGAAGGCGGATGAATATAGGATATAATAACAATTAAAGCTCTTTTTGTCAACTAAATGAGGTTGTAGCTTAGGGAACGCTTTTCTGTTCTGACTAATAAAGTTGACATATGGAGATTTGAATAGTAAAATGAAGTTCCTCGGGCTAAAGCCCGAGGTTTATCAAATGAAATACTTGAGCGGCCATAACTCATCTGTACTCTGAAGAGCGCAGTTTTTAGGCCGCGAAAGTATAAAAATACCATGGGAAAAGAAGGATTAGCCGAACTAAAGAAAAGATTGCTCTCTTTGCTGGATAAAGAGGCGTTGAAAAGGGGAAGCTTTGTTTTATCTTCCGGAAAGACCAGTAATTACTATCTGGATGGAAGGGTAATCACTCTTACTCCGGAAGGCGCGTATTTAGTAGCTAGTATTATCCTGGACTTTATAAAGGATAAGGATATAGATGCTATCGGTGGCCCTACTTTAGGGGCAGATCCAATAGTGGGCGCCCTGGCTGCCCTAAGCCATATTAACGGCCTACCCATAAAGACATTTATCGTGCGCAAGTCAATAAAAACCCATGGTGCAGCACGTCAGATAGAGGGCCCGGCATTAACAAAAGGCTCTAGGGTAGTCCTAGTAGATGATGTAGCTACTACCGGAGGGGCTCTGATTGAAGCAAGGCAGGCCCTGGAGCGCGAAGGGATTGCCTGCGAAGAGGCGATAGTGATTGTGGATAGGCAGGAAGGCGCAAAAGAAAACCTGGATAAGGCAGGCCTTAAGTTGAGATCCATCTTCACAATAGCAGATTTTGGGCTTTAAAGGTTTCTTAGTGGAAGCAAAAAAGATAATAGTGGTTGGCGCAGGGCCTGCAGGAATGATGGCAGCAATCCGTGCGGCAGGCCTCTCCCAAGAAGTAACTCTTATAGAAAAAAAACCTATCCCGGGCAATAAACTCCTCTTGAGCGGCAAGGGACGCTGCAACCTTACAAATACCTGCGATCTGGATTCTTTCCTAAAAAGATTCTCGCATCACGGAGAGTTCTTACGCGACACCTTCAATAAGTTCTTTGCCTTTGAGCTTATGGATTTCTTTGAAAAAAGGGGCCTTAAACTTAAAGTCGAAAGACAGATGCGCGTATTCCCGCAGTCTGATTCTTCGTCAAGCATACTTGAAGTACTGAAGAAAGAACTGCAAAAAGTTAAAGTCAGTGTATTTTTTAAAACAGCCTTAAGGGATATCTTCATACAGGATAAAAAAATAAAAGGTATAGTCCTCGAAGACGGCAAGACGATACCCGCAGATAGGTTAGTTCTAGCTACGGGAGGAGTATCCTATAGCTTTACCGGCTCAAGCGGAGAGCTCTTCAGGATACTTTCTGGATTAGGCCACAAAATTGTTAAGCCGAGGCCCGGACTTGTGCCCTTAGAGGTCAGAGGGACTGAACCAAAATTGCTGGAAGGCCTGACCTTGCATAATATAAGGCTTGATTTTAGCGCTGCAGATAAAAGTATAACTTCCGAGATAGGAGAATTATTATTTACGGGGTTTGGCGTATCAGGGCCGCTGGTACTTACCCTGAGCGGTAAGGTAGCGGAGTGGTTAAGCGAAAACAAAAAGGTAACCCTCGGGATCGATTTTAAGCCTGCGTTATCCGTAGAGCAGCTGGATGCGCGCTTGTTAAGGGATTTTAAGGCTAATTCAAAGAAGGCGCTCAAGAATACCCTGACAGAACTTTTACCCAGGAAGATGGTAGGTATTTTTATCTCCCGGCTTGGGGTAGCGGCAGATAAAAAGGTAAGTCATATCACGCAGCAAGAGCGCAGGTCTATAGTTTCACTGCTTAAATCATTTCATCTGGATATCACCAGGCCCAGGCCCATTGAAGAAGC
>Ga0194126_10011314_pt1 | contig 11505 bp, 21 predicted proteins | sample TA2KigC150mmetaG_FD_148641 | JGI IMG/M metagenome (GOLD analysis project Ga0194126, IMG submission 148641) | Freshwater microbial communities from Lake Tanganyika, Tanzania - TA2015035 Kigoma Deep Cast 150m | ecosystem: Environmental > Aquatic > Freshwater > Lake | place: Tanzania: Lake...
GCACTCGGCTGGCGGGTAGACGAAGAGGGGGTCTTACAAGAACGGCAGCCGTAATCGATCGATCCTGCAATCGGTTACGAGATGGCATTGGGCACAGCTGCTAAACTCCTGCCAGACATCCCGCAGGCCCGTCACGTCGTTGGTGTAGACCACGCGCGTCCCCGACAGGTCGGGCTCGAACTGGTTCCCGGGCCCCGTGACCAGCGGCTCGGGCTCGCCGTTGATCGCGCAGCGGAAGATCTCACCGGTCCCCTCGACCTGCGTGAAGACCGCGTCCACGCCCGAGATCGAGGGGTCGTATTGGCTGTACGTCTCGGTCGTCAGCCGGTACTCCGTCACCCGCAGGCTCCGGCCTCCGCCGCGCCCGTCGCCCAGGGGGGCGACCTCCCGGACGGCGGGGGAGGCACCGGAGGCAGGGGAGGCCTGCGCCGGCGGTGACAGGAGCCGGGCCGACGGAGAGAGAAGGCCGGCCACGATCCAGGCCGCCGGCGCGACCACGCGCACAACCACCGACCGCCTGAGGGACGACAACCGCGCCATCATCGCTGTCCACTCCTTCCGTGCTGCCCGCGCAGAGCAGGGACTCCGCACCTCACTACCGCCGGGGCCTGCGCCTGCGGCGCACCATGTTCCGAACCCGAACGATGGCCATGATCACGACGCGACTATTCTACCACCTTCCGACGCAGGGGATCCATCCACCACCTCACCGGGGAGGACCGGACATCGATGGATGCTGCAGGCGGATAACGCATGCATCACCAGCGGGTCGGGCCGGCGCGGGACTGGCGCCAGCCAGGCCCGTGACGGACCGGACCGACTGGTGCATGCAGTAGTTGGAGAGCTTCATGGCAGCAGCTCGATCATGGGCTTCCACAGGCTGTCGGCCTTTGGCGTACTCATGTCGATACCGGAGTACGGCTGCTCGCTGATCACGAGTCGGCCGTCAACCCACTTCGCGTTGCGCCAGACCCAGTCCCTCGCTGGCAAGTACGCCCGCAAGCGCAGATTGTCGCGCGTGCCTTGAAACACATAGACCTCGTTCGACAGCACGCCAGATTTCAGAGAGATATTCAAGAAGTAGAAGCCCGGCGGCTCGAATACCCCTTGGCAGAACTCCGTCACGTCGACACTGTCCGCATAGATGTGCCCGAAGACGCTGTTCGCTAACTCGCGCATTCCCGCAACGTTCGTCACAGACATCGCCCTATCGAGCCGGTCGGCCTGTGATGTGGCCGGCCAGGACGCGAGGAGGCAAACGATCAACAAGAACGGCCTCATTCCGGGCTCCTCTCCGTCTCTCCAACGCATGGTTCAGCCGCGCCGAGCGCAGCGAGGGAACCGCCGCGTAGCGGCGGCGGCTGCAACCAATCGTTAGATTCCCATTGTCTACTTGGCATTTGGCGTGTCCCCTCTGCGCATACCACACTCGGAGCAGTAGGGCAGTGATGCTGAAGCCGGTTTGCCACAGGAGGCACACTCCTCGCGTGTTCGAGTGCCACAGCGAGGGCAGAACGTCACGGTCGGCACCGACGCGGCGGTGCCGACGAGTGACAGTCCACAGGCAGGGCACGCACCCTGTGATACCCGGAGTCGGAATAGCCGATCCGACCTGTGGTGCTGCCGCATGACCGCACGTAGGAGCAATCCTAGGACGAGCGCCGTCAGAACCAGAGCGGCATAGTAATGCGCGGCGCGCCATGCATACTCGGCCGAGGCATGGAGAATCAAGATCACCGAAACGACCAAGCCAGAGGTTGCATGGATGTGGTAGGTCGGCCGCCGGTTGCGCGTGGCCTGGAATAGGAGGACCGTCAGAAGAAGGAATGGGACCACCACCAAGAGGCGCAGCAGGGTGACGTTTCCCTGGTATCGGCGGTCCATAGCCGCGAATTCGCGCTCCAGTTCGGCTCTTCGTTCGCCGTAACGACGTTCCAAGGCCGACAGGCGCACCCGTACCGGATCGGCGGCTGCCTCGAGCGCCTTCTGCCGAGCTAGCGCCACATCCCAAATGGCGCGGAGCGAGTCCAACCTTGCGCGGGCCCGTCGCTCCAGTAACTGGTCCGCGGCGCTAAGCCGACCGTCAGATACGCCATGAGCCGAGCGGTAGTCCAAGAGAGTCCGGTAGTCCTCTTGGGCGGTGCGGCATTTCGCCTCAAACTCCAGAGCGCGGCTGCCGCGTGCGCGCAGCGAATCAGTGAGGACGCCAACGCTGTCCCGCGTTGCTCGACGTGCGGAGTCGATAGAGGCCAATGCCGGGTCACGGTCGATCGAGACCCGGTTCGGGCGCGTCGGTATTTCCCGCACATCGCGGTAGATCTTCTCGCCGAGGGCCAGCAGAGCAACGCCAAGTAGCACCGCAAGCAAGACGGCCGAGAAGGGGGAGCGAGGCAGCGCGACTCTACCCTGCTCACTATGCGGCTTCAAGATCCGCTCTCCTCCGGGGCGTTCGGTGCCACTCGAATCTAACGCTGCCGTTGAGCGGGCGGGGACGCGCAGCGGACCCGAGCCGCTCCAACGGCGTGTTCTGCGCGCTATTGACAGTGCATCTCAACTGTCTTACAATGTCTGACATGAGCAACTCCATCACCATCCGCCTAGATCCAGGCCTGAGTCAGCTCCTCGACCGCCTTGCAGAGCAGACGGGACGCACGAGAAGCGAGATTGTCCGAGAGGCGCTTCTGCGGCAACTGAGCCTTTTCCGGTTCGAGCAACTCCGCAGACGCGTGCTACCGTTCGCAGAGGCCAGAGGGTACCTGACGGACGAGGATATTGCCCGGGACATCTCGTGAGGGTCTTTCTGGACACCAACATCCTTGTCAGTGCCTTCGCTACGCGGGGCCTCTGCGCTGATGTCATGCGCCATGTTCTCGCCGAGCACGTTCTGATCACGGGCGAGGTTGTCCTTCGGGAGCTCCGGAAGGCACTGAGAGTGAAACTGAAGCTGCCCGTCGCGACGGTGGAGGCAATCGAGGAGTTCCTGCGCGAGAACGAGGTCGTACCGAGACCCAAGGCGCCTTCGGACGTCAAGGTGCGGGACCCGGATGACCGATGGGTCCTGGCCAGCGCGGTCGCGGGACACGCCGATCTATTGGTGACAGGCGACCAAGATCTGCTAACGCTTGGTAGCCGGTCGCCCTTGCCAATCGTCGATCCAAGGGGTTTCTGGATTCTCCTACGCAAGAACCCTCCGTCCGAGTGAGACCCCTCTACGATTACTCTGTCCGCAGAACGCGCCGCATAAGCCGCGGGCGGTGCCCGATTGACCCGCGACCGCGCCGAGCTCGCCCCGCGCCGCCCCGCGGCTTCATGCGGTTGTTCGGCGACTCTCAGGTTCCCACCGGAAGGACAGCTTCCGACGGTGCACGGCGCAGTCCCGGAGATACAGATTGATCAGGCTCTGGTACGGCAATCCTGTCGTCTCTGCCAGCGCCTTGAAGTACTCGACGGTGTCTCGGTCGAGACGAATCGTTACAGCCTGCTTGAGCAACTTGATGTAAGGGTTGCGTCGCCCCTTCATCTTGGAGAAGTCGTAGTGGGCTCTCATGGCATCAACTCCAATAGCTCTCTTGCTCCCGCTTGTCAGCCTTGCGAGCCGAGACTAGTCTCACGACTAGATCCCCCTCACGGTAGCAATGACATACGACCAAGACCCGAAGCTGAAAGCTCATGCCCAGGAGGATGAACCGGTCCTCAGCCTCTGAGTGGTCGGGATCAAAGTAGACTTGAGCGTTCTCGTCCAGAAACGCGGTCTGCGCCTCCTGAAAGGCCACCCCGTGCTTTCGCTGGTTGGCCTGGTTCTTGGATTCATCCCAGACGAACCGAAGCTTGCGCATGTGTACACTGTACGTATTCTCGCGCGCCCTGTCAAGTGGGAACCCGGGTCCGCCGAACGCCGCGCCTCACCCGCCAGCGGCGCGCGCTCTGGCCCTTCGATGCGAGCATGACGCTCGCAGCGACGCTGGGCGGGTGCAGGCGCTGGTTGTGCGCCAGGAGGCGCGTTCGCCCCCCAAGTGCCTCGGAGCAGCCAATCATTTCGTGGTCATGCTCGCGACCATGACATGGTATTTGCCTCTGCCCATCTCCTCTACGGAGGTGCTTGCGATCATCCGGCGGTCATCGGGATAGAGCTGAACTGCACGATCAGTAATCTCCCGAATGAGTTCCACGACTGCGAATTCGGGCAATTCGGGAAGGGCCGGCGCCAACAAACGTTTGACGTCGCCCAGAGCCTCGGCCCGAAGAGCGGGGTCGGCCAGGCGACTCGCATTCCAGATCAGGCTGGACACCTCGTACACGAACGCCATGGTGAGCCGCGACGGGTCAGGCCCCAGTCTGCTTGTCCACGGTTCCGCGATCGATACCAGCCTCTCTGACATCTTTCTCGATGATTCTCCCTCGGGAGTAAGAACAGGCCTGATCGACTGCGCCGCCGGTCTAGCTACGAGCTCGCCACCTCGGCTGTGGTTCTGACGTCCCTTCCTTCGTCCCATAGCTACATGCGCACATGGCGACGTCCGTCGTCGCCGATTGCTGGTGAGCGCACAACGTGCTGTTCAGCGGTGGGCTGGCCTGGCGCGGGGCTTGCTCTGCAAGACCCGTGACAGGACGGATCCAGCTGCTGCAACAGCAAGTTATGCAAAACCGTCTCCTCCGTTCACATTAGCGGCAGCCGACAGGGAGAGCACCAATCATCCCGAAGACGTTGCTATCAGGGCTGCAGGGAGACCCCACGCGGAGATGATAGTCGCCCTCAGCGATATCACAAAGAAGTGGATCCTCGTTGAGATTGGGCTGCACGTGGCCTTGCTCCTCGATGCACCCGACCATGTCCCCTCCAGCGTTGCCGAAGACGCAACATGATGAAATCAGAATCACTCCGCTCGAATGGCAATCAACCGCGGCCCCCTCGAGCCCAAAGGCCACGATGCAGTTAAGAAGCCTTGGGGAAGACCATGCTTGGCTGAACAGCCCGCTCCCGAGCGAAGCGTGGTTGCTGACTAGGGTGCAGTTGATCAACGTCGGGGAGGCAAACCACCTACACGCGATACCGCCTCCAGAACGAGCCCAGTTATTGACAAAGACGCACCTGCGGATTGTCGGAGATGCCCGGAGATCGCATAGAATGCCTCCCCCTAGCGGATCCGTCAGCGGCCACTGGGTAACCACACCACCAGTGATGGTCACTCCCTCCAGGATAGAGTCTGTGCCCTCATCAGAGTCGAAACGGAACCCGCGGTGAGGGTCACTCTCGACACCCGCACACTGGATGATGCACTTGTTCGGACTCCCGCTTCGAGACCTCACCGTGATGGCCTTGCCCCGGTACGTGATATCTCGATTGCCAGGGCCGGAATAGATGCCATCAGCAAGTTCAATAATGGCTCCGGAGCTTGCCGCGTCAATCGCAGCTTGGATCGTCGGGAAATCGCCTGTCTGATCGGGCCGGACACTGAGGATCCGTTGCCCCTCTGGGCAGGTGCAGGAGTCGTCCTCGCCGCAGCCGGTCAGAATGAGGAGCACGAAAGACAAAATCAGTAGATGAGTTCTGTTTACCCTGAGAACGGGCATTGACCGTGTCCTCCGGCCGTCACCGTCGCATGTTGCATAACGAACGCGTTGAGTAGCGGCGAAACGGACCGCTCTTGGCCTGCTCCGACCCGCCGTGTCACCCGGGAGCCACCTTGCCAAGAGCGGGACGAATCCGCCGGCTGCTCAAACGCGTAGTTCGACGCTTGCTTCCACCAGGAAGTCATGCGCTACACTCCCCGCAGTAGTATTTCCCGCCCGTCATCGAGTATCCTCCCTCGCTGCGAACGATAACGGTCCCGCAGCTCGCACACTTGGTGGGCTCGTAGGAAGGTGGATTCGGAAGCCTCTCGAAGTTGTACTCATTCGAGCCGAAATAGACATAATCCTCCGTGTCGAACTCCTCCCGACACTTCGTGCATGTGAGCCAACTGCCTTTGTGACTCTCTGCGTGATGAAACCCGCACAGAGTGAAGCGCCTGTGGTTGCGATGGCAAGAGTTGCGAGCATACGAGAACAACACGTAGCTGTTTTCGTCGTTGCAGATCCACTGGTCGCAGCATTCGGTCTTGGTGAGCTTGGCCTTCTTGCCGCAAAGCCCACAGCGCCGGGCCGGGTCCTTCGGGATTCTCTTGGCGGTCATAGAAGACTCCAAATGCGACAAACGCTGTGGATCAGCAGCGAGCGCGGCCGGCGCGGAGCGCCGGGTTGGCGCGCGGCTTGGAACAAGCCGCGTGAAAACAGCGCTCGCCTGCTGAATCCGCTTGTTCGGCAGGCCAACACTGATTATGCGGCCACTTCGACCGTGGCGTAGAAGTCAATCTCTCGCCGAGTACGACGCGGGGTGACGACGCGCTGGCGGGGCTTTGGGATCGAGAGCCCGTCCGCCCGCAGCCCTTTGAGGTGCAGCTCGATCGCCCTCTGAATTCGTCGCAGCGTCGTGTCCAGAGTCTTCCCGGTCGCCACGCATCCCGGAAGGTCCGGCACAGAAGCCCCCCAGTCGCTCCCGGGATCTCTGTTGATTCGAACCAAGTACTGTATCCTTCTCAAGGCGCAACTCCTCTCAGACCCGCCTGCCGGATAACCGACGCCAGCGTACCCTTGGGCATGTCATCGCCTAGGCCGCCGCTGACCGTAACGCGGCCAGGCTTGGTCGGGTGTTTGAATTGCCGGTGACTACCCTTCGTGACGACCAGGGTCCATCCGTCCGCCTCCAGCATGCGGATTACCTCTCGAACCTTCATGCCTCAATGATACTCCATGAGTCGCTGGCCGCAGCCGTCACTCGCTGCCGAACGCTGCCGTTGAGCGGGCGGGGACGCGCAGCGGGACCGAGCCGGTCCAACTGCTTGTTCTGTGGTCTGCTCATCTCAAGCGGTTTTTGCACGAACAACTAGATCGACGTCGCAATCAAGGACGTGTAACAGGAACAGCACGCGATCAACGGACTTTCGATAGTTGGTTGGGTCGAGCAAGCGGTAGAACTGGGCCGGTGATGTACCGAGACGTCGGATGATCTCACGTTTCGACAGCGAGCTCATCTCGACGCGCTTCTGAGCCTCCAAGGTCAGCCTGTAGAGGAGCATGTCGCGCATGTAGCGAGGGTCCTGATTGTACTCCAGAACCTGCTCAACATGGACGGAGCCCTCCCGCCCGGAGGCCAAGCTGTAGGTGAAGCCTTCACGGCCAAGTTCCTCGTCGACCTCGACCTGGAGGACAGGGTCCGAAGTCGTCGGCTGCGGGTCGGCCTTAGCGTATGGAAAGAGCAACTGCTGCTGCCACGTGGTCACCTCGAAGGCACGCTTCCGATTGTTGGGATTAACCGACCTGATCTTCATAGTAGTCCTTCGGAATCCAGCTGATGGATCAACTCCAGAACCTTCCGCGTTGCGATGCCCGCCATGGCCCGTTGGTTGTCCAAGTCCCACTTCAGGACGAGCTTGCCGTCGCGGTAAACATGGACGTGCCGCGGAGAGTGGTCACCGCTCCAGGTCAGGAAGACGTAACCTCCCCGTCGGACCTTGGGCATGTCTAGATGCTACCGCCCATGGTAACGGCTTGTCAAGGGGGAAAGCGGGGTCGTCTGAATCCACAGAACACTGCGCCTCACCAGCGAGCGCGACCAGCCTGCTTCAGGCTGGGTTGGCGCGCCGCTTGCTCCAAGCGGCGTGACAACAGCGATCGACTGGTGCAGGCGATCGTTAGTGGTCATCGAACTCATGAGTCGTTCCACTTGCGGTCGTGGTTGGTGGGCACCTGGTCACCGAGTCAGGATGCGACGTCCAGCAGACGTACGCAACCGGACACCGAGCCGGTAACTGGGCCCGAACCCCGTAGATCGTACGTTCAGCACCAGCCTCCATCGAGTCGACGCTCCCGAATGAGCCACTGAAACACGTCGAGCATGGCTGAGTAATCCATAGGACGTTATACGCCGTCAGATCGCCGACATTCCGGATGCGCCCAAGAGCGGCGACCCACTCCAGAGTGTCTGGAGGGCAGTCACCCCCGCAACAATCCCAACCAAGGAACTCCACTTGGGCAGGTCGGGGCAAGAGCGGCTTGGCGCCGTTGTCGCCACAGCCGGTCAGACCAACGCAAACGGAAAGGACGAGGAATGACTCAACGCTGCGTCGCTGAAGCCCCTGCGCTTTCACCACGGTTACCTCAGTGAGTCCAATGTACCACTAACGTATGCATGAGCTGCGGCGGGCGGCACGCCCGGCGTAACACGTCTTCTCTCTGAGCTGGTGGCGCCCGCCGCCAGCTCAATGCAGCAGTTGAACGAAATCCGCCTGCCGGCGGATAGATGCCTGATGGTCGCTCCGGGCGATCTGGATTCCCTGTATCCTCGCGGCACGATCTGCTCCAGATTCCCCTCCAGGGAGGAGACGCAACCCCCTCCCTGGAAGGAGTATTGCGATGACGGCGCTACGTCAGCGCATGGCCGAGGATATGCAACTCCACGGGTTCGCCGCAAGGACCCAGGAGGCCTACCTCGGAGCCGTCTGCCAACTGGCTCGCTACTACCAGAAGACCCCCGAGGCGATCACCGAGGAAGAGCTCCGCGGCTACTTCCTTTACCTCGTCAACGTCAAGAAGCTCGCCCGCGCTTCGGTCACCATCGCCCTCTGCGGCATCAAGTTCCTCTACGAACAGACCCTCCAGCGCAAATGGCGCATCCTCGATGTCGTGCGACCCCAGAAGGAGAAGAGACTCCCCGTCGTCCTGAGCCGCGAGGAGGTCCGCTCGATCCTCCAGGAGATCCGCATCCCGACCTACCGCGCGTGCCTGACCACGATCTACGCCTGTGGCCTGCGCCTCTCCGAAGGCCGGTGCCTGCAAGTCTGCGACGTCGACAGCGCCCGCATGCTCCTGCACATCCACGGCAAGGCCAAGAAGGATCGCTACGTCCCCCTGCCGCAGGAGATCCTCCCGATGCTCCGGGATCTCTGGAAGATCTATCGCTCGCCGGTGTGGGTCTTCCCGGCACCCCGGCGGGGGAGAAACCTCTGGCATCGTCCGGGTGAAACGGGCGTGCCGGCCAGCGTCGATGCGGTGCAATCCGCGTTCCGCCATGCGCTCAAACGCACCGGGATCTCGAAGAAGGCGCACGTCCATAGCCTGCGGCACAGCTACGGGACCCATCTGCTCGAGAACGGCATCCACCTGCGGGTCATCCAGGAGCTCCTGGGCCATCGAAGCCCGGCCACCACCGCCATCTACACGCACCTGACGGCGGAGGTGCGCGGTGAGGCCGTGGAGTCGATCAACCGACTGATGCGCGATCTCTGATCCTCCGGCTCCACGACCATGCCGGAGGTGGCGGACATCTTCCGCCTCCATGGCGTCGCGTACCGGCAACGCTTCGGGCAGAAACTCCTGCCCAGTCATCGCAGGGCCCTCGACGACATCGAGCAATGCCGGACGCCCGATCTCGGAGGCCACCTCTACTCGTGCCTGCACTGCGGGCGCGAACACTACAGCTATCACTCCTGCCAGAACCGCCACTGCCCCAAGTGCCAGCAGGAACGCACCGAACGCTGGCTCCGCCGGCAAGCCTCCCGCATGCTGCCCTGCTCCTACTTCCTCATCACCACCACCCTTCCCCAACAACTCCGATCCCTTGCCCGCTCGCAGCAGAAGATCATCTACGGCATCCTCATGCACAGCGCCGCCGCCGCCATCCAGAAGCTCGCTCTCGATCCGCGATACCTCGGCGCGACGCCAGCCATCCTGGGCGTCCTCCACACCTGGACACGCGGCATGGCCTATCACCCCCACGTCCACTTCCTCGTCTCCACCGGCGGCCTCGATCGCAAAGGGCGTTGGATCGACTCGAAGCGCCCCCGTTATCTGCTGCCCACTCGCGCCCTCAGCATCATCTTCCGCGCCAAGTTCTGTGACGGCCTGCGCAAGCGAGGCTGTCTCCACCTCGCCCCGCCTGCCGTCTGGAAGAAGAACTGGGTCGTCCATGGCCAGCACGCCGGAAGCGGGGAGACCGTCCTGACCTACCTGGCCCGCTACCTCCATCGCATCGCCATCAGCAACAGCCGCATCGACAACATCGACAACGAGCAGGTCACCTTCCACTATCGCGACAACAAGACACGACGCCTGAAGCACATCACGCTCTCCGCCCAGGACTTCATCGCCCGCTTCCTCCAGCACGTCCTGCCTCGAGGATTCACGAAGGTCCGCACCTACGGCCTCTGGAACCCTTCGTCCGCGGCGAAGCTGGAAGCCGCCCGCGCCCAGATCCCGGCTCCACCGCTTGCGCCCGTCACGACTCCTCGCTGTGATCGCGACCGTGGAGTCCAGATCTCCACCGCACCGGGATCGGTTTCCGCCCGCCACCGTTGTCCTTTCTGCCGGCAGGGGCCGCTCCTGATGCGCCAGATCATTCCCCGGCGAGCGAGATCGCCATGACCACGGCACCCATGCTTCCGCCCTCGCCATCTTTGATCAGGAAGAAGGCAGCATCCTCGGCTGCCGCGGGGGAGAGCTCTACCGTGTTGCCCCGATTCCTGGGCGATCGGCTCCGAATCCGGATCCCCGCGCATGGTCGGATCGTCCCGGGCCGCGGCATCTCGCTTTCCCGGTGTTCAGGGCCAGACAACGCACGGCCACCCGCTACTGTCAACCTCGTCTGAAAGCTCAAGCAACCCGGCGGATCCCGTTCAACTCAGGCTTTTGTCGCGGCTCCGCGCGACAAGAAGCCTTACCTTGTTAGCCGGCACTGAACCAGGCTTCCGAAACCACGCCCGTCTCTGACCCGACGCCACGGTCACGAACTCGAGCTCCTCGAAGCCCCCGAACAGCCCCCGGATCTCCCGGTCATCGTACAACCGCCACAGCATGCCCCGCCTCGGCCCAGCGATGTACTCCCACGTGCCATCGGCACGGGGGACATACTCGGCCGAGCACGCCTGCTGAGCACCGTCCTCACTTGGGCCATCGAATGACACATACAGCAATCCCCCGGGCTTCAGCACGCGCGCGATGCTGGCGGCGGCCCGCCCAGCGTCACCAGGAGCCATGTGGTCAAGGACGGAGTTGCACACGACTGCGTCGACGCTCACCCCCAGTTCTGCGACATCCTGAGCAGCCCGCACTACGGTGACGACCGACAGGCCATCCTGCTGCGCTCGATCCTGGGCGAGTCTGACCGCTTCCCGGGAGACATCAACTGCCGTGACCCGGAACCCAGCTCGCGCAAGAACGGCGCTCCACCAACCCAGGCCGCAGCCTACATCCAACACGGTGCAGACGGACGCGGCTCGCAGGCGGGCGACGATCTCGGACAGGTCGTCCTGTCGGGCACTGGCCTCGCGCGGCTTACGTGCAAGCTCAGCGAACATCCTGTCCCAGCACTCGCTCGCCTGCTCCGCTGGCGAAGGCACTCCCCACCTCCACAGTGCCGGCTAACGAACGCGTTTCAGCCGCGGCCGGCGCCGGCGCGACGTGTGCTCCCTC
>Ga0194126_10011321_pt1 | contig 11494 bp, 10 predicted proteins | sample TA2KigC150mmetaG_FD_148641 | JGI IMG/M metagenome (GOLD analysis project Ga0194126, IMG submission 148641) | Freshwater microbial communities from Lake Tanganyika, Tanzania - TA2015035 Kigoma Deep Cast 150m | ecosystem: Environmental > Aquatic > Freshwater > Lake | place: Tanzania: Lake...
CTTAATTTTAAGAAAAGAAGAACTTATCACTTCTGAGCTCGTTCTTGTTGAAACATTCAACCTTCTTTCACAAACTATAGGGAGCAAGGCTACCATAAGTTTTGGCAATAAGTTAAAATCGATTCCTTTTCTGAAAATCGTGTCTGTAACTTTAAGTGACTGGGAAAAGGCATGGAAAATCATCGAAAAGTATAGCGATAAAGATTTCTCATTTACAGATTGTACGAGCTTTGCCTTGATGGAGAGATTAAAAATAAAAACTGCATTTTCTTTTGATGTACATTTCACTCAATACGGATTTATCCGAATGCCTTGAATTTTACAAGAAAAAAGCATTCCCTCCCTTATGAAAGTCGCAAAACTATACAGCTTTAATGATATAAGAATCGAGGATATCCCAATTCCTGAGGTCGGTCCAAGTGATGTCCTGCTTAAGACAAAGGCATCAGGCATATGCTCTGGAGATGTAATGCCATGGTATATAGAGAAAAAAACACCTCTTGTTCTTGGCCATGAACCAGCAGGCGAAATAGTTGAATTAGGCACGGATATTTCGCGTTCATCTCACCAATTCACCAGTTCACCAGTTCACCAATTCAAGTTGGGCGACAGGGTCTTTGTGCATCATCATGCCCCATGTCTTAAATGCAAATTCTGCAGGCGTGGTGATTATGTTCAGTGCGAGACATGGAAGAATACGAAAATAATTCCTGGGGGCATTTCTGAATACATCCTGATACCACAGATAAATCTTGAAAATGATACATTGAAACTTCCTGACAATTTAAATTTCGAAGATGGCACATTAATAGAACCAACTGCCTGTGTTGTAAAGGCACTGAAAAGAGCAAATATAAGACACGGAGACACAGTCCTCATTATCGGGCTTGGTGTTATGGGACAGTTAAATATTCTCCTCGCAAGAAAATTCGGAGCTGGTAAAATTATCGGTGCTGATATGGTTCCATTCAGGATTGAAATGGCGAAAGAATTCGGGGCTGACGAAATTATCGATGTCTCAAAGTATAATCTTGTTGATTCTCTCAAAGATCTCACAGATGGAGAAATGGCAAGCCTTGTGGTAGTTGGACCTAATAGTGTTGGTGCAATGAGACAGGGCATAGCATCTGTAGGTACAGGTGGAACGGTTCTTTTTTTCACACCAGCGAAACCGGGCGAACAACTCACAATCGAACCAAATGACCTTTATTTCAGGGATATAAATATAATTACCAGCTATTCCTGTGGCCCGACTGATACAGCAGATGCACTCAAAATAATAGAAGACGGAACGGTAAGGGCTGAAAAGCTCGTGACACACAGGTTTCCGATAGAGAAGACGGCTGAGGCATTCAGGTTGACAGCAGAGGCAAGGGATTCCTTGAAAACTATTATTGTTTTTGATTAGAGGCTTATGGCGTGAGATTATTCTGAGAGAGGTTTTTAAAATGTCTAAAAAGAAAAATAATCCACTATCCTGTGATTGGGGAAAGACAGAACCTTCAGCCCAAAAGGTTAAGAGGGCATACACGAAAAACAAAAGTAAACTTTATAAACACAAAGGTACATTTACATGGCAGGGAATAAAACAAGAAAAGTATAAACCAGGCGGGAGAGAATGGTTCAATATTGTAAGGCAGACATTAATCGGCAAACACGGAGAAACAACAAAATTCCATGTCAGGTATTTTGAAATTGAACCTGATGGATACAGCAGTTTTGAGATGCATAAACATGAGCATGTTGTCATATGTGTAAGGGGAAAAGGAAATGTCCTTGTTGGGAAGAAAATCTATGACATGAATTTTATGGATACACTCTACATAGCACCTTACTCACCTCATCAATTGAGAAATCCATTCGATACGCCATTTGGATTTCTCTGTATAGTCAATGCAAAAAGAGACAGGCCTAAAATTCTTGATCACAAATAGAACCACAAAATGTTGTACAAATAACAGATTATACAGGAAGGGCTGGTAAAGAATTTTTATACGACACCTTACAATAAAACCTGTTGAAGCGTAAACGAATAAACCTTTAACTTATAAAGCACTTACGATTGCCATATTAATAATCTTGTCGATTATAAAAATTCTGAGACAGCCCTTCCTGTGTTATCGTAAAAGTTCTTGTCTTATCATATTTAAAAATATTAAGATGTTAAATTGAAAATTATGAGGAATCTTCAACTTGGAACAAGAAAAAAATAAGACATTTATTGATAAAATCTGGGATTTGTTTGCTTCTGTAAAATTTGCGATTATCATTTTTGCTCTCATTTCCCTCACCTCTGTTGTAGGAACAATCTTGGAACAGAGGGCAGAGCCAGCGAAAAACATCCAGATACTCACCCGAATCTTTGGCGAATCTCTTGCTCCAACACTTTACAACATATTCGATAAGACCGGTTTCATGGACATGTATCATTCATGGTGGTTTTTGACTCTGTTGATTCTCTTTTCAGCAAACATTGTCATCTGTTCAATTGACAGACTTCCGAGAATATGGAAGATGATCAGAGAACCAATAAGTCCGCTCACAGAGGAACACCTTGAAAAGGTTTCAATAAAAAGAGAACTTGTAGTAAAAGGAAAACCTGATACGGTGAAAGATTTTGTCACAGGTGCGATAAAGGGTGCAGGTTTCAATTATAATGAATCAAAAGAAGAAAAAGGTTATCAATTCTATTCACAAAAAGGGAGTTTCACCAGACTTGGTGTCTACATAACCCATGTGAGCATACTTCTCATATTAATCGGTGCGCTCATAGGGATTTTTTTCGGATTCAAAGGATTTCTTCCACTCCCTGAGGGGATGAGTTCTTCTGTAGCCCTTTTACATACAAACTCTCTGACCCGGACAGAAGAACATGAAAAAGAAAGAATATTGGATGCGATCTGGACATCTTCAGGGAGTATATCGAGTTCATCCGCAACACTGGGCATGGACGAAAACACTCTGAAGGCGAAGATGCACAAATATGGGATACAGCCACTTGGGTTCACCATCAGATGTGACGATTTTGATGTGTATTTCTATGGAAATTCTGACATGCCGAAGGAATATAAAAGCTGGCTCACTGTAATAGATGGTACAAAAGAAGTATTGAAAAAGACTATAGCAGTAAATGACCCACTTTCTTATAAAGGCGTCACATTTTACCAATCAAGTTATGGTATGATGCCAAATGCTCAGGGAAAATTTATACTGAGGATAACTCCAAAGTTCGGCGCACCAGAGATTAAACAGTTGAATCTCGGTGAGAGATTTGTCATTCCTGGTACAACTATGGAAGGTACCATAAGGGATTTCAGCCCTGCACTTTCGTTTGACAAACAAGGCAGGCCTATCACCTATACAGAGATGATGAATAACCCTGCACTGTTTATAGACTTCAAAGAAGGCGGAAAAGGAAAATACTCAGGATGGATTCTCAAACGGCATCCCACGACAGCAAAGCTGCCAGAAGGTCATAGTGTGGAATTCATAGATCTATGGGGAGTTCAATATACCGGACTTCAGGTTAGAAAAGACCCTGGCGTATGGATTGTATATCTTGGCTGTATTGTAATGTCCATGGGACTTTTTATCGCCTTTTTTATGAGCCATAGGAAATTATGGGTCAGGATTGCTGAAGAGAAAAATAATACAAAAGTAATTATCGGAGCAACCACTAATAAAAACAGGGCTGCATTCGAGGGAAAGATAAATAAGATGATCACCCTTCTCAGTAAAAGGGATGCTGAAACAGGTTCAGCAGGAAGGAGGAAGGTAGATGGATAGTTCCTTTTTCTTTGGAATATCAACCATGGCCTATATCCTTGCCATGATCATCTATATCACTTACCTCGCTTCAGGAAAAAAAGAGATCGGAATCGCAGCCACAACAGTAACCATCATAGGATTCATCTCACATACCCTGGCGATAGGGATGAGATGGAAGGAATTCTATGATTTAAGCGGAATGGGTTTTTTAAGGTCTGTCCCCCTTACGAATCTTTATGAATCAATGATCTTTTTTGTATGGTGTTTGATATTAGGATATCTCATCATAGAATTTAAATATAAAAACCGCTCTTTTGGAGCATTCGTTACACCGATAGCAGGTTTAGCACTTGCATTTATAGATTTATCAGGCATGTCAAAAGAGATACAACCTCTTCTACCAGCACTCCAGAGTAACTGGCTTCTCGCTCATGTGATGATGAGCTTTATCGCTTACGCTGCATTTTCCCTCTCGTTCAGTACAGGTCTTATATACCTTATTCTCACAACAGAAAGAAAAACAGAAAGTGCATATATATTCTGGACATTTACGCTTGGTATCTTCGTCACTTTATTTTTTTTGATGGGCATTGATTTCTTCACATTCAGGGTTGCGGTGAAACCCGAAGTATTTATAAAAAGCTATATGTTCAGGTCTTCATTCTTTAATCCATCAATGGTCGTTAAAATACTGAGCTGGATAGCAATGATAGCTATAATAGTTATTGTCTGGAGATATGGATCTGTCCTTAAAATGGTTATGGACAAATTCGGAATTTCTGCAGAAACCCTTGATGAAATCACCTACAAAAGCATCGCTGTCGGCTTCCCTGTATTTACCTTAGGAGGACTTATCTTTGGAGCTATCTGGGCTGATCAGGCATGGGGAACATACTGGAGCTGGGATCCAAAAGAGACCTGGTCCTTAATCACGTGGTTTGTTTACGCTTTTTATTTACATAGTCGTATGGTAAGAGGATGGAGAGGGAAAAAAGTAGCAATTGTTGCAGTCACAGGTTTTGTGGTTGCAATGTTTACCTATATTGGTGTAAACCTGCTCTTATCAGGGCTTCACTCCTATGGAGATATCAAATAACCTCTTGATAAGAATATGATTTTTAGGCTATTATAGTAGTAAGCATTTCCTTTAAAAAGGCGGAGGTAACACAAATGAACAATATAAAAACACTGTTTCTGCTCGTGACATTGACCCTTATACTCGTCTGGGCAGGAGCTGCGATAGGCGGTAAGCAGGGGATGACCATTGCGCTTGTTTTTGCATTAGGCCTGAACTTCTTTGCTTACTGGTTCAGCGATAAAATCGTACTCAGAATGTACGGTGCACGTGAAGTTTCAGAGGCAGAAGCACCTGATCTTTACGGAATCGTGAGAAGGCTTGCACAAAAAGCAGAGCTCCCTATGCCCAGGGTCCATATAATGGAAGAAGACCAGCCTAATGCCTTTGCAACAGGCAGAAACCCAAAACATGCTGCAGTTGCGGTCACCACAGGTATCATGCGTATCCTGAGCCGTGAAGAGCTTCAAGGGGTGATAGGCCATGAGCTTGCACATGTCAAGCACAGAGATATCCTTATAAGCACCATTGCTGCAACAATTGCAGGTGCGATCAGCTACCTCTCACAGATGGCACAGTGGGCAATGATATTCGGTGGCAGGGGTGGAAATGATGAAGAAGGCGGGAGTAATCCAATAGCTGCCCTCGTGATGATGATTGTTGGACCGATTGCTGCACTGATAATACAGATGGCTATTTCGAGGTCAAGGGAATATGCTGCAGATCAAGGCGGTGCAAGGATTGCCGGAAATCCACGATACCTTGCAGGGGCACTCAGAAAGCTCCATATGGCTTCTCAGAAGATTCCAATGAATGCGAACCCTGCGACCTCACATATGTTTATTGTCAATCCATTATCAGGAGGAGGAATATTGAAACTTTTCAGCACACATCCTCCCATAGAGGAAAGAATTGCAAGGCTCGAGTCGATGAGCCTTTAATTCACCCACCTGAGGTGGATTAATTTTGGCTTGACTCTTAGCATCCTCTTTGCTCAAAATATGGCTACCTTATGAAGGCTCTGGTAACGGGAGCTACAGGCTTCATTGGAAGCCACTTATGCGAGGAGCTCGTCAGGAGAGGTTACGAGGTCACCTGTCTTATAAGAAAGACCTCTAACCTTAAATGGATCGAGAACATTAATCTCAAGTTCGTTCTCGGTGACTGTACAAGTAAAGAATCTCTCCTTGACGCTGTTGCTGATTTTGACGTTGTCTTTCATCTTGCAGGACTTACAAAGTCCAGTTCTACAGACGACTTTTTCTGTATCAATGCACAAGGTACAGAAAACCTGATCAATGCTGTCGCTGAAAAGAACCAGAAAATTAAACGATTTATCTATCTGAGTAGCCTTGCTGCGGTAGGCCCGAGTAATAATGGGTCGCCTCTTAGAGAAGATTCAGAACCCATGCCTGTCTCAAGCTATGGGAAAAGTAAACTTGAAGGTGAAAAGGCAGTCCTGAGACATAAGGATTCCATACCAGTGACCATACTAAGGCCACCTGCGGTATATGGTCCCAGGGATGAGGATCTCTTTATATTTTTTAAGCTGATTAAAAAAGGTATTTTCCCTTATTGGGGAAAATGTTATTATTCATTGCTCTATGTTGATGATCTCGTTCAAGGTATACTATTATCTGCAGAAAACAAAGATGCTGAGGGCGAGATATATTTTCTATCGAACAGTAAATCTTACACAGGCGAGGAGCTTGCAGTGGAAATAGCATCTGCACTCAACGTAGGTTTCATACAGCTCAGGGTACCAAGATTTGCAATGCCATTTTTCGCTTTTATTGGCGAAAGAATAAATAAAAAAGGGATCATCAATAGAGATAAAATAAAGGAACTCTGTCATTCGCACTGGATATGCGATGCGAGTAAGGCAATAGAAAAACTTGGATTTATACCAAAGGTCAAAATAAAGGAAGGGATAAAATGGACAGCAGATTGGTACAGGATTCACAGATGGCTATAAAAAAATCAGTAGACATATTTGAGAAGTGTTTCAAATTTGATAAGGCTAAAACACTTATTTCACAAGGCATTTATCCTTATTTCAGGGTTATCGAAAGCGCACAGGAACCTGAGCTTATCATGAAAGGCCGGAAAATGATTATGGTAGGCTCAAATAATTATCTGGGTCTTACAAATCATCCAAAGGTTAAAGAGGCTGCGATAGAGGCCATAAAAAAATATGGGACAGGCTGTGCAGGATCAAGATTCCTGAATGGTACCCTTGACATCCATGTCAACCTCGAAGAAAAACTTGCCCGTTTCATAGGAAAAGAGGCTGCGCTTATCTTTTCTACAGGCTTCCAGGTTAACCTTGGTGTAATCTCAGCCCTTGTGGGTAAAGACGATATTGTCATTATCGACAAGATGGATCATGCAAGCATTATAGATGGATGCAGACTTTCATTCGGAGAGATAAAGAAGTTCAGACACAATGATATGACAGATCTTGAACGGATACTCAATGAATATGAAGAGAGAGACAAGCTGATAGTTGTTGATGGTGTATTCAGTATGGAGGGAGATATTGCAAACCTGCCTGAAATTATCTTACTTGCTAAAAAATATGGCGCAAGACTAATGGTTGATGATGCACATGGCATAGGTGTTCTTGGGAAAAAAGGTCGTGGTACTACAGAGCATTTTGGACTTGAGAATGAGGTTGACCTCATAATGGGCACGTACAGCAAATCACTTGCATCTATCGGTGGCTTTATCTCAGGTTCGGCAGATGTAATCCATTATATAAAACACTTTGCAAGGTCTTTTATCTTTAGCGCAAGTCCTCCACCAGCATCTGTTGCCTCGGTAAGCGCAGCTCTTGACATCATTGAGAACGAACCCGAGCGAAGAGAGAAACTATGGAAAAATACAAGGAAAATGCTAAAGGGCTTTAAGGAACTTGGTTTTGAAGTAGGCCCGAGCCAGACACCTATAATCCCCATTGTAGTCGGTGATGATCAGGATGCCTTTACTATGACTATGATGCTCCAGGAAGAAGGTGTATTCGCAAATGTAGCTGTCACCCCTGCTGTACCTGCTGGCAGGGCTCTCATTAGAACAAGCTACATGGCAACCCACACAGACGAACAGCTTGACAGAGTACTCAAAGCCTTTGAGAAAGTTGGCAAGTCGCTGGGTTTAATAAAATAAAATGACAGAAATCATCGAGGTTAAAACGAAGAAAGACCTCGATGATTTCATAAACGTACCTTTCTCCCTCTATTCACACGACCCTCTTTTTGTCCCACCCCTGATGAGTGATATGAAGGAAAAATTCTCTGATAAAAACCCTTTCTTTCTGCATGCAACCGCACGATACTTCCTTGCAAAAAAAGGGAAACCTTCAGGAAGGATAATCTCAATTATTGACCAGCACCATAGAGAACTTCATAAGGAAAAAGTTGGGTTCTTCGGATTTTTCGAATCTATTAATGACTATTCTCTTGCATCATCCCTCCTCGATAAGGCTTCAGAAATCATTAAAAACGAAGGGATGGACTCAATACGCGGGCCAATGAACTTTTCTACAAATGAAGAATGCGGCTTTTTGTTAGAAGGATTTAACGAACCACCCCTCTTGATGACACCATACAATCCTCCCTATTACAATGATTTAATGGAAAGATATGGCATGGAGAAAGCAAAGGACCTTTACGCATATATAGTTGACGTCCCAGAAGAACTGCCTGAAAAAGTACTCAGAGTTGCTGCGATTGCTGAAAAAAGGGGAATCAGTGTTCGGCCGGTAAACATAAAAAAATTTGAATCTGAGATGCGGATATTCAGGGATGTATATAATTCAGCATGGAAAGATAACTGGGGATTTATACCAATTACCGAAGAAGAAACTGCCAATATGGCAAATAAGCTGAAGCAAATAGTAGTGCCTGAACTTACTCTTATTGCAGAGAAAGATGGAGAGCCTGTTGGTTTTATGGGAATGCTCCCTGATTTTAATTTTGTCCTTAAACACATGAAGGGAAAACTCAATCTTATAAGCATTGTAAAGGCACTCTACTATTCGAGGAAGGTAAAAGACCTCAGGATGATGCTTCTCGGTATAAATGCAGAGTACAGGAATAAAGGAGTTGATGCGCTTCTCTTTAGAGAAGGGTTTAAAGGCGTTAAAAAAGGGGGATACAAGCGGGTTGAGTTCTCATGGATACTCGAGGACAACATCCCCGTCCAGAGCCTTATTGAGATGATTGGAGGAAGGTTGTATAAGAAGTACAGGATTTATGAGAAAAGACTTTGAGTTGTAATAGATTAGATTTGATGCTACTTATCTGGGCTTTTTGTACAAGTCGTCGTGGTCAAGTATCCGAAGAAGGATAATACCTTTGTTCCAGTCCGGGGCGCTGGAGCTTTGGTATGACATAGGGTCAATGGAGATGCGGTATCGTCTGTCGACCCGAACGGACCAAGCGGTTGGATCATTGATGATCCTCTCGATGTGCAACCCGGGGTGAAAGGGGTTTTCCTGAAGAAAGGCCAAGGCTTTGAGTATCTTCTCTTGAACGGGCCGGTTTGATGCAAGGGCATCAATGTCTTTGAGAAAAAGCTTAGTCGGCGTCAGATCGGGCATTTCTTATCTGTTTCGTCAATTGCGCCGGCATTTTCACTGTACCGCTCTTGCGTGCCTCTGTGAGCTTCTTGAGTCCTTTTTCATTCAACTTCACAGTGGGATAAATCGCGACAGGCGTTAATACGATCGATCCACCCTCAAGAACTTCAAGATCCAGATGTGTTCCGGTATCGAGGCCCATTTCCTTTCTAATCGTTGAGGGAAGGTTAATGCTCCCTCTTTTATCAATTGCAACCAGCATGCCTATCTCCTTCCTTTTCTTTTAAAATAACAGGCTTTCAGCATATTGTCAATATGTCATTATGTCAATTGTGGCAAGGCATAAGATCTCTCCCTGAAAGAGACGGCCTTTTTCTGTTGCCTCCACCTGCAAGTCCGCAACTCAAATCTATTAAAATTATTGATAATTACTGGTACAAATATGTATGTCATTATGCGAACATCATGCCCAAGAAGGGGAATAAATACAGAATATTCTGGAAGGTGGTTAAGAAGGAGAAGAGGTATTGAATAATATGGGATGTGTCCCTTGCCTTCTCATTTTTGCTGGCTTTGCCTTCCTACTGACGCAGGAACGAGCCGCTTCCCACCCCAACGCTCGGGCGGGGCGGGAAGGAAAGGGGGTTGGGGGGAAAGGAATTCCCGCCCCGCCCTCGCTTTTTCGCCGCCGCAATTTTTCGTGCCAACGAAGTTGGAGCGCCGCCGGAGAATGTTGCCCTTGTCCCACCCGCCCATACGCGGGCAACGATAAGGTACTCCCTTGATTTTTGTGGACAAAAGAAATTAAATTGTGTATTACAATGTTAGTGATAGTCATTTGCTTTTAGTATAGTCATTGTATTTTAATACTAATACTATCATACTACAATGTCAAACGAAAAATCAACAATAGCAAAGAATATAAAAAGGTTGCGAAAACAACGAGGTTTGTCGCAGGACAAGTTATCCAAACTTGCAGATATTTCCCACAATACGATAATCAAGATTGAATCAGGGGCTATTCAAAGCCCCACAATGGATACGGCCCATAAAATAGCCAAGGCGTTGGGCGTTAGTTTAGATGATTTAATGAAATAAAACTATGACCAAAGAACAAAAATTTTATAAAGCATTGCAGGATGTTTTCATTGGCGCCAAGATTGAAGGCGAAGGCGGTTTTGTTAATTTGATGAAGATAAAATCAAATTACTACCGCAAGATTGAGGATATCCTCAAAAAAGATATTGAAGCGGCGTTAAAGAGCCACCCGAAATTTAGGGATGAACTTTTTGACAAGCTCTATTCATTTTTCAGCCGATACTTTACGGAAAGCGGCTCAATCTATTTCAATTCAACGCCATTTCATAACAATATCTACGAAAAAGTTTATACCGATGAGAAGGATGTCATTCTATTTTGGAAAACGCAGATGCTCTACTATGTCAAAACCGACCGGATTTTCAGGAGTTTGCCGGTAGAAATCCCTCTTAATCCCCCTTTATCAAAGGGGGAAATAGGGGGATTTAAGTTTTATTTTGACGCCTCAAAAATAGAAAGCAAAAAAGCCAACGAAAAACGCTCGCTTATTTTTGAATTAAGCAAAGTCCGCGAGGACGGAACGATTGTTTTTACCGTTCAATATTCCGAAAGGGGAACAAAAACAAAACAAGATGAGATATTGAAATCTATAAAAAGAAAAGGCATTGCGATTACTGAAGAACAACTGGAGCGTGCTTTTAAGGTTTTTGAAAAGCAGAGCGAAGTTGATTTCTTTATTAACAAAAACGCTAAAGCATTTTTACAGGAGCAGTTTAAGCTCTGGAGTTATCAATATTTTTGGGAAGGGGCTAAAGAGTGGGGCGCGGATAGAGTCAATCAACTGCAAATCCTCAAAGACATTGCCTTCAAGATTATTGATTTTATCTCGCAGTTTGAAAATGAGCTGGTAAAAATCTGGAACAAGCCGAAGTTTGTGAAAAATTCAAACTATGTGATTACGCTGGACAGAATCCTCTCTGCCCGTCATTCCAGCACCCCTCTCCGTCATTCCCGCATCCCTTCCCGTCATTCCC
>Ga0194126_10011324_pt1 | contig 11493 bp, 4 predicted proteins | sample TA2KigC150mmetaG_FD_148641 | JGI IMG/M metagenome (GOLD analysis project Ga0194126, IMG submission 148641) | Freshwater microbial communities from Lake Tanganyika, Tanzania - TA2015035 Kigoma Deep Cast 150m | ecosystem: Environmental > Aquatic > Freshwater > Lake | place: Tanzania: Lake...
CCAGACCTGGCCCGACCGATCCTCGCACTGTTGGCGGCCGGCGAGGCGATGTCGAGAACAGCGGTGCCGCATCTGCGGAAATTCGCGGGGCACGAAAACCCGACTGTGCGTGCCGCGGCCGTGGCGGGCCTCGCGAAACGAGGCGTACCCGATCTGGAAGAAATCCTGCTGGCGGCGTTCGACGACGCCGCGGCCAGCGTGCGCATCGCCGCCGCCAACGCGGTTTTCGACACGGCAACTCGGGAGGGACGGGAGTTGCTGAACCCGCAGGTAATGTCCGCCGTCTTCGGCGATTCGCCTCAGCCGACCACCGTTCCGAATGCCGTTCCGAATGCCGACGACGAGAAGACCGATCAGCACGCCGAGCCCCAGGAGTCGGAGTGGGATCGTTGGCTGATGAGGCTCTATGCCGGCGCACACCGGCCCGATTTCCTCGCGGCGACCGTCGCGCCCTTGCAGAGGTTGCTCGCCAGCCCGCAACCGGACGAGCGGGCCGCGGCCGCTCAGGCGCTGGTGCCGCTGGGACAAGGCGAACAGGCGCTGCCGGCGCTGATGGAGGCCGTGCGTGCCGATCCCAAAACGCTCGACGCGGCTCACCAGTCGTTGCCGTGGCTCCTCTCGTCCGACCGGCAGCGCGTCTTTCAGGAACTGCTTCCCCTCGCGGTCGACGCGCAACAGTTGGCGACGCTGATCCAGAACTACACCGAGGTGGTGGAGATCCAGCACGCCGAGTCGCTCTGGAAGTTGCTGGCGGACGAGCGGCTCATTGGCGTGGGCGTGGACGAAGTGATTCGCGGCCTGCAGAAGGTCTATTTGGGCGAGGCTTCTTACAGCTTATCGGAAGGGCTGACCGCGTCCCAACGGCGAGCGACGAGCGAGGCCGTCAATCGCTGGCTGGAGACGGGAACCGATTGGCAACGCATCGCGGCCCTGGTTCTGCTGGTGCGTGTGGACCCGGATGGCGTCAACGAGCCGGCCGCTCGCATGGCCGACGACGAGCAGCGGAGCGTTGCTATCCGTGAAACCGCGTTTCAGATCCAACTCGCGAGCCAGACGTCCGCCGATCGGAAACGCACGGCTGGCGCGGCCTTGGAACACGCGGATCCCTGGCGGCGGCGCCTGGCCCTGCAGTACTTTGCCGCCGGCGCGAGCACGCTGGCCTATTTGCGCACAGCGGACGACTCCTTCACGTACATGGGGATTTCGACCAGCGACGAAGATGCCGCCGCCTTCGGCCGCCGCAGCGGCGAACCGATCGTTCCGACGCCACCCACCGGACTCAAGGCCGCACAGGTCGCGCCGCTGCTGGCCGACAGCGATCCCAAGGTGGTTGCCCACGCCGCCTACCTTTTGACGCTCTTCGGCGACCCGGCCGGTCTGCCGCCCTTGCTGAAATACTGGCGCTCGAGCAAGGAGGATCGGGCGGCTTTGGACAAGTTCGTCTATCGCGCAATTGCCGCCCTGAACGACTCGTCGCAGATCCCGGTATTGCGAGAGATCTACGGGCGCCTCGACAAGTACGAAGTTGACGAGTTCTACTGGACGATCCGGATTATCGATGGGCCCGAGATCCTGCCGTTTCGCAAGCAGGTTCGCGCCGACATGCAGAAATCCGGACAGTTGTGATCCTGGCGCGACTTGGCCTCGAGCCGAAGGCCGCGCGAATTGTCCCCGTGTTTTCCTTCTCTCCCTGGTGGCAATCATCCGCACACCGCGGAGAATGAGAGAGCACGGTGAAGTCTGACCCAGACACGTGACGCGGATGCGACGCTTTTGGCCCGATCAGTGCACTTTTGGAAACGGTCTTCCCGTTTCCGCCGCACACCTCACCAACAAGGAGACCACGCAATGACGTACCGACTTGGTTCCCTCCTGATCCCGGCCCTCGTTCTTCTGCTGGCCTCGCCTTGGCAAGCATCCGGACAATGGGCCGGAGCTGAATTCGCCTTCGGTGGCGCGAGTCCGGGAAGCGTCATGGGGACGGGCTCCGTCTCGACTCCGCTCCAACCCACGACGTTGCGAATGCACATTGAGTTGCAAGCCGAGGGAAAAACGTTGCAAGAGGCGCTGCTGAATCTGAAGGATCGCCGCGAAGCGGCCCTCGTGCAACTGGAGAAACTGAAGGCTGACGCGAAGTCGGCGAAATTCAAGAACCCGCAGCGGTCAATGGACGAGTCGGCGAGACGGCGGGCCATGGAGCAGATGGTCCGGTCGCGAATGCGCGGCCGCACCGGCAGTCAGCCGGCCGCCCCGACTTCGCAGACACTGTCCACCGTCCTGACTATCGATTGGCCGCTGCCCGCCCAGTCGCCGGAAGACTGCTTGGTCGTCGTCGAGTCCCTTCGCGAGAAAGTGGTGGCGGCCAATCTGGGCGGTGCGAAGGCCGCTCAGGAGCGCACGCCGGAAGAGGAGGAGCTGGCCGAGGAAACGATCATGCTCGGCTCCGACTCGTTCGGCGAGGAGGCGCCCAAGCCCGGCACGCCCCAGTTCGTGTTCGTCGCGTCGATCACGGCCGAACAGAAACAGAAAGCCATGAGCGAGGCGTTCACTGAGGCCAAGGAGCAGGCCGAGGCACTCGCGGTGGCCGCCGGAACGAAACTCGGCCCCCTCGTCGGGCTCAATGGCAACGTCAACAGCCAGGCCGCGAATATGGTCTACGACAGTTTCAGCTATCAACAGCAACAGTATCTCCAGCGGCTCATGGGGTCGTCAAGGTACGGAGTGCCGGGTGACGAGAAGGGGGAAGTCACCGCGATGACACCGGAGGCCCTGCGGTTCACGGCGGTCGTCATGGCGTCGTTCGCCTTGCAACCGGCCGACCGGTAGCGCGCAGCGAAGGACAAACCAACGCCGCTGACGCGGCTTGCGGCCCGCGGGCGAGCGGCGGGCGTCAGCCCGCCCGGTGAATCCTCGTACACGATGTCACCCGGGCAGCTTACGCTGCCGGCTCGCCAGCCCGCGACGAGGCGATCAATTGAGATAGCCATCGATGGCCTTGGCGGCGCCGCGCCCCTCGGCGATGGCCCAGACGACCAAGGATTGACCGCGGCGACAGTCGCCGGCTGCAAACACACCGGGGATGTTGGTGGCATACTCGCCGTACGCGGCGTGGTAGTTGGACCGCCGATCGCACTCGACGCCCAGAAAACGGGCCACCTGCTGCTCAGGCCCCAGAAAGCCCATTGCCAGCAGCACGAGGTCGGCATGCCAGATCCTGGCCGAACCCGGCACGTCGCGCATAATCCACTGGTCACCGTCGCGCGTCCATTCGACATTGACAGTAGCGACGCCAGCCACGTTTCCGTGCCCGTTGCCCAGGAACTCCGTGGTGCGCACGCAGTAATGGCGCGGGTCGTCGTCGACGCGTTGGATGGCCTCTTCGTGGCCGTAATCGGTGAGGAGCACGCGCGGCCAATAGGGCCACGGGTTGTCGACCGCTCGTTCGCCAGGCGGCTTGGGAAGTATTTCGAAATTTGTCACGCCGCGGCATCCGTGGCGGAGCGCGGTGCCGATGCAGTCCGTGCCCGTGTCGCCGCCGCCGATCACGAGGACCTCCTTGTTGCGGGCGTTGATGAACTTTCCGTCTTCCAACCGGCTGTCAAGGAGGCTCTTGGTGTTGGTGGTCAGGAAGTCCATGGCGAAGTGGATGCCGTTCAATCCGCGGCCAGCGACGGGCAAGTCGCGCGGCATCGTGGCACCGGTGGCGAGCAGGACTGCGTCCGATCGGGCCAGCAGCTCGGCGGGTTCGAGGTCTTTGCCCACGTCGACGCCCATTTCGAATCGGATGCCTTCGCGTTCCAGCAGGTCGACGCGCCGGGCCACGACCTGCTTGTCCAGCTTCATGTTCGGAATGCCGTACACGAGCAGGCCGCCGATCCGGTCCGCGCGCTCGAAGACCGTCACCGTGTGGCCCGCTCGGTTGAGCATGTCGGCGGCGGCCAGGCCTGCCGGTCCCGAGCCGACGACGGCCACGGTTCTACCCGTGCGCGTCCGGGGCGGCTTCGGTTGGACCCAGTTCTCTTCGAACCCGCGGTCGATAATGGCCTTCTCAATGTTCTTGATCGTCACCGGCGACCGGCCGACGCTCAACGTGCACGATCCTTCGCAGGGTGCGGGGCACACACGGCCCGTGATTTCCGGGAAGTTGTTCGTCTGGTGCAGCCGTTCCAAGGCCTCCTGCCACCGTCCCCGGTAGACCAGGTCGTTCCATTCCGGGATCAAGTTATCGATGGGGCAGCCGGTCGAGGACTGGCAGAAAGGAACGCCGCAGTCCATGCACCGCGCAGCTTGTTTGAGCAGATGCTGCTCCTGGGGTTGCGTGAACACTTCGCTGAAATCGTTGATCCGCACCAACGGTGAACGAAAGGGCACCGTTTCTCGCGCGAATTCCATGAAACCGGTTGGTTTAGCCATGTCACTCTCTCGCATTTCGGATTTCGAATTCCAACGCGGATGCCGGACTCGACTCACACGCACCGAGTCCCACTCCATCAGTTCACTCACGACCGTCTAAGGCACGGCGGCTTCACTCAGTTCCGCGCCCTGTTCCTGGCGAGCCTCCATGGCGCGCTTGTAGTCCGTGGGCACGACCTTGACGAACTGGCGCACGGGCGCGGGCCAGCGGTCGAGGAGGCGGCGCGCGACGAGCGACGCCGTGAAACGCTCCTGCAGCGTGATCATTTCGTGCAGCTCGGCCAGATCCTTCTCGTCGACGACGTCCTCAAGTTCCACGAGTCCCAGGTTGCACCGGGCCGCGAAATCGCCTCCTGCGTCCCACACGTAGGCGACGCCTCCGGACATGCCGGCGGCGAAATTGCGGCCGACCGGGCCCAGGATGACCGCGCGACCGCCGGTCATGTATTCGCAGCCGTGGTCTCCGACTCCTTCAACCACCGCCCGGGCCCCGCTGTTGCGGACGCAGAATCGCTCGGCGGCCTGGCCGCGGAAGTAAGCTTCACCGCCCGTGGCTCCGTAGAGGACCACGTTTCCCACGAGTATCTGCTCTTCAGCGGGCAACGGGCTTTCGGGCGGCGGATACACGACGATGCGTCCGCCGGACAGGCCCTTGCCCACGTAGTCGTTGGCGTCTCCGTTCAGCTCCAGCGTGATGCCTCGCGCGAGGAACGCGCCGAAACTCTGGCCGGCCGACCCGCGGAACTTGACGTGAATTGTCCCGTCCGGAAGGCTGTCTCCGCCCCATCGTTGGGCAATGCGATGGCTGAGCATGGTGCCGACGGCGCGATTCGTGTTGGCAATGGCCATTTCCATTTCCACGCGTTCGCCCCGCTCGACCGCCGGCGCGGCCAACTCGAGCAGTCTGTGGTCCAGCGCGTGGCGCAGGCCGTGATCCTGGTCGATCGTGTGTCTCACTTGCACCCGTGCGTGCGGGCGCTGCGCGGGCGTGAGGATGGGCGTCAAGTCCAGTCCGTCGGCCTTCCAGTGCCGGATGGCATCGTTGGTTTCCAACGCGTCGACGCGACCGATCATGTCGTCGACGGTGCGGAACCCGAGTTGCGCCATGATCTGCCGCGCCTCTTCGGCGACCAGGAACAGGTAGTTGATCACGTGCTCCGGCTTGCCGTGGAACTTCTTACGCAGCTCGGGGTTCTGGGTGGCGATGCCCACGGGGCAGGTATTGAGGTGGCATTTGCGCATCATGAGGCAGCCGAGCGCGATGAGGGGAGCGGTGGAGAAGCCCATCTCTTCGGCGCCGAGCAGTGCCGCGATGACGACGTCGCGGCCGGTCTTGAGCCCGCCGTCGGTCTGCAGCACGACGCGGCTGCGGAGGTCGTTCAGGACCAGTGTCTGGTGCGTTTCCGCCAGGCCCATTTCCCAGGGCAGGCCGGCATGTTTGATGCTGGTCAACGGCGAAGCGCCGGTTCCTCCGTCGGCGCCCGAGATGAGGATCGCGTCGGCGTGGGCCTTCGAGACGCCGGCGGCGATCGTGCCGACGCCGATCTCGGACACCAGTTTCACGCTGATGCGCGCCGACGGGTTGGCGTTCTTCAGGTCGTGGATCAGCTGCGCGAGATCCTCGATCGAGTAGATGTCGTGATGCGGCGGCGGGCTGATCAAGCCGACGCCGGGCGTGGCATGACGGATGCGGGCGATTGTGCCGTCGACCTTCCGTCCGGGCAATTCGCCGCCCTCGCCCGGCTTCGCGCCCTGGGCGATCTTGATCTGCAGTTCATCCGCGTTCGTCAGATAGTCGATCGTGACGCCAAACCGCCCCGAGGCCACCTGCTTGATGGCCGACCGCTTGGAATCTCCGTCGGATGACGGCTTGTATCGCTCCGGGTCCTCGCCGCCCTCGCCCGTGTTGCTCTTGCCACCGATCCGATTCATGGCGACGGCCAACGATTCGTGCGCTTCGGCCGAGAGCGACCCGAAACTCATCGCCCCCGTGCAGAACCGCTTCACGATCGCGCTGGCCGGTTCGACCTCGCTCAGGTCGATCGGACCGCCGTTGGCTCCCTCGCGGAACCGCAGCAGTCCGCGCAACGTGCAGCGGACGTGGGCATCGCGATTGGCATAGTCCGCGAACTGCTGATAGGACTGCCGGTCGTTGGTGCGGGCTGAAAGCTGGAGCTGGACGATCGACGTGGGGTCCCACATGTGGCGCTCGCCGTTGGCCCGCCAATGAAACTCGCCGGGGTTCGGCAACGCTGCCAGCCGCTCGCTATCCCGCGTGGGGAAGCCGACGGCATGGCGGCGCAAGGATTCCTCGGCCAGGACGTGCAAGCCGCAACCCTGCACGCGGCTGGCCGTGCCGGCGAAGCAGCGATCGACGACGTCGTCCGCCAGGCCGAGCGCTTCGAAGATCTGCGCGCCTTTGTACGACTGCATCGTGGAGATGCCCATCTTGGCCATGATCTTGAGCACGCCCTTCTCCACGCCCTTGCAGTACCGCAACACCACTTCCTCGTCGCTCGGGCACTTGTCGGGCGCGAAGCGGCCCTCCCGCCGCGACTGCCACAGAGCCTCAAAGGCCAAGTACGGATTGATGGCGTCCGCTCCGTATCCGATCAGCAGGCAGTGATGGTGCACCTCCCGCGCCTCGCCCGTCTCCACCACAATGCCGATCCGCGTGCGTTTGGCTTGCCGCACGAGATGATGATGAACGGCGCCGCACGCCAGCAGGGAACTGATCGCCACGCGATCGCCGTCAATGCGGCGATCGGACAGCAGGACGATCGTGCAGCCGGCGTCAATCGCCTGCTCGGCCTCGGCACAAATCCGGTCCAGCGCCCCGGTCAAACCACTCGGGCCTTCGCGGCGCGGAAAGGTGATGTCGATCAGCTTCGTGCGCCAGCCGCCGAGTTCCATCTCCTTCACGGCCGCCAGCTGCCGGTTGGTGAGGATCGGATGCGGAATCCGCAATCGGCGCGCGTGCGCGGGCGTGACCTCCAACAGGTTGGCCTCCGGCCCGACATAGCATTCCAGGGACATGATCACGTCTTCACGAATCGAGTCGATCGGCGGATTGGTCACCTGCGCGAACAGCTGCCGGAAGTAATCGTAGATGAGGCGCGGCTGATCGCTCAGGCATGCCAGCGCCGAATCGTTGCCCATCGATCCGAGCGGGTCCCGTTGATGGGCGACCATGGGCAGCAACATGAACTCGATCGTCTCCAGCGTGTAACCGAATGCCTGCATCCGCGGCAGGAGCGTGTCGGCATCGAGGCCCGGCACGTCGCGGCTCGCGGGCAGGTCGGCCAACTCGATGCGGTTGGATCGCAGCCAGTCGCCGTACGGCCGGCGCGATGAGAAGTCGCTCTTCAGATCCTCGTCCGTCACCAGCCGGCCTTGCTCGAAGTCGATGAGGAACATGCGGCCCGCTTGAAGCCGGCCCTTGGCGGTGACCGTCCGCGGGTCCAAGGGCAACACGCCGACTTCACTGGCCATGATCACGCGGTCGTCGTTGGTGAGATAGTAACGGCTCGGGCGAAGACCGTTCCGGTCCAGCACGGCACCGATGTAGCGACCGTCGGAAAAGGCGATGGAAGCCGGCCCGTCCCACGGCTCCATCAGGCACGATTGATACTCGTAGAAGTCGCGCTTGGGCTGCGGCATGCCCTCGTGTTTCTGCCACGCCTCGGGGATCATCATCATCACGGCTTCCTGCAAGGTGCGGCCGGTCATGAGCAGGAACTCGAGCACGTTGTCGAAGGTGCCCGAGTCAGAGCAGTCGGGCTCGACGACGGGGAAGAGCCGCTGCAGCTGTTCGCCATACAGCGGGCTGCGGGCCACGCCCTCGCGGGCCCGCATCCAATTGACGTTCCCCCGCAAGGTATTGATTTCCCCGTTGTGACACATGAACCGCAACGGTTGGGCACGGTCCCAACTTGGGAATGTGTTGGTCGAGTACCGCGAGTGGACCATCGCCAGATGGGACGTGAAGTGCGGGTCGCTCAGGTCCGGGTAGAAGGGCAGCAGCTGGTGCGGCGTCAGCATCCCTTTGTAGACAAGGACCTTGGTCGACAAGCTGCAGATGTAGAACATCGTGGCCTGACGCAGCCGCTGGTCGCGCCGCAACTGGTTGCTGGCCCGTTTCCGAATCAGGTAGATCTGCCGCTCGAACGCCTCCCCGCCCCGGCCGTCGGCGGCCGCGACAAACAACTGCTCGATGTGGGGCTGCGCGCCGCGCGCCGTCGCGCCTAGGTCGGCGAGCTGCGTCTGCGTGGGCACTCTCCGCCACCCCAGTAAACGCTGGCCCTGTTCCGCGATGATCCGCTCCACCTCCCGCTTGCAGTACGCCCTCTCCGCTTCAATCGTCGGGAGAAAAACGACGCCCGCGCCGAATTGACCCGGCGGCGGCAGCTCTTTCTTCAAATCCCACTCCGCCGCCTGGCGCAGAAAATCGTGCGGCAGCGCCGTCAGGATGCCCGAGCCGTCGCCCGTGTTGGGCTCGCACCCGCAGCCGCCCCGGTGGTGCATGGCACACAACACCTGGCTCGCGTCCAACACGATTTGATGGCTGCGCACGCCCTTGATGCTCGCGACGAATCCGATGCCGCAACTGTCCCGCTCGGTAACGGGATCATACAGGCCGCGTTTGGGCGGAAGTCCGATGGTCATCGTTCTGTTCCCTGTTCTTCGAGCCCGACCTGTGAGCGTCGCAATCGTCCCGCCTCATTCGTCCACGCCAACGGCCACCGGCCCTCCGTCCGTTCCTCGCTCCGCCATACCCTCCGCCATACCCTCCGCCACTCCCTCCGCCACTCCCTCCGCGGATTCGTCGGGGCCGCACTCGCAAAGCGGATCGACCGCCGCGCACTGCTCCGGCACCCGATGCGCATGCTCGCGCAGAAAGTGAATGAACCGCTGTGCCGTCGCACCCGGATTCACCCCGCGACGATGCAGAATACCCAAAGGCCGAGTCAGGTCGACATCATCCAACGGAATCGCCACCAACGACCCGAGCTGCACTTCGCGAGTCACCGTCGGCTCGGGAAGCAACCCGAACCCGGCGCGGATCTCCACCGCACGCTTCAAAATCTCGATGTTGTCGAACTCCATGACCACCTGCACTCGCACGTTGTGCGCGGAAAACACGCGATCCGTCTCGCGGCGAATCATCAGATCATTCTCGAAACCCACCATGTCCAACCCGTTCAAATCCGCCAGCGACACTCGCTCGTGGCCCGCCAGACAGTGCCCGGGCGCACATACGACCACCATCGGCTCCTCCCGCCATTGAATCACGCTGACCGTGCGCGATGCCCGGGGATAACTCATCAACCCCAAATCAACCTGCCCGCCCTCCACCAGCTCCACCACCCGCCGCGGATGCTGATACTCCACGCGGATGTTCGCCTTCGGATACCGGCCCAAGAAACGCTGCACGCAAGCGCTCAAGTGACTCAAACCCACCGAATAGATCGAGGCCACGGCCACTCGTCCCTCGACCTCGCCGCGCAACGTGCGCACCTCCTCCTCCAATGCGAACAGCTGCTGCACGAGGTCCCGACAGCCCTCGTAATAAAACTCGCCCTCCGGCGTCAGCACAAACGGCCGCTTCGACCGGTCCAACAACTTCACCCCCAAATCCTGCTCCAATTGCGCTACCATCTGACTCACACCCGATTGCGTGATCCCGTGCTCCTTCGCAGCCCGCGAAAAACTCCGCCGACCAACCACGTCGCAGAACACTCTGAGTGCCTTCAAGTGCATATCAAATGGATCGTCAATAAGAAAATGAGAATTTACGTTGTCCTGAAATTAGGAAATCGAATAATAAAATATCCGAGACGACGCGACTTTGTCAATAGGTTGCGAAAAGAATGGCGGAAAACACCTCGCATGGCCGGTGTGATTTTCTCTGAAGGGGTGCTTATCGGGGTTGTCCGTTCACTTGCGGGGAGGCATTCAACGGCGCAACACGTGACGGGGGAGAGAGGACTTTTCCCGCCCGGCTTTTTCATCAGCCCAGATAAGGGGGCTGGTGGGCGCAAAAAAAGAGAACGCGGACTCTGGTCCGCGTTCTCTGCTGGGCTGCGTGACGTGAGAGGTTTGCCGATCAATCGACCTTCTTGCGCGGCAGGTACTCGTGGCCGCGGTCGCGTAGGACTTCGGCCTTGAGGATCTTGTCGGGTTCGGGTGGGTTGGTGGCGGTGGGATCGCGTCGCTGCAGTTTGGTTGCCACGTCCATGCCTTCCAGGACGCGGCCGAAAACGGTGTGCAACTTGTTGAGTGGCGGCGTGGGGCGGTAGGTGATGAAGAACTGGGATCCGCCGGAGTCGGGCGCGCCGGTCTTGGCCATGCTCAGCGTGCCGCGGAAGTGCATGCGTGCTTCCGGCTTCTTGCATTCGTCGTAGATGTTGTAGCCGGGTCCGCCGGTACCGTCGCCTTCCGGGCAACCTGCTTGCGCCATGAAGCCGGCAAGCACGCGGTGGAAGGTCAGACCGTCGTAGAAGCCGCTTTTGACAAGGCTGATGAAGTTCCCGACCGTCTCCGGCGCTTCGTTCTCGAACAGTTCGAGCACGATTTCTCCTTCGGAGGTCGTCAGTTTGATGCGGGGCAGGTCATCTGTTTCCGTTTCCTTTTTCCGGATCTCCTGCTCCGCGGCCCACAGTTTCTGGCATTCGTCAATGGACTGCCTTAGGGCCCGGTCATTGCCCGACAGGGCGTTGGCTTCGATGGCCTTGTCGAGCAGTTCAGCGGCTCTTTCGAAATTCTGTACGGCGAAATTAGCGATCCCCGTATCTCGAAAGACCTCGGCATCGTCGCACTCGTTGGCCAGCAGCAGTTCTCCCAACGAGATCGCCTCGTCGTACTGATCCGACGCGACGAGGTCCTCAAGGGCGCTTCCCAGCCAATTGGTCAACTCGCGATTTTCATTGGGAGCGGCTTGGAATGCCGCTGCGCCCGCTTTGATCAGACCGGGAACCATGGCCCACATGTCGGCCTTTACCTGGTTCCACTGCGCCGTGGTCTTCTCGCGACCGGCTTCGTCGACCGTTTGAAACTCGCTTTCGAGACGGCGGAGTTCTT
>Ga0194126_10011338_pt1 | contig 11484 bp, 9 predicted proteins | sample TA2KigC150mmetaG_FD_148641 | JGI IMG/M metagenome (GOLD analysis project Ga0194126, IMG submission 148641) | Freshwater microbial communities from Lake Tanganyika, Tanzania - TA2015035 Kigoma Deep Cast 150m | ecosystem: Environmental > Aquatic > Freshwater > Lake | place: Tanzania: Lake...
GGCTTTGCGCACAGGCCTGGCAGTAGGGGATGAGATCGAAATTCGTTCTACTCAGGGGACAGAGGATCGTTTCTATGACCTGAAAATCGTAGGCCTTGTGGAAGAGCAGGCATACTTCTTCCAGCCGACCATATTTGTCCCACCGGCAACCTGGGAGTTGATCCGCCCGCAATCCGCCTCGGATCTAGAAAGCGACACCCCCTACCCGAACATCATTGCCGTGAAACTGACCGATCCGGCGAGCACCGAAGAGATGCGGCTGCGCCTGACGAATCAGATATCGAACATCGAAGTAGCCAATATCCAGACCACGATCAACAACATCCCGGGCTATACCGCGCAGCAGGGAACGGTTCAGACTCAGGGTGCCTTTACGCTGTTGATCGGAGTCCTTGTGATCGGTGGATTCTTTCAAATTCAAATCCTGCAAAAAATACCGCAGATCGGTGTCTTGAAGGCGATTGGATCATCCAATCTGGTGGTGGGACTCTCCGCGGTGATCCAGATCATAGTGGTTACCGCCATCGGCGTTGGGATCGGGGCGATGCTCAACTACCTTTTTTCACTGGGTCTGCCACCGACCATCCCCTTGGAATTCAACGGGATGCGGTCTGTCATCGCCATCCTCCTGCTCCTGCTGATCGGACCGCTGGGTGGATTGGTTTCGATTATCTACGCCATTCGCATTGAGCCGCTTAAAGCGCTCAGGTTAGGATAGAGTTCCATGTCAAATGTTGCGCTCGAAGTCAGGGATTTGGTCAAGTCCTTCACGGTGGATGGCCTGACCATCAACGCCGTGGACAATGTCTCCTTCAAAATACGCTCGGGTGAATTTGTGGCGCTGGTGGGGCCAAGCGGATCCGGAAAAACAACCTTGTTGTCCATTATGGCTGCCCTGCTCACACCCACCAGCGGGCAAGTATTGATCGATGGGGTGGATCTGGCAAGCATGAATGAGAGGCTGCGGGTTAAGCTGCGCCGAGAGAAGATCGGATTCACTTTTCAATCGAACAACCTGATCCCCTTTCTCACCGCCCAGGAAAATGTGGAATTCATGCTGCGCTTGAATGGCAGAGTGGATCATGCCAGCCGCCTTCGATCGGGTGAATTGCTTGCGCGCCTGGGACTGCAGGATCGCCTGCACAATTTGCCCGGCCAGATGTCCGGCGGTCAACAACAACGGGTGGCAATCGCCCGCGCCCTGATTCATCAACCGGCTGTCGTATTGGCGGATGAACCTACTGCCTCGCTGGATACCGAACGCGCCCTTCAAGTTGTGGAGACCTTTGCCCACCTGATCCATGAAAACAACCGCGCCGGTATCATTGTCACGCATGATCTGCGCATGTGCCAGTTTGTCGATCGTGTGCTGCAGATGCAGGATGGGAAATTGGTGCGTCAATACAAGACAAGAGACGAAATTCGAGACCTGGTGCGAGGATCGGTTCACTAACGCATGACGGCCGGGTGAAAAAAATATCCAGAAGAGCACCTCTGGATACTTTTTTCAAACCGTTGGGAAGGCTTAGAATCCTAGGCTGTCTCGAGATACCTCTGAATTTCATAATCGCTGACGCGCATGCGAAATTGATCCCATTCCTCCCACTTCGCGCGTAGAAAGGCCTCGGTGGTCGCTTCGCCCAGGGCGGATTTGAGCACCTCGTCCTTTTCAAGTTCGGTCAGGGCTTCTGCGAGGGAGCCGGGCAATTCCATCACACCCATCTTGGTGCGATCTTCCTTTTCCAGATGATACAAGTTGATATTATTGAGCGGTTTGGGAGCCTCGAGCTTTTTCTCCATTCCATCCAAGGCGGCGGCCAGCATTACCGCGAATGCCAGATACGGATTCGATGAGGGATCCGGAAAGCGCAATTCCGCGCGCACAGACTTATCCCGGCCTTCTGCGTAGCGCGGGATGCGGATCAGCGCCGAGCGGTTCTGCTGCGCCCAGCCAATGTATACCGGCGCCTCATATCCGGGCACGAGCCGCTTGTAGGAATTGACAGTAGGAGCAACGATCGCCGCCAAAGCCCGGGCATGAGCCAGTTGACCGGCAATAAAGGAATAGGCCAGTTTTGAAAGATGGGCTTCATCCTTTCCATCGAAGAACAGATTATTGCCCGTTTTCTTTTCAAACAAAGATTGGTGACAATGCATGCCCGATCCGTTGATCCCGAAGACCGGTTTGGGCATGAAGGAGGCGACCAGGCCGTGCTGCGCAGCGATGGCTTTCACTGTGTACTTCAGGGTGAGCACGTTATCCGCCGTTCGGAGCGCTTCGGCATAGCGGAAGTCGATCTCATGCTGACCGAGCGCCACTTCATGGTGCCCGACCTCAACGTCCAGGCCCATGGCATCGAGCGCGTCCATCAGGGCGGTGCGGACGACCACCGCTTCATCAAAGGAGGAGAAGTCAAAATACCCTCCAGTATCATGTGGTACCGGATGTACGCCGTTTTGCTCGGGACTCTTGAACAGGAAGAATTCGGGCTCCGGCCCGATGTTGTAGACCCAGCCCTTTTCGTCCAGTTTTTTGAGTATGCGCTTCAAGGTCCCGCGTGGATCACCTGCGAATGGTTCCCCGTTGGGCATGAAGATGTCGCAAAAGACGCGGGCTCGGCGCGATTCAGCCGTTGACCAGGGCAGGACCGCATAGGTCTCCGGGTCGAGGATCAGGCGCATGTCGCTTTCCTGAATGCGCGCGAATCCCTCCACGGAGGAACCGTCGAACCACACTCCGTCCTTGAGCGCATCTTCAAGATGCCGAATGGGCATATCCACGCTCTTGACCGCGCCGGTGACGTCCGAAAATTGCAGGGAGATGAACTTGACATTCTCCTCCTTGACCCGCTTGATTAAATCTTTTCCATCCATGTTCCATTTCTCCTTTTCACGATTGAATGATTATTGACGATCAATTCATGTCTTTGCCACTTGAGCGGCTGCAGGCCTGCCGCGAGGGATCTTGCTGCTGCGATTGATGAAAATCACCGAGCCAATGATGATCGCGGTGGCAATCCAGACGCGCGAATCCAACGCTTCCGCGCCGAGCCAATTCCCCAACAGGATTGCCACGATCGGGTTGACATAGGCGTATGTTGCCACCAGGGAGATGGGCGCATTCTGCAGCAGCCAGATGTAGGAACCAAACCCCACCAGCGAGCCTACCGTGATGAGATAAAGCAAACCGTACAGCGAGCGCGAAGTCACCTCAATCATGCTCCAATCCCTTGTCTCCCCGGTAAGCAGGGATACGAGGAACAGCCCCAAGCTACCCATCAGCATCTCTGCACCCGTGGTCATGAAGGAGGATTTGGGCAGATCCGCAGTTTTGCTGTAGATCGATCCGATGGACCACAGAATGCAGGCCACAAGCACCGCGGCGACACCCAACGGATCCAACCGCAGGCTGCTGCCCGATATTTCCGATGGGCCAACCAGGATAAAGATCCCTGCAAATCCGGCCACCATCCCTCCAATTGCCTGCCAGGTCGGTTTGATCCCTTTCGGCCGCAGGGCTTCCATGATCACCAGAAAGATCGGAATGGAACCGACCAGCATGGCCGCGACCCCCGAAGGAATGGACTGCTCTGCCCAGGAGAGCAGCCCGTTACCTCCAAGCAGCAGCAGGTTTCCGATGACTGCAAGCGAGATCCATTGCTTTCGGGTAGGCCAGGGATTCCCTGCTGCTCTCTGCCAAGTCACCAGGATCATACCGGACGCCAAAAATCGAATTCCCGCGTGAAGAAAAGGGGGTATGGATTCCACGGCGAAACGGATACCGAGGTAGGTGGATCCCCAGACTATATAGAGTGCCAGGAGCGCGCCCCAGATTTTAAATTTCATAGTCTCCTACGATTCATCTCATCCCTCAAGCAGGACTTGCGCCGAGTTCATGTGTAAGGAGTATCTTCTTTCTGGCGCTCCCATAGCGATAGTTTCCAATCGCTCCGGACTTGCGGATCACGCGGTGGCAGGGGATCAGATAGGCGATCGGATTGTGACCTATGGCCGAACCCACTGCGCGCACAGCCTGAGGGTTTCCGATCCTGGCTGCAATTTGTTCATACGAAGCCAGTGAACCGCTGGGGATGTTCATCAGCGCCTCCCAGACCTTGATCTGGAGATTCGTTCCGCGCAAATACAGCTTGAGAGGGGAATCCGACCGTCGGTTCGAGAAAATATGTGAGATCGTCGAAGCCGTTGAGGCTGGATTTTCAACCAGAACCGCCTGCTTCCAGGCTTCAGCCAGGTTATCGATTGCATCTCCTTCCTGTCCGTCCACGAACCCAAGATGGCAGATCCCGCGTTCGGTGGTGGCTATTAGGCATTTGCCAAACGGCGTTCCTTGAATCCCATATTGAATCTCCAACCCTACGCCGTTTGATTTATATTCGCCAGGCGTGACCGCCTCGGTGGTGATGAACAGGTCGTGCAAGCGCCCGAGGCTCGAAAGACCTACCTGATGGGTGGTGCTTAGCAGACTTTCCGACTGTGCCAGCAGATCCTTGGCGCGTTCCTTGGTCAGGAATTGCATAAAGCGTTTCGGGCTGATGCCCGTCCAGTGTGTGAACAACCGTTGAAAGTGATATTCGCTCAAACCGATAGCAGCGGAGATTTCCGCCAGATCCGGTTGTCGTTGCACGCCTGCCTCAAGATAGTGAATCGCCTGTTCGATCAATTGGTAATGCCCTGAATGTGTCGAATTCATTTCAATCTCCTTTTGTCGTCGGAGATTGTATGTTTCAACCTGTCCTGGTGCGACCCGATTCTTGCTCATCTTGATATTAAAAAACAGGCACGCGCGGGCATGCCTGTTTCATACACTGGCTCTAAAGAAATTATGCCCTTCCGATCTTGAGCTGGCAGGGCTGCATGGTGGAAACACCGCCAGCCCTGCTTCACTGCGTTCACCTTGTCCCGCACGTTACCGTACGGTTTTCGATGACGGGCACGTGATCCATTAATCTATCATGCCCAGTCCGCTTACTTTGGAAGGGAGAAGGAAGCCAGTGAACTGGCTTCAGAGGCATCCGCTGATCAATCCGATTTTTTCCTTTTCGCCTAAGTCACCTCTAGGGGGATTGGGGCGACGGATTAGCATCCCGTTCGCACGGGAGAACCTCCACCTCGTGATCTCGCTATACGAGACCCAGACGCTATATCTCCGGTATTCAGTTGTTAACCGTTCAGATAACGGCGCCGATTGTAAACGCGCTGGAGGACTTCGTCAAGGACCAAATTGGTGATTGTCAATCAGATGGATTGTGGATACCATTCGAGAAAATTTTTACTGGAGGATGAGGACGAGCAGGAATCAATCAATCTCGGACCTGGTCGATGTTGTTCAAAGGGGCATTCAACAAAAGTACAAGGGGGGCAAATCCAAGAAAGTCGTTATAGTCGGAGCGGGTCTCGCGGGATTGGCGGCGGGATATGAGCTCAAGCGGGCAGGTCACACTCCGGTCATTCTCGAAGCCCAGCCGCGCGTCGGCGGGCGGGTGTACACGCTCCGAGTTCCCTTCACAGAGGGTTTGTATGCCGAGGTGGGCGCGATGCGAATTCCGCGTGCGCACGCACTCACGATGGCATACATCGAGAAATTCGACCTCCAGACACACGATTTTACGATGGATAATCCGAAGGCCTACTATTTTGTGGGGGGACGTAAAGTGCGGGCATCGGAGGCCAATGCCAATCCAGCGCTCCTGGGCTTTGAAGTATCGGATAAGGAAAAGGATATGACGGTCAGCCAGATGTACATGAAGGCGATCCAGCCATTGATGGAATTGCTTGAGAAAAACAGCGAATCGGGCTAGGAGGAGATCGTGGCAACGTACGATCAATATTCCACACGGGAATTTCTCGAGTTGAATGGATGGTCTGAGGGCATGATCGAGATGTTCGGTTTGTTGGCCAACCAGGAATCCGTCATGAAATCCTCTTTTCTCGAGCTTTTCCGGGAGGATTCTGGAAATTACTATACAAATATGGTTGAAATTCGAGGAGGAACCGATCGCCTCCCGCATGCCTTCCTGGAAGAAATCCGGCAGGACATTCTATTCGGGGCGAAAATGATCGCCATAGACCAATCCCCCGAGTCGGTCACGATCCACTATCAGACGGCAGCCGGCCGCTTCAGCGAGACAGGTGAATATGCGATCATCACGGTCCCATTTCCGGTTCTGCGACACGTGGAGGTGCTCAAACCGTTTGCCCGCTCCAAACAGCGTGCAATTCGCCAATTGCATTATGACGCTTCTGCCAAGATCCTCTTTCAATGCCGCCGACGCTTCTGGGAGGAGGATGAGGGCATCTTCGGCGGAGGGACGATGACCGATCTTCCGATCCGCAACTTGTACTATCCCGATCACGGACGAGAAACCGGGCGAGGGGTGCTCCTCGCCAGCTATACCTGGTCCGAAGATGCCCAGCGCTGGGGATCGCTGAAACCGGAGCAGCGCCTCGTTCAAGCCCTTGAAGATGTGGCAAAGGTCCATCCTCAGGTTGTGAAGGAATTCGAAGTGGGGGCTTCCTGGATGTGGCACGACGATGAATTTGCCGGAGGGGCGTTCGCCTTATTTGACCCCGGACAACAAACACTGTTGCACGAGGAGATCGTCCGGCCGGAAGGCCGAATCCATTTTGCCGGGGAACATGCCTCGCTGTACCATGCGTGGATTCAAGGCGCGTTTGAATCCGGTTTGCGTGAAGCCATCGCCATTCATCAGGCTTAACGAAAGCGACGGGATCCCATCAAGGATTCCGCCGCGAATATGCACGTACGATGAAAAACACCCCGCTTATGCCGTGTCTTACCAGGTTTTGAACCTGCTTGCGCAGGTGGGCCCCGACCCAGAAACGCCGCCTTGGCTCAGGCCTATCGCGTTATTTCTGTAAAGATAAAGGCCCGTTATAAAAGTGTTGGCTCAAAACGTGAAGGCAAAATCACGTACACAGCAGGGCTGAGATTCTTATACCATAATCCAAAGTGCATTGGTAGAGGAACATTAATCGGGCACCATGCAATTGATTAACAACACCGGTTGATTAAAAAACAAAATTGTGCTACCATCCTTCAGATTGTATAGACCCTCTCAACGGAATTGTCTATTGCGTGTATGAAGCGGAGATCGCACGATCTCCGCTGTTGATTCACGGGTACACGCGCTTGATCGTACGCGGGAAGGGGATGGCTTCACGGATGTGTTCAATTCCACACAGCCAGGTAACAACACGTTCGACCCCCATTCCGAATCCGGAGTGGGGAACCGAACCGTACTTGCGCAGATCCAGGTACCATTTGAATGACTCCTCCGGGAGCCCCTCCTTGCGGATGCGATTGAGCAGGGCCTCGTGGTCGCTGACGCGTTCCGAACCTCCGCAGATTTCCCCATACCCTTCGGGCGCAAGGAGATCCACGCTTTTGCACACCTCCGGCCTGCCCGGCCAGGGTTCCATATAAAATGCCTTGACCGCACTGGGATATCCGTATATGAATAACGGCTTGTCGTTGAGTTTGGTCAATTCCACTTCATGCGGCGCGCCGAAGTCCATGCCCCATTCAAATTTGAGAAGTTCCTTGCGCTCGGGATCGGTCTCTCCTTTACCAAGTTCGATCAGGTATTTGGCTGCCTCGTCATAGGTCATGCGCGGGAAGGGGGCTGTGACCGCCTTCAATTTGGAGACCTCCCGTCCGAGGTGTTTTAGCTCCGCCTCGCAATCCCTGAGCACGCTCTGAACGATGTGGGTGATCAGACCTTCCTCGACTTCCATCAGTCCTTCCAGATCGCAAAAAGCGATTTCCGGTTCGAGCATCCAAAACTCGGTCAGGTGACGGCGGGTTTTGGACTTTTCAGCCCGAAAGGTCGGGCCGAAGCAATACACTTTTCCGAATGAGAATATATTGGCTTCGTTATAAAGTTGGCCGGTTTGGGCAAGATAGGCAAAGCCTTCGTCAAAGTAGGGTGTCTCGAAGAGTGTAGTGGTCCCCTCTGCGGCGGCGGGCGTGAGTATGGGGGTGTCGAGGTTGAAAAACCCCTGACCGTCGAGATACTCCCGAACCGCCGACATGACCTTTACTCGCACCTTGAGGATTGCCCACTGACTCTGCATGCGGATCCATAGATGCCGGTGATCGAGCGCGAAATCGGGACCATGATCCTTGAGGGACATGGGGTAATCCAGCCCCGCTTCCTGCAGGATCTCAATTTCCCTTACTCCGAGCTCGTATCCCCCGGGGATGCCCGGAGCCCGCTTATCCTCACGAACCGGTCCGGTAATGATGACGGAAGACTCCTGCGGCAGGCGCATGACCTTCTCGAACACATCGGGAGGCAGATCCCCTTTGAACGCCACGCATTGGAGGAATCCCGATCCGTCGCGCACCAATAAGAAGACCAGCTTGCCCTTATCCGTGCGGTTGTAAACCCACCCTTTTATCGTCGCTTCCCTGCCTGCATAATTGGAGATATGGGATACGCTGATTTGTTCCGCCATGAAGATTCCTTGAGAATAAATTTGCCCAATTATAGCAGACTGCTGCGGTCGAAATTTCCTCCACGTATTGCGGAACGCTCCCGGCGTTGAAAGATATTTCAATCGGTTATACTTGTCGAGGAAAATTACTCCGCGTGTGAAAAAAGGATGTCTTATGTCAATCCGCTATAAAATCCGACAAAACCTGATCTCCATCGGTGACGATTTCTGGATCGAAAATGGGGAAGGTCAGCGAGTGTTCAAAGTGGATGGAAAAGTGCTGCGAATCCGCAAGACGCTCGTCTTTGAAGACCTGAATGGCAAACCCCTGTGCACCATAAAAGAGCGATTATTGACCATCCGTGATACGATGACGATAGAAGGACCGGATGGCGGCGACCTGGCTGTGATTAAGAAAGCGCTCATCGCACCGCTGCGTGACCGCTGGTCGGTCAAGGTCAGGAACGGTCCGGATCTGGATGTACAGGGCAATATTCTCGACCATGAATATACGATCAAACAGGGCCGGGAGAAGGTGGCGGAGATCTCGAAGAAATGGTTCCGGCTGACGGATACCTACGGTGTGGAGATCGATCCCGGGCAGAATGACATTCTCATCCTGGCCGTGGCTGTTGCCATCGACATGATGGCGCACGATGAGGATGGGAAAAAGGGAAAGGAAAAGAAAGGCAGATGAACGAATCGGAAGGATCTGGGGAACGGGATCCTTCCAATGGTCACGGCAATTTCCTTCGCCCCTGCAATTCCTTAACCAGCATTTCCCGTGCCATAATCGGATCGGCTTTCCCTTTGGTGGCGCGTGCAACCTGTCCCATCAGCCACTGCAGGATGGCTTCTTTCCCGGCCAGGTAATCGTCCACTTCCTTTGGATGATCCTCCAAGATCCTGGCTATGATCTCCTGAATGTATCCCTCGTCCGAGACCTGTGCGAGGTTTTTCTCCATGGCGATTTTTTCCGGATCGCCGCCGTTGCGGAACATTTCGGACAGGATCGTCTTGCCTGCATTGGCGTTGACGGATTTGCTTCCGACCATGTCGATCAATTTGGCAAGTGAAGCGGGCGGAATGGGGATTTCCGCGGGATCCAGGTCGAGATCGTTGACGTGGCGCATGACTTCGCCGGCAATCCAGCTATTGACCGTCCTAGCTGAGCTTTTGGAAGATCTGACGACCTTCTCGTAATAATCTGCCAGCGCCTTATCTGCGGCCAGAAAAATCGCCTCCTGGTGTTTCAATTGATATTGTTCAACGAATCGCTCTTTTTTCGCCGCAGGCAATTCAGGAAGACGGGAGCGCAGTTGAGCGATCCATTCCCGCTTCAGTTGCAGAGGCGGCAGGTCTGGCTCGGGAAAGTACCGGTAATCATGAGCGTGTTCCTTGCTGCGCTGGGAAAGTGTGACGCCTTTTCCATCGTCCCATCCAAGCGTTTCCTGGACCACCGTGCCGCCGCCTTCATAAACTGAGACCTGGCGTTCAATTTCATATGCCGATGCGCGCGTCAAGGCGCGAAAGCTGTTGAGGTTCTTGATCTCCGTCCGGGTGCGCAACTCTTCGCTACCCGTCGGGCGGACGGAAATATTCGCCTCGAACCGCAGAACCCCCTTTTCCATGTCTCCCGAATTTACACCAAGATAACGCAGGATGGCGCGAATCTGGGTGGCGTAGGATAGGACCTGATCGACGGATCGCATGTCCGGCTCGGAGACGATCTCGAGCAGCGGAACGCCGGCGCGGTTGAAATCGACGAGGGCGTAGTTTTTTTCGTGGGCCAGTTTGGCGGTGTCTTCCTCAATGTGGACCCGGCGAACCCTCACCCGAAGTTGATTCTCAGACCCGAGCATTTCACTCGCTGAGGCATTCACCCTCACCCCTGGCCCCTCTCCCGCGGGGAGAGGGGGATTCAGGTCGAGCCACCCCTTTTCGCCGATAGGCAATTCGTATTGCGAAATTTGATACCCCTTGGGAAGATCGGGATAATAATAATTCTTGCGGGCAAACGTGTTGTGCTCGTTGATGGCGCAGTTCAGGGCAAGGCCAACCGAGACCGCAAGTTCGACGGCTCTTCCGTTGACGACCGGCATGGCTCCCGGCAAACCGGTGCACACCGGGCAGATGTTCAGGTTGGGCTGCTCCGCGAGGGCATACGCCGCGGAACAGGAGCAAAACATTTTTGAGTTCGTCAGCAATTCGGCATGAATCTCCAGGCCGATGACGGCTTCGTATTGGGTCATGGAGATCCTTTGGATGGCCGTGAACAACGGGCTTGGGAAGATAAGGAAAACGAGAAGATCGAGATCATTTCAACAATCCATCGACTACCATTATAGATTCGGCAATTGCTTGTGCCAATCTGTTTCCTGTTGAAAGGCATATCCGACCTGGAATAAAACCTGTTCGTCCAGGTGTTTGCCGATGAACTGCATTCCGACAGGCATGTCGTTCGAGAATCCGCACGGCAGGGCGAGGGCCGGGACTCCTGCGGGATTGGTGGCAACGACATAGATATCGGACAGGTACATTTCCAGCGGGTCGCTGGTCTTCTCGCCGAGTCGGAAGGCTGTGGTGGGGCAGGTCGGGGCGAGTAAAACGTCAACGGAGGCAAGTGCTGTCTCAAAGTCCCGCCGCAGAAGCGTGCGCACCTTTTGGGCTTTGAGATAGTAAGCGTCGTAATAACCTGCGGAAAGCGCATACGCTCCCAGCATGATCCTGCGCTTAACCTCCTCTCCAAATCCTGCCTGCCGCGTCTTTAGATAGATATCCACGACGCTCCCGGCTCCCTCCGAGACGGAGGACCCAAAACGCGTGCCGTCGAAGCGCGCCAGGTTTGCGCTGGCTTCCGCGAACAGCAGCAGATAATAGACCGGGAGGGCATATTTGGTATGTGGGAGGCTGACTTCGCGAACTTCCATCCCGAGTTTTTCGAGCGTTCGAACAGATTGTTGAATGGAGGACTCCACCCCCGCTTCCATGCCATCGATGAAGTAC
>Ga0194126_10011339_pt1 | contig 11482 bp, 8 predicted proteins | sample TA2KigC150mmetaG_FD_148641 | JGI IMG/M metagenome (GOLD analysis project Ga0194126, IMG submission 148641) | Freshwater microbial communities from Lake Tanganyika, Tanzania - TA2015035 Kigoma Deep Cast 150m | ecosystem: Environmental > Aquatic > Freshwater > Lake | place: Tanzania: Lake...
ATTGGTGATCACATCCTGTAACTCACGTGGGGTGATCAGCGAGAAAAACATGCCGGTGAGACCGGTATACATAGCTTTATAGGAGTTCATCGCCAGGGGGTAGAGCAGGTTGCCAGATGCCACAGCCACCTGCCGGTGGAACAGGAAATCCATCTCGGTTAGCGCTTGTGTGTCGCCTGGTGCCATTTGGCGCTCCGCAGCCAGGATGCGTTTCAATTCCAGCAGGTGCTGCTCCGTGCGCCGCATGGCTGCCAGGCGGGCAATCTCGCATTCGATCACCAGGCGCATTTCGCGCAGGCTGTGGATATAGAGTGCGTTCAGGTTGCCTTGTTGGCAAGCAATCAAACTGGATGCCAGCGCCAGCGAACCGTTGGCATGGTAATCTGCCACATACACGCCACGACGGGGCATAATTTCCACCACTCCCCTGGCAGCCAGCATCAGCAGCGCTTTGCGTACTGCCGGACGGCTGACACCATACTGAAGAGCCAGGTTGTGTTCTGCTGGCAAGCGCGCACCGGTCGCCCACTCACCCGAAAGAATCGATCTTTCCAGGCTTAACATACAGGCTTCGATCTGGTTTGTTTTTATTGGCAGAGCGACCGGTTCATTCATGGTGGTAGTACCAGTGCTTTTCAGTGTAACAAAAAAAATGTCAAATAGCAAGATGAAGAACAAAAAAGCCGGGCAGATGCCAACGCTTTTTACACCAACTGGCAGATAAAGTCTCCGAGGGCAAGGTTGTGCTGCGGCAGAGGAAGGAGTATCTTACTCTGCAACTTCCCGGTAGTGTGATTCTTGAAGTGCAGGTGGAAGACGAAAAGAAAGGCAATCCTGGAATACAGCACAGCATTGTTATAAGCTGCATCTGAGCGCAGTTGGTCTGTCGCCTGTTCTTTTGTCTGTGGCGATTGATTGTGCGCGGAGTAAATCTATTCATCACATTCCGCTCTGGCAAAATGTCCATCCTACGGGGGATGCAAGCATGGGAGGTTCACACCATATGGAAACTGAAGGAGATTGAAAAAATTAATAGCGAACTCTTCACACCAAATACCAGAATGATATTAGAATAGATGAACTTATTTTTTTATCCGGGTTTAAAAATCGGACATCGATTTGGAAATTTGGAACGTGCATAGCGACGAGAAGGAAAATAATATGGGACAGAAAAAGCAAACGAAAGTTGAGCAACGCAAACAAGAACGGCAGGAATTGGATAATCAACAGGAGCAGAAACGAAAGCTGCGTCTTGAGGGACAACCCCAACTAGAGCAGCAACAGGAACAGGAACGCAAATCACAGCAGGATGAGCAGCAAGCCATCGATCAACAACAAGATCAGAAACGAAAGCTGCGTCTGGAAGAACAGCCCGAACTGGATATGCAGCGGGAGCAGAAACGCATCTCACAACAAGAGCAACAACATATGCTTGATTTGCAACAGGAGCAAAAGCGCATCCAACGCCAACAGGAGCAACAAGAACTGGAGCGGCAACTGGAACAAAAACGGTTACTGCGCGTCCAAGAGCAGCAGGAATTTGAACGTTTGCAGGAACAAAAGCGCATCCAACGCAATCAAGGGCAGCCAAAGAAATAACAATAAGATATACCCAGGCTCAAGTTTAAGATTCAATGCCTTTGATCCAGTTTCGTATCGCACAGCCTGAAGAATATCAAGAGCTGGCAGAATGGCTCTATAGTATTTCGCAAACACCCGAACAACATTGCCTGCACACCTGGAGCGACCAGAGCACTGCCGAAATGCAGCAGCAATGGTTGGCTTATTGGAATGATGGAGAGCTTTACTACCTTGTGGCGCGGCAAAATGACCAACTGGTAGGTGCGCTGGGCTGCGAATACGACCTGTCGCTGCAGCGTGGCTGGCTGCATGGTCCGCATGCGTCTGAAAACGCCTGGACGGAAACTGCAAACCAACTTTACACCCATCTGCTGAATGAATTGCCAACCGCTATCCAAGAGTTGAACGCCAACCTGAATATCCGCAACCACCGCGCCTGTCATTTTTACGTGCAGCAAGGGTTTCAACAAGTCGAGACGCTCAACCATAACCTCTATCTGACGGCTGAGCAGCGGGTTGCGGCTGGTGATCATGGCTGCCTGCCGCTCGGTAAGCAGCACCGGGAGTCGTTTATCCACTTGTATAACGAGTTGTTTCCCAGGGCTTATTACTCCGCCCGGCGCGTGATCCAGATGATTGGTAAAAGCCACCAGGTTTGGGTGCTGGCGCAGGGTGAAGAGGTGCTCGGTTTCTCGGTGGTCTATGTGGAGCCGGGAGCATCCTCGGGAGAGATACAGTTTTTCGGTGTGCGTGAGGACTACCGCCGCCAGGGGGTTGGCTGCTTGCCGCCATCGACTGGTTGCTGGATGTCGCCGGGGTGGCGCTGGTGTGCCTGAATGTCAATGAAGATTTACAAGAAGCCCGCCAGTTGTATGCCAGCGTTGGTTTTGAACTCAAGACGATTGGGGTGGGCTTTAGCAAGCAACTGTAGCAGGAATGAATGGGGGAAACAGGTGGATATCAGGCGGTAGGCAATAGGCAAACTTTAAGCGATAATCTTCAGGCTGTAAGATTTCAAGTAGAATTGGCAGTGATGGTTCGCGGCGGGGTCAGGAGGAGCGCTAACCAGCTATTTGAATCCCTGAAATGGGCTGTGCGGTATGCTATAATCGCTTGCGCGAGGAATGACGAATGCTAAAAAGATTTGTGACCATTTTTGGGGGCGACCCCAATAAACGAGAAATCGAAAAATTTGCTGAACTGATCGTGCAGATTAATGCCCTGGAAAAACAATTCGAGGCCTTATCCGACGAGGCGCTCAGCGCTCAGACAAAACTGTTTCGACAACGCCTGGCAAACGGAGAGACCAGCGACGACATCATGATGGAAGCCTTTGCTGTGGTGCGTGAAGCCAGCAAACGCACCATTGGCTTGCGACATTACGACGTCCAGTTGATCGGTGGAATTGCTTTGCACCAGGGGAAGATCGCAGAGATGCGCACCGGCGAAGGAAAAACTCTGGTAGCCACCCTGCCGCTTTACCTGAATGCCCTGGAAGGCAAAGGCGCTCACCTGATCACGGTGAACGATTATCTTGCTCGCCGTGACGCCCGCTGGATGGCGCCGATCTACAACCTGTTGGGTATTTCGGTGGGTGTGCTGCAAATGGCTTCCCGTACCGAAAACGGTAAAAAAGCCTTCCTGGTAGACCTGGAGCGAGAGTCACCGCACGAAGACCAGCACCAATTGCGCCTGGTGCCGCGCCAGGAAGCATATGCTGCCGACATCACCTACGGCACAAACAGCGAGTTTGGCTTTGATTACCTGCGCGACAACATGACCATGCGCCTGGAAGAACGCGTGCAGCGTGGTCACTTTTACGCTATCGTGGACGAGGTTGATAATGTACTGATCGACGAAGCCCGCACGCCGCTCATCATCTCTGGTCCCGCCTCGGAAGATGTGGAGTGGTACAACCGCATGGCGCAGGTTGTCAAAGCGCTGCGCCCCGAAGATTACGAGATCAACGAGCGCGACCGCAACGTCACCTTATCTGAGATAGGAGAAGCACACGTTGAAGAATTGCTCGGCATTCCCTTGCGCGATCCAGACCGCCCCGAGGATGTCACTCCCGAGCAAGCGCGCCTGCTGGGCTATCTGGAACAGGCGCTGCGCGCTCAATTCCTGTTCAAGCGCAACAAAGATTACCTGACCCAGGCTGGAAAAGTCATCATCATCGATGAGTTTACCGGAAGGCTGATGCCCGGGCGGCGCTGGTCAGACGGTTTGCACCAGGCAGTGGAAGCCAAGGAAGGCGTGCGCGTGCAGCCGGAAAACGTCACCTACGCCACCATCACCATTCAAAATTATTTTCGTATGTATGCCAAGCTGGCGGGCATGAGCGGTACTGCCCTGACCGAAGCCGAGGAATTCGATAAAATCTACAAACTGGGTGTTCTTTCCATCCCCACCAACCTGGAATACTCCGCCACCCGCCCCGAATCCGGTTTGGTAGAGTTAGAAGAGAAAGACGAATACGGCTACAAATACCACTTTTACGCCAGCAAAGATGACCCACAAAAGACCCCCGTCTACTGGCGGCGAAAAGATTACCCCGACGTTGTCTACCGCAGCGAAGAAGCCAAGTTGCGTGCCATCATGCAAGAAATTCTGCGCCTGCACGTCCTGGGACGCCCGCTATTGGTTGGTACCACCTCGGTGGAGCTTTCTGAACGGGTATCCGCGCGTTTACGCGCCGAACCACTGCGCCGTTTGGCGCAGGTTCTCCTGCTGCGCAATAGCTGGTTCAACAAGCATAACCGGGAGGAAGATGGGCGGGCGATAGCCGAACTCATGTTCCTGAACATCAGGATCGATCAACTCGACATCTCTGCCATGCGCAAACTGGCGCGCGAGTTGGATATCTCCCTGAATCCCGAAGATGCTACCAATCAAGATCGCCTGGTGGAGATACTGGATCTATCGCCAGCCGATAAACCCCGCCTGAGTGCGGCGTTGCAAGCTGGTATTCCTCACCAGGTGCTAAACGCCCGCAAGCATACCGAGGAAAGCCAGATCATTGCTGGCGCGGGCGCGTTTGGCGCACTTACCATTGCCACCAACATGGCCGGGCGCGGCGTCGATATCAAGCTGGGTGGCGAATTACCCGAGCAAACCCTGTCGGACGTCAACCGCATCCTGGTGAAAGCCGGCCATGATGATCCATACAACATCTCTTTGGAAGAACGCCGCCAGGCTCTCATTCAGCTTGACCCCGCCAGTTTTGGTATCTATGAATCCGAAGCCCAGGTGTACCTGAAATACGTGCAGGAAATGGAATTGGTGCGCAGCCTGGGTGGCTTACACGTCATCGGTTCAGAACGTCATGAAGCCCGCCGTATCGACAACCAGTTGCGCGGTCGCGCTGCCCGCCAGGGTGATCCAGGTTCCTCCCGCTTTTACTTATCAATGGAAGACGACCTGATGCGCTTGTTTGGCGGCGAGCAGGTGGATAGCCTGATGCAGCGCCTGAAAATTGACGACGCCCTGCCACTGGAAGTGGGCCTGGTGGGCCGGCTCATCGAACAATCCCAGACCCGCGTGGAAGGCGCTAATTTTGACGTCCGTAAACACCTGCTGGAATACGATGATGTCCTGAACACCCAGCGCGCTAAGATCTATGCCCAGCGTGATCGCATCTTTGTCAAAGGCGATCTCAGCGAGGATGTCACCGAAATGTTGCGCGCCGAGATCAACCGGCGCATCCCCGAATCACTGCGGGATGAAGAGGGTCCGTGGAAGCTGCTTGCCTGGTTAGACCAGATCCAACCGCCGCTGCTTTTTGGCAACCAGGTTTTCCCACCATATTCCTTGCGCATCCTGATGGATGATATCTTCCAGCGCTACGGGCGCGAGAGCAATGGCCGGCGCAACCTGTCAAAAGAAGACGCCTTGAAAGCCCTGCACCAGGTGGCGCTGGATTCGCTGCTGGCGGAAGAGCAGCATATCACCAAAGCTATCCAGATTCTTTTTGAGCAGGCGGAAACCCGGCTGCAATCGCAATGGAATGATCGCCGCGAGGCCATTGAAACTTTCTTTGAAGGGCTTACCCTGGAAGAAGAGGAAGGCGAAGAACCGCGCAGCCAACGCCAGATACTGGACGAATTATCAGCGGTTGCCCATTTCCCGGTACGTCTTTCTAATGAACAAACCCGCCTGCTGAAGGAAGATCCGATGCAGGTGATGGACGAGGTGCTGGTTCAGGCGGAAAGCACATTACAGCTCCAGGCTACCACCCGCTTGTTGAGTGCTATCGAACGGCGAGTGGAAGAATCGCTGGCGCTGCCCGCGGACCAACCCCTACAGGATTGGGATGCCCTGACCGCTCAGGTGATGGACGTTTTGCAGTTGGCATTCGATCGTCGCCGTGAGCGCTTGCTGGGCAATGGCAACGGCTCCAGCGGGCAGATCATGCGCGAGCTAGAAACCGCGCTGGAAGGCGTGGATGGAAATATCCATCGCTTCAGCCTGTTGAATCTTCTCCTGCTTATGCCCCAAGGGGCACGCACGGCGTTTGATAAACGCACGCACCGCCGCGTCCAGATCCGTACCACCCGCCTGGTGTACATCTTCTACGCGGCGCAATTTCTACAAAACCGTGACGCAACTGAGCTCACTGAAGACATCTTGAGCCACCTGGAAGAAGCCCAGGCAAGCATACAGCATTCCCTGGGTGTGGATGAATGGAACCGCCTGGCAGCGGTTTCGCTGGCAGAGTTAGATGAGCGCACTGCTTCCGGCATCCGCCGCGCTCTTGGCGACCTGCCACAACCACTGGACGATCAACTACCCCTGGAAGCGCTGGATAGCAGCCTGCGGGAAAAGATCATCCCCGAATTGGGTCGCCAGGTGATCACCAAAATCTACCGCCAGTTGTTGCTTGGCGTGATCACCGAATTATGGGTAGATTACCTCACCCAAATGGAAGCTTTGCGCGTGGCTATTGGTCTGGAAGCCTATGGTCAACGCGACCCGCTGGTGCAGTACAAGAACCGCGCTTTTGGGCTGTTTCAAGAGTTGATCAGCAACATGCGCACGGGGGTGATCACACGTATGTTCACCTACCGCCCGCGCGACCTGGGAAGCAGCCAACCTGCTGTTCCACGCCCACCAACCCCTGAGTTGGAAGCCGAACCGGCAGCTTCAATGCCTGCGCCTGCCAGCCAGGCGGAAAGCGATGGCGAAAGCGAAAGCAGCCGCAAACGACGGCGACGGAAAAGACGCTGATGTCCCCCCTACCCCCCGCCCAATCCCAGGTGTGCAGTGATAAAGACAAAATCCTGCTCACCCTTCCTAAGGTCGAGCTTCATCGCCACCTGGAAGGCTCTCTGCGGCTTGAAACCATCCAGGATATCGTGCGCCAGTACCAGGTGAATGTCCTGGACGAGGAACAGCTCCAGCCAATGGTGCTGCATCTGCCCGGGCAACCATGCACCCCGCTCAACCTGCTTGCCAAGTTTCGCTTCCTGCGCCTGCTGTACCAATCTCCCGCTGTGATCCGGCGGGTGGTGCGCGAAGCCATCTCCGACGCGGCAGCGGATAACATCCGCCACCTGGAATTGCGCTTTACCCCCACTGCCCTCAGCCAGGCGCGCGCCTACCCGCTGCCTGATGTCATGGATTGGGTGCTGGATGAGAGCCAGGCTGCTTCCAGAGAATATGGCATTACCACCCGCTTGATCGCCAGCGTCAACCGTCACGAGACCCCACTGCTCGCCGAGGCGGTTGCCGATTTGGCTGCCGAACGACAGGCGCAAGGCATTGTAGGGCTGGACCTGGCTGGCGACGAAGCGAATTTCAGCCCACAGCCCTTTGTCAGCATCTTTCAACACGCCCGCAACCAGGGATTGCACACCACCCTGCACACCGGCGAGTGGAGCAGCGGCGATGCTGTCTTGCAAGCACTCCAGCTTTTCGAGGTAGAGCGCATCGCTCACGGAATACATATACTGGAAAACCCGGCGGCTGTTGACCTGGCACTTCAACGACAGGTTGTGTTTGAAGTGGCAATCACCAGTAACCTGCAAACTGGCGCGGTGGAAAACATCCCATCACACCCCGTGCGGGAGATGATCGCACGCGGATTGAAAGTCACGCTCAATACCGATAATCCCGCCATTTCGCAAATTACCCTGTGCAGCGAATACCGGCGGGCTGTAGATGAAGTTGGCTTATCCTTGAATCAAGTGAAAGCGTGTGTGCTAAACGCTGCCCAGGCTGCTTTTTTACCGGAAAACAAACGCCAGGAACTGGTGGCTTCCACCGCCCGGCTACTTGCCTCAATCTCCGCTTGAAGAAACCCGCTGTTCCCAATCCTGCACAGCCGCCCGGATCACAGCCTGGACTTCGGGGTCAGGCACATCCCCCACGCCTGCATATTGCTCCAACCCGACCAAGACCACCATTCCCTTACCTGGTAATTCCATCAGGCGAATTCCCTTTTTCTCCATCTCGGTGCCATCCAGCTTTTCTTGTAAGATTTCGTCAATTCGAGCGGCAATGCTTTTGTTGGCAGGCTGTGGCAAGCGCACCTCACCTTGCATCGCTTTGCCCAGCGAGCCAATAAAACTCACGCTCGGCGCCTGCACCGGCGTCGGCATTGGTGGAATCACCGTAGAAGGGGGCTGGTTGGTTGATCGGGCAACCGGCGCCGCATCGCTGCGCAAGTGTTCCATCAGGCGTGATAGCCGGGCTTGTTGTTCGGGGGTCAGGTCTTGCTGTGAGTTGATAAACTTTCCTTGAACTTCGGGGACCACCCTTTTGCCCTCGGCATCTGTCCAAAAGCGCACCACTTCCACCAAACCGGGACGCGGCTGACCGGTTTCCAGCAGGTCTGGCGACTCAGTTTTGGTTTTTCCCCTGAACAGGGAGGAAAGCAGAAAACCAGCCATCAAGCCAATGACCAGGCAGATGACACCCAGAATGAGTAAGATCATGGTATCCATAGCTTTTAAATTATAAATGAAACTTACCAAAAACCTAAATTACAAATTCGTTGGTTCGCGCATTAGTTTACCGCCTGGCAGCGTGGGCAAATGTGCGTGCCGCGCTGGCTAACCACTATGCGGACTACCGATGTACCACACGCCGGGCAAGGGGAACCGCTGCGCCGGTAGACCCGAAAATAATTTTGAAAGTCTCCGCCGCGGTACACCCAATCGATGCTGGCGCCTTGCCGCCGGATGCCCTCCCGCAAGACGCAGCGGATACTTTCGAGCAATCGCTCAGCCTGCCGCAGCTCCAATGAGTGTGCGTTGGCTTGTGGGTGAATTTTTGCCAGGTGCAGCGCTTCATCGGTGTAGATGTTTCCCAAGCCCGCCAGGAACGATTGGTCCAGCAGCAGGGGTTTGACCTGTCGGCGACTGCCTTGCAGCCTGGTGTAAAACAGTTCGGCGGTCAATTGCTCATCGAATGGTTCAGGACCCAAACGCCCCAGCACGCTCAGTGGGTCGCAGGTCAGCCAGACGCGGCCGAACTTACGGGCATCTTGAAACGCCAGGTGCAAGCCATTTTTAAATCGCAGCAACAGGCGGGTATGCGCGGTCACAGCGTGCTCACCGCTCCCCACCAGTAAATCGCCGCTCATGCGCAGGTGCACCAAGAGAACATCATGGGATAGTTCAAACACCAGGTACTTCCCACGTCGGTGAATATCCCGCACCGCTTGCCCGGTGATCTGTTGTTCAAATACCGGCGCGTCAGGTTCTGCCACTGTCCTTTGCCAGAGCACCTGCGCGCCGGTGATCACTTTTCCAGGCAATGCTGGCGCGCCGGCTGCCCCCAGGCGCAGGTTGTTGACAATCGTTTCCACCTCCGGCAATTCGGGCATGGTTTATTCGTCAAACATTTCGCCCACGCTACGACCCTCATGCGCCCGCAGGATCACCTCGCCGATCAAAGTGGCGGTGGAAAGCACGGTAAGCATACCGCCCAACCTGGCGCGATGTTCTGGTGTGATGGGAATGGAATCGGTGGTGATCATTTCTTTGATCGGCGCCTGGCTCAACCGCTCAATAGCCGGGTCGGAAAAAATTGGGTGTACAAAGGTGACGTAGACATCCAACGCGCCGCTTTTCTTAACCAGGTTCACCGCCTGGCAGATCGATCCGGCGGTATCCACTTCATCATCCACCACAATCACATCCCGCCCGGCTACATCGCCAATCAAGGTGAGCGCTTCCGGCTCATCGTTCCTGCCAGTACGGCGTTTTTCAATGAAGGCGATGGGAACACGCAAACTGGCGGCAAAATTTCGCCCTTTCTTGGCAAAACCCAGGTCGGCTGCCACCACCACCGGATCACGCATGCGGGATTGTTTCTTTTGCAGGTGGGACGTTAGAATATGAAAAGCCGAAAGAACATCCCCAGGAATAGAAAAGAAACCCTGGATTTGACCGGCGTGCAGATCCATGGTGATGTAGCGGTCTGCCCCGGCAATTTCGATCATGTCTGCCACCAGGCGGGCGGTAATCGGAACGCGTGGCTTATCCTTTTTATCTGAGCGAGAATAACACAGGTAGGGTATCACCGCCGTCACCCGCCCGGCGGAATCCAATCGCAGGGTTTGCAGCATGATGAGCAACTCCATCAGGTTGCGATGAACCGGCGCCGAGGTGGTTTGGATGACATACACATCCTGCCCGCGCACGCTTTTGTGTAATTTTACCCACAAGTTGTCATTCGGAAACAGGATCACATCCCGTCCACTCAATGGCACGCCCAAATACTCCGCGATGCTGGTAGCCAGGTCCGGACAGGCTGTTCCGGCAAATAGTTTGATATCTCCATACATGTTGGTATCACGATGAATATGAGAAGTTGTCATAGGACTCTCCCTTATGAATAGGTTTTATTTACCGGCATCATCTCTTTGGTTTGCATTCCACTCCGATCTCAGTACACTCATGATCATCACATCATGATACTTGCCATCCTGGAATTCTGCCTGTCGAAAACATCCTTCATGCACAAAACCAATTTTTTCATAACAGCGGATGGCGCGCAGATTGTTGGAAAAAACTCGCAGGAAAATTCGATCCAGGTTTAACACATTAAACCCATGTTTCAATAACAGGCGCATGGCTTCGCCACCATAGCCCTGATTCCAATAATTTTTCTCGCCGATGAAGATGCCCAGCTCAGCGCTTCGGTTACGCCAATCCATGGCGTGGTAACCACAATCGCCAATCGGTATCCAATGATCTCCCTCGGCAACCTCGATCACCAACGGGCGCTCGTATGGCGAAGCCTGCTGCAGCTTCTCGAACCAGGCTTCTTCCTCCACCAATGAGAGCGGCATAATCATAGAAACTCCCGTCCGCACTTCAGGATCGTTCAGCCAGGCGGTAAAACGCGGCAGGTCTTCACGATCGGCGGCTCGCAAGCGAATCCGTTCCCCAAAAATCATCTCAACTCTCCTTGCAACAACCGGTCTGCCGCCTGTTGTGGTGAGATGCAGCGATTTAGCAACCCTGCCACCGCTTCCTGGTAGCTGCTCTCTGGCAGCGATGTACGCCAGCGCTTCACCAGGCTGGCATGGATGATGGCTTCCAGTTCAGCTTGCAAGCGATTGGTCTCCCGCAACTGCCATTCACCACTCTGCTGCAAGTATTGCCGGTGCTGGTCAATGGCTTGCGCCAGTTGCTCCATACCCGCTCCCTGGGTGGCTACCGTTCGCAGCAGCATAGGCATCCACAGCGCGGCGGCAGCCTGCTGGTCATGCTGACTATCGGAAGATGCTCTGCCGGGGTGGCTTAGCTGCAACATACCCCTGAGCGCGCGTTCGGTGTTTTCTACTCCCGGGCGATCGGCTTTGTTGATCACCAGGATATCGGCAATTTCCAGGATGCCGGCTTTGATCGCCTGGATGTCATCACCTAAGCCAGGGGCTTCTACCACAATG
>Ga0194126_10011346_pt1 | contig 11473 bp, 13 predicted proteins | sample TA2KigC150mmetaG_FD_148641 | JGI IMG/M metagenome (GOLD analysis project Ga0194126, IMG submission 148641) | Freshwater microbial communities from Lake Tanganyika, Tanzania - TA2015035 Kigoma Deep Cast 150m | ecosystem: Environmental > Aquatic > Freshwater > Lake | place: Tanzania: Lake...
TGCTTCGAAAGAAGATAGAAGAAGAAGGCCAGCTATGGCTTCCTGATCAGTTAAGTAGTTTGGACCCACATATTGGTCATTCAAGACAAGCAGTAATACAATTTTTTAATGACTGGTTATCTCGTCAGACGCCTATAAGTGACAGGCCAGAACATGTTGGCGATTTCAAACATAAGATGCTGAATCTCCTCTGCCCAAATCTTGAGACTCTAAATCTTCCTGATTTTGTTGAATCAGTAAAAAATCGGACTAGCCAAGTGATTAGGCAAGCTGAGTTGTTGAGTGACGTTAAACAACTTATTCGCGAGATAGAAACGTGGATTAACACCCATACTTCATTCTCGCCTTTGACAAAAATCATTGATCTAGATGAATATTTGACGACTACAAATGATTTTACCAAACGTCTTCGAAGCTTCGGCCGCCGTGTTGAGATACCGCAAATAGAGGAAACTCAAGCTCTTCTTAATGATTTCATTAGTAAGTGCAAAGAAACGCGAGAAGCCCATATGAATAGAGCAAAAGTTATTTGGAATTTGCCTATGAATAATCGGGAAAACATTGAAGAAGCCACTAGAGAGGTAAATGCTATTCTGGACCTATTTGCAGGTAAAGATAATGACTTAGACGATTTTTTGATAATGAAAAGGGTCCTTACGATTTATGCCCAAGATTTTGATCGTTTAAGTAATCTTAATCTATCATGGAGCGAATTCGAGAATAACTGTGAACGTCTTACGAGGGATTGTTTAGATTCGTTTAGTGAAGATGAACCGCCATGGGATATTGAAGAGACTTATAGTCAATTCCGGGAATCAATTGCCTACATACGAATGAAAGAAGCAGAGCGATGGATTGATGACGTAAAGCGATCCGCACCAGATATATCAAATTTATCTGTGTCGGAAGCAAACAGAATACTCGAAAGGCTTGAGTCTTCTCCGGCATTTCTAACGGAATCGAATGTAGATGAGATCAAAATACTAAGGAAAGAAATTGAACAGCATTTAAGCAAGCTGGCAATTGATTGGCTCATTGCTAGATTTCTGGAATTGACTATTGAGGCAAGGCAAGAATTCCTAAAGCGAGTTAATGATATTCTGTAGTTTTTACGAAGCTTGACTTTGTTAAATTAAAGGCTAAAACGTGGCTCAGATTCAATAGTAGTGCAGTATAAAACATGATCTAATTAACAAAAGGATAATCCTTCACTTAAACTCAATAATGGTGCGGATTTATCTTCGATCATAACAAAAAACATAATTGATCATGTTTTTACCCGCATGGTTATTGGGTTTATCATCAATTTTGGCACTTATTTTAACAAAACCGAGCTACTGCGCCTTTGCGCCAATGTTTGATGTGGGCAATGCGCGTTCTTCCAGGGCTGCATAAAGGTCTCGTATGCTAAGTCCCAATTCCTTTGCAAAATATCCGAAACTGATCTCACCGGCTTCATATTTTTCATAAAGTTGCTGTAGGCGGTGCTCAAATCCCAAATTAATCAATTCCGACAAAAACGAGGCAATGTCATCTCCCACCCCTGTCGCCCTACGGCGTTCTGCCGCTTGTATAATCTCTTCCTTAACTGAGACCACAACTTTCAGCATGTTCCCTTCACCTCCTGGAGACGCACTATATTGTGTTCAATCACACCCGTACGATAACGAGGACGTATTGCTTCCATTATATTTTTTGCTAACTTAATTCCCAACTCACCGCGTTTAGCCAACTCAGCAACCAGATCCGGCAGCATACAGGCTTTCAAACCCAATCGTGTGGCTACAATAAAAGCTAAATTGTCATCTGTCACTAAAGCCTCTGCTTCTGCGTTTCTATATAGCTCGAGGGAATCCAATTCCCCTTTTCCTAAAGCGTAGCTAGCGAGGTGAATTGCCCATTGTCGCTCCGTTACTGGCATCACCTGGATTTCGCCTTTGGCAATTCTTTCTCCAGCGGCGATACCATCAGGATAACTTGCGCCAAGAATAGCAACTTCCTCTTCCACAGCAGATGGAATTATAATCTTGCATTTAGGTGACAAACAATCCACTACAAGCTTACCTTGAACCATAAACTTGCATGCAGTAATAAGTGGACCAGCGTCGAATATAACAGTCAATAGAAACTCCTTTAATTTATCCCGCTATTACAGTCATTCAAAACTCAAATCAAAGGCAAACTGAAAAGAACGTATGTATGGTTTGCTTTAACTATGCCAGTAAACATCAAACATATTCCTGTTTTAATAGAGATTATACTGTTAGATACACATATAAAGCAAGGAAAAAGTGTCAATAACCTTTCAATCATTGAAGCTATTGACTCAAAGTGTTAGTAGGATTCCTGGTAGCAGAACGCAAAGTGAGTAACTTATGTAACTTTTTACCTGTTCAATACAACCCCGGCAACCGATTTTGAGTTGAGAATACGTCACAAACGCAGACCGCATAATGTTTTAGCCTGAAGCGCGATCTATTGCGTGATCCTTATTCTAGCTCTATGTTATATTCTTCTCTCATGATATGCTCATCCAACATATCAAGAACCATTGAATGTATCTCAACGTCAAACCATTCCCGGAATACGCTGAGCGTTTGCTTCTTTGGCCATATAGATTCGTCAGTATACCAGCCAAAAAGCTCTAATTTAAAGATTTTCCTATGGTTCCGCTCGATATATCGCTTTGCTTGCTCTGGGAAAGCATAACCAGGGATAAGGAATGCGTAGCGGTCTGCTCTGAGTTCCTCCAGCGAAATATCCAGGTCCCAGTCGGGCTGGCTCTCAAGCCAATCGATAAGTGGCTGTTTCGGCTTAATAATTGCGGCAAGGCGGTTTACTATTATATGCATTTCATTGTCTCAACATTAACAGCGCTTATTTCTTCAGAGATATCACTATAATAAAAGCCTATGATCCTTCATTGAATTACCAAACGCGATCGGAATCCGCCGCCATTACATCATATTCAATAAAGCAGTTTCGCCGATCAGCCATGCGCGACATTTCATCAATCATCTCGTAGATGGTTTCGTCCAGGCCCTCATCACTTTCATACGGGATGGTCAGCTCATATTGGGGTTTTTTGCATATCCCCCGAAAATATCCATTTCAGGATTATCAGTTCGGTTTTTGTTTAATCGGAACATTGGCCAATTCCTGAACGATTGCATCCATGTTGATATGTTCTTGCTGTTTTCGGAACTCATAACGACCATGGAGATTGATATGCTGCCATGCAATCGGGGAGATTTGCTTCAGCAGTTCAGCATCTTGAATGTTGCCGGTTTTCTCTTTGTAAGAAAGCAGATTGGATAAGATAGTTGAGTTATAGTAGATGATACAATTTGCAATCAAACGGCTGCACTCGTTCCAGATTTGCTGCTCATATTCAGTTTTGAAGCGCAGTTTTCCAAAGTTAGCGAAGGATATAGCCCGGCGCAACTGATGATAATTTTCTCCGCGGTTCAGAGCTTGCTGGACGTTACGGCGAAGGGCCGGGGAATCCACATAGTTAAGAAGATATAGACTACAGATGATGTTATCATACTCCCACAAGGCCCGCTTGGTCTTGTTTTTACGTGCGTAGGTGCTGAGTTTTCCGATGATAATGCTCTGCGTTGTGGTTTTGAGTGCCAGAGACACAATTATACGCTGAAAATTGTCCCATTCATCTATGATAAGTTTGGTGTTGATTTTTCGTATAGGCTTAATCACTCCATCATACTGACTTGGATGCTTGAATCCGTAGAGGGATGTGCTGACTTTATCATATATGTCTAGATAGGGGTAAAAGCAACATAGCTGCATCCAAGTGCAGGATTTTCTGGAAACGCAGGCTCAAACTGGAAAAGAGCCTATCACTTTATTATATTGTTCTTGCGCCTCCTTCATTGCCAGTTGAGAATAGACTTCCAATGATTGACGGCTAGCATGTCCCGAATAGGGCTGTATAAAAGCGTCATCAATGCCCTGTTTTTTGAGCCATAGCAAAAAGAAGTGGCGCAGTTTATGTGGAGAGATAGTGTATTTGAGACCAGCCGTTGCTCCATAACGCTGCAACATCTTACGGATTCCTCGTTCACTATACTTCCGATTCCAGGAAGATTCAAACAAGTAAACAGCCTGCTTTTTGTGCATGGTCTGGTGGTGCATAGCCAGAACTTCCTTAAATGAAGGCGGGAACACAACAATGCGATCTTTGCTACCCTTTCCTTTATTGATCCTTATCTGACACATTGAAAAGTCTACGTTATCAAGATGAATATTAACTAATTCACCGACGCGTATGCCTGTATAGAGGAATGTCTTAATGATTATAATATCCTGGAAGCATCTCGACTGCCAAATGGCATTATATAATCTCTTGATTTCCTCATCCGAAGGGACAATGGGCAATTTTTTCGGCTTAATTGAAACCTCCACTGCCAATTCATCGCGTAAGTGGTAAAACAGCTTCTTGAGATATGTGTAATCAGGATGTTCACTACGTAGATATTTTGCTAATTCCCGTGCTTTTTTCACCGGAGGTGTGCGCTGATTTCTCATGGATGTGTTCCTTTCAATTCTAAAGTGGCAATCGTTCTTTCATATTTAGATCAAATGTGCCATATGGATTAACATGGTGATAAATTAATGGAGTTAGACCACGCCAATCTGGTTCTGCCATACGCTCAAGCCAGCCAGGCTGAGCGAGTACCTGCTGAATCATAAGGGTGTTAATATAAACAAGACTTGCTTGCAACAAGTGTAGTGATAGCATTGTTAATTCCTGCGATTCTTTCTGATTTGAGACAATTTCGCCGCCCCTTGCGTAAAGTATGAAATCATTGGCACTGTTCCAATTTTCAATGACGTTAAGACCTTCATGTATTTCGCGACGCAGCTGTTCAGAAGCCAGATAGTGACAGAGGAAAATTGTCTTGACCGCTTTCCCTAACTCAGCAATGGCGCGATAGATTGGATGATGTGGCCTTTTGCGGCCAAATCGCCTGAGAATAGTGTCCGCTTCAGCAGTGCCCAAACGTAAAGCGGTGGCATATTTGATCATCTCGTCATAATGTTGTTGAATAAGTGCCCAATCGATAGGCCGAGTGAGGATCAATTGAAGGTTGGGATAAGCCGCAGGCGCACCTTTTTGGGGGCGATACAACCGCTGTCTGTCGGCCAATGGCTTTGAGTCGTGGCAGCAATTCAAAGCCCAGTAAACGGCAAAATGCAAAGCCGACTTCACTTTGACCATGACTATCTACATAGTTCTTTTCAACTTCCATTTCGGTACAGTGCCGCAACACACCTTCTATCATAGAAGCTACCTCTGATGAAGAGGGAGCCTTTAATTGAGAATAGATACAGATCGAATGACGCTCCACATGCCAGTAAATCATCACTCCTGGTCCATGATACCGGATATGCCACTCAGCCAGGAGATTCTGATCATGTGCGGCAAACTTCCGTGCGTCCGAAGCACAAGCAGTCGTACCTTCACCCCAGATATGTGCTTGCCGAATACGAAGTGTGTCATTGACGACGGTGGCTATAGCATGACGAAGGGCGTCTTTGTGGATATAACGCTGATAGACATACCGTAGATCGGTGTATTTCTCTCCAGCATTTGTGGCGCTGGTCGCGTTGCTAATCCGCTTTAGTCCAGTATTTGTCCCCAAGCCATATAAGCATAACAAGAGGCGTTTCTGTAGAATGCCGCGGTCTATGACCTCGCGATCTCCCATACTACTAAAGTGCGAGGTGAAACCAACACGCAGATCGGTCTCTTTTAAGATATCCAATAAGCTTGTCATTATTCCTGTGTGTTATCGGTCACCAAATATGTTTTTAAGAGTATATTTCAGAGAGTCTCACAAAGTCTAGTTTATGAGACATTGCTCTTGACGTGTCTCATTTTATGTATTATTATATCATTCTCATAAGGTCTTAGGAATAATAAAACACTGTGCGAGCTATTTTAACAGGAAGGATGATATGGCTCTCATTGGTTATGCGCGGGTCAGTTCTGTAGGACAAAGCCTAGATGTACAACTGGAAAAGCTGGCACATTGTGATAAAATCTTTCAGGAAAAGAAAAGCGGCACTTCGGACAAACGTCCGAGATTACAAGACTGTTTAGAATATATCAGAGAAGGCGATACACTCGTTGTCACCCGTCTTGACAGGCTGGCACGCTCAATTTTGCACCTGTGTCAGATCGCAGTGGAACTACAACGAAAGCAGGTGAACCTGAAAGTGATTGATCAGAATATTAACACCAGCGATGCTACTGGACGCCTACTTTTCAACATGCTTTCAGCCATTGCCCAATTCGAGACGGAGTTACGAGCAGAAAGGCAGATAGACGGTATTCAAAAAGCTAAAAAGCATGGTGTAAAATTTGGGCGGCGAGAAAAGCTAACTGCACAACAGGTCGCTGAAATGAGACAAAGACGAAAGCAAGGCATTCTCATCAAGACATTGATGAAAGACTACGATTTATCAAAAGCGACTGTGTATCGCTACCTTAACGAAAACGATTCTTCCCTATCAACAGAAAGAGGGTAATTTCTGAAATGGATATTTTCGGGGGATATGCAAAAAACCCCAAATTATAAATTCAGCGAAAAATGCAACTTTAAAGCCACTAGGTAAAATTAAGTTTTGAATAAAACTATACAATATAAAGTCAATTAGGACAAGAATTTTCTTTATTGAATCTTTTATTCACAAGGCTTTATAGAGTTTTCGTAACTCCTATTATTTAGAATGATATAATATGACAATTTCTACTCGCCTGTTCTTTGACATTCCAAGTTCATTTTCATTTTTGGCAATAGGTCTATATTGACCATATCCTGCGGCAGAAAGTCTTTCAGGTTGAATATTCATAAGAGTTAGATATCTTAAAACATTAGTGGCTCGCATGGTAGAGAGCTCCCAATTTGAAGGGAACTGGGGTGTATTTATAGGACGGATGTCAGTGTGTCCTTCTATCTTTATTTTATTTGGTAAACCTTTTATAACTGTTACTATTTGGTTGAGAATAGGATATGCCTCTGGCTTAATCTTTGCCTCTGCTGTATCAAAAAATACAGGAGGATTATCTTGTTTTAGTGTTATAACTAAACCTTCTTTTTCTATTTTGGTTTCTACATATTCTGACATTTTTATATCTTTAATAAGTTCATCCAGTTTTGATTTTACCCCTATCATCCTGAGAATTTCCTCATCGTTATCTTCCGAAGTTCGGGCTATATTTTCTAGAGGTGGAGTCTCCACACTTTGCATTGCTATCTGCCAAGCTGGTAATGCTCCGGTACCACTCAATGCCTCCTGCAAAGAGACAACTACTTCCCTGAATTTTATAGAACTTATAACGGAAAACGACATTAGTAGAATAAAAAAACAGAGGAGTTGTGTTACAAGATCCCCATAAGTCATCATCCATTCATCTGTATTTTCTTCTTCGTCCTTTTTAGGCGTTAAGTGGTACCCTTTTCTCATTTAATATATCCTTTCTATCTTTTTGCATGGCTGACTTTCTCAATGTAGGTGGAAGGAAGGCGATTAATTTCTGGTTAATATATCTTGGATTTACTTGAGCCTGTATCATTAGAATTCCTTCGAGTATTATACGTCTCATTAGTACTTCATCTGCTGTTCGGGTTTTAAGCTTTCCAGCAATAGGCATAAATACTAAATTAGCCATAAGAGAGCCATAAAAAGTTGTTATAAGAGCAACGGCCATTGATGGACCAATAGTTGATGGATCATTTATGTCTTTTAACATTGAAATTAAACCAATGAGAGTACCGATCATTCCAAATGCAGGAGAATATTTTGCCATACTTGTGAATACCCTTTGTCCTTTACTATGGCGTTCTTCCAGAAAAGCCAACTCGATTTCCATAATATCGCGAACTTGCTCAGGATCCGTTCCATCTATAATCAGACGCATTCCAAGACTAAAGAACTCATCTCCCAAATCATATACGCTATCTTCAAGACTTAAAAGTCCTTCTTGACGTGATTTCTCTGCATAGGAGATTATAAGCGGTATTGGAGTGGATGGATCAAATCCATGAGATTTAAAGACATTTATAGCGGTTTTCCAAATTTTTAAAATTTCTGGTAGGGGAAAGTTTATAAGAGTTGCGGCTAAGGTCCCACCAAGAGTAATCATAAGTGAAGGTATATGTATGAATGATGCAACTCCAGCACCCTGAAGTATTCCATAGGCGATACATCCTAAGCCGCCAATTATACCAATAATAGTTGCTATATCCATATTCTAATCCAGCTAATATTTTGACTGGATGCTTAGCATTTTCAAGTTAAGCATCCAGCATAAAGTTCCTAACGTTTCAGATTAACAAGCTCTCCAAGTATAGAGTCGCTTGTAGTTATCACCCTTGAGTTTGCTTCAAAACCACGTTGAGCAATCATCATCCTCACAAACTCATTTGCCAGATCAACATTAGAGCTTTCCAATGCCCCCGGAACAATAGAAGCTCTGATTTCCTCTCCAGCATAACCCATTTTTGGCATTCCAGAGTTTGCTGAAATATCATATAGATTACTGCCTATTTTGGTTAGTCCTTCTGGATTACTGAAGTCTGCAAGAACTAATTGAGCAAGTTTTTGGGTTATACCATTACTGAAAGTGCCAACCAATGTTCCTGATTCATCAAATCTCATACTTTCTAAGAGACCAGCGCCATAACCATCACGTTCAGAAGCAATTGGGCTAAAATTATCCGAAAATTGAACTAATTTCGAGAAATCTAGGCTTATAGTTTGAGGTGTCGTCGCCCCATTTTTAAATGATATTTTTAGGCTTGCATTAGTGGGTGCATCAGGAGCATTATTATCTATTTTACCATTGCTTTCAAACTTCAATTTATTTTCTTCTGCAGGTTCCAGCGTATTGCCATTTCCAGGGGACAACTCAGCCCTCCATGACCATTCATTGTCAGTAGCTTTTTCGAATGTAACCAAAATATTATGAGTATTTCCTAGTGAATCATAAGCCATTACTGACATTTGATATGAATCATTCGCTTTTGCTTCAGAATTAAGGTTCCCGGTAAGTGATATTTTAGATGTAGCTTTAGCTGGGGCTAAAGTATTTGGGTCAACGGTGATATTATCTACCCTTGCTGATGAAGTTATTTTCCCAGAATTATCAGCCATTCTTCCCTGCACAACAAATCCAGTTGCGGGATCCACAAGGTTCCCAGCAGCGTCAATGCCAAAGCTACCATCACGAGTGTAATATTGCCGATCCCCATTTTTCAGGATAAAAAATCCATTGCCCGCGATTGCAAGGTCATTGGGATTAGATGTTATCTCTATACTACCTTGAGTAAAAGGACTACTTATACTCCCAATACTTGAACCATTACCTATCTGCATAGGATTTATCCCGCCTTTAGAGGATGTTGGAGATGTCCCGGCTCTTAAATATAATGATAGAGAATCTGCAAATGAAGCTTGGTTTGCTTTATAAGCAGGTGTGTTAATGTTGGCAATATTATTGCCAACTACTTCTATTGCCATTTGATTGCTTTTTATACCTGAAATTCCTGTAAATAATGACCTGATCATTAGTATTGCCTCCTATTTTATTCAAAGCTATCAGCTTATTTGATATTTTTTTAAGTTGATCACTTGTTTACTGGCATCATCCCTAAGCGAGGGAAATGCGCGAGGCTTCCTCTTACGAGGTCCAGCCCCTTTTGATTTTAATTACAAAATCACAGTGCTATCAATATTAGTGAAGATTTTATCTTTCTGTCTTGTTTTATCTATGGCGGTAATAACTGTTTTGTTACTTATATTTACCACCAGAGCTAAATCTTTTAGCAGGATTAATGATTCTTTTGAGCCTTTTATTTCAGCCTTTTTTGTAGCCTCATTGATCATGCTTATTTCCTGTGAAGTTATATTTATATTCTGCTGTTTAAGTCTTTCTTGAGCATGTGTTGAGAATTTCACCTCCATATAGCGTTTTTGATTTTCTAATACTTCAGCAAACTTATTCGCATTAGCAGATGAATAAGATAAAGGTTTCTTTTGAACCTTGTTGTTTAATAAAACGTCATTAACAATAGGGGCAGTTTTATTCATTAGTTAAAACCTCCTCCTTATTTTGAGACCTAAGCGATATTTCTTTAATCTCACTTAAAAGAATATTCGTATCACCGATAGACAAATAAGGAATATTCTCCAGATTTATACTATCTATGACGCCGGAAAACGTCCCCCTTGAAGTTCTAATTACAACATTTTTCCCTATAAGGTTAAATAACCCCAAATTATTTGTTAGTTTTTGAAGCTCGATTAAAGTTCTTGCACTTTTACTTAATTCCTGCAATTGCTCTAATGCTGAAAATTCAGCAGTTTGTGAAATAAATTGCTCATTCCCTAGCGGATTAACCGGGTTTTGATAACGCAGTTGTGTAACCAAAAGTCTTAAAAAGGCGTCTTTATCGAGAACCTTTCCTACATGATGAGAACCATCCTGTGTTGTTGCCGTTGTAACTAAACCAACATTGCCTGTGTTCATCTTTTCCCTCCTTCCATAATGAAAGATTATTATATAAAAAAGTCCATAAGCGTATATGTTATAGGAATGTTCTGTATTGCTTGCTCTACCTGTAAATTACCAAATTCTTCATTATTAGCCTCTTTATTATGTTTATAATCATGAGCTTTATACTTATCTGTATTATTGTCATAAAAATCTGAATCTCTTTTTTCGTTCCCCATAGTACCATTATCCATAGATAATTTGAATTCACCCATCTGAATTTGATTGTTCACCAAATTTCTTCTTATATCAGATATTTGCATTTCCATTGTCTTCATTGTTTCAAGTCGGTCAAAAATTAAGCATACAGAAAGTTTGTTGTCCTTAAAATGAACTCTAAGTTTTATATTTCCCAAATCCTTTGTTTCAAAACGTATAGATATATAGCCTGGTTTTTCAGTCAATTTTATATTGTTTATATACATAAATATTCTGTTTTCTAATTCCGATAAATACTGGATCCCCCGAATTCCCCCGTCCATAGAAGGACTCAATGCTTGCTGAATCTGTTGTATTTCTTCATAACTCGCTAGTTGTTTTATCGTTAAGGATTTTTTATCAGGAACATTTAATCCATCCCTTAAATTACCCGTTGTAGACTGAATTATTTCACAAGGATGCTGTTTCTCATGTATAACCTTTTCATGGATATTGGGTGGAGTTGTTTCAAAGGTTCTGTCATTGCGAGGAGCGAAGCGACGAAGCAATCTCATAGGGTTTTCGGTTTCAGTTACATATTCATTATTCATATTAAGAAGTTGTTTCGATTGGTTTATTTTGCCATTAATTTCATCCTTTATAAACACTTCGTATATATTTTTATCTACTGTTATCCGTTCAGGAGTATCTATTTTCTTATATGTGTAAATGATAACTGGTTCATTGTCTCCT
>Ga0194126_10011348_pt1 | contig 11472 bp, 5 predicted proteins | sample TA2KigC150mmetaG_FD_148641 | JGI IMG/M metagenome (GOLD analysis project Ga0194126, IMG submission 148641) | Freshwater microbial communities from Lake Tanganyika, Tanzania - TA2015035 Kigoma Deep Cast 150m | ecosystem: Environmental > Aquatic > Freshwater > Lake | place: Tanzania: Lake...
TGGGCTGAGCACCGATCCGGGTACATGGACGGTTGCCGGCAGTTTTCAGGGCTGGAGCAATAATAATCCGGCTACGGCGATGACAGCCCAGGGCGGCGGCGTTTACATGCTTAGCCAGACACTCGCAGCCGGCGAGTATTGGTTCAAGCCCGTTGTCACAGGTTCATGGGATTCGATTTCCGATGATGGGCGTAATGTAAATACGAACAATATGTACTTAAATCTCGCGGCGGATTCAGTTGTAAACATCTATGTCGATGCCCTTGTTGGCAAGGTGAAAGCTGAAGTCGTTCCAGAACCGGCCACCATGGCATTATTTGCGATTGGTTCTCTGTTTCTGGCTCGTCGTAAAAAATAATTTCTTTTCACCGTAAATACGATAAAGACCCTTCTCCTTCCGGCTTTCCTGTCGGCAGGAGAAGGGCTTTGTTGTGAAAATATTGACGGTTTTAACACTGTGAAAGCCGTTCTGTTAGAATCTCTGTGTTTATGCGAAGCCCTGTAACGATACGAATCAGCTTTTATCCGTTATGCCTGGGATGGTTTTGTCTGGGGCAGTTTGGCGTTGTGGTCTATGCGGCAGGGCATGATAATACGATTTTGCTTTCACAGGTATTGCACGATACCCGCGATGCGTTTTATCGCAGTCCGGGCTGGGGAACCACGGCACCTTATCGAACCGGAGCTGTCCCTGCCGGAACTTCGGTTCGATTGCGTATCCGGACGGCCGCCAATGATCTGACGGCCTGTTATATCCGCATCTGGGACAATGAAGCTTCCGCAGAGTCACAGATTCCCATGAGTGTTTTCAATTCCGACGGCGTTTATGATTATTGGCAGGGACAGGTGACATTCTCAAAGCCTGTCGATACCTACTATGCCTTCCGGATGGTGGATGGCGGCGCGATGGATGAGAGAATTCTGTGTCGGGCCCGGCTGGTGTGATGGATGTGACCTGAATAAAAACGGAATCGTCAATATTGAAGATTTAGCGAAGTGGGCACAGACCTGGCTGTTAAATCGAAATCCATAGGGGAAATTATGATACGTTTACGAAATCTGATTCTTTATAGCATGATGGCTTATCTGCTGTCAGGGGTACTCTATGCAGCGGTCTCCACTCGTCCGGGTATGGGAGCTGTTCCTTACACCGGCGGAGTTACATTTCGAGTGTGGGCTCCGAATGCGACTGCTGTCAATGTGGCCGGTCAATTTAACGGATGGAGCACCACGGTTAATCCACTGTCCTCTGAAGGCGGCGGTATCTGGTCAGTCGATGTGTCAGGGGCATCCTTAAACCAGGAATACAAATATGTGATCACCAATAACGGGACTCTCTGGAGAGTGGATCCACGTGCCAGGGATGTGGTCAATTCCACAGGCAACGGCATCATCGTCAGCACGACTTCTACATGGACGCCGTTTACGCCTCCGGCCTGGAATGAGATGGTTATCTATGAAATGCATATCGGCACGTATAATGACGCTGCCGGCGGCAATCCCGGAACGTGGTCGTCGGCCATCGCCCGCCTGGATCATATTCGAGACCTTGGTGTCAATGTCGTTGAGATTATGCCGGTTTGTGAATTTCCCGGAGATTTTTCTATGGGCTACAATCCGGCTCATCTCTTTGCCCCGGAAAGCATCTACGGCACTCCCGGTCAGATGCGGCAATTCATTGAGGCCTGTCACCAGCGCGGCATGGCGGTGCTGATTGATGTGGTCTATAATCACCTGGGCCCCACCGACTTGGATCAATCTATCTGGAAATTTGACGGCTTCAGCACGTATAGTTATACCGGCGGTATTTACTTTTTTGAAGACGATAACCGCTATACCCCCTGGGGCGATACACGGCCCAATTACACGACCGGCCAGGTTCGGTCTTTTATTCGTGACAATGTGATGTACTGGCTGACTGAATTTAACATGGACGGTATCCGGATGGACGGAACCGCCTATATCCGCCAGCGCGATACGGCCGGCGGCCCTGTGGATGTTCCGGGCGGCTGGTCCCTGATGCAATGGATCAATAACGAGATTGACGCCGCGTTTGCCCAGAAAATAAATATCGCCGAGGATATGCGCGATAATGAATGGATTACCAAGACAACAGGCGAAGGCGGTGCCGGTTTTGATTCGCAGTGGGACGCCGGTTTTCATCATAAAATCGTTCCGGCACTGACGACATCCAGTGATTCCAGCCGCAATATGTGGGATGTCCGGGATGCGATTGTCCATTTGTACGATGGATGGGACACGCGGCGGGTGATTTATACCGAAAGCCATGATGAAGCAGGTGCTTCCAGCGGCAAATCCCGTGTGCCCGAACAAATCTCTCCGGGGGATGCCGACAGTTACTGGGCCAAAAAACGCTCCACCCTGGGTGCCGGACTTGTGTTTACCAGCCCCGGAATCCCGATGCTCTTTATGGGGCAGGAATTTCTTGAGGACGGGGCATGGCAGGACAGCGACCCCCTGGATTGGACCAAGAATACAACATTTGCCGGGATCAAGTCTCTGTATACCGACTTAATCAGTCTGCGACGCAATTTAGACGGCCATACGAAGGGACTGCTTGGCAAGAATGTCAATGTATTCCATGTTAATAATACCAATAAAGTGATCGCGTTTCATCGCTGGTGGAATGGGGGAGTCGGCGATGATGTAATTGTAATTGCCAATTTTGCTTATCAGGGATTTACCAGTTATAATATCGGTATGCCGCATGGCGGCAGATGGAGAGTGCGATTCAACAGCGACTGGAATGGTTATGATTCGAGTTTTAACAACTGGAATTCCTATGACGCCAATGCTGTCGTCGGCATCAAAGACGGCCTGGCTTACAACGCCAATGTCGGAGTAGGGCCGTATTCACTCATTATTCTTTCACAGGGTACCGATCCTGAACTGGACGGCCTGGGCAAGGTGGACTTGAAAGACTTTGCGATATTCGCCGGCCAATGGCAGGAGACTTGTGACAACTGGAATTCCTGTGCGGGCGCGGATTTCAACATGAGCGGACTGGTGGACATGACGGACCTGTACACCTTTATTTCCAATTGGCTGGATACAATGTAAAGATGATTAAAATACTGTTTTTAACTCTTTCTGTTTTTTCATCTTTTGCCCTGGCGCAGGTTTACACGACCTATCACTGGCATTTACAGCAGCCGATTTACTGGCCGGAAGTCAGCGCCTCAAATAACCGTACGTATCAGAAAGCCTATGAAAGCATGACCGGCGGCGGCGCACACCCGGAAAATGATCTGGACCAGATATTCGGCTGGGACGACCGTGTGGCGGCGTATCAATTTCGAATTCGTGACGCGATTGGCTCAATCGCCCAGGCCGACGGCGGGGCGCAGATTTCGTACTCGGGCTGCCTGGTCGAAAATGTCGAGAGCCTGGCACACGCCGGTTCACTGGGCTATTATGACAACTGGGAAAACGCCAATCGCCAGGCGAGAAACTGGCTGACGAGCGGGGGAAATCGAAAGCTCGATATCGTCATTTTTCCATACCATCACGCCCTGGGGCCGTTGATCGATGAAAAGTCCCTGCGTAAGGAAATTCAGATTTACAAGCAGCTCTATCCCAATATATGGGGCAGCGGTCTATCGGTGGGTTATTTTCCTGCGGAGCTTTCGTTTACAGAGCGAATGATTCAAGTCCTGGTCGAAGAAGGGATCCAGTGGGTCTTTGTGCCGAGTAACCGTCTTTCCCGGGCGTGTGTCAATTTTCCCCTGACGCTGGGAACCGGCGGCGAGATGTGCGATCCGCCGAATCCTGCGGATAAACTGAATCCTGCGCAATCCAACTGGTTTTCAAAGACAATTGACCGCGGCTGCACACCGACAGATGCTTATCCGTTTGCGTTCCAGCCGCACAAGGCCAAGTATGTCAATCCCCAAACGGGTCAGGAATACAAGATCACCGTGGTGCCGGTTGCCCAGGCTATGAGCTGGACCGACGGCTATCAGCAGTACGGCACTTCCGATATCGACCAGATCGCCTGGACTGCGACAGGAAACACCAATATCCTGGTTGTGCTGGCTCACGACGGTGACAACGCCTATGGCGGCGGATATTCGTATTACATGGAAAGCGTTCATGGCTTTTGTAATGCCGCGGCCGCAAAAGGATACACGCCCACGGTGGTTGCGGAATACCTCCAGGACCATCCGGTTGCCGAAACCGATGTCATCCATGTGGAAGATGGCTCCTGGGTCAATGCCGATGGCGATTTCGGATCGCCTGATTTTATCAACTGGAACTGGCCGCTTTTTAATGCAAGCGGTCAATTTGATATCGCGGCCGGCTGGGCGGAAGACGAGCGCAACTGGGCGGTCATTACCGCGGCACAGAACCGGGTCGAAACTGCTGAGCAAATCGCCGGCGGGGTGAATATCGCGCAGATTCAAAACCCCGGCCCCGCGGCAACCAATGCCGAACTGGCGTGGCATTTTTTCCTGCCGTCACTGGCAAGCTGCTATATGTATTACGGCACCTCGCTGGATATGGAAGTAAAGCCCACGATCGCATGCAACAATGCGATCGAAAAAGCAAACCTGGTCATTGGAAATGGTTCGCTCGACCAGACACCTCCGACGATATGGATTCCTCAGCAGCTTCCGCACAATCCGGGTGGAATCGGCTTCGGCTCTTTGTGGGGTTATAAGACGGTAAATCATGCCCGTGATTTCTGGGTTTGGACGTTTGTCTCAGATGTCTCCGGCGTGGCGTCGGTGACTTTGAAATATCGTATTGACCATGACGGGACTAACCCGCTATCGTCCAATCAGAATGAAACCTATGCAGGCGGCAGCGAAGTCGGCGCGTGGGTGAGCCTGCCGATGCAATATCGTGACTTCCCGGCCGGCAATGTTTACAACAATCCGGAAATAAACTTCTTCGAGATGCCTCTTGATATCGCAGATCAGTATTATGTGCATATCCAGGAACCCGCAATCGTTGACGTTGGCGGGGTGCTGGTGGATTATTATGTGGAAGCGGTAGACACCAAAGGCCTTGTCAAACGTTCACCGATCTTACATACCTATGTCGGTACAGGTGACGGAAGCGGCACGAATCCGGGCGGTGATGTGGTTTCGTGGACTCCTGAAAATCCGCAGGCTGGTAATACAGTCACGATTTCTTACGACCTGACTAAAGGAACTCTCCCGGCCGGCACCAATCCCGTGAAAATTCATATCGGGCACAGCGGATGGCAGGATATTATTTCGCCTGACCCGGCTATGACCTTTGACGCCGGAACTTCAAAATGGATTTACAGCTATGTGATTCCAGGTGATGCGACGGCCGTAGATGTGGTTTTTAACAATGGATCAGGCATTTGGGATAATAACGGCGGACAGGATTGGCATATTTCGGTTTCAGGCGGTCAGCCGCAGGTTAGTTTCATCATGGATGGCCAGCTCGATGCAAGCGCCCGGCTTGTCGGTTCCGCAAACGGTGTCAATTTCTATGCCGGCTGGAATCATGAACAATTATATGTTGCCTGTAATCCGGCCGCCAATGCGGATCATTTTATTTTTATTTCGGATGGCATTTCGACGATGACTGCCTGCCCGTGGGCAAAAGCCGGGCAGGTTTCCCAATGGCGAGCCTATTTAGCCCGGGAATCCACCAACGGCTGGAGCGGATGGTTCGATGGCGGCAGTCAGCAGGTCAGTGGAACGGTATTAGAGGGCGTCCTGAACTGGAATGCGGAATTTGGAACTATGCCTGGCTCTGTCTTTATTGCCCTGGGGGCGTATGCGACACAGGATGGCGGCAGCCTGCAGTATCAAATCCCATCCGGAAATGGGGATGGAAATATTGGCATTTCAGAGTATGATAAGTTAATATTACGCGGCGATCTGAATTTTGACGGAAGCGTTGATATGAAGGACTTTGCGTTATTTGCCGGATATTGGCAGCAGGATTGCGGCTCCTGGGCTTCCTGCGGCGGAGCGGATATGGATGCCGGCGGACAGGTGGATATAACGGATCTATACGCCTTTATATCCGTGTGGCTGTTTGATTGAAATAATCCATCTTGATTATTTGGAAATACCATAAAAATAAATTCAGGGAAGAAGCTTGTGAAAATTCAAACTGTGTATCCGTGTTTCGTATTCGTAATACTTGGCACTATTTCCTATGGTTCAATGAATGCAGACTCCTTCGGTGAGAACAACAACGCCGTAAGGCTGCAGACACAACAGACCGAAGGAACAAAAAGCTACACCTTAACTACCACGGCCGCACTGCGGGATAATGAACCGGCCGATAAAACACGAACCGTTTCTGAAAGCAAAAGCGCTCTCTGTCTTCGCAGCGGCAATGAAATGTTTGATGCCCTGTATGCGATGACGCTTGATGACGCCCGCCTCAATGCCGTTGATGAAATACGTGACGGCAGCTTTGAGATTCGCGAATCCATGAATCGTCCCTATTTTCAGACCGGCGAAAAATGGACTTACGTCTGGACGCGGGATATTTCCTATTCAGTCGACCTGGGATTGGCCTCTCTGGACCCGCAGCGCTGTGTCAACTCGCTTCTATTTAAAACCACACGGCTCAAACGCGACATCAAAGGCCAATTTGCCCGTCAGATTGTGCAAGATACCGGTTCCGGCGGCAGTTACCCCGTATCCACGGACCGTGTTGTCTGGGCCATCGGTGCCGCCAAATTGCTGCACTTTCTCGATGACCCATCGAGGACAAGATTTCTGGACGACACATGGCAGATCCTGCATGACACCATCGAGCATGACCGTCAGGTCATATTTGACCACGAAGACGGCCTGTATCGCGGCGAGCAGTCGTTTCTCGACTGGCGCGAGCAGTCGTATCCGGGCTGGACAAAAGACAACGTCGTGGCAATCGCCAAATCCAAGGCGCTTTCGACCAATGTCGGCCATTACCAGATACTCAAAACCGCTGCCGAACTGGCCTCCCAAAAAGGACTTACAGAGAAGGCAAAACAATATACCGCCTGGGCCGATGCACTCAAAACGGCCATCAATCAGGAATTCTATCTGGAATCCAAAGGCATGTATTGTTCCATCATTCTCGATGAGCCGGTCAAGATCGAACTGAACCGCTTCGACCTGCTCGGCCAGTCGCTGGCGATTCTCTACGGTATCGCCGACAAGACTCAAAGCGAAAAAATCATCGCCAATTACCCGCAGGGCAAATACGGCCCGCCGGTCGTCTGGCCGCAGGAGCAGACTGTGCCGATTTATCACAATCAGGCAATCTGGCCCTTCGTTACAGCCTACTGGCTCAAAGCAGCCAAACAAACCGGCAATAGTCTTGCCGTGGACCACGCGGTCTATTCTCTGGTTCGGGGAACGGCCCTGAACCTGTCTAATATGGAAAACTTTGATTTCGTCACAGGCCAGGCCTTTGCTAAAGTCAACGGCATTGAAGGACCGGTCATCAATTCCCGCCGCCAGCTCTGGTCGGTCGCAGGTTACATGGCGATGGTGCAGGATGTGCTATTCGGCATGGAAACGGACTCAGAGGGTGTCCGGTTTCTACCCTGTGTGACCGGCCGGATGCACCGGGAATATTTTGATGCCGGCGGGGCTCTCCGTTTGGAAAACTTTACCTATCGCGGCAAGACCATTACGGTTTCAATCCACTTGCCGAACTTGAGCGACAAATTCCAGGGAATCTATACCATTGATCAAATCACCCTGAACCAGAAACCGATCCCAAAAGAGTTTATCCCGGCCGCAAGTTTGAACGAGGAAAACCATTGGCAAATCTGGCTTTCCGCGGCCGCGGCAAAAGCTGAGGACAAAATCAATCTGATCAGCGGGAAAAGTACCAATAATATCTTCGGGCCAAAACAACCGGAATGGAAGGGTGATATTGCTGCTGAAAATGGAAAGCTCAAGCTTAGTTATGACGCCAACGGAGAAACAAAAGGCCGTTTTAACATTTACCGCAACGGACAATTATGTGCCGCCGGTATCACTGAAACCCAGTGGACAGACCCCGATTCCACGGTTGACAAAACCTGTTTTTACATGGTTGAAGCATTCTATCCCGGTTATCACAACTGCTCGCATGTAACCCCTGTACAAACCTATTGTCCCCAGGGTAACCGTATCGAAATCCCCGCTGGCTCGATGAAAAACACCGGCGGCAATCTCGTGGATAATCACCACTTTGAAAACTGGGGCAAACCCGAACATACGCTTCAAATCGACCCGTTTAAAGTCGAAAAAAGCGGTCGTTACCTGTTAAGCGTCAAATACTCCAATGGTCTGGGTCCCATCAATACCGGCGTGACCTGCGGCGTCAAACGGATTGAAATTACACAGGCCGGAGAAAGCAAACCCGTGGCATCGGCCTATTTGATCATGCCTCACACGGCTGACTGGAAACGCTATCTTGACTCCACAGCGTTTGAAGCGGAGCTGAAGGCCGGGGTTAATTATATGATCAAGATATTCGAAGACGAATATGCCCGCAATATGAGCTATTTTGACCATTACGAACCGTACCGGGGGATGGGCAGCGGAATGACCTCGTGTAATTATGTCAACATCGCATCGATGAAAGCGATTCTAATAAACTAAATAAAGGAAACGATTATGACAAAGAATCTAAAACAATGGATCGTCTATGCAAGTTTAGTTTGTGTTTTGTGTATGGCGGCAGGTTGTTCCGCTGCGAAAGTCGGCGGGCAATCGCAGCTTCTTGATAAAGGTGTTGTGCGTTTTTATGCCGAAGGCGCAAAGCCTGACACGTTGCCTCCATCGCTGGCTCTCGTCGCCGATCCCAAAGTCCAAGGCTCTGCACCGAACAAATGGACCGTCTCGCCCCAGTTTTCTGTCGATAAAGACGGCCGATACGCCGCCCGGGTCGATATCGAGCCGGGCACAAGCCTCTATGGCACGGGCGAAGTCATGGGCCCTCTGTTGCGTAACGGCTCTGTCATCGAATGTTGGAACACGGACGCTTATGGTTACGGCCCAACGACAAAGTCGCTTTATCAGTCGCATCCCTGGGTGTTGGCGGTTCGCCCGGATGGTACCGCATTTGGAGTGCTGGCTGATACCACGTATCGCTGCCGTATTGACCTGACGGAAGATATTGTCTTTGCCGCCGAAGGTCCGGGTTATCCGGTGATTGTCATCGATGCCGATTCGCCTCAGGCTGTGATGCAAAAATTAGCTAAACTCATCGGCACCATACCGCTGCCGCCTAAATGGGCCATTGGTTATCATCAGTGCCGTTATTCCTATTACCCCGCGGCTCGCGTGCTGGAAGTCGCCAAAGGTTTCCGTGACCGCAATATCCCCTGCGATGTCATCTGGATGGATATTGACTATATGGACAAATTCAAGATTTTCACATTCGACCCCAAGGGCTTTCCCGACCCCAAGGGAGTCAACGACAGCCTTCACCAAATGGGTTTCAAATCAATCTGGATGATTGATCCCGGTGTCAAGGCCGAGAAGGACTATTTTGTCTATGACCAGGGCGTCGCGGGCGACCATTTTGTCAAGAAAGCCGACGGCACCGAATACCACGGCGAAGTCTGGCCCGGCATGTGTGCTTTTCCTGACTATACCAGACCAGAGACACGGGCCTGGTGGGGAAGTTTATATAAAGACTTTATGGCCCTGGGTGTTGATGGAGTCTGGAATGATATGTGTGAACCGGCCGTGTTTAATGTGCCGACTAAAACTATGCCCGAAGATAATCTTCACGCCGGCGGCGGCGGCCTGCCCGCAGGCAATCACGCCATGTATCATAATGTCTATGGCATGCTTATGGTCAAAGCCTCGCGAGAAGGAATCTTAAAGGCCAATCCCGATAAACGCCCGTTTGTCTTGGTGCGTGCCAATTACATCGGCGGCCAGCGTTATGCCGCCACATGGACCGGCGACAACTCCTTAACCTGGGAGCATATGGAGCTCTCGGTTCCGATGGTGCTCAATCTGGGCCTGTCCGGCCAGCCGTTCAGCGGTCCGGATATCGGCGGATTCGTCGGCGATGGCGACGGCGATCTCTTTGCCCGCTGGATGTCAGTAGGGGCCTTGTTCCCATTCTCCCGCGGCCATACAGCCAAAGACACCCGGGACAAAGAACCCTGGGCCTTCGGCAAAGAGGTCGAAGACACCTGCCGCACGGCCCTGAACCGGCGGTATCGTCTGCTGCCGTATCTGTATACGGTATTTCAGGATTCGTCCCAAACAGGTCTGCCCGTCGCACGGCCGGTTTTCTTTGCCGATCCCGACGACCCCAAACTGCGTGCAGAAGACGATGCCTTTTTAATCGGTTCTGATTTAATGGTTGTTCCCAACCTTGCGGAAAAAGGCATCAGAACCCCGGCTCAGCCGCAAGGCATCTGGCGTTCCATATCCTTGGCAGCCGATGAAGCCAACCAGCCCCAGTTGAAAATCCGCGGCGGCGCTATTATCCCGCTGGGTAAATTAGTCCAGAACACAACCGAAAATTCTCTGGAGCAATTAACGCTGGTTATTTGCCTTGATGACAAAGGCCAGGCCGCGGGCACATTATACGAGGACGCCGGCGATGGATTTGGCTATCAAAAAGGCGACTACCGATTAACCCATTTTGCCGCAAACCAAAAAGGCAATCAAGTCGTGGTAAGCCTGAAGTCCGAGGGCAAAATGCCCAAACTGAATCGTAACGTCTCAATCGAACTGATTACAGAAAAAGGCACAGTGAAAGCCCGGGGCCGGGAATCCCAGCCCATTGAAATCAAAATGTAGCGCAGCCGCCTTGGCTCTGTCCCTATTATTTCCGCGACCTGTCCCGCCGAAGTCTTGGCAAAGGATGAAACTATGGACAGTCACAAATGGCACTGCGATTGGTATAAGAGTAAGATAAAATGATTCAATTGGCTTTGTGTATAATCTGACGTAAACGGGGGATTTCTGTATAGGCGGAAAAGAGCAGAAATACACATGCGGCCAGTACGAAATACAGCAAAGCGCCGTCACGCAGGATTTCGATATAGCCGGGCCATTGCGGATGACCTATAAAGTCCCACAGGCCTAAAAGCCATGGATTTCCGCAGAGATGCCAATAGAGCAGATATATATAACCCCCGGCCAGAATAGTGGCCGGTATTGCTATGCGAACAGGGGCAAAAAACCAGAACGGAATTGACCACGAAAGGTACTGAAAGGACCAGTAATTGGAAAAGCCGTTGATAATCATATAGACGCCTGCAATCGTCAGGCAAAGCTGCGGAACTGTTTTTAACGACCGTCGCAGCCACGTTAACAGCAGAATCAGCAGTATGCAGAACCACATGTTATAGCGCAGGTAGAATAAAATGGGTGGGACCAGCAATTGCTGCCATTGAACAGAAGCAAACTGGAGCGGAGCGAAAAAAATGCGGGTGCCCCAGACCGGAGTACCATTGGACGTTTGAATTATCTGACCCTGATACCCAAAGACGTTTTTACAGAC
>Ga0194126_10011349_pt1 | contig 11470 bp, 11 predicted proteins | sample TA2KigC150mmetaG_FD_148641 | JGI IMG/M metagenome (GOLD analysis project Ga0194126, IMG submission 148641) | Freshwater microbial communities from Lake Tanganyika, Tanzania - TA2015035 Kigoma Deep Cast 150m | ecosystem: Environmental > Aquatic > Freshwater > Lake | place: Tanzania: Lake...
TAATCAGGAGTTTTTAAAAATAAAAAAATGCTCCCTGAGAAAAATTATCAGGGGCGACGGACGCCTGTGGAGTATTGCCTGCGCCTCAATTTTAGCCAAAGTATCGCGCGACCATTACATGGAAAGGCTTAGCCAGAGGCATCCCCAGTATAAATTCAACAAGCATAAGGGCTACGGCACTAAATTGCATTTTGAACTGTTGGCAAAACATGGCCCTAGCCGCCATCACCGTTTTTCCTTCGCTCCCTTAAAAAGGAAGGGGCATCAAAAATCATTCGGGAAAAATCGGCCCGAAAACGCGGGCAGGTAATTATCTTCTTGAATTCCCTTACGGTCAACTGACGGTTTTTTTGGATTTGCCAGCGTTCTCTTAACAGGCCAAAAAGGTTTCTCAATACGCTTGCCCAGCCCCTAAGCGTTACAGTAAAGACTTTTAACTTACTGCTGTTCTGGACCAGTAGGGCCGCAGGACCTTTCCGTTTCCAGATGCTCTGCAACAAATAAAGGTAGCGCCGGAAAGCGTGTAGGAGTCCCAAGCCCAGATAGCGTCCGGGGAAATCCCTTAGCAGATTAAAATATTGATTGCGGTGAACAAAATACGACTTAAAAGGCGAATATGATTTGCCGGTAGCTGAATGGTGGTGGAGAATCTTTATTTCCGGAAGATAAACGCATCCCCAAAAGCGCAGCCGAAGACGCCAAGCTAAGTCCACGTCCTCAAAATAGGCAAAGTAACGGGAGGAAAAAAATTCTTTGATTGGCAGCGGCAGTCCTTTGTCTTTATCACCCGGCGATAAAATCGCCGCGTGCCAGATTCTCCCTTCATTTTTAGTTCCGTTTTCCCGGTCAAAAAGCGAGGCCGTTTTGAAAGGGGGTAAAGCGACGTCAACCAAAGCTTTTTTCAGGTACAGGACGGCGGAACCGGACGGTCCGAAAACTTCTTTTTTTCTTTGGTATTTGTATGTTTTTTCAGCCACGCCTCGGTTTATAGCGTTGCCATCGGGAGATATTTTTATCCCGGCGGCGTCCACCCTATCTTTCGCGTAATAATTAATTACCAGCGGCGCGAAACTGCCGACTTTCCAGTCATTTTTTCGCGAAAGGAAGGGAAACAGTTTCCTGTCTTGAAGAATATCTTTTTCTCCCTGTCCGCGCAAATGATAATCCGCTGACCGGTGGAAGTCTTTAATAAATTTTGGGCTCGGGATAGTGTCGTTATTAAGTAGAAGAAAATACTCAAAGTCCAAGAATTCTGCGGCGTAAGTCATAGCTAAATTGTTAGCCAGAGCGAAACCCCCGTTCTCCGGTAAAATGATCACCCAAAGGGGAACATCTTTCAAAATATTTTCTTTGACGCATTTAACAAGGTATTCTTGGGTCTTGTCCTCTGAGCCGTTATCCACGATAACCACTCCAAAGTCGCGATTGGTCTGTCTTCCAAGCGCTTCAATTAGTTTTTTCATAAGATCAAGGCGGTCCCAGGTAACGGTAACGACAATGGATTTGTATTTCTGGGTTGGCGGCAAATTATTAATTTAGCAAATTAAGCGGATATCTATTTGCAAAATAAATGTTGATTAGTTGATAGGATTTACTATTTGGCCCTTTTTATCTTTTATCCGGCTCACCCGGATAAACCCGCCGGCGGGGAATATCCTGATGTTTTTCTTTTCTAATTCGTCTCCGAATAAATTCATCCCTAGTGAGTCTGAAGCTATATGGGGAGCAACAATCATATTAATAAAGGATTTTTCAATTATCTTAACATGATTTTCCGGCCGGTGCATCGTAAGTATTGTTCCGATTCCAGCGTTAGCCATATGAGGATAAATCTTTTCTGATCCTGTCGTCCCGCCCGTCATATCAACCATTATTTTGCCGCAATAGTTTTTCATGCCGCCCGCAAAAATTTTAGTAGGGGTTCCCCGCCGCGAACTTTCCTGAAATTCAGGAATCTCAAACATTCTGTTTATTATCTCCTCCACAAATTCGGGTTTTAACTCCGCCAGCATTTTAACTAAAAATTCATCCAATAAATTGTCTGTTGGAGAATGAATGTTGATTAAATTAATATTAAGCAGTTTTGCCGTGTCCACTGGCAAATATTGGTTTGCCATATGCACGGACCGTCCTACTTCTTGGATCCTCCTCCTCATCAATCCTTCAATAATATTGATGGGGACCCCGTACTTTTTATAAACATAAAGCTGCATTTCCATATTTTCATCCAGCAGCGCCAAGCTTTTACCAAGGGGGTGGTGGACTAAGACCAAGTCAACGCCCAGCTCCCTTGCCAGCATCATATCAGTACCGCTGGGATCTATAACTACTAGGATTTTCTTAATTTCTTTTTGGGGCTGCGCTATATGATGGATTGCCGAATCTAGATAAGGATTCGTTAATTTTTCCTGCGGAAAATATTCTTTTTGACTTTTGGGCAAAGCGTCATGTTCGCGCTTAATTCTGGCTAGTTGCTTTTGGATTTCCTCCTCCGGCCTTGGATCGGCTCTCCGCCCCATTTTAATCGCGAGATCGAAGATTTCTTGGATAGTCATATGAGACAATTTATATATAATTTTAATTTGATTTGCATAAAAACTATTCCTTTCCTACAACTTCTTATCTTACCGTTTTTCCTTTTGGGCAAGCCGGCTACCTTGCTTATCGGCTCCCAGCATTCCATTCCAAGTATTTCTTTATTAGCTCGTCTAGATTTCCGTTCAAGACTTTGTTTACGTCGGAAATTGAGAAGCCGCTGCGGTGGTCTTTGACCATGGTGTAAGGGTGGAGGACGTAGGAGCGAATCTGGTGGCCAAAAGCGGCTTCTTTGCGTTCCCCGCGCAGATCACTTAGGTTTTTTTGGCGCTCCTCCTCCAGCCGCCGGAACACTTTGGCTTTAAGAATTTGCATTGCCAGTTGCTTATTTTGCATCTGACTGCGTTCATTTTGGCAAACAACGGTAATATTAGTGGGAATATGAGTAACACGAACCGCGGAAGAAGTGGTATTGACGTGCTGGCCGCCCGGGCCGCCGGCGCGGAAAGTGTCAATTTTTAAGTCTTTTTCGCTAACCTCAAGCTTATTATCAGGAATCAGCGGTACCACCTCCACTGAAACAAAGGAGGTCTCCCGAGTCTTTGCCACATTAAAGGGCGACAGCCGTACCAGCCGGTGGATACCGTGTTCGCCTTTAAGGTAGCCGTAAGCGTATTTCCCTTTTATTTGCAATTCCGCGCTTTTAATGCCGGCTTCTTTGCCAAGAGACTTATCTATAATTTTGGCTTCAAAGCCCTTTTGTTCAAGATATTTAAGGTACATGCGCAAAAGCATTTCCGCGAAGTCTTGGGCATCAGTGCCGCCCGCGCCCGACCTGATGGCAAGCGCCGCGTCGCCGCGGTCATATTTACCGGAAAAAGTAAGCAGGATTTCTTTTTCCCTTAATTCAGCCAAAACATTGGCGACTTCCTGCTCCCAGTGAAAAATACTTTTTTGATAATCCTTATCTTTTTCCCCGATTGATTCAAGTAATTCTTGTTCTTCTTTAAGATCAGCAATTTTGTTATTTATTTCTTCCCAAAAAAACAATTCATCCTCCCTGTCTTTCAGTTCAACCGAAAGCGACCTGGCTTTTCTCTGATCGCGCCAAACATTTTCCCGCTCTAATTTTAACCTTAAATCAACGGTTTCTTTTTTTAACTTATTAAGGTCAAAGATAGTGGGTTAGTTTGCTCCAAAGGTCTAAAAGATGTTGCCAGTGATTCACTTTTTGGTTGTCCATTTTGCTAAGTAAATTATTATAAAGCACAAAGCGCAAAGTATAAAGTATAAATTTCGGGAGGTATTCTTATTTGAATTTTTGTACTTTACCCCTTTGTACCTTACTTTCCTGCTTCCTCAATCGTTCCTCTCATGTAAAAATCCTGCTCGTTCTTATCGTCGTGTTTCCCATCAATAATTTCTTTGAACCCTTTGATAGTGTCTTCTCTTTTAACATACTTGCCGGCCCGGCCGGTGAATTGTTCCGCCACCGAAAATGGCTGAGAGAGAAATTTTTGGATTTTGCGGGCGCGGGCGACCAGCAACTTGTCTTCTTCGGAAAGCTCCTCCATTCCTAAAATGGCGATTATATCCTGAAGATCTTTATATCTTTGGAGAATTCTTTGCACTTCCCGGGCAGTCTTGTAGTGTTCTTCGCCAACTATCAAAGGATCCAGTATGGTGGAAGACGAGTCTAAAGGATCAACCGCCGGGTAGATGCCCAATTCCGTCAGCGATCGGGAAAGGGCAACCGTAGAATCAAGGTGGCCAAAAGTAGTGGCGGGAGCCGGGTCGGTCATGTCATCCGCCGGCACGTAAACCGCTTGGATTGAAGTGATTGAACCCTTTTTGGTAGAAGTTATCCGTTCCTGTAGAGCGCCCATTTCTTCCGCCAGAGTCGGCTGGTAACCTACCGCCGAGGGAATACGGCCGAGCAAAGCGGAAACTTCTGAGCCGGCTTGGGTGAAACGGAAGATATTATCAATAAAAAGGAGGACATCCTTTCCTTCCTCATCGCGGAAATACTCCGCCATGGTAAGGCCGGTAAGGCCTACGCGCTGGCGGGACCCGGGCGGTTCGTTCATCTGGCCAAAAACCAGAGTGGTCTGCTTCAACACTCCAGACTCCTTCATTTCAAAGTAAAGGTCATTACCTTCTCGGGTTCTTTCCCCTACACCGGCAAAGACTGAGAATCCGCCGTGCTCCGAAGCGATATTGTGGATAAGCTCCTGGATAATAACCGTCTTTCCCACCCCGGCACCGCCAAAAAGGCCGACTTTTCCTCCCTTGACGAAAGGACAAATTAAATCAATTACTTTTATCCCCGTTTCAAAAATTTCCGTTTCGGTGGATTGGTCGGTAAATTTAGGCGGCTCTTTATGGATAGGCATTCTTTTAGATTTTTGCAGACTTTTTTTGCCGTCCAGCGGCTCTCCTAAAATGTCAAACATTCTGCCCAACGTTTCCCGGCCAACCGGCACTCGGATTGGATTTTCGGTATTAACCACTCCAAGCCCTCTTTTCAGACCGTCAGTCGGGCCCATGGCGATCGTTCGGACTCGGGAGGCCCCGATATGCTGGTGGACCTCTAAAACCAATTTTACTCCCTGATTATCCACTTCCAACGCGTTGTATATTGAAGGTAGTTTGCCTCCCTCCGCAAATTTTACGTCCACAACCGGCCCGATTACCTGAGTAATTTTGCCTGCTTTTACTTCATTAACCGTTGGCATAATTTTTGTTAACTTTAATTTATTTTTTGGCTTCGTCTTAGGTTTTGAATTATACTCGGCGCGGTTTTTTTGCCCGGCAGCCATTATGAGGAACGGGCGTGATGTCCTTAATAAGACTAATTATGAGCCCTGCGTTACCAAAAGCTCTAACTGAAGCCTCTCTTCCTCCGCCAACCCCCTTAATGTAAATTTGAACTTCCTTTAACCCAAAGCGGGCAGTTTTTTCAATAATCTTCTGAGCAACCAAAGTGGCCGCAAAGGGAGTTGATTTTTTTGGTCCCTTGAAACCAAGAGAGCCGGAACTGGACCAAGCCAAAACATTACCGGATAAATCCGTAATGGTGATGAAAGTATTATTATAGGAGCAGACGATATACACTTGGGCTCGCGGAACGTGTTTTCTAAGCTGGGAGCGTTTTTTAGGCGTGGCAAGAGAAACAGCGGGTTTTTCCTGCGTTTTTTTATCCCCAGACGGCTTTTCACCGGTTGTTTTCTTGGTTTTTTCCTTTTCGGCAGCAATCTTTTTCTCCTCTTTGATCATTGAAAAATTTTTAGTAGTCTATACCCATTACCATTTTACTTTATGTCTTTTCCAGCTTTCTCTTACCGCTTGTCATTGTGTGGCGAACATTGCCTCGAACGGTTCGGGAGTTAGTTTTGGTTTGCTGACCGCGAGCCGGCAAATTTCTGGCGTGCCGAGTACCCCGGTAGCAGCCGATCTCCTTAAGTCTTTTAACATTGGAAGTGACTTCGTGGCGTAGCTCCCCCTCAATTTTTAGCTTTTCAATAACATTTTTAAGCTCGTTAATTTCACTTGGGCTTAAGAATTTTGCTCTTTTATCGCCGTTTAAGCTGGTTTTTTTGAGAATTTCAGCACTCCGCGATTTCCCGATCCCGTAAATATAAGTTAGCGCTATTTCCAGTCTTTTATTGTCGGGAATGTTCACCCCAGCGATTCTTGGCACGTCTTAAGTTTATCAAATTAGTCAAGTTCATAAAGCTTATCAAGAAGCTTCATATATTGCGCCCGTTCTTCTTGATAAACTTAACAAACCTGACAGACTTTACAAACTAAACTTATCCCTGTCTCTGCTTATGGCGGGGGTTGCGTTTACAAACGACGTAAACTTTCTTCTTGCGGCGGACAACTTTGCATTCACGGCAAATCGGCTTTACCGAAGCTTTGACTTTCATAAATAAAAAAGTAATGTGTAAGGGGTAATGCGTAATTTGCACGGGAAGAAAGATCCCCAGTGCATATTGCACATTACACTTTACACATTACCGGCAGTTACAGTCTGCGCACAATTCTTCCTTTTGTCAAGTCGTAAGGGCTTATCTCCACCTGCACTTTGTCGCCCGGGAGGAGTTTAATGTAGTTGACCCTCATTCGGCCGGAAATGTGGCACAATACCTCGTGGCCGTTTGTGAGTTTTACCTGAAAAGTGGCATTAGGCAAGGTCTCAAGCACTTCCCCTTCAAATTTTACGATTTCCTTTTCCATGTTCTATTGATAGTGATCTGTTCTCCACTTTAAGACCTATTTTTTATTGTGGCAATAAATTCAGTAGAGAAGCTAGTTCTTTCTGAATGTCCCCGAGTTGCCATTTCCTTTTTTTCGCATAAGCAAGAATGATGATTCGCCAACTGCCGGGCAGGGTAAAGATTAAATCTTTTTCCAGCGCGCTTCTGATTTGCCTTTTTAACTTATTCCGCTCAACCGCCTTTTTAACGGTCTTTTTTGCTATTACGATGCCGATTCTGCTCGGTTCGTTTTTATTATCCGCCGGAAGCACGACCAAAACGAAAGATTTTCCGCGAATCCGGCGGCCCTTTTTGAAAACAAGATTGAAGTCAGTTCTATTAAGACGAAATTGTTTGGGAAGCACGATAATAAATCAAAATTCAGATGCTTAATTTTTAATTTTCTAGTACCGCTTTAATCCTTCTTACTCCCGCGCTAACCGCTTCCTCTTTTATAATCTTAAATCTACCCAGCTCACCAATGTTTTTCACGTGAGGACCGCCGCAGATCTCTTTGCTAAAAGGAGTGTCTTCCCCGCCTATGGAGTAAACCTTCACTTTTTCATCATAGCGGTCTTCAAAAAATCCCAGGGCGCCAGATTGGAGAGCTTTTTTGCTATCCATTTCGGAATATTGGACCGGTAGTTTATCCGCAATGGCTTTATTTACCAAACTCTCAACCTGATTTAGCTGTTCCTCACTGAGTTTTTCCGGGTAAGAGAAATCAAAGCGCAACCGTTCGGGGTTTATGTTGCTGCCCTTTTGCCAAACATCCAGTCCCAAAACTTTGCGCAGAGCCGCTTGGAGCAGGTGAGTGGCGGTATGGAGCTTAACCGTTTCCGGGCTGACGTCTACCAGTCCTCCCGCAAAGCGCGCAGGTGAGCCATTATGAGAAATTTTTCGGTGTTTGTTAAAAGATGCCTTAAAACCTTTTCTGTCAACTTGAATGTTTTTTTGGGCGGCCAGTTCTTCCGTCAGCTCAAAAGGGAAGCCGTAAGTGGCAAAAAGCCGAAAAGCTTCTTCACCGCTAATGCTTCCCTTCTTAGCAATTTTTTTCCATTCTTTCAGCCCCTTCTCCAGCGTCCCCTTAAATTTTTCTTCTTCTCCTCTTAGCTCCTTCAGGATGAAATTATAGTTTCTGCCCAACTCGGGGTAAATCGGAACATAATTATCCACTATGGTTCTCACGACCTGTTCAAAGAAATTTTGGTTTGCGTCCGTAATGTTGAGAGTTTTTTGGTAATGGGTAGCCCGGCGAATCAATTTCCTGAGAATGTAACCGCGATCTTCGTTTGACGGCCTGATGCCGGAATCGTCCCCCATAATCATAACTGTGGCGCGCAGGTGATCGGCGATGATTCTCATAGCGCGGGTGACTTCCGGCTGTGACTTATAGCTTAATTGACTTTCGGTTTCAATAATTGCGATGATGGGGGCAAAAAGATCAGTCCGGAAAATGTCTTGTTCTCCCGAAACGACGGCGCAAGCCCTTTCCAAGCCCATGCCGGTATCCACGTTTTTTTGAGCCAGCTTTTCGTAGGTTCCGTCATTTTTTTGGTATTCCATAAAGACATTATTCCAGACTTCCCAGAATTTTTCGTCGTTAAAGCCGGGCCTTTCCATTTGTAGATTTGGCTCCCCTTCACCCCAAAAATAAAATATTTCCGTGTCTGGTCCCTGCGGGCCGGGATGTTTACCTCCCGCCGGCCACCAATTGTCTTCCTTGCCCAGCAAAAATACGCGGTAAGAAGGCAATAATTTTTTTGTTTTTGGCGCTAAGTCTTCTTTGCCGAAAACCCTCGCGTCAATTCCAAACTGGGCAAAAGTATCTTTCCAAACAGCAATTGATTCATCGTCAAGCGGGCTGTCTTTGTCGCCGGAAAAAACACTCACGTAGATTTTTCGGCAGTCTATCCCTAGTCCATATTCGTTGTTTGTGAGAAAGTCAAAACTCCATTTGATAGATTCTTTTTTAAAATAGTCTCCCAGCGACCAATTTCCCAACATTTCAAAGAAGGTATTATGGGTGGGATCGCCAACTTCGTCAATGTCCGTGAGGCGAACGCATTTTTGGTGATTGGCCAATCTCACCCCCCGGGGATGCCTCTCGCCCAAGAGATACGGTACCAGCGGCTGCATACCGGCAGTGGTGAAAAGCACGCTTGGGTCGTTTTCCGGCACCAAAGAAGCGGAGGGCAAGATCGCGTGCCCCCGCAGCTTAAAAAAATCTAAAAAATTTTTTCTAATCTCAATGGAGTTCATCAAGTTCATTAAGTTTATCAAGAAACTTTATCAAGAAACATAAAACCAGTCAATTTTAGGCATCTGGCCTTCTTTATAAACTTTATAAACTAATCATTGGCTTTTCAGTTTTCTTTCTGAAGTAATATTCTTGATGAAGGCACAAAAGAATTTCTTTTCCTCTTCACTAAGCAGTAATTGTCTTACCCGAATGCGAGTATCTTGGTATACCTCTTTCCAGTGTTTGTCCCTTTTTTTGTCTTTGGAGGCATAATCCAGCTCATAGACGATTTCCTTGATGCCGGCGCGGACCAGCAATTTAGTGCAGGTGTAACAAGGAAAGAGGGTTACGTAAGCGGTCCCGCCGTCCAAGCTCACCCCGGCTTTAGCGGCTAGCGCCACCGCATTGGCTTCGGCGTGGATGCTGCGGCAAAAATCGTATTTCCCCGCATCGGCCGCTCCAATGCTGCGGCGATAGCACTTGCCCTCATCAATGCAGTGGGTTACGCCCGACATAGAACCCACGTAGCCGGTTGAAATTATTTGTTTTTCTCTTACGATAACACAGCCGCAATGCCGGGAAAGGCAGGTAGCCCGCGAAGCGGCAAGTTTTGCCAAGGCCATAAAATAGGCGTCCCAGCCCGGGCGGAAGTTTTTTGGGCTATTTTTCATTTTTGGGGTTTAAAGCTTTTCTTATTCTTTCAAAGACGATTTTGTAATAGCGGGGGCGGGTTTTCCAATCATCTATTGTTGAATTTCTAAGCTCTTTGGCCAATTCCTGATAGGATAAGTTTTCCGCCCGCCTGTAATCATTCTCATCTTCGTAGCTTCTTAAAACTTTCAGATTTTTGGCAAAAGCTTCCAGTTGCCGGTATTTGTTTACTCCGGTCTTAACTTCAATGTCTCTTATTTCCCATTCAAAAAATTTTTTTAGTCTAAACTGCTCCTTCGATGGATTCTTAGGAGCGGCCAATTCTTGTATCCTGGCTTTTCGCTCCTTTTCTCTCCTTTTTTCGTCTTCTTTGCGTTTTTTGTAGGCCAAAAAGTCAATTGGCGTTTTTTCCCGAGTCATGCTGTTTTAGATTATACCGAACGGACAAAAAACTTTCGTGAAGATTTTTATTTTTTAGCTTCGCGAATGTATAAAAGATAATGTTTTGAAACATTAGGCACTTAATCCACTGGATAAATGTTAATAAAATAAAAAAAATCCGCCAAATCAGTCAGATTTTGTCCAAAATCCCTGCCTCGCCGGCAGGCAGGCTAATTTTAAAAATTGGCGGGGAGGGTGGGATTTATCCTGTACCCAACGTGGTACAGGACGAACTTGGAACTTATTTAGCAATGGAAGCTGTTGTTTGCTGAAGAAGAAAAATCCTTTTCTTCTTACCAGTAATCCAGCAAATTAACGCCGGTTGTCAAGGTGGAGATTCCGATACTACCTTGACAACCAAGGCGGCGATTTGCTATTGGGAATATCCTAAACCTTTTAATCAAAATGAAAAAGCTCACCTATCGTTGTTTGCGATTGACGCAATAGATAGGTGAGCTTCGTTGTTCGGTTCATACGCCGAAACTATGCTGTCGGTTCCTCAACGGGCGTTACCGGTCGGGGACGGAACACGATTTTGACCCTGGTACGGGGAACTGGTATCCCTTCTTCGCCATTGCCGTCCACGAACTTCAGCTCCGTGAGGGACTTTGTCCGCTCCTGACATTTCCGAATATCCAGCATGAGGAAATCTCGTCCGTCCTTCGTTGTTTTCCTCACGACCTGAATATCTGCGACTATGTGCTTTCCGAGTTCGTCAGGACAGATGCCGTAGAAATGCCGGTTCACGATTACGGTCGTTCCCTGAATGAGGAGACCGCTTCTCCAGTGGGGTTCAACCTCTATGGTATCGCCTCTGTCGTTCTGGAAATCGTGTTTGGGTACGGAAGTCATGAACGTTGGGTGTTGCATCGGTATCTTGACTCGCACCGCTTTCTGCTCATGGATTGTCTCATAACTTGACATTTACCGTCTCCTCTCGTTCGGGTAATTGGTGTGTTAGTTTGTGAGCGACCGTTGTTCTTACAGACTATATATTTAACCTGTGAAGGTACATTATTAAGGAAACCCTGTTTTAGGGTAACTCCTAATAATAGAAATATTAATAAATTTGTCAATCCCCATAAAAACCCTGTATTTATGCGGTATTCCAGCTATGCGTTTCAAAACCTTAAAAATTGGGTATATTTAACTAACTTAGCGTTAAATGGCGATTATGTCATATGATATAGAAAAAATGACTCGGACTAACCTTGGAAAAATACTGGTTGTCTTAAAAGACGTTAAGTCAGAATTTGAACTTAGTAGCGGAAAGTATTTTCAATACGAAGTTAAAGGATTGAAAGGCATTTCCGGATTACGTCATTTGTTAGTTATAGTGCGG
>Ga0194126_10011351_pt1 | contig 11469 bp, 11 predicted proteins | sample TA2KigC150mmetaG_FD_148641 | JGI IMG/M metagenome (GOLD analysis project Ga0194126, IMG submission 148641) | Freshwater microbial communities from Lake Tanganyika, Tanzania - TA2015035 Kigoma Deep Cast 150m | ecosystem: Environmental > Aquatic > Freshwater > Lake | place: Tanzania: Lake...
GGGCGCAAGTCCCACAACTTGTGGCTCGGCGTTCCGCCTGGCGGTTCGCAACCCACGCTCTGGCCGGAGAGCAGACACCGCTTTCGCCCACAGCGAAAGCCATACTGACTAGACGCCCCCGACTCACGCGTAGCAATGACCACATGAGGTAGAACTTGGCCAAGCGGAAGAACAACACGGAAGCGCCCGAAGCAAGCGCCGCCACTGTCGGCTACGAGGCCCAGCTCTGGCAGATGGCCGATGCCTTGCGCGGCAGCATGGACGCCGCCGAGTACAAGCACGTCGTCCTCGGTCTGATCTTCCTCAAGTACATCTCCGACGCCTTCGAGGAGCAGCACGCGAAGCTCGTCGCGGAGCAGGCGAAGGGCGCCGACCCCGAAGACCCGGACGAATACCGCGCCCAGAGCATCTTCTGGGTGCCGCCCGAGGCACGCTGGGCGCACCTGAAGGCTAAGGCCCGCCAGCCCACCATCGGCCAGCTCGTCGACGACGCGATGGCCGGCATCGAGCGCGACAACCCGGCGCTCAAGGGCGTGCTGCCCAAGGACTACGCCCGCCCCGCGCTCGACAAGACGCGCCTCGGCCAGCTTATCGACATGATCAGCAACATCAAGGTGGGCGACGAGGCGAGCCGCGCCAAGGACGTGCTCGGCCGCGTCTACGAGTACTTCCTCTCGCAGTTCGCCAGCGCCGAGGGCAAGAAGGGCGGCGAATTCTACACGCCGCGCTGCGTGGTCAAGCTGCTGGTCGAGATGCTCGAGCCCTACTGCGGCCGCGTCTACGACCCCTGCTGCGGCTCCTCTGGCATGTTCGTGCAGTCGGTCGAGTTCATCCGCGCCCACGCGAACGGCAACGGGAACGGCGGCAAGTCCGCGAAGGGCGCGAAGGCGGGATCGAAGCCCGACATCTCGATCTACGGCCAGGAGTCGAACTACACGACCTGGCGGCTGGCCAAGATGAACCTCGCCATCCGCGGGATCGACGGCCAGATCGCGCACGGCGACACCTTCCACGCCGACCGCCACCCCGACCTCAAGGCCGACTTCATCCTCGCCAACCCGCCCTTCAACATCTCCGACTGGGGCGGCGAGCGCCTGGCCGGCGACAAGCGCTGGCAGTACGGCGCGCCGCCCAAGGGCAACGCCAACTTCGCCTGGGTGCAGCACATCGTGCACCACCTCGCGCCCGCGGGCGTGGCGGGCTTCGTGCTCGCCAACGGCTCGATGTCGTCCAACCAGTCCGGCGAGGGCGAGATCCGCAAGCACCTGATCGAGACCGACCTCGTGGACTGCATGGTCGCGCTGCCCGGCCAGCTCTTCTACTCGACCCCGATCCCGGCCTGCCTCTGGTTCCTCGCGCGCGACCGCAAGAACGGCAAGTTCCGCGACCGCCGCGGGCAGGTGCTCTTCATCGATGCGCGCAAGCTCGGGCCGCATGGTGGACCGCACCCACCGCGAGCTGACCGACGAAGACATCGCCCGGATCGCCGCCACCTACCACGCCTGGCGGGGCGAGAAGGACGCGGGTGAGTACGCCGACGTGCCCGGCTTCTGCAAGAGTGCGACGCTGGAGGAGGTGCGCAAGCACGGCCACGTGCTCACGCCCGGCCGCTACGTCGGCGCCGAGGCCCAGGAGGACGACGGCGAGCCGTTCGAGGAGAAGATGAAGCGGCTCACTGCGACGCTGCGCGAACAGCAGACCGAGGCCGCGAAGCTCGACGAAGCCATTACAAGAAACCTGACCGAGCTCGGTTTCTGGGGAACGCGCGAATGACCCCGGACCGCCTCGCATCGCTGATCCGGCGCGGCGAAACGCTCGCCGTCGAGCTCAAGGGCGAGGAACGGACACCCCTGAACGATCGCGACCTCGTCGAGGCAGTCGTTTGCCTGGCCAACCGCACCGGCGCCGAACCCGCGTGGCTCCTCATCGGCGTGGAAGACGATGGCCGTGTCACAGGAGCGCGTCCGCGGCACGGAAGCGGCACCGATCCGGACCGGCTCGCCGCCCTTGTCGCCGCCCGAACCCGGCCGAACATCGCGGTGCGCGTGTTCGCCTTGAACCCGGGCGGCGTGCCGGTGCTCGCCGTCGAGGTGCCGCCGCAGCGCGTGCCGGTAGGCACCAGCGATGGCGTGTTCCTGCGCCGCGCGATCGGCGGCGACGGCCGCCCGGCGTGCGTCCCGATGGATGCCGCAGCCCTGCAATCGCTGCAGGCCGACCGTGGGTTGCTCGATACTTCGGCCCAGGTCGTCGGCTCGGCCCGCTGGCAGGACCTCGACCCGCTGGAATTCGAGCGCTTCCGCCGCAGCGTGCGCGAGCGCCGCGGCCGCAGCGATGAGTCGCTGCTCGAACTGCCTGACATCGAACTCGCCAAGGCGCTGGGCGTCGTCGATGCCAACGGCGAGGTGCGCGGCGTGCGGCTGGCCGCGCTGCTGCTGTTTGGCAAGGAAGACGTCCTGCGCCGACTCGTCCCCACGCACGAAGTCGCCTTTCAGGCACTGCGCGGGCTCGAAGTCGAGGCCAACGACTTCTTCCGCTGGCCCCTGCTGCGCGTGACGGAGGAGATCGAGGCGCGCATCCGGGCGCGCAACCGGGAACAGGAGCTGATGGTAGGGCTGCTCCGGGTCGGCGTGCCCGACTACCCGGAGCGGGCGCTGCGCGAAGCATTGGCCAATGCGCTCATCCATCGCGACTACCAGCGCCTGGGCGCCGTGCACTTCCAGTGGCAGACCGACCAGATCGAGATCACCAGTCCCGGCGGCTTTCCCGAGGGCGTACGCCTCGACAACCTGCTCGTCACCGCGCCGCGCCCGAGGAACCCCTTGCTGGCCGACGCCTTCAAGCGCGCCGGCATCGTCGAGCGCACCGCGCGCGGCATCGACACGATCTTCTACGAACAGATCCGCAACGGGCGACCGGCGCCCTCCTACGCGCGCAGTGATGCGACCGGCGTTGTCGTGTCGATCCCCGGTGGCGAGGCGAACCTCGACTTCGTGCGCCTGCTCGTCACCGAAGCGCAGAGCGGCCGGGTGTTCGGGCTGGACGAGATGCTGATCCTCAATGCCCTGTGGCAGGAACGCCGCCTCACGACCGAAGACGGCGCGCACCTCATCCAGAAGCCTGATGCGGAAGCGCGCGCCACGCTCCAACGCTTGGTGGAAGCGGGCCTGATCGAGGAACGCGGCCAGAGGAAGGGCCGCACCTGGCACCTCTCCGCCGCGGCCTATCGCGCCCTGGGCGACAAGGCCGGCTACGTCCGCCAGCGCGGCTTCGAGCCTCTGCAGCAGGAGCACATGGTGCTGCAGTACGTGGAAAAGCACGGGCGGATCACCCGTGGTGAAGCCGCGGAACTGTGCCGGATCAGCGGTCCTCAAGCCTACCGACTTCTGGATCGCCTTGCAGAACAAGGGCTTCTTGTCCGAGACGGCAAGCGCGGGCGGGGTGTCGGATACCGGAAGGGCCGGAAATGAGCGTCCGGAATGCACGGATATGGACGGGAAATGCACGCGTGCATTTATTTGCGCGGCGGCTGTATTTGCAGACCGAGGGCGCGAAGCTCGATGCGGCCATCGCCGCCAACCTGAAGGAGCTTGGGTATGGCGGGTAGGAAGCCGAAAAGCGCTGCCATCGGCTGTTCCGATTTCGCGGCGTTGCTCGCCGACGTGAAGGGCCGCATCCAGGCTGCCCAGACACGGGCGGTGCTCGCCGTCAACGCCGAGCTCGTCCGACTCTATTGGGACATCGGCCGGATCATCGCCGATCGGCAACGTCGCGAAGGCTGGGGCGCAGCAGTCATTCCCAGATTGGCGAGGGAGCTGAAGAACGAGTTGCCGGAATTGAAAGGCTTCTCCGAACGAAACATTGACCGGATGATTGCTTTCTACCGAGCCTATCCCGATCCTGCCGGGTTTTCGCCACCGCCGGTGGCGAAATTGCTGCTGAAGGAAGAAGTGCCACAAGTGGTGGCGAAATCGTCTGCCCAGATAGTGCAAGGAACGCCTGCGCATGCGCCGGACTCGCTCCTGTGGTCCGTGCCCTGGGCGCACCATGTCGTCCTGATCGAGAAGGTGAAAGATCTCACCGTTCGCCGCTGGTACATGGAGCAGACGCTCGTCAACGGCTGGAGTCGCAACGTCCTCGCCCTGCAGGTCGATGCCCGTGCCCACACCCGCCACGGCAAGGCCGTCTCCAATTTTGCCGCCCGGCTGCCCGCGCCGCAGTCGGACCTCGCGCAGCAAACGCTCAAGGACCCTTACATCTTCGACTTCCTCACCCTCACCGAGCCATTCCAGGAGCGCGAGCTCGAAACCGAGCTCGTCCGTCATCTGGAGAAGTTCCTGCTCGAGCTTGGACAGGGCTTCGCCTTCGTCGGCCGGCAGTATCGCCTCGACGTCGGCGACGAGGACTTCTACATCGACTTGCTCTTCTACCATCTGCGGCTGCGCGCGTTCGTCGTCATCGACCTGAAGAAGGGCAAGTTCAAGCCCGAGTACGCCGGCAAGCTGAATTTCTATTGCAGCGTCATCAACGACCGGCTCAAGCACCCGACCGACGCCCCGACCATCGGCCTGATCCTGTGCCAAACGCGCGACCGGCTCTTGGCCGAGTACAGCTTCGCCGGCATCGACAAGCCGATCGGCCTCTCGACCTACGAGCTGACCCGGGCGCTGCCGGCGCGGCTCAAGTCGGCCTTGCCGACGGTGGAGGAAATCGAGGCGGAGCTGTCGCCGAAGCGGAGGAGAAGATGAAGCGGTTCGTCGCACAGGTCCGCGAGCAGCAGGCCGAGGCGGCCTGCCTGCCGAAGCCTTGGCGCAGGCAGGCGAAGCTCGATGCCGCGATCGTCGGCAACCTGAAGGAGCTGGGGTATGGCGGGTGAGTTCGCTGAGACAACGCTTGGACGTCTGCTGTCATTCGCGAATGGCCGGTCAAGTCCCGAGCGAGCCGACGGACTGCCGTATCCGGTCTACGGTTCAAACGGGGTGATTGGGCGTGCCGCCGAAGCCAATTCAGATGCAGGTTCCATCGTCATCGGTCGAGTGGGCAGCTACTGTGGTTCGCTCTATCTCAGCAAGCAGCGATGCTGGGTGACGGATAACGCCATTCGCGCGACCGCGCTCGAAGACAACGATTCCCGGTTCCTGTTCTACCTGCTCGGCACGCTCGGCCTGAACAACTGGCGTGCGGGCTCGGGCCAACCGCTCTTGAACCAGGAAATCCTCAGCCGCATTCCCGCGGCGGTTCCCGAACCGATAGAACAACGCGCCATCGCCCACATCCTCGGCACGCTGGACGACAAGATCGAGCTGAACCGGCGGATGAGCGAGACGCTGGAGGCGATGGCGCGCGCGCTCTTCAAGTCGTGGTTCGTGGACTTCGACCCCGTGCGGGAGAAGGCTGGGAACGCCACCCTCCGTGGTGGCGCGTCGGTAAATACGCGAGGACGGAGCCTCGCGCTCCCAGCAAACACCGCCGACCTCTTCCCCGACCGCCTCGTCGACTCCGAACTCGGCGAGATTCCGGAGGGGTGGGAGGTCGGAACGCTCGGTGACATCGCGGAAAGCCCGCGACGCAGCCTGCGTCCGGGTGAGATCGACCCCGATACTCCCTACATCGCTCTCGAACACATGCCGAAGCGGTGCATCGCCTTGTCGGACTGGAGCACCGGTGACGGAATCGAGAGCAACAAGTTCGAGTTCAAGCGAGGTGAAGTGCTCTTCGGCAAGCTCCGGCCCTACTTCCACAAGGTTGGGGTAGCGCCAGTCGATGGCGTCTGCGCAACCGACATCGTTGTCGTGGCACCCCGAGCGCGGCCGTGGTTCGCCTTCGTGCTTGGGCACGCATCGAGTGTCGAGTTCGTCGACTATGCCGACGCAGGATCGACGGGCACGAAGATGCCCAGAACGAGTTGGAACGAGATGGCCCGCTATGCGATCGCGCTACCGCCTGAATCGACAACCAAGGCGTTCGACGAGTTCGTGCGGCCCTGCGTTGAGCGGATCGTTGCCAATGTCCACGAAGCCCGCACCCTTGCCGCCCTCCGCGACACGCTACTGCCCAAGCTCATCTCCGGCGAGCTGCGCATAACGGACGCGGAGCGGATCGCGGGCGAGGTGGTGTGATGGAGGATGTCCCCAAGAACGCCGACGCTGGGAACGCGAGGCTCCGTCCTCGCGCGGGCGAGGTGGGGGCGAGGACGGAGCCTCGCGCTCCCAGAGGGTGGCATTCGCGCGGCTACATGCCCCACTTCGACTCCAACGATGTCGTTCAGCACGTGACTTTTCATCTGGCCGACAGCCTCCCCAAGGAAGCGCTCGAGCGCCTCGCCGCAGAAACCGATGAACTTGATCCCGAGCGCCGGGAGGTGGAGAAGCGCCGCCGCCTCGAAGCGCTGATCGACGCCGGCCACGGCGCCTGCTGGCTGCGACGACCGGACTGCGCGCGCATCGTCCAGGATTCGCTGTTCCACTTTGACGGCGAGCGATACCGGATGATTGCCTGGGTGGTGATGCCCAACCATGTCCACACGCTGTTCCAGACGATCGGCGGGTGGAGCATGGCTTCGGTCGTGGCGTCGTGGAAGTCCTGGACCGGCAAACACATCGCGGACATGCTTCTCAGGGAGGGTCACCACTGGGAACGCGAGGCTCCGTCCTCGCGTCTTCGGCTAACGCGCGAGGACGGAGCCTCGCGATCCCAGGAAAGACGCCCCCTTCAGGTCTGGCACCCGGAGTATTGGGACCGCTACATCCGCGATGAGAGGCACTTCGCCAACGCTCTCGCCTATATCCACAACAATCCGGTGAAGGCGGGTCTTGTTGCCAGACCGGAGGATTGGCCATGGAGCAGCGCCGCCCTTGGGAACGCCGATCCCGGAAACGCAGGGCTCCTTACCTGCGCGAGGACGGAGCCTCGCGGTCCCAGCAAGGAGGCTCCCGAATGACCCACCTGACCGAATCCGTCGTCGAGCAGGCCGCCCTCGCGTGGCTGGAAGCGAGCGGCTGGCAGGTCGCCCACGGCCCCGACATCGCGCCGGACATGCCGGCTGCCGAGCGACGCGATTACGGCGAGGTCGTGCTGCCGCAGCGGCTGCACCCAGCCCTGACGGGGGCGTCAGTATGACGCCCGAACAGATTGCCGCCCTCGCCGCCGCCGGCGAGTCCGAGACACAGGAGTTCAAGCGCTCCACGGGTCAACGGCGCGAGGCGGCGCGTACTCTCTGCGCGATGCTCAACCATCGGGGCGGCCGGGTGCTGTTCGGCCGGGCAGACCAACTCCTGCCGGACTTCGCGCAGTGTCTGCTTCGAGTGGCGCGCTTCAGAGGGATGGAGAAGGGCGAGTTCCTGGACAACCGCCAGTTCCACGGGCATGCCTTCGATCTGTTCCAGCGGGCGCAGCGCTTCGTGCTGGACCACATGCCGATCGCCGGCCGCTTCGAACCGGGTCGCATGGAGCGGATCGACGAACCGGCGTATTCGCCGCTCGCGTTCCGCGAAGCGATCGCCAACGCGATCTGCCATCGCGACTACGCCACCGGCGGCAGCTCCATCGGCGTCGCGATGTACGACGACCGCCTGGAAGTCACGTCATCCGGGGCGCTGCATTTCGGCTTCACGCCGCAGGCTCTGTTCGAACCGCACGAGTCCCGCCCCTGGAACCCGCTCATCGCCAGCGTCTTCTATCGGCGCGGCATCATCGAGACGTGGGGGCAAGGCACGCTCAAGATGGCGAGTTGGGCCGAAGCCGCCGGTCTGCCGAAGCCGGAGATCCTGGAGGTTCCGGGTGCCGTCGTGGTGCGGTTCCCGAGGAAACTGGCGGTGACAACGACGGGAGAAACGCCCCAGAAAACGCCCCAGAAGACGCCAGACGCCATCCTTGAACTGCTTCGGCAGCAGCCTCGCTTGGCGTTCTCGGACATCGCACTACTCGTGGGCAAGTCGGAGAGCGCAGTCAAACGCGCTGTCCGGAAGCTCCGCGAATCCGGCCGCCTGCAACGCATCGGCCCCGACAAGGGCGGGTCCTGGCGGGTGATCGAATGAACGCCTTCACCGAATCCGTCGTCGAGCAGGCCGCCCTTGCCTGGCTGGAATCCAGCGGCTGGCATGTCGCCCACGGCCCCGACATCGCACCCGACATGCCCACCGCCGAGAGGCGCGATTACGGCGAGGTGGTGCTGGAGCAACGGCTGCGCGACGCGCTGGCACGTCTCAATCCGGAGCTTCCCGCCGAGGCGCTGGAGGACGCCTTCCGCAAGCTCACGCGCCCTGAGGGCGCAGACCTGATCCAGCGCAACCGCGCGCTGCACCGGCTGCTAGTGAACGGCGTGACGGTCGAGTACCGCACGCGCGAGGGCGACGTGCGCGGCGCGCAGGCGAGGGTCGTTGACTTCGACGAGTCGACGAACAACGACTGGCTCGCGGTCAACCAGTTCAGCGTCACGGAGAACAAGCACAACCGCCGGCCGGATGTGGTGCTGTTCGTGAACGGCCTGCCGCTCGCGGTGCTGGAACTGAAGAACGCGGCCGACGAGGACGCCACGATCTGGAGCGCCTTCCAGCAACTCCAAACCTACCAGGCCGAGATCCCGTCGCTCTTCGCCACGAACGGTGTGCTGGTCGTCTCCGTTGGCGTCGAGGCGCGCGTCGGCGCGCTCGGCGCCGGGCGGGAGTGGTTCAAGCCCTGGCGCACCATCGCGGGCGAGCGCCTCGCCGACAGCCATGTCCCCGAGCTGCAGGTGGTGATCGAGGGGGTGTGCGCGCCGCGACGTTTTCTCGACCTGGTGCGCGACTTCCTCGTCTTCGAGGACGACGGTAGCGGACGGCTCATCAAGAAGATGGCGGGTTACCACCAGTTCCATGCCGTCCAGGTGGCCGTGGGCGAGACACTGCGCGCGGCGGAGCTGGCCCGTGCGGATCGGGTGTCCGAGGGGACCGGGCGCTACGAAGCAGGGCGCAAGCCCGGCGGCAAGCCCGGCGACCGCCGCGTGGGGGTCGTCTGGCACACCCAGGGCTCGGGCAAGAGCCTGACGATGGCGTTCTACGCCGGCCGCATCATCCGCGAGCCGGCGATGGAGAACCCGACCCTCGTCGTGCTCACCGACCGCAACGACCTCGACGACCAGCTCTTCGGCACGTTCTCGCGCTGCCAGGACCTGCTGCGCCAGCCGCCCGTGCAGGCCGTGTCGCGTGCGCACCTGCGCGAGCTGCTCTCGGTCGCGGCGGGCGGCGTGGTCTTCACCACCATCCACAAGTTCTTCCCCGAGGAGAAGGGCGACCGGCACCCGACGCTCTCCGAGCGCCGCAACATCGTGGTGATCGCCGACGAGGCGCACCGCAGCCAGTATGACTTCATCGACGGCTTCGCGCGCCACATGCGCGACGCCCTGCCGCACGCCTCGTTCATCGGCTTCACCGGCACCCCGATCGAGTTGCAGGACGCGAACACACGCGCGGTGTTCGGCGACTACATCAGCGTCTACGACATCCAGCGCGCCGTGCAGGACGGCGCCACGGTGCCGATCTACTACGAGAGCCGGCTCGCCAAGCTCGCGCTCGACGAGGGGGAGCGGCCGAGGATCGATCCGGATTTCGAGGAGGCCACCGAGGGCGAGGAGGTCGACCGCAAGGAGAAGCTCAAGACCAAGTGGGCGCAGCTCGAGGCCGTGGTGGGCTCGCAGAAGCGGCTGGAGATCGTGGCGCGCGACATCGTGGAGCACTTCGAGCAGCGGCTCGAGGCGATGGACGGCAAGGCGATGGTGGTCTGCATGAGCCGGCGCATCTGCGTGGAGCTGTACCGCGAGATCGTCAAGCTGCGGCCGCAGTGGAAGCACGAGGACGACGAGCGGGGCGGGATCAAGGTGGTCATGACTGGCTCGGCATCGGATCCGCCCGATTGGCAGGCGCACATCCGCAATACGCCGCGGCGTGAGGCGCTCGCCAACCGTTTCCGCGATCCGCGCGATCCGCTCCGACTCGTTCTGGTGCGCGACATGTGGCTCACCGGCTTCGACGCGCCGAGCCTGCACACGATGTACGTGGACAAGCCGATGCGCGGGCACGGGCTGATGCAGGCGATCGCCCGCGTGAACCGGGTGTTCAAGGACAAGCCCGGCGGGCTCGTCGTGGACTATCTGGGGCTGGCCCACGAGCTGAAGAGCGCGCTCGCGACCTACACCGAGAGCGGCGGAACGGGACGCACGGCGCTCGACCAGGACGAGGCCGTGGCCGTGATGCTGGAGAAGTACGAGGTCTGCTGTGGGCTCTTCGGCTCGTACACGACGCCCAAGGGCGTCGCGCCGGGCTTCGACCGGTCGAAGTGGTCGACGGGTACGCCCCAGGAACGGCTCGGCCTGCTTCCTCGCGCGCAGGAGCACATCCTCGCCCAGGAGAGCGGCAAGGACCGCTGCCTGCGTGCCGTCCGTGAGCTGTCGCAGGCCTTCGCGCTGGCCGTGCCGCACGAGGAGGCGCTGCGCATTCGGGACGAGGTGTCGTTCTTCCAGGCCGTGCAGGCCGTGCTCGCCAAGCGCGCGCCCGGCGAGGCCCGGCCGGAGGAGGATCTCGACCACGCGGTCCGTCAGATCATCTCCCGCGCCGTGGCCCCCGAAGGAGTCGTGGACATCTTCGCCGCGGCCGGGCTCGAGAAACCGGACATCTCGATTCTGTCGGACAAGTTCCTGGCCGAGGTGCGCGGCATGCCGCAGCGCAACCTCGCGGTCGAGCTGCTCCAGAAGCTGCTCAAGGGAGAGCTGGCTACGCGGCGGCGCAAGAACGTCGTCCAGGCCCGTTCCTTCGCCGAGATGCTGGAGCAGACCATCCGGCGCTACCAGAACCGCGCGATCGAGGCGGCGCAGGTGATCGAGGAGTTGATCCAGCTCGCGAAGGACATGCGGGTGGCGAACGCGCGTGGCGAAACGCTCGGTCTCTCGGAGGACGAGCTCGCTTTCTACGATGCGCTGGAGACGAACGACAGCGCGGTCAAGGTGCTCGGCGACGACACGCTGCGCGGCATCGCGCGGGAGCTGGTCGAGACGGTGCGCAACAACGTGACCATCGACTGGACGCTGCGCGAGAACGTGCGGGCGCAGCTCCGCGTTCTGGTCAAGCGCATCCTGCGGAAGCACGGCTACCCGCCGGACAAGCAGGAGAAGGCGACGCAGACCGTGTTGGAGCAGGCCGCGCTGCTGTCTTCGGAATGGGCAGTGGCCTGAAAGGGGCGTCTACCAAGCGGTGGAGGCAACGGCTGCTCCGCGTTTGCAGATTGTATGTTTGGGGAATGTTTGAGAGTTTTTTCTCCGGTCGGCTCGGCGTTTACAGCAGCCGTGCCTCACCTGATTCGTTCGGCCCGGAGTTTTGGCTGTCGTAAGTAGAGCCTGTCCCAAAAACCGCGTTTTTAACAGTAGCATTCGTGCGCCTTTATGGACACATGAGGATACCGAATACGTCTGTCGCCCCGTGACTGACTTTTCCCGTTCCGGGG
>Ga0194126_10011353_pt1 | contig 11468 bp, 10 predicted proteins | sample TA2KigC150mmetaG_FD_148641 | JGI IMG/M metagenome (GOLD analysis project Ga0194126, IMG submission 148641) | Freshwater microbial communities from Lake Tanganyika, Tanzania - TA2015035 Kigoma Deep Cast 150m | ecosystem: Environmental > Aquatic > Freshwater > Lake | place: Tanzania: Lake...
GATGGATAGAGAATCGCTGGACATGGTGGCGATCTATCATTCCCATACGCATACGATCCCGTTTCCATCTGAGACCGATGTGAAGCTGGCCTTTTATCCTGAGGTGGCGTCGGTCATCATCTCTCTGGAAGAGGAGACGCCGGTTGTAAAGGCCTTTCGGATCAAGGAAGATGCGATCTACCCTGAGGAGATTGAGGTAATCCCTTGATGCAAACGCATTACATATTTTGTAGGGCAACCCTTTAGGGTTGCTTCATGCAAGGCTTAAGCCTTGCTCTATGGGTCAAATTACTTATAGCGTATTAAATCTGAAATTTGAAATTGGAAATGTCTATGGAAGTCATTCAAATAAGAGATGAAATTGAATCCCGAAGGGAGTTGAGAAAGGAGAAGCCTCTCTCTTTGCTCACTTCGATCGGCAATACGCCCCTCATTGAGATTCGGCAGTTGACAAAGGACATCGGAGGGGTTCAGATATTTGCCAAGGCAGAGTGGCTCAATCCCGGCGGCTCGGTAAAGGACCGCGCAGGTCAAAAGATCATTGAAGATGGGGAGAGATCAGGTCAACTCACGAGGGATAAAATCATTCTCGATTCCACATCGGGCAACACGGGGATCGCTTACGCCATGATTGGCGCCATCAAGGGATACAGGGTGGAGCTGGTCGTGCCAGCCAATATCAGCGAGGAAAGAAAGAAAGCCCTGGAAGCCTATGGGGTTAAACTGATCTACACGGACCCCATACTGGGTTCAGATGGCGCACTTCTCGAAGCAAAGAGAATTTATGAGGCCAATCCCGCTCTCTTTTTTAAGGCGGATCAATATAATAATCCCTCAAACTGGAAAGCTCACTATGAGACAACAGGAGCCGAGATTCTTCAACAGACCGGAGGAAAGGTGACCCACTTTGTTGCAGGCGTAGGGACAGGTGGGACTTTGATCGGAACAGGAAAAAGATTGAAAGAGTATAATCCTCATATTAAACTCTTTGGCGTTCAGCCGGACAGCGGCTTTCACGGGATAGAGGGATTGAAGCATATTGAAACTGCCATCCGGCCGGGTATCTACGACGAAACGATCCTTGACGGAACGCTCTTTGTAAAAACAGAGGATGCACTTGAAATGGCCCACCGCCTTGCCAGGGAAGAAGGCTTGTGGGTAGGTCCTTCCTCCGGCGCGGCATTCCTGGCGTCGTTAAGATTGGCGGAATCGATTGATCGGGGTATCGTTGTCACCCTTTTTCCGGATGGAGGGGCCCGGTATCCTGAGTACTGTCTCGATTGCGAAAGACAGAAGAAACGGCTCTCGGCTGAACTTCCAAAGCTAAGACCTTCACCCCCCTAAAGGTTTAGCGGTTTGGCTGAGAGCCATTCTTTTTTAAACTGAGGAGAAGGGTAGTGAGAATCGCCGGAATCTTTATCATCATCGCCATCCTTTTTTCCTATTTACCCATGGATGCGATGGGAAATTGTTCGGAGGAGGATCATTCCACAAATACGAGAATGGATTGTGGATACGCTTTCCACTGTCCGGTCATTTATAACCCAGCCTTACCGCAACTATCGGTTCTTTCCATCAATAGCTGGTTGAAATGGATCCCAACCGTAGGGAAGGCTGAGGAATTGCCCCGGCCCATCTTTCATCCCCCAAAAACATTTTTAAAACATGATCGAAAGGGATGAAGGAGCTTGGCACAATGATTGCTTATAAAATATGTAAAGAATTAGGCATTTTAAATAAATTTCTCCTTATCAGGAGAGGTAAAAGCAATCATATTCTTATAACTTAAGGTAATTAAAAGAAAAAGCTCTTGGCCGAGGGCCTAATATGAATTAGGTCCAACTTGCTAACGCCTTCACCCCCCAAAAGGATTAGCTATATGGCCAAGGGCTTTTTGTTTATAAATTAAACAGAATGGGTCGTAAAGAATACATCAACCTTAACCCCCTTAGAATTTTAAAATTTTTTTAAATATTTATTTTAGTTTCATCAGTCTTGGTGTAAAATTAATCAAAGTCTTTTTTATCCCCTTCACCCTCCCCCTCTAACGGGGAGAGGGAGGAGTGAGGGGAAAGAAAGAAGGTGAAGGGATGGTAAAAAAGTCGATAAAATTCTTTAGATTCACTCTCTTTTTCTCCCTCATTTTCCTCTTTTTCTCCTCCTCAGGTCAGGGGGAGAATATGCAACTGAAGCTGAACGTATTGATTGAAGAGGCCCTTCAGAATAACCCCGAGATCTTGGCCTCGAAAAAGAGGTGGGAGGTCTTTAAGGAAAAGATCCCCCAAGCCCGCGCTCTTCCTGATCCCATGTTTGGTTTTGGGATCGTAAGCCTACCCACCAATTTCAGCTTCAGGGACGAAGAGATGACGATGAAGGAGCTCTCCGTCTCCCAGATGTTTCCCTTTTACGGGAAGAGAAGACTCATGGGAGAAATGGCAGAAAAAGAGGCGGAAGCTGTTTTTAAAGAGATCCAGGAAAGAACGAATAGGATTATCAAAGAGGTGAAAGCGACTTTCTTTGAGCTCTCTTACAATTATCGGTCTACGGAAATTACGCAGAGGAACAAGGAGATTCTGGAGAGTTTTGTAAAAATTGCTGAGACCCAGTACGCCCTTGGAATGGGGATACAACAGGATGTGCTCAAAGCCCATGTCGAGGTTTCCAAGATGGTCGATGAACTGATTATGTTAGGCCAGAAGAGGAGAGCTCTGGAGGCGAAACTTAATGCCCTGCTCAATCGGTCTCCGGAAGTTTCTGTGGGAGAGCCCGCAGAAGTAATTTTTAAAAAACTCCCGTACGCCATCGATGAACTTCAGAAGATGGCTGTCGAGATCAACCCCACCTTACAGGGGATGAAGAAGATGATCGAAGCAAAAGAAAAAGCCTATGAACTGGCCAAAAGAGAATATTACCCTGACCTTAATTTCAAATTCGCTTATGGTCAGAGGGATAATAGCCGTGGCCCGGAGGTGATGAAACGGAGAGACATGCTTACAGGAATGATGGAGATCAATATCCCCATCTTCTATAAGTCGAAACAGGAACGGAAGGTTGCGGAGACGAAAGCTGACATTCAGCTCATCGAAGCCCAGTACCGGGCGATGAAGAATGAGATCCTCTTCATGATCACGGACATGGGTTCGATGATTCAGAGAGTGGAGAGGCAATTGGAGCTATATAAAACAGGGATCATCCCGCAGGCGAGCCTTCAGATCAATTCAGCGATGAGCGGTTACCGGGTGGGGAAGGCCGATTTTATGACTCTGCTCGATAGCCGGATGACGCTCTACCGGTATGAGTTAGAGTATCATCAGGCCCTCACCGAATATCATAAGAATGTGACCAGCCTGGAGGCAGTCGTTGGAAGACGTTTTGAATAATCCCCCCTTCCCCCCCTTTCATAAAGGGGGGCAGGGGGGATTTAGGAGGGAGACAATGAAAAGATCCATCTCGATGATTCTTTTATTATTGATACCCTGGTTGGCCGCGAGCTGTGGAAAAGAGACGACCACCCACCAAGAACATCAACCGGAGGTCAAACAGGGAACAAAGAAAACGGATGATTTCGACATCAAGGGACTCACCATGGAGTCGATCCAGAAGGAAGGGAAGATGCAGGAGGTGACTCCCGGGGCCGTCCAGATCTCTCCGGAACGGCAGCAGTTGATCGGAGTGAAGATTGGGAAGGTTGAGATGAGGCCGCTTGAGAAGATCATCCGGACCGTGGGGAGGGTGGATTATGATGAGAGGAAAGTTGTCACGGTCTCACCCAAAATCGGAGGCTGGATCGAAGACCTCTATGTCGATTTCACAGGGCGGTTTGTGAGGCAGGGAGAACCCCTTCTCACGATCTACAGCCCGGAATTAGTCTCCACACAGGAAGAGTATCTCATCGCTTTGCGGGCAAAGAAGGATCTGGTAAAGAGTCCATTTCCGGAGGTGGCGGCAAGTGGGAATTCCCTCGCTGAATCCGCCAAACGAAGGCTCAAACTCTGGGATATCAGCGACGATCAGATCAAAGCCCTGGAGGAGAGCGGCCAGGCGAAGAAGACGCTCACCCTCTATTCTCCCTTTAGCGGGTTCGTCCTTGAAAAGATGGCTTTTAAAGGGATGAGTTTGATGCCCGGCATGGCCCTTTTCAAATTAGCGGATCTCTCAACCGTATGGGTCTATGCGGATATCTATGAATATGAACTTCCCTTCATCCGGTTGGGACAGCAGGCGGCGATCCAGCTTTCCTATCTTCAGGGAGAGATCTTTACCGGAAAAACGATCTATATTTATCCTTCTCTCGATCCCAACACCCGGACGGCAAGAGTGAGGTTTGAGTTTCCCAATCCTGATGGAAAGCTGAAGCCGGAGATGTATGGCAATGTGGAGATTAAAGTCCACTTGGGTCAGAGGCTGGTGGTAGCTGAAGGGGCGATTATCGATACGGGACTTCGACAGATGGCCATTGTGGATAAGGGCGATGGCTATTTTGAACCGAGAGAGGTGAAGGTCGGCGCCAAGGTTGATCATTATTACGAGATCTTAAAAGGCCTGAAAGCCGGAGAGCGTGTCGTGACAAGCGCCAACTTCCTCATCGACTCTGAGTCGAGGTTTAAAGAGGCGGTTGGAGCCCCGGGACATTCGCATTAGCTTGAAAATAAAAGTTTAACGGTAAGGGTAACGAGGCCCGTTTCGGTTAACGGTAACGGGTACGTAAAATGAGGATTAAAGACGTTAAACGTAACCTTTTATGAACGATACGGGCTTCGTCACCTTAACCGAACAACCAATTCCCTGTTTGTTATTGACGATAATGATGGAATTAATAGCAGGCGTTAAAATAAAGGGGAGATAAAATGATCGAGAAGATTATCGAGATCTGTGCGAAGAATCGATTTCTTGTTTTCACCGTCGTTCTCCTGGTGATGTTAGGAGGGGTCTATTCGATCAAGCATATTCCTCTCGATGCCGTGCCTGATATCTCCGATGTCCAGGTGATCGTCTATACCCCTTGGGAGGGAAGAAGTCCGGATCTTATAGAGGATCAGGTGACCTATCCCATTGTCTCGGCCCTCATCTCTGCGCCTAAGGTGAGGACGGTAAGAGGATTTTCAGATTTTGGGTTCTCCTTTGTCTATGTGATCTTCGAAGACGGGACAGATATCTACTGGGCAAGGTCCAGGGTCCTCGAATATATGCAACAAATAACAGGAAGGCTTCCGCAAGGCGCAAATCCTGTGCTTGGACCGGATGCGTCAGGAGTGGGTTGGGTCTATACCTATGCCCTTGTGGATGAGAGCGGTAAGCATGATCTTGCCTATCTGCGCACCCTTCAGGACTGGTATCTCCGTTATTCCCTGGCGAGCGTGGAAGGAGTGGCTGAGGTGGCCAGCGTGGGAGGTTTTGTCAAGCAGTACCAGATCAATATCGACCCGAACCGGATGTCGGCCTATGGCATCTCTCTCAGGGAGGTGATGGAGCGTGTCAGGATGTCGAATGCGGATGTGGAGGGAAGGCTTCTTGAATTCAGTGGCAGAGAGTATATGGTGCGGGGACGTGGATACATCAAGTCTGTCGAGGATATCCAGAAGATTGTGGTGGGCGGCCGCAGGGGAACCCCGATCCTTCTCCGGGACATTGCTCAGGTCAGCCTCGGGCCGGAGATCCGCAGGGGAATTGTGGAGTTGGATGGGAAGGGCGAGGTCGTTGGCGGGATCATCGTGATGCGATTCGGCGAAAATGCCCTCAATGTGATTGAGAAGGTCAAGGCAAAAATCGAAGAGATCAAACCAGGGCTTCCGGAGGGCGTGCAGATTGTTCCAACCTACGACCGCTCCGAACTGATACAACTCTCCATTGAAAATCTTCAGAAAACGCTCCTCACGGAGATCATCGTCGTAAGCCTGGTCATCATCGTCTTTCTCCTCCATTTTCGTTCTGCCTTTGTCCCCATCTTTGCGCTGCCGATTGCGGTCATTGCCTCCTTCATTCCGATGTATTTTTTTAAGCTGACATCGAACATCATGTCCCTCGGAGGCATTGCCCTCTCCATCGGAGTTCTCGTGGATGCCTCAATCGTCATGGTAGAAAATGGATATCGCCACCTCTCCGAAGGCACGGAGGAGGATCGGAAGAATAGCTCAGGCACGATTGTCCGGGCCTGCCAGCAGGTGGGACGGGGAATCTTCTTCTCACTGATCATCATCATCATCTCCTTTATCCCGGTCTTCATGCTTGAGGCTCAGGAGGGAAGGCTCTTCCGTCCCCTTGCCTTTACCAAGACCTTTGCGATGGCGGCCTCTTCGATTCTTGCCATCACTCTTGTTCCCGTATTGATGACGATCTTCTTAAAAGGCAAACGCCTCAAACCCGAGGCTGTGAACCCGATCTCAAGGTTCTTCCGATGGTTCTATGAACCCGTCATCCACTTTGTTTTGAGATTTAAGAAGACAGCGCTCTTCGTCAACTTCCTCATCATTCCCTTGAGCGTCTTTCTGTTATTAAAGATCGGAAGCGAGTTTATGCCTCCCCTTTACGAGGGGACGATCTTCTATATGCCTGTTACCAGTCCGGGGATTTCAGTGACCGAGGCCGGAAGGATTCTTGCGGTTCAGGATAAGATCCTTAAGAGCTTTCCGGAAGTCCATACCGTCTTTGGAAAGGCGGGCCGGGCAGAGACCTCCACGGACCCGGCGCCCTTCAGCATGATGGAGACAACAGTCCACCTGAAGCCGAGAGAGGAGTGGCGAAAGAAAAGGAAGGATTATTCTTTTCTCCCTCAATGGATGCAGCCTGCGGCGGAAAAGATCTTCGGAACCCATCGAACGATGACCTATGAAGAGCTCGTGGAAGAGATGGATAGAAAGATGCAATTTCCGGGGTTCCAGAATGCCTGGACCATGCCCATCCGGGCCAGGATCGATATGCTGACGACAGGGATCCGGACGCCGGTCGGAATCAAAGTCTCGGGTCCGGATTTGAAGACGATCGAAGAAACAGGAATCCATATCGAAGTCATCCTTAAAGAAGTGGCCGGCACAAGGAGCGTCTATGCCGAGAGGGTGGCAGGAGGCTATTTTACGGATATTAAGATCAACCGGGATGCGATCGCCCGGTATGGCCTGACCGTCGGCGAAGTGCAGGAGGTCATTCAGACAGCCCTGGGAGGAATGAATATTACCTGGACTGTCGAGGGGAGAGAGAGATATCCAGTGAATATCCGTTACCCGCGGGAACTCCGGGATGATATTGAGAGGTTAAAAAGGATATTGGTTCCGGTGAGGGGGGGAAGCGCTACAGGGATGCAATCGATGGCTGGCTCTCCATCTCCACTTCTCCATATCCCCCTTGGGCAATTGGCCGAGATCAGCCACACCACAGGCCCTGCCATGATCCGGGATGAGGATGCGATGCTGACCGGTTATGTCTACGTGGATGTGACCGGAAGGGACATTGGTGGATATGTGGAAGAGGCGAAGAGGGTAATCCGGGAGAAATTGAAGCTCCCAACGGGATACTCCCTCTCCTGGAGCGGCCAGTATGAGTTTCAGGTCAGAGCGAAAGAACGGTTAAAAATCCTGATGCCCATCGTCTTCTTCATCATCTTCATCCTTCTCTATATGACATTCCATTCGATTGCAGAGTCGATCATCCTGATGGTTGCCGTCCTCTATGCGATGACCGGAGGCGTCATCCTCCAGTACCTCCTCGGATACAATTTTAGCGTGGCGGTCTGGGTGGGCTACATCGCTCTCTACGGGATAGCGGTGGAGACCGGTATAGTGATGATCATCTACCTTCATGAGGCTTTGAACAAACGTCTTGCAAAAGGAGAGATCACACAGCAGGACATCCACGAGGCCACGGTGGAGGGTTCGGTCCTCCGGCTCCGTCCGAAGTTGATGACTGTCGGGACAACGCTGATCGGTCTGGTTCCCATCATGTGGTCTTCGGGCGTGGGTGCGGATGTGATGAAGCCGATTGCCGCGCCCATTATCGGAGGCCTCCTGACCTCGACCATCCATGTGTTGATCATCACACCCATCATCTTTGCCATGGTGAAGGAGAGGGCTCTGAAGAGAGGGAAGTTAAAGGCTGCGGAAACGAAGATTTAATTTCGATTCTGCCCACCCGTGTAAATGTAGCGCAAGGCTTCAGCCTTGCTTCAAAAAGGAGACAGGAATGAGACCGCATCATTGGGTAACGGGGTTCATTTTGGCAATCGTGGCTGTGGTGGTTTTTGCCCACGAGAAGACAGGCTGGATCGCCCCTGAGTCGGCGAAAAAGGTGAAGAATCCCATCAAAGTCACAAAAGCCTCTATTCAGAGAGGAAAAGAGATTTACGAAAAGAAGTGCGCCCTCTGTCACGGTGAAAAGGGGGATGGGAAAGGGCCTGCAGGAGCGGGACTCAATCCCAAACCGACCAATTTTCGAGAATCTCACGGAGAGAAGATGACCGATGGAGAACACTTCTGGAAGCTGACTACAGGGAAAGGAGCCATGCCTTCCTATGAAAAGGATTTAACCGTGGAAGAGAGATGGCATGTGATTAACTATATCAACACGTTTTTAAAACACAAATAAAAAGATTGAAAATCAACTATCTCCCTTTCCCCATAGAGGCTGTGTCGTAATGAGGGAAATATAAAAAATGTCATGCTGAACTTGGTTCAGCATCTAATAATTCCAAGAACTTACGAGACCCTGAAACAAGTTCAGGGTGACAAAATAGTAATTACGACACAGTCTCTCAAAGGAGAGGGGATTGACAGGTTTCTTCCCTTTTCTAAAGAGATTACCCCTCTTTGGCAAAGAGGGGGAGGGGAGATTTTCCAATGCTAATATCAAATCAGTTACAGGATTGCTAATATTTCAAAATACATTATATGAGGGAGGAATTAACGTGAAACGACTTGTAGTGGCGATGATTTTAATAGTTATTTTCTTGCTTTGGAAAATTCCTATGGTTTTCGCTCAATTTTCAGAGGCGGGAGTGGAGAAGTTCAGGGTTGCGGTGGAAGCCCCTGATTTCACCTTGAAGGAGTTGGAGGGAGGAAAAGTCTCTCTAAAAGAGTTGCAAGGGAAAGCCATCCTTTTAAACTTCTTCGCACCCTACTGACCCGATTGCAGGAAGGAGTCTCCTTCCTTTGTGAAACTTTACGAAGAGTCCAAAGGCACAGACCTGGTCATGCTGAAGGTGGCCATCAAGGAGAAAGAAGAGGATCTGAGGAAATATAAGAACGAATTCAAAGTCTCCTCACCGATACTTCTTGATGAAAAGGCGGAAGTGGCCAATGCCTATGGTATTCAAAGCCATCCCCAGACTTTCTTCATTAATCGTGAGGGGAAAGTCGTGGGAAGGGCATTAAAAGGAATGGATTGGACATCGAGAAGCATAAGAAACCTCATTCAACATCTGTTAGGAGAGAAAAAATGAATCGAATTGCTTTAAGAAAGATCCTCTACCTCATGCTCACCCTTTCCATAGGCCTTCTTGGGACTCGATGTGCTACTCCAAAGGAAGAACATGTCCATGGAGAAGCTTCTCCTATTAAGACCTATCCAAAAGATTATGTTCACTCTTTAACAGAGATCAATCTCGAGAAGGTAATAGATGAGAATAGGGGGTTGAAAGTTTTGGAGGAGAACGCCAGAACGGTTCATGACTACTATCGGGGAGGGGTTCAGGAGAAGGCAGAAGGTGAAAGACTTATGAAAGAGGGTAAATGGGAGGAGGCGCGGACCCATCTCGAAAAATCAAATCGGTTCTTGCAGGTTGTCTTAGATTATTTCCCTAAGGATGAGGCATATAGGAATCTCTATGGTGACCATGTGGTGATATTTTTGCCCAATCTTTTAATAGCAGACAATTACCTGAAGGTAGTCAGAATCTATCATAAGTTAAAAATGGATGACGAGATTTACTGGGCGGCCAGAGATGGGAAAAAGTTTCTCTCTTTTTCTCTGAGAAGCGTCAAAACCGAGTGGGGCTTTCAGATAAAGAAAGGGTTTGAAGAGGCATCACCTAAAAGATAAGGGGATAGGATGAAAAAAGTCGCAACCCTTGGATTTATTTTCGCTCTGACCATTTTTCTTTCTCAATCCGCCTTTGCTAACGGAACAGTAAAACTTTACCTCTTCTATTCCGAAGAGACAGGAGGATTGAAGGTCCAAGAAGAGGTGATTAAGCCTCTTTCCCAAAAGCATCCCATCGAAGTTCAATCTTTTTCCGTTAATCAATTAAAAAATTACGACCTTCTGACAAAATTTGAAAAGGAGTTGAAGGATACAGACAACGAACTCCCAACCATTGTGATTGGCCATAAAATTTTGGGAGGAGATACTGAGATCCGAAGGGACCTGGAGAGCCTGGTTAAAACTTATGCCGAGAAAGGAGGGACCCCCTGGCCATCCCTTCAACCCATTGGGCCGGAGGAAGGATGGATCCCTCATCCTCCAAAAGAAGAAGAGAAGAAATCCGGCAAAATCATCTACGCCGCCTTCCTCTACATGCCAGGATGCCTCCACTGCGAGGAGATGAAGGCCGAGTTAAAGAAGTGGGCTTCGAAAATTCCCGATTTGAGAATTCGAATATTCAGTCTCGTAAGGGAAGAAAATAAGAGAATGGATGAAGCCCTCTCTCAGCTCTATGAGATCCCGGAATCAAAAAGGCTGGTGGATCATAAACTCTATATGGGGGAAGATTATCTCTGGTCAGAAGATCTTCATCAAGAGAGTTTCCAAAAACTGATTACAAAGTATCAAGGTAAGGGAGCGCCACCTCCCTGGGAGAAAGTCACAAGGGAGGCTCTGGAGAAAGGTGAACAAAACATCATTGATCGTTTTAAGAGATGGAGCCTCTCCGCGGTGCTGATCGCAGGCTTTATCGATGGCATCAATCCCTGTGCTTTTGCCACGATCATCTTTCTCGTCTCCTATCTCACTTTTGTGGGAAAGAAAGGAAGGGAGATTCTTCTCTACGGGATTGTTTTTACCTCCGGTGTTTTTATCGCTTACCTTCTGGTTGGAATGGGGCTGATGACCTTTCTTCATCAGTTGAACAGTTTTCCATTGATCAGCAAAGGCGTCTACCTCTTTATTGCTCTTTTCGCCTTAACACTCGGAGTGATCAGTCTGTACGATTATCTCCTCTTCAGAAGAGGTCAGGTGGCCAAATGGAAACTCCAGCTCCCGATGGGTTTGAAGAAGAAGATTCATGAAATCATCCGGGAACAGGCTCGATTCAAGGGAGGTTTTCTGGCCACCTTTGGGGCTGGGTTCATCATTGCTGTCTGCACGGTCATTTGCACCGGCCAGGTTTACCTTCCCACCATCGGCTTTGTGATGGCTATCCCTGAATTGAGGAAAAATGCCATTTTTAATCTCGTCCTTTATAACATCATGTATATTGTCCCACTGGTGGGAGTTTTTATATTGACCTTCTTTGGAGTGACCTCCGAGAAGATGGCCGCCGTAAC
>Ga0194126_10011365_pt1 | contig 11456 bp, 10 predicted proteins | sample TA2KigC150mmetaG_FD_148641 | JGI IMG/M metagenome (GOLD analysis project Ga0194126, IMG submission 148641) | Freshwater microbial communities from Lake Tanganyika, Tanzania - TA2015035 Kigoma Deep Cast 150m | ecosystem: Environmental > Aquatic > Freshwater > Lake | place: Tanzania: Lake...
TGCGTCTGCTCCAGCGGCAGTTGACCCGGCGCTTCGGCGCCCTGCCGGCCTGGGCCGAGGCTCGCCTGCTGCACACCGACACCGAGACCCTGGAGTCCTGGGCGGAGCGCCTGCTGGAGGCCCCCCGACTCGAGGACGTGTTCGCGTCAGCGGACGAGAGACCCTCCGGCGCGTAATGGCTTGAGTGCGTATGAATGCACGCCGGTAAGCGCGGTCAATCGCCGGTTCATCCCGCGCGGTCCTCATGAACACCCCCATCAGGCTCAGCCTCGCCTTCGCCGCGTTCCTGTTGCCCGCCCCGCTCGGGGCCTGGACCGAGGAGGATCTGCGCGCCGCCGAGCGCCGCCTGGAGCGCCAACTGGCCGCCCAGCGGGCGGCGGAAGCCCAGGCCAAAACCAAGGCGGACGCGGGGGCCAAGGCCCAAGCGGAAGCCTGGAGCCCCCGGGGAGCCATCGCCGCCGGCATGGTCCTGATTCCCGCCGGCGCGTTCCGGATGGGGTGCAGCCCTGGCGATGGTGGGTGTAGCGAGGATGAAAAGCCGCCTCACCCAGTGAAGATCAAGTCCTTCCTCATGGGCCGGTACGAAGTGACCCAGGCACAATGGCGAGCGGTGATGGGGACCAACCCGTCCCGTTTCCCGGGCGACGACCGGCCGGTGGAGAACGTCTCCTGGGACGACATCCAGGACTTTCTCCAGCGCCTCAATGTCGGCTACACGGGCCCGCCCTACCGGCTGCCCAGCGAGGCCGAATGGGAATACGCCGCGCGCGCCGGGACCCGGACCCCTAGGTGGTGGGGCCGGGAGATCGGTACGGGTCACGCCAATTGCGCCGACTGCGGCAGCCGCTGGGACAATCGGGAGACCGCCCCGGCGGGTTCGTTCCCGGCCAACCCGTTCGGGCTGCATGACACCGTGGGCAATGTCTGGGAATGGGTGGCGGACTGTTGGCACGACAGCTATCGGGGCGCGCCGGCGGACGGCTCGGCCTGGCTTGTAAACTGCGCAGAAAGCCGCCGGGTGTTGCGCGGCGGGGCATGGTCCGACGGACCGTGGTACGCGCGCGTGTCGACCCGCATCAGGTACTACACCGACGGCAGCAACTACAACCTCGGCTTGCGTCTCGCCCAGGGCCTTAACCCTTGAACCTTTGGCGCTTTGTCCCTTTTCGGTGTGGCTGTGTGGGGCGGCGCCGCCGGCCCGGGGATGATCCGTGTTTGGCTGGCGCGCTCGATACCCTACGCGGGGGCGTTGCCCGCCCGTGGGAGCGGCCTTCAGGCCGCGACCGATCCGCCGGTGCATGGCCCCCGGACCGGTGGCGGAGGGTGGCCAATGAGCCGGGGCTCGAAACGCCCCTTCGGCTCCGCTCAGGGCAAGCCCTTCGGCTCCGCCCGGGGCAGCCCTTTGACGCCGCTCAGGGCAAGGCTTATTGCGGGAACGACGCCCGCCGAATCAGAACATCCAGCGCAGGCGGAATCTGAGCCCGCGCAGGTCACGCCGCAGCGCGGCGCTGTCCGTGGGCGGGAGGCTTGCCCCGTAGCGCGCCCGGGCGTAGCGGGCGCTGAGTTCGTGGAGCCGGTGCGCCGCTGGCGCGCTGGCGCGGGTCAGGCGTTCGGCATAGCGGTTGGGGGTCTCGGCCGGCGCGCGGGGCCAGCCCAGCCGGGCGTAGGCGGCGCAGAGCCGGCGGTATTCGGCGGTCAGCGGGTCTTCACGCCGGTGGGTGTGGTCGCGATGGCGCAGGTAGAGCAGGAAGGCGGCCAGCGTCAGGCCCAGCCCGCCGCCGAACGCCAGCAGCAGTCCACGCGGGGTGGATAGCCCCAGCCAGTCCAGCAGCGAGTGCTGGCGTTGGTTGTCGTAGCCGAGGACCCAGCGCCCGACCAGAAAATCCAGATAGTCCAGCTTCGCCCCCACCCAGCCCAGCCAGGAATCCCGGCCGGGTGGCGGCAGGCCCAGCAGGGTGTTGAAGGCCGGGCTATTGGGGAAGACTTCGGCGAAGCCGCGCTCGACCCGTTCCGGGGCGACGGCGGCGGTCGGGTCGACGCGCTGCCAGCCTTGCCCTTCGCGCCAGACTTCCGCCCAGGCGTGGGCATCGTACTGGCGCACGCTGATAAATCCTTCGCCCGGATGACGTTCGCCGCCCTGATAGCCCATGACGATGCGGGCCGGCAGGCCGGCGGCGCGCATGAGAAAGACGAAGGCGCTGGCGTAGTGCTCGCAGTAGCCGCGCCGGGTGTCGAAGAGGAAGCCATCCACGCTGTCCGTGCCCAGCAGGGGCGGGTCCAGCGTATAGATGAAACTCTGGTGGAAGCGGTCCAGAGACCGTTCGATGAGCGCGGAGTCACTGGCGGTCTGGCGTCGCCATTGCCGGGCCAGTTCCCGCGCGCGCGGGTTGCCGTTGGCCGGCAGCCGGGTGTAGCGGCTGCGTTCGGCGTCGGTCAATGGTCGATAGGCCGGGGCGGGTTCCGGCCAGACCTCATAGCGGGCGCGCTCATTCAGTGGCTGCGCGTAGCGGTACAAGTCCTCACCGCTGGCCTGGATGCGGTCGTCGCCGAGTCGCGCCCGGTCCAGGGTGAAGACCCAGCGGTGGCCATGCGGCTCCAGCACGACGGTGTAATCGGGGGGGCCGCCGGGGCGGGGCTGCCGAGTGCTGGAACGCCAGTCGAAATGGCAATCACATTCGACTGTCCAGCGCCGCCCGTCGAATGTGTCCAGCACGGCGCCGCGCCAGTACAACTCACTGGCGGGCGGAAGGGGCCCGCTGAAGCCGGCGCGGAAGGCCAGTTCGGCGGAGCGCGCCGGGCGGCTGAAGGCGCCGGGGCTCAGGTCCTCGCTCATGCCGATGCGGGCCTGCCGCGTTTGCAGGGGCATGGCCCAGAGCGGCGGCAGGCGCGGCATGACCACGAACAGGAAGGCCAGCAGCGGGGCGGCCAGTCCCACGGACACGGCGGCGGTTTTGAGCGGCAGCCAGGGGCGCTGCGTGAGCCAGCGCGGATCGGCGTTGATGGCGGTCAGCGCCGCCGCGATCAGGCCCATCTGCAGAAAGGTCATGACCACGGCGAGAAAACCCTGGGCATAGAGCAGATAGGTCATCAGTGCCAGGATGGCGGCATAGAGGAAGCTCTGCGCGCCGCCGATGTGGTAGACCTCCAGCGACTTCAGCGACAGACCCAGCAGCAACAGCGCCACGTAGACGTCCAGACTCAAGCCGCCGGCGTATTGCAGGGCCAGGCCCGCGCAGACCGCGCCCACCAGCAGGGTTTTTGTCCAGCGGTCGGGAAACGAGGCGGCGCCGCGATGAATCAGCAAGCGCCAGCCGATGGCGCTGGCGCCAACCAGGCTGATCCAGGCGGGTAGCTCGCGGGCCAGCAGGCCGAGATCGACGGCAAGCGCGGCCAGGCAATAGAGCAGGGCGACGCGCGGGAGTTGCTCGGTGGGGAGAGGGGAAGCATTGGATTCGATCATCGGCGCCTTGGGTCAGTGCCCGTGAAACTCTCAACATCAAGCGGCCCGGGGAATCGCCAGTTTTTGCCTTGGGGGCCGCGCATCCGCTCAAGCCTCGGCGGGAAGGGCTCCATTCTGGCATGCGGCGTTTTGACTGCCTACCCGCTGGAGGAGGGCGGCCGACTCTTGGCATATATCCCACGCACCTGGACTACAATAATCTCCTCCCTGCCATCACTTCGAGGAGCGTTCATGTTCGCCACGGCTCACGTCTTGCTCCAGCGTCACCGGCTGGATGTCACCGATTACTACCGCATGGCCGAGGCCGGTATTCTCGGCGAGGATGACCGCTGCGAATTAATCGAGGGGGAGATCATTGACATGGCCCCCATTGGCTCGGAACACTCGGCAATAGTCAAACGACTGAAACGCTGGTTTGAACTCACCGTCGACCATTACGCCATCGTTTCTGTCCAGGATCCCATCAGGCTGAACCGGCGGAACGAACCCCAGCCCGATATCGCCCTGCTTCGCTATCGGGAGGATTTTTATCGCCATGCCCATCCCGGTCCGGACGATGTGCTGCTGATCGTTGAAGTCGCCGACACCAGCGCGCGCTACGATCGCGAGATCAAATTGCCGTTGTATGCCCGCCACGGCATCCCGGAAGTCTGGATCGTCGACCTCCGCGAGCGGCGGGTGGACATCCATCGGCAACCGGAGGGGAACGCCTATCGTGAAAGCTGGATCGCCACCGGTCCGGATATCCGCCCGCGGGCCCTGCCGGAATGCCGGGTGGAGCTGAGCACCCTGTTTTGACGAACCGCCGGCCGGTCATGGTGTAGCGAGATGGTCTCCCCGGCGCGGCGCGCCCAGCCGGATGACCTGGCCGTCCGCGATGTCCTTTTGGCGTAATCCGGCACGAAGGACGATCGGCGGTGCGTGGCGCGGCCATGCTATGCTGATTTCATCCGCACTTTCCCCACTTCAGTCCCATGCGTTTCTTCAACACCGAGGGCCCGGTCCGGGCCGACCTGCATTACGGCCTGCCGCCGCTGGGGCGCTGGGATCTCGACGAGATCCTGACCCTGATCGAGCGGCAGAAGTATTTCCTGCTGCACGCCCCGCGCCAGACCGGCAAGACCACCTGCCTGCTGGCCTTGCGGGAGCACCTACACCAGACCGGGCGCTACCGGGCGGTGTATGCCAATATCGAGGTCGCCCAGGCCTATCGCGAACAGGTCGATCGGGGCATGCTGGCCGTGGTCGAGCAACTCTCCCGGGCCGCGCGCGACCAGCTTGGCGACACGGCCGTGGTAACGCTGGCGCGAGAGGTCATGGCGGCGTCCACGGGCGGGACGGTGGTCACCGAGTTTCTGACCCGCTGGAGCGAGCTTGCGCCGCAACCCCTGGTCCTGCTCCTCGACGAGGTCGACGCCTTGGTCGGCGACACCCTGATCTCGCTGCTGCGCCAGTTACGCGCCGGGTATCCGCAGCGGCCCGATCAGTTTCCCCAGACCGTCATCCTTTGCGGCGTGCGCGACCTGCGCGACTACCGCATCCATGCGTCTTCCGAGGCCAGCCCCATCACCGGCGGCAGCGCCTTCAACATCAAGGCCAAGTCGCTCAGGCTGGGCGACTTCTCGGCGGCGGAGACCCGGACCCTGCTGCAAGAACACACGGCGGCCACCGGGCAGATCTTCACCCCGGAGGCGCTGGACCGCGTCTTTGAGCTGACCCGGGGCCAGCCCTGGCTGGTCAACGCCCTGGCCTATCAGGCCTGCTTCGAGGATCGCGCGGGCCGGGACCGGTCCCAGCCGATCGACGTGGCCGCGATCGACCGGGCCAAGGAAACCCTCATCGTCGAGCGCGTCACCCACCTCGACCAACTCGCCGACAAGCTGCGCGAGGACCGGGTGCGGCGGGTCATCGAGCCGCTGCTGGCGGGCACAATGATGGATGCGGTGCGGGAAGATGATCGACAGTATCTGGTGGACCTGGGTCTGCTGCGCCGCGCGGTCGGCGGCCAACTGGTGGTGGCGAACCCGATCTATCGCGAAGTCCTGCCGCGCGCCCTGGCCAGTGGACCCCAGGACACGCTGCCGATGATTGCCCCGACCTGGCTGAAGCCGGACGGCGCGCTAAACCCCGAGGCCCTGCTCGACGCCTTTCTCGCCTTTTGGCGCCAGCATGGACAGCCCCTGCTGAAGAGCGCGCCCTATCACGAGATCGCCCCGCATCTGGTGCTGATGGCCTTTCTGCATCGGGTGGTGAATGGTGAAGGGACGCTGGAGCGCGAATACGCCATCGGCTCGGGCCGCATGGATCTCTGCCTGCGCTATGGCGCGGTCACGCTGGGGTTGGAACTCAAGGTCTGGCGCGACGGGTCACCCGATCCGCTGGCCGAGGGCCTGGAACAACTGGATGGCTACCTGGCTGGGCTGGGCCTGGACAGCGGCTGGCTGGTGCTGTTCGACCGCCGGACGGGGCAGCCGCCGATCGCCGAGCGGACGGCGCGCCAAACCATGGTGAGCCCCCAAGGCCGCCGGATCGAGGTGATCCGGGCCTGAATACCGGGCCAGGCCGATGTCGGTCCGGGAGTCGCGGGCTTGCCGAAGCCAGGCGACGCGGACGCTGTGGTGGCCGGGCAACCGTGATGACGGCCTTGACCGTCTCCGTCCCCACGCTCCGCACGTAACGCCGAAGCGTTCCTGGCGGCATGCCCACGTGGAACGCGGGAACGATAAAACTCTCTCAGTTCACGTATTCCGCCAGCGCGCGCAGCGCCTGCCGTAGATGATCGTCCCCGGTGGCGGGAGGGAGAGTTAACCCGGGCAGCCGCAGGCCGAAGGCGCGATTGTCGGCGGCCAGCCGCAGGGCGGCATGGCAGAGCCAGGACAGCCGCAGTTCGGGGTCGGCGCCCGGCCAGCGGGCGAAATCCAGCCAGCGTTCCGTGTCCCGGTAGTCCACTTGCTCGCGCACCAGCAGGCCGTGACCGCTGGCCTGGTGTTTCCAGGAGACCCGCGACAAGGCATCGCCCGGCGCCCAGGGACGCAGGCCGATGAAATCCTCCGAGCCCGCGACGGCTGAGCCGGAGTCCTCGGCGCCCTGTCCGGCGTAGGCGTCCACCGCGCCGGCCAGGGACTGGGGGTAGACCAGCACCTCGATGTCCAGGTCCAGCCAGGTCCAGCAGCGGATCAGGCCCATGGGGTAGTTCGAGGCCAGCCGAAAGCGTCCCGGCCGGCAGCGGCCACGCCGACGGGTCGTCACCGGCAGGGCCACCATCACCGGCTGCCCGGGTAAGGTCGAAACGGTGACACGACTTTCCCCGGGGAAGCCCAGCTCCAGTTGCTGGCGCGCGTTGGCCGATATCAGCTCGATGCGAAGCCCGGCGGTTGCGCCGGCGAAGACCGGCTCCGCGCCGTCGAAGCGCAGCCGCAGCCCGCTCAGGTTGGCGAACGTCTGGTGGATGACGACGAACAGGAGCGCGAGCAGGTAAAAGCACAGCGCGTGGATCAGGTTGTTCTGGTAGTTCGTCGCGCCGACCCAGACCAGGGCCGCGACCAGCAGATAGGCCCCGCCCCGGCGCGAGAGGAAGATGAAGAGATTGCGCTGATGGAGTCGAACCTCGCGGGCGGGCGGGATGCGGCGGTCCAGCCAACGGCGCCAGTGGCGGCCGGTTCCGGGGAACAGCGGGCGGAATCCAGCCTGCTCGTCCTGGACGGACGCACGCGTTGCCATCAACCCAGTACATCCACGCGGTCGAGGATACGCGCGGCGATATCGCCCGTGTGGGAGGTTGACTCCGGGCCGCGCAGCCGGTGCGCCACGACCGGGCCGAAGACCGCCTGGATGTCCTCCGGCACGAGGTGTCGGCGGCCGTGGAGCAGGGCCCAGGCGCGGGCCGTCCGCGTCAGACCGACGGCGGCGCGGGGCGACAGGCCCCAGTGGCAGACGCCGCCATGGCGGGAGCAATCGATCAGCCGCTGGAGATAGTCCAGCACGCTCCCGGCGGCGTGGACGGCGGCGACCTCGCCTTGCAGTCGCGCCCATTCCTCCGGGCTGACCGCCGGCTGCATCCGGGCCAGATCCTCGCGCGGTTCGGCGCCTTCCAGCAGGCGGCGTTCCGTGCCGGGGCCCGGATAGCCCAGCGACAGCCGCATCAGGAAGCGGTCGAGCTGGGATTCCGGCAGGGGATAGGTGCCGGCCTGATGCAGGGGGTTCTGGGTGGCGATGACAAAGAAGGGATCGGGCAGGGGAAAGGTCTTGCCGTCGATGCTGACCTGCTGCTCTTCCATCGCTTCCAGCAGGGCGCTTTGGGTCTTGGGCGAGGTGCGGTTGATCTCGTCGGCCAGCAGCACCTGGGTGAAGATCGGCCCCGGATGCAGGTTGAAGCGGCGGGTCTCCGGGTCGAAGATATGGGCGCCGAGGATATCGGTGGGCAGCAGGTCGCTGGTGAACTGTACCCGCTTGTAGCTGAATCCCAGCGCCGTCGCCAAGGCATGGGCGAAGGTGGTCTTGCCCATGCCGGGGAGGTCCTCGATCAGCAGATGCCCGCGCGCCAGCATGCAGGCGAGGGCGAGTCGAATCCTGTCGTCCTTGCCCAGCAGGACCGTGCCGACGGCGGCGACGATCCTTTCCGTCAGGGGATTCATGAACGATCAGGCGAAAAAGACGCGGGGAGGCGGGCTAACGGGGCAACGGTCAGGACAGTATCCAGTGTTTCAGCAGCCGGCCCAGGTCGGCCATGCCGACATTCAAATTGGCCTCGATTTCGGCCATGGTGATTTCGGTCGCTTGCTTGCCCGCGGCCCAGTTGGCAATCACGGCGCAAGTGGCGTAATCGATTTCCTGTTCCCGCGCCAGCGCCGCTTCGGGCATGCCGGTCATGCCGACCAGGTCGCAGCCATCCCGCTCCATGCGCAGGATTTCCGCCGCCGTTTCCAGCCGGGGCCCCTGGGTGCAGCCATAGGCGCCGCCGTCGATCATGTCGACCTCGGCGAGGCGGGCCGCGGCGAGCAGTTTCTCGCGCAGCCAGGGAGTGTAGGGTTGGGAGAAATCGATATGCGTGACCTTGCGTAGATCGTCCTGATAAAAGGTATGGTCGCGACCGTAGGTGTAGTCGATGAGCTGATCGGGTACGGCCAGTTTGCCTGGGACCATCCGGGGCGTGATCCCGCCCACCGCCGCAACCGCCAGGATGCGGGTCGCGCCCGCGTGCTTGAGCGCCCAGAGGTTGGCGCGGTAATTGACGCGGTGCGGGGGGAGGATGTGCGGGTCGCCATGCCGGGACAGAAACACGATTTCCTGTCCATGCAGGCGGCCGAACAGCAGGTCGGACGAGGGATCCCCATAAGGCGTTGTCAGGCATTCGCGCTCCTCGATGACGAGGTGCTCCAGTTGGGTGAGGCCGGTGCCTCCAATGATGGCGGTGATCGGGTTCATGGGGATGTCCTAGTAGACGGTCTTGCAGGCGTAAATGCCCGGCCAGTTACGGAGATGGTTCTTGTAGTCCAGGCCGTAACCGAACAGATAGCGGTTCTCCGTGGTCAGTCCGACGAAATCGGCCGCGCAGGGCTTTGGTCGGCCGATCCGCTTGTCGATGAGGACGGCGGTGAGTACCCGGTTGGCGCCCGCTTCCTGACAATGGCGAATGACTTCGGCCAGGGTGATGCCCTCGTCGAGGATATCATCCACCACCAGAACGGTCCGGCCCGTCAAGGGTTGGGAGGGTTTGACGCTCCAGCGCATCTCCGCTCCGCGCGTCGAGCCCTGATAGCGGCCGGCCTTGATGGAGTCGAGTTCCAGCGGGAAAGGCAGTTGCAGCAGCAACTCGCCGGTGAAGAAGATGCCGCCGTTCAGCATCGCCAGGACGATGGGATGAGTAGCGGCCAGTTCGCGGGTGATGTCCCGCGCCATGCGGGTCACGACGGCGGCGATCTCCGTGTGCGTGTACAGGCAGTCGGCCTCGTTGGCGACGCGGTTGATTTCCTCGATGAGGGTCATGATCGTTAGTCCAGGTTGAGGGCGCCGATCAGGGCAGCGGCGGCTTGCCATTCCCGGCTGGCGAGCAGGGCCGCGCGATCGACCGGGAAGCGGCCACGCATCCGCTCCAGGCGTCCGGCGCGGGCCGGGTCGGCCGACCAGCCAGACAAGGTGTCCAGCACCTCGGCGGCGGCGCCCGGCGCGTTGCAGACCAGCACCATGTCGCAGCCGGCCTCCAGCGCCAGGCGGGCCCGGTCGCTGTAGCCGCCGGCATGGGCGGCGCCGGCCATGGACAGATCGTCGCTGAAGATGGCGCCGGTGAAGCCCAGTTCTCCGCGCAGGACCTCCTGTATCCAGTAGGGGGAGAAGCCGGCGGGTCGGGAGTCGATCGCCGAGTAGATCACATGGGCGGGCATGATGCCGTCGAGTCCATCGCCGATCAGGGTGCGGAAGGGACGAAGGTCGCGCGCGTCGAGTTCAGGGCGTGAACGGCGGTCGACGGGCAGCGCGTGGTGGGAATCCTCGACCACGCCGCCATGCCCGGGAAAATGCTTGCCGACGCTGGCCATGCCAGCCCTGCTCATGCCACGGGCGAAGGCGGAGGCTAGGTGGATGACCGTTTCCGGGTCGCCGCCGAAGGCGCGGTCGCCGATAACCTGGCTGATGCCGCATTCCACGTCCAGGACGGGAGCAAAACTGAAGTCGATGTCCGCCGCGCGCAGTTCCATCGCCATCAGCCAGCCGGCCTGTTCGGCGAGGTCAGCGCCGCCGGCTCCCTCGTAGCGGGCGGCGGCGGGAAGTCGGGTAAACCCCTCGCGAAAACGCTGCACGCGCCCGCCTTCGTGATCGACGGCGATCAGCAGACCGGGTCGGGCCGTGCGAATCGCGGCCACCAGCTCGATGAGCTGTTCGGGCGATTCGTAGTTGCGGCGGAACAGGATCAGTCCGCCAGCGGCGGGGTGGCGGAGGCGGTCGGCCTCCTCGGCGGCGAGAGTGAGACCCGCGACGTCGAGCATGACGGGGCCCAGGGTAGCGAATGCAGTCATTGAGGGATCGGGGTGTGAATGGCCACTAATCGGCGCGGGTTGGGTGCCTCGAGGGAGGGGATTATTGTTGCTGCTGTTCCTGCATCTGCTTGCGCCGCTGGCGTTCCTCGAAAGCCTGTAGCTGTTCCGGTGTGGCTTCACGCTGATGCAGGGTTTTCCATCGGGAGTAGGGCATGCCGTAGACCATTTCCTGCGCCTCCGCGTAACCGACCGCAAGACCCTTCTCGCTGGCGGCGGCGCTGTACCATTTCGCCAGGCAATTCCGGCAGAAGTCGCACACCATCATCAGTTCGATGTTCTGCACTTCGGGATGGGCTTGCAGATGCTGCAGAAGCCGGCGAAACGCGGCGGCTTCGAGTTCGGTGCGGGTGACTGGGTCCATGATGAGTGGGCGGAGCTAGCTAAGGTTTGGAATGGCTGTGACGGTATTCCGGTCTCCAGGAGCGCGGTGAACCTAACACATCAAGTTGACTGGGCTATAATGCTACGATTATACAGAACTCATCACTCAGTCTCCCCACCTGCAATCCTGTTGCATTCATCCCGATTATCCGCCCGGCGGACTCCTTTCTCCTCACTGGCCAACATTCCATGAAATTACTGGTCGATTTCTTCCCGATCGTATTGTTTTTCGCCGCCTACAAGCTGGCCGACATTTACGTCGCCACGCTGGCCGCCATTGCCGGCGCGGTGATTCAGGTGGCTTATACCTGGATACGGACCCGCAAGGTCGAAACCATGCACCTGGTCTCGCTGGTGCTGATCCTGGTCTTCGGCGGCGCGACCTGGTTCCTGCGCGATCCCACCTTCATCAAATGGAAACCCACCGTGCTGAACTGGCTGTTCGGCCTGGTGTTTCTGGGCAGTCAGTTTATCGGCGACAAGCCGGTCATCCAGCGCATGCTGAGCGCGCAGATCGAACTGCCGGCCTTCGTCTGGCGGCGCCTTAACCTGGCCTGGGTCACCTTCTTCCTGACGATCGGCGC
>Ga0194126_10011368_pt1 | contig 11454 bp, 5 predicted proteins | sample TA2KigC150mmetaG_FD_148641 | JGI IMG/M metagenome (GOLD analysis project Ga0194126, IMG submission 148641) | Freshwater microbial communities from Lake Tanganyika, Tanzania - TA2015035 Kigoma Deep Cast 150m | ecosystem: Environmental > Aquatic > Freshwater > Lake | place: Tanzania: Lake...
TCATCATAATCTCCAAATTAACATTAGAACTATTTTTCTGCCTGCAACTGTCTGACCATCGCTTTGACCAGGAAGGATGTGTCCTTATCCATCTTACGCAAAAGGGCAAGCGACTGCGGAGTATTCATCGCTTTCAGACTGCGGGCTGCCAGAAAGCGGTATTTTTCAGTATGATGGTAAAGGTAGGGAGCAATCAAGTCCTGCGACCGGGCAGTCTTGATGTAGCCCAAAGCAGAAAGGACAGCAGGTATGTATTTGTTTTGCTTGAGAAACACGGACAAGGAATCCAGCGCTGTGCTATCCGCTCTTTCACCAAGCAGAGCAATGGCGTTTTTTACTTTGAGGGAATCCGCATCGAGCAGCACTGCATAAAGGGAAGTTTGCATTAAAACGGATTTCTTGACCAGTTCGGAAAGAGCACGGTATTCCAGACCTGATTTGGTAGCCATTTTCGTTTTGAGAGCATAAGGAACCGCTTCTGCATCGCGTTCGAGCAGGTATTCACGGGCAAGTTTCACCCGTTTGGCAGCAGAACCGACTTCCCATTCGGAAGCAATGGCAAAGAGTTTGTCAATGGACGCCAGAGAATCCACATCGGCGACTGACTGTTCAGCCAGTTCCTCCACTTTGGAGGGAGCGGCAATGTTCAGTTCCAGATCCCTGCCGATACCATAAGTGCCCTGTTGCCACGTTTTGTTATCTGCCTTGGTCGTATCCGGATATACATCCTTTCCGCCCGCATCCAGAAAGAGCCCGATGCCGCCTGTTTCCCTTGCGGAATTGGCATAGCCATAGTTGGAAGGATTGCGGTGTTCATATTTGTCATTACCTTCGCTGTCTAAGAAAATCCCTACGGAGTTGGTCAGTCCCAAACCGTTTCCGCCCTCTACGGAGTAGTGGTCGTTGCCTTTTCTGTCTATGAAAACTCCTACCGACCAGTCATGACCGTTGCCCTGACCCGGTCCGTGCTTGGAGTAATAATGGTCTTCGCCTTCCATATCACACAACGCACCATTGGCCAGGTGAATGCCGCTGCCTTGCGGATAATAGACTGCATCGTAATAGTCATTGCCTTTTTCATCAAAGAGTGCGCCTATGGCATACCAGTATGCCACGCCCTGCGCATACACTCCGCCGCTGTAACGGTCATTGCCTTCGCCATCGTAGAGGATGCCGATACCGCCTGCCAAGTCTGAACGGAAGCCGAAGCCAAAACCCTGTCCCATACTGCGGTAGTCAAAAGGTGCCAGCGGTTTGTGCAGGTATTTGCCTCCGCAATAGTAGACATCGTTGCCTTTGCCGTCCAGCAGCAAGCCCAAACCTTTGGTTCCGCCCATTCCCTGAGCAAACTCCGTGGCTGTGTAGGTGTCGTTGCCTTCGTTATCTAAAAGTGTGGAAATGCCGAACATAGCAGCACCCTGTGAAAAAAGCCCAGTGGAATAGTAATCATTGCCTTTGTAATCTATAATGCTGTTAAAACCCAGCAGGGCAGACATGGCAAAGTCGCCGTACTGGTAGATGTCATCGCCTTCGAAGTCAATAACGGTGCCGCAGCCAGCCAGCACACACATTCCTTTTGCTATAGAGGGATTGCGGTAGACATCACTGCCTTTGAGGTCTATGACCAGGTAAAAGGGATGGTCTTTATCGGTGTATAAATCGCAATCGTAAGTATCGTTGCCGCTTGGTTCCAGAAGGAAGCAGACAGGATTTTGCCGCAGCCGTTTATCATTGGTATAGTGGTCGTTGCCAATGCTGCCGATAATCATTGTTCCCCAGCGGGAGTTATGATAAACAGGTTTTTTATTTTTGAGCATAAGATTGTACACATTGCCGCTCAGCATACGGCAGCCCTGTTCCCAAGACCTCCAAGCCAGAGCCAGTGATTGCCAGTCTATCTTTTCCAAAAGGCGGATTGCTCCCTCTGTTTTGAGAGAAGCAGTCAGGTTCGGATATTTTTCTTTGAAAAAATTGTCGTTAGCAAGCGAATCCTCGCTTTCCTGCCATGAGGAATACAGCCAGTGTGACAAGCTGTCCTGCTGAGCAGCAGTTAGATTGATAAAGCCCTGTTTCAGATAACTTTCCACAATGCTGAACAGATTTTCCATATAGGAAAAACAGTCCTTTGGCTTGGTGATTTGCGGGCTGTTCTGATGCAGTCGCTCAGTGTAACCGATTATCTGCTCATTCGTTAAGGGGATATCCAGCAGGTCGGTAAAATCGCTGCAACTGCCGATATAAGAGGAAAGTAGTTTACGAGGTGTGGAAAGCCCGTTGTCTCCCAGAGTTTCAATGCGGTATTTAAGGGTATCCAGTAAATCAATGAACTTCCACGGATTATTCAGAGCATCCACCTGAACTGATAACTTGAACTTGGTGCTGGCGTCCCAGTCCTTCAGAAAGTTCAGGTCAGTTTCCTCAAAGCCCTGTGATTGCAGCATTTCCGTAAAAGCTTGTCTTTCCGTTGCGGAAACTATCGACTCACTAATGAAAGCAGATGCCATTTGACACAGGCAAAGCAGCAGCAGTAGTAACCAAAACTTTTTATCAAACATATCCTTCTTCTTTTTTTATTATAACTTCAGCATCCCAAAAACAGCATTCTTCCCTGCTTGCCCCGTGAAGTCATCGTGAAGGTATCGTGAAGATTGCTCACGATGACCTCACGCGGTGATTAAGCAAGAGAATGATTATCAGCATTGTATAAACGAACAAAATTTACAGGTTGCAATTTGATTCAAGAGGTTTTTCTTGTCAATTAATGTGTTCTGGTTTTTATTGAACTTTTATAGTTTTAAGTTAATGAAGTATCGTTATTAAGTGTTTAGTAACTGCTGATTCAGCAAGGAAAGAAGAATGAACATCAGGGACAAGATTTTACTTTTGATAAACATTATAGGTCTGTCAATTTTTACCATAGTCATCGTCAGCAGCAGAATTGCCATAAACAGTTCTTTTTCCAAACTGGAAAAAAACAATATCAACAGCAAAATAGAAAGGGTCAGGTATGCCTTTGAAGCGATAGCGCAAAGGATGCAAAGCACAGGCAGAGACTGGGCTTTCTGGGACGCTACTTATTACTTTGTTGAAAACAGAAATCCCACTTATATCAAGGAAAATATAACTTCGGAAACACTTGTAAATCTGGGCTTTGATGTAATGGCAATATATGATTTGAAATATCAGAAAATTCTTGGTCAAAGGTTAAACGAGTCATCCGATTCGCTGATAGAAATTGAAGATGGTCTGGAGCAATCCCTGCTGCAGACCAAAGTTATGATAGATACTCTGACAACTCCGCATCCAGTATCAGGGATAACCAAGGCTCCCGAAGCACCTCTGGCATTTGTCGTCTGTCCTGTTCTGAAAAGCGATTTATCGGGACCGGTAATCGGATATCTGTTGATGGGTAAGTTTCTGGATGAGGCGGAGATTAAGCAAATTCCCGATATCAGCATTCTGAATTTAAAATCTTGGTATGTCAAACCCAATCAGCTTTTGGATAAGGAAGCACAGTATGTTATAAGCAGTGCCCATCCCGATACTTATGCCGAATTGATGCCAAGTAATGAAATTGCCGGCTGGGGGCTGATCCGGGACATCAACGATAATCCGGTTGTTGTTTTCAAGATACAGACGAAAAGGGAAGCAACCAGAATAGGTAACCAACTGACTATCTGGATTGTACTTCTGTTTATTCTGAACAGTGCAAGTTTGAGTTATGCGTTGTATAAACTGATGGATAGGCATGTGTTCAACCGGCTTTTACTGGTGCAGAATCAGGCCACTGCCATAGCGTTCGATAAAAACCACAAGGGCTATATAAAAGTATCCGGACAGGATGAAATCTCGCTGGTAGCGGAACATATCAATAATATGCTGCTGGCTCTGCAAAAAGCAATGGCTGCCAAAAGCGAGTTTCTTACCTATATGAGCCACGAAATCCGCACGCCTCTAAACGGCATTATCGGTATGAGCAATCTTTTGGCGCGCACTCCTCTGGATGAAGAGCAGGTGGATTTTGCCAAATCCATTCTGATAAGTTCCGAATCGCTTTTGTCGTTGATAAACAGTATCCTCGATTATTCCAAACTGGAGTACTACGGGCACCCGCTGGAAGCCCGTCCCATTGAAGTAAAAGCTTGCGTAAAAAGTGTTTTTGATATCGTCAGCGGAAAGGCATTGGAAAAAAACCTGTTTCTGCAGACCGATATCAGCCCCGATGTACCGGAAAAGGTGATGGGAGATGACCTCAGAATTAAGCAGATTCTGCTCAACCTCATCGGCAATGCCATCAAGTTTACGCCCAAAGGTCATATCAAACTTACCGTAAAACCTGATGAAAAGGAAGACTATATCTACTGGGAAGTCAGCGATACGGGTATTGGCATAGATGTAGATAAACAGACCGCTATTTTTGAACCATTTATCCAGTCAGACGCCTCTTCCACAAGGATTTATGGCGGTTCGGGACTGGGTTTGGCGATTACCAAGCGTCTGGTGGAAATCATGGATGGCTCCATTACTATCAATAGCGCTCCCGGAAAGGGAACAACCATCGCTTTTACCGCCTATCTGCCTGCCGTTGATAAGGATATCCCTGTTTCAGAAAGCGATGAGCAGGGTTATGAATCAACAATGAAAATGGATCAGGTAACGCCTGATACGGAACCTCCTGATGAAACCGGTAAGAAAAAAATATATCCCACGATAATAAGTATTTCAGAGCAGTACCCGATGAATGTCCTGCTGGTGGAAGATAACCTGATAAACTTTAAACTGGTCGTAATGATGCTTCGTAAACTCGGGTATGAACCACTCACGGCTGAAAATGGGAAAAGAGCGCTGGAAGTTTTGGAAAACAATAAGATAGACCTTGTTTTTCTGGATATTCAGATACCCATTCTGGATGGCTATAGTGTTACGGAAAAGATTCTGGAAGCACCCGAAAGATATGGTAAACCGATTATCATTGCGCTTACTGCCAATGCGATGAACGGCGACAGGCACAAGTGCATCGAAAGCGGGATGAATGACTATATCCCCAAACCTGTATCTATAGAAAGCATCAAGTCCAAAATCATTGCCTACTATTCCCAGCTTAAGAAAAATCAGATATGATATAAAAGGTTCAGTGCCAAGCGCAGTTCTTTGGAATGTGCGCAGTTTACAGGATTTTTCCTTGACAATCGTTATGCCGATAAAAATAAAGCAAATACTGGATAAAAAGTTGCTTATATAGTGTTTATGCTCTGTTAGCAGACAGACAGATAAGTTTAAATAAATATATCAATGATTCTGCGGAGAAGGAGAACTTATGCGCAATATCAAATCAAAACTTCTGATACTCATCAGTCTTTTATGTATGGCTTCTGTGGGTTGGAGTGTAATCACAGATTATACCTTTACTACTTCCACTGGTACCTATACTTCACTAACAGATGGAACCATCCACGGAACCGATACAAACGATGAACAGGTATTCAACGCTGTTCCGCTTGGCTTTACCTTTAACTATAACGGCGTGGAATATACTACGGTCAGTATATCTTGCAACGGCTTTATTGCCATGGGACCTACTGTGACGACGTCCAATGTTGCCATCAGCGCTGGCGCTTCCAATAATGTAATTGTTGCCCTGAACAGAAACCTGTCTTCCCGTCAGGGTGGAACTTTAATCTCAGCATTGTCCGGAACTGCTCCCAACAGGATATTCACCATCCAATGGCAAAACTACCGCCGTCAGGTTGTGGCAACTGCAAACGATACCCTGAATTTCCAGATAAAGCTCTTTGAAACAACAAATCGAATAACCTTCAACTATGGTTTTTTCAGTGCAGTTACATCATCATTGAACCAGAATATGCAGGTTGGTCTGAGAGGCAGTTCCAACTCGGAATTCACCAATAGAACCACCACTGCCAACTGGGCAGCAACTACTGCAGGAACAGTCAATACTGCTGCTTGCGTGCTAAGCGCTACCGTCTTTCCAGCAAATGGGCTGATCTTTACCTGGGCGCCTCCCGGAATCGGGGAACCTCCCAGTCCCGCACAACTTGTATCACCTTTGAATAATGCTGCAAACGTATCTATACACACTACTCTGAACTGGATTTCAGGCGGAGGAGCACCTACTGGTTACAAAGTCTATTTCGGAACAGATACTCCTCCTACCAATATTGTCAATGGAACTGTCACAACTGCTAATACCTATGGACCGATACCCGGTCTGTCTTATAATACTGTCTATAACTGGAGAATTGTGCCTACAAACAATAATGGCGATGCTTTGAACTGCCCTGTATGGTCGTTTACCACACAACCGGATCCCACAGTTACTGTCTTTCCCTATACGCAAAACTGGGATAGTGTTACTGCGCCGGCAGTTCCTCCATCCTGGACTGTGGTTAATGCCAACAATGATAACGTTACATGGATAACGGTCAATTCGGGTGCATATTCTTCGCCCAATGCCATCCGCTGTATTTTCAATACAGTAGCAATGGATGACTGGCTTATTTCTCCTCCCTTGCAGTTAACGGGCAATAGTTTCTACAGAATCCAGTTCAGGTACAAAGCGCAGAATGCTTCTTTCCCGGAAAAAATGGAAATCAAGTATGGTACCGGCAATAGTCCAACTGCTTTAACAGAGCAGATATATGTAAATGAGAACATTATAAATACAGGTTATATGTTGGGAGAAGCATATATGTCACCGACTACCAATGGTATCTATTACTTCGGTTTCCATGGATACAGCGCTGCCAACATGTATTGGTTGTGGTTAGATGACATCACTGTGGCAGAAGTAATTCCTGTATTCAATCCTCCGCAAAATCTTACCGCTATAACTGGTAATGGTTCTGTAATTCTCAATTGGCAAACACCTGCCTTAAACAGAGCTCTGAGGGGATATTATGTTTACAGAAACGGGGTTTTGGCTTCCACAGAAGTGGTGATGACTACTTCATATATTGATACGACTGCGCCAATAGGTGTATCTGCGTCATATTATGTAATTGCCAGTTATGTATCTCCTACGGGGCTATCCGAACCGTCAAATACAGTTACAATCACACCTTTATTCAATCCTCCCACAAATGTGCAAGCAGCCGGCGGAATCAATCAGGTGGTATTGACATGGCAAGCACCTACCGAGTTTAGTCCTGCCGGATACAACGTTTTACGTGATGGGGAAATGATAAATCCACAGTTGATTACAGCTCTGACATATACGGACAACAGTGTTGTTCCCGGAACAACCTATGCTTATAGTATTGTTGCAACGTATACGAATCCGGTTGGGCAGTCTGCGCCTACGCCCAATGTTAATGGTGAAGCCCTGAATCCGCCTACAGAGCTTTCTGCCACGGTCAGTGGTCCCAGTGTAATTCTGAACTGGATTTCGCCTGTAATTGCCAGAGACAGTCGGGATAACGTGAATTTTACGCGTTTTTTGACTGGGTTTAAAGTATACAGAGATGCGATTCTTATTCATACATTAACCAACTCAACAACAACAACCTATACGGACTTAAATCTTTTACCGGGCACCTATTCATACACTTTAACCGCAACTTATACAACAGGAGAATCCATACCAACAGCTCCTGCTGTGGGAACTGTTTCTTCCACATTTTATTCACCGACCAATCTTGTAGCAGTAGGAAGCGTATCGGGAATCCTATTGACATGGAATGCTCCCAATCCTCTGCTGCCGAATCTTGTAGGATACAGAGTCGTAAAAAATGGTTTTCCAAGTGGGCACGGTCTGATTACAAGTACTACTTATAATGACACTGATGTGGCTTATGGTGTGACATATTCATATTATATTTTAGCCATTTATACCAATCCAAACGGAATTTCCCTTCCGTCAAACACTGTTACTGCTTCCGGTGGAGAGCCATTGCTTCCGGTTTATAATCTGCAAAACACCGTGGCAATGGACAATGTGGGGCTTACCTGGCTGCCACCCGGCGGTCCTATTTATCAGAGTTGGCTTCGTTATGATGACGGTTATAATGCCAATGCTCTCGGAACGAATTCCGCTGCTAACTTTGACGTTGCTGCTCGTTTTACTCAGACAGAATTGACCGGTCTGTCGAATAGATATGTTACCAAAGTGCGTTTCTTCCCTCACGAACCGAACTGCGTTTATACTGTAAAAGTCTGGTCGGGTGGCACATCTCTGGTCAATCCCGGTACTCTGGTTTCGGAAGTTCCGGTTGTCAATCCAGTTATTGATGCCTGGAATGTGGTGATTTTACCGCAGCCCATACAGGTCCCTTCCGTAGGTGAATTGAGAATCGGTTATAACTGCAATACTCAAGGCGGTTATCCTGCCGGTGTAGATGACGGTCCGAGCATTCCTTACAAAAGCAATCTGATATATCTGAATAATGAATGGACAATTACGACTCTGCTGAATCCTGATTTGGATTTCAACTGGAATCTGCAAGCGTTTATAACCAATTTCCTGGGCAGGGAATCGGTTCTTACTCATACTCCTGAAATTATCCCTCAGGAGATTACCGCTCCCGTTACCAATGCTCAGTTGAGCTCCGTCAGAACCTACAGAGCGGAAAAGAGCTTCTCCGTTAACAACAATGACCGTCCGATGTATGGATACAAAGTCTATCGCAATGGTACACCTGTCGCCACCATTAACGACATCCTGCATTATTATTATAATGATTCAGCAGTTCCCAACGGAACTCATACATACACAGTTACTGCCTTGTACAATGGTGGTGAATCCCCGCATTGCGAGCCGACTATAGCTGTGGTAAACGTCCCGATAGTCCCGATTATTTATCAGGATAGCTTTGAAACTTACGATGATTTTGCTCTGACTTTCCCGATGTGGTCTTTGCTTGATGTGGACACCAGCCCTACTGCTGGCATCACCGGATATGACTTTGCCAACGAAGGCAGCCCGATGTCCTTTATGGTTTTCAATCCCTCCGCCACAACTCCGGCGATGACGGGTCTATCCGCTCATACAGGGCAGAAGATGCTCGCCAGCTTTGCAGCGACTACTCCTCCCAACAATGACTGGTTAATTTCACCGCTGATTCATTTGGGAACAGAATCCCGTATTTCGTTGTGGGTGAAGTCCTTTACCGCAGATTACGGTCTGGAGCGTTTCAAGGTCGGTATTTCCAACGCTCCCAATCCGGTACCTCTCACTTTTGCCATGCTCTCCGGTGCCAACTATGTGGAAGCGCCTGTGGATTGGACAAAGTTCACCTACAATGTGCCGATTACCTTTGCTGCCCAGAATGTTCGCTTCGGCATCAAATGCGAATCTGATGACGCCTTTATCTTCCTTGTGGATGACGTTGTGATTCAGGGTATAAACGGCTATGTGGTGGCCAATGATGACCAGGTTATACCTTCTCTGGAAACGGCTCTGCTGGGCAGTTATCCCAATCCTTTCCGTAATGAGACCAATATCTCCTTCAACCTGAAGGCAGACAACAAGGTTGCTCTGGAAATCTACAATCTCAAAGGCCAGAAAGTGCGCACTCTGGTCAATGGCAAGACCAAATCAGGGACGCACAATATCACCTGGAAAGGCGATGATGACAAAGGCAATCCTGTTGCCAGCGGTGTGTATTACTTCAAGATGAATTCCGGTAAATACACCTCCAGCAAAAAGATGATTCTGCTGAAGTAATTATCTATAATAGAAACAGTTGATTAGATATCAGACGCTGTCCCTTGGGCAGCGTCTTTTTTATGGAATAGCTATATTTAGTAGTGTCTTATTTGTCTTTCTTTTTAGCTGTTATACCACTAAAACCCATTACTGCTATTGCTATTATGACTCCACTAATAATGGTGGCTATTGAATTGGAAAGATTGGGAAATACATAACGTTGGATTGTAGCCATAGCCAATCAAGCTATTAGGCCAACAATCACTGCAAAGAGTATTATTCTCCACATAACGAGTCACCATCCTTTCTTGAAATGATGATAATCATAAGTGGCTGTGAATGTTAACCCTGTCAACCCAAATCTTTCCAGACGTTTGCGTAGGAACCCTGCAAGGGTGACATAATATAGCCTGGGGTGTTTACCCCAGGTAAGTGTTCAGATAGGAAAAAGAACCCCATGCGGGTGACACAATAAGCATCAATCCACAGAATTGTGTCACCCCTATCGAGGTTGATATCGTTTCGTTCATTCCTCTCCTGGGGTTTACACCCCAGGCTAAGATATATCACTCCTGAGGAGTTTTTCTGTTACTCTCAGAAAATATGTCTTTGCTTTTCATGGCTGCCAATGTGCTGTCGTCAAACAAATGATTGTGAATCTGGCGTTTAATGAGAGCAACTGGCAGGATTTCCTCACTCCCTGCCTGCTTGCCTCCTGGGGTCATCGTGGGCTTTGCTCACGATACCCTCCCGATGACCTCACGCGGCGTTTAAGCAGGAACCAAGACAAATCACTTGACTTATTCAAGCATTTGTAATGAAAGGAAATGAATTGTAAAACAAGGAGTTGATATGCGACACCTGATGCTTGCCGGCAATTGGAAAATGAACAAAGACCTTACGGAAACGCAGAACTTTGTTCAGGGTCTGAAAGTCTATGCTCATAAACATACGGAAAGCCGTGTGGAGATTGTTGTCGCACCGACATATCCTTTTCTGATGACAGCTTCCGAGATGCTCAAAGGCACTCCTGCCAAAGTTTCAGCGCAGGATGTTAGCGCCAATGACGACGGAGCGTTTACCGGAGAGGTTTCCGCCACGATGCTGGCATCACTGCATCTGCCATATTGCATCATCGGTCACTCCGAACGCCGTCAGTACCATCAGGAAACGGATGATACCGTCAATGTCAAACTGAAAAAGGTGCTCAAGCACGGTATAATCCCGATTTTCTGCATTGGAGAGCGGCTGGAGCAAAGAGAAGCGGAACAGACCAACGAGGTTCTGAAAAGGCAGTTGCAGGAGGGACTTTGCGATATAACTCTATATACGGGCAAGGAAATCGTCATTGCCTATGAGCCGGTCTGGGCTATCGGCACCGGCAAGGTCGCCACTCCGCAACAGGCGCAGGACGCTCATAACTTTATCAGAGCTTGGCTGAGTGAAAACTATAACGGCAAGGTTTCCGAAAAACTGCTGATTCTCTATGGCGGAAGCGTTAAACCCGATAACATCAAAGAACTAATGCTGCAGCCGGACATCGATGGAGCGCTCATCGGCGGCGCATCGCTGAAACTGGAACACTTTACCGCCATGCTGGATACTGCTGGAGAAGTGGTTAAGCAGAAGTGAATTTCCCTTTACTGCTCAGTATGAATAAGCTATCGGTCACTTGTCATTCCCGCGAAAGCGGGAATCCAGTTCATAGCCTTTCCGTTGAAGTACGAAAACAGGTTACTTGTCATTCCCGCGAAGGCGGGAATCCAGTTCTTTGTCATTCCCGCGAAGGC
>Ga0194126_10011371_pt1 | contig 11450 bp, 12 predicted proteins | sample TA2KigC150mmetaG_FD_148641 | JGI IMG/M metagenome (GOLD analysis project Ga0194126, IMG submission 148641) | Freshwater microbial communities from Lake Tanganyika, Tanzania - TA2015035 Kigoma Deep Cast 150m | ecosystem: Environmental > Aquatic > Freshwater > Lake | place: Tanzania: Lake...
GAGTTGGCGGCAGGATTCTTCCCTGCTGTCCGCTGGGTATTGCGAATGGGGCCCTATTACCTCATGGCCATACAATTCTTGCTGGGCAGTCTCTTTAGCGCCTATGCGATCTTCTATTCGCAGAGTGCCACGCTCACCAGCACCGCCGTGTTTTTTGCACTGCTGGTCGTGCTGTTGATCGTCAACAAGCACCTGCGCAACTGGCTGTCTAGTCTCTGCCTACTCGTGAGCCTCTATGCATTGGCGTGTTTTACCTTTTTCACGTTTTTTCTGCCGGTGATGATCGGCTTCATGAGCGTGTCGGGTTTGTACTCGGTGCCGTCCGGAGCGTCGCCGTGACCTTCCGCGTTGTGCAACTGGTCTACTGCAATAATCCGGATCGTTCAAGGCTCGAAGCGGTCGGCGTGATGGCGTCTGCCTGCGCACTCATTGGCTTGCAGATCAGCGTTTACTTTCTGAACTGGATTTCGTCCGTACCGCTTTCGCTCAAGCATGGAGGCATCTATCATGAAGTGAAGAAAGCCAGGGGACCGGTTCGAACTGTCGTTTGACAAACGGTGGTATCCGTTCTGGAAGTGCTCGGATACCATGTTCCCGGACGATGAGCCGATCTATTGCTTCAGTGCGGTGTTCGCGCCGGTCGATCCGAATATGACCATCTACCATGATTGGTACGTTCGGTCCAGCAGGAGCCCGCCCCTCACCCATACCGATCGGACTCCACTCAAGATCTCAGGAGACCGCATAGGCGGCTATCGGGCCTATAGCTTCAAGTAGCGCCTCGATCCGGCCGATTGGTGGGTAGACGTGGAAACCGCAGATGGGTGCATTATCGGACGGATCGTCGTGACGGTTGAAGCTCTGCACGAGGCTCGTCCCACATTGACCACGGTGTCGTATTGACCTCCGTAGAACGTCCAGATCAGCCCCCATTTGGCCTGCCGAACCGGCTACGATAAGATTCGAGGGACTCTGATGGTTGTGTTGTAGTTGCAGCCGATTGTCCAGAGGCGTACAGTTCAGCCTGATGAGGCTGCGCACCCTCCCTCCCTGTCCTTTCAGTCCAAACTGTGTGTCCACGCAAGCCACCGACGATGGCCACGCCATTGCCCCCATTCGCTATCGGAAGGCGAGGGCTGAGGCAAAAGAGGCTCTGAAGCAAGCGATTCGTTTGCTGCCCCGCGTCACCCTCGTTGAAGAAGACGAATCCTACCTGCATTACGAGTTCACCAGTTTCTTGATCCGCTTCGTGGACGATGTGGAGTTTGTCTTCGACGACGCGACGAAGATGCTGCACTTCCGTTCGGCGTCCCGGACCGGATATGGCGACTTTGGCGTCAATCGCAAACGGATGGAAGAGATCCGGCGTCTGGTAGGCAAGACGCTCTAAGCCTTTTCGAGAGTACCGGAGACAGGTAAGCGGTCAGTGCTTCGGTGTGACCGGTTTGAGGCCGAGTCTGGTCGTGTGCTGAAAAATGCATTTCGGACAGGTGTAATGAACAAACTGATTGCCGCCGACCAGGCGCTTATTCATCGGCACACGGCACCAGGTGCAAAGCCGGTCGGGGAGGTCGGTCGGGGAGGCGTTGTGAGGCGCGGTCATGGTTGGCATTGTCTCCGAGCGCTGCAAACCGTGTCAACCGAAAGTGTGCACGCAAGGCAACGAATTCAGGATGAAAATATTCTTGCCGCCGATCGTGCATCTTTTTGAACTTGTGGTATAGTGCGGCTAGTCAGCAATGTCGCCCGATATTCTAAGACCTCTTATTTTACAGAAGGAGAGTAATCTCGATGAGTGTTTCGACTAGTTCCGACTCCGCGATCTTTCCAGCCTGCGTCCCCGTGGCTGCTTCGCTCCCTGCCAAGGAGATGGTGGGAGAAGGCAAGGCATGGGGACTCTGTTCCGCCGTCGACCTTCAGAACTGCAATCCCAATTTGATTCGTGATGTCGATTACATCAAGCGATATGTTGTCGAGCTCTGCGAGCTAATCGGTATGAAGCGTTTCGGCGAATGCCAGGTCGTCGATTTCGGTGAAGGCCGCGTCGCCGGATATTCCATGGTACAGTTGATCTCGACATCGCTGATCAGCGGCCATTTCGCTAACGATACCAACAGCGCCTATCTCGACATCTTCAGTTGCAAAGGATATGACCCGGCAGTCGTCAGATCCTTCTCGGAGGAATTTTTCGGCGCCCGTCAAAGCACAGTTACGGTGACACTTCGGTATTGAAGTAATTGCCCGCATGTGAACCGGTGAGGGCCGTGATCCCGCGGTCACTGCTGCTTTGGCTGTGCCGTACCAGCGTATCCCCACATGAAACCGACAACCCCCAAAGAGTGGCTGGCATCCCTTTCGTCCATGCTCGACAAGGACGCGGCCGATGGTCTCGACGCGGCCTATCAATTCAATTTACGAGGAGCGCGCGGAGGACAGTATCATCTACTTGTCCACAATGGAGCCTGCGAGATGAAAGAGGGCATCCATGCCGATCCGCATGTGACGCTTTCGATGGACGGAGATGATTGCATCAGGTTGCTCAACGGCCAGATCAGCGGAATGGCGATGGCCATGTCCGGGCGTGTGCAGATCGACGGCGATATCAGCTTGGCCATGCGGCTGAAGTCGTTGTTTCCTGGCATCGGCCGGTAGACAAGAAACCTGCTAGTTTGTCCCACTCGCTGTCTGAGCGAGTGGAACCCCTTCATCCTCAAGCCCGTCTTCCAGCTTTCGTCGAATCCGTTCTTCCATGATGACGTACATCGTCGGAATCAAAAACAGCGTCAAAAGCGTGGAGACGCTCAGCCCGCCCACCACCGCCCGCGCCAGGGGAGCGTTAGTCTCCCCTCCGGTTCCCAAGCCGATGGCCATGGGGATCAAGCCGAAGACCGTCGCCAACGAGGTCATGAGGATCGGTCTGAGGCGGGTCCGTGAGGCGGTGACCACGGCGTCCAGCAGCAGCCGACCCTTTCTGCGCAGTACGTTCGTGTAGTCGACTAGCAAGACGCCGTTCGACACGACGATGCCGAACATCATAATGATGCCCATCATGGAGCTTGTGGAAAGGGTTGTGTCGGTAAGGAACAGGATGAGAATGACACCGGGAAATCCCATTGGGACGGCGAACATGATGATGAAGGGATCAACGAGCGATTTGAATTGGGCGGCCATCACCATGTACACGAGCATCAGCGCCAGACCGGTGGCGAACAACAGGCTTTGGAATGTCTCTCGCTGTTGTTGAATCTGGCCGGCCAGTTTGATGCTGAAACCCGTCGGCAGTTGGAGCGTTGCGAAGGCCGTTTCCAGGTCATTGGCAATGTCGCCCAGCGGACGGGTCGTCGGATTGGCCGTGATGTGGATGACGCGCTGAAAATACTTCCGATCAATCTTCACCGGCCCGGCGTTCAATTTGAGCGAGGCGACGCTCTTTAGCAGTACCGGCTCTCCGGATTTGGCGGTCAACAGAATGTTTTCCAGGTCGGTGAGATCATTCCGGTGTTTTTCGTCCAGCCAGGCGCTGATGAAGTATTCATTGCCGTTCTGTGGGTCGGTATAGATGATGGGATCGGTTTGACCGTTGCCGTTGAGGGAATACAGGACCGTATTTGCAACGTCTGTTTCGCTGATTCCAAGCAACGCCGCCTTCTCCCGATCAACCGTGACGTTCACTTCGGGATAATTTTCCTCCCGGCTCGGTTCGACATCGGTCAAGCCGGGGATTTGTTCCATGATGTCCTTCACCTGGGCAATCACACCCCGCGCCGTTTCAAAGTCGTATCCGTAAATCTCCACATCAACGGCTTTCTGTGAGCCGAAACTGGTGACCCGTTTCACGAGCCCGCCTGGATCGAAGAACATCGCGACGCCAGGGAACAGTTTAATGATCTTCGGCCTCACCTCGTTCATGACCTGTACTTGGGTTCTGTTTCGTTTGTCGGGCGGCACCAGATAGACCTGGATCGACGAGGTATGGGGACCGGTGTTGGGGTTGAACAGGGACGCCCGGCCTTGGGACAGCACGCCTGTACTTGACACGATGGTCTCCAACTCGTTGAGAGGGATCTGTTCGCGAAGGACACGCTCGACCTCGGCAACCTGTTGCTCGGTTTTCTCGACCCGCTGGCCGACCGGCGCGCGCAGGACAATACGAAATTGACTCTCGTCCGACACTGGCAGAAATTCCGTCCCAAGTAAGGGTATCAGCATGAGTGAGCCGCAGAAGATCAGCAGAATGACCGTGATACAGATCCAACGATGTCCCAACACCCAACGCAACGAGTCCTCATACCCCTTATCGAGCGCGTCATAGTGCGCACGGCTCCAATCCATCATTCGAACAAACCAGCGAGGCATGGCACGATGGGCATCCTGCTCGGGTTTCAAAAACTTATAACAGAGGGCCGGTGTGACCGTGCGTGAAATAAAGAATGACGTGAATAGTGCGATGGCGATCGTGATGGTCAGGGGAATCAGCAGGAGACGGGTAATGCCGACGATGAAGAACATCGGGAGAAAGACTACGACGGTCGTCACTGTCGAGGCAAAAATCGGCATGGCCACCTCGCGGGCGGCATCCAAAATCGCATCCCAGCGCCGCGCGCCGGTGTTTAGGTGGCGCTGGATGTTCTCCAACTCCACGATGGAATCGTCGACGAGGCGGCCGATTCCGAGTGCGAGCCCTCCCAGCGTGAACACGTTGAGGGTCTGGCCGCTCAGATAGAGGACGATGAAGGTCACCAGGATGGACAGAGGAATGGAGACAGAGATGATCATCGTACTCGTGAGATTACGTAGAAAGATGAGAATGACGGCAGCGGCCAGGAGCGAGCCGTGCAGTGCCTGTTCAAACAGATTGCGGATGGACTGGCGAATGTACACGGATTGATCGAACGAAATGCCAAGGGTGACACCTGGTGGAATGCCGATCATTTTGGGAAGCGTGGCCCGCAGCGCGTCGACGACTTCGACCGTGTTGGCGGCAGGTTGTTTGTTCACGCGCAAGAGGACGGCCCTGGCTCCGTCGGTGCGGACGATGTTTGTCTGAATGTCGGAGGAATCGGCAACCGTTCCGACGTCGCGAACTCGGATGGGCTTACCCTGGCGATCGAGCTTGATGATCACGTCGTGGATCGGCTCAACGGTCTTGAACTGGTTGTTGGTGAACACGTTGTAGTCGAGATTGCCGGCCTTGATGTTGCCGGAGGGTAGAATGACGTTGGCGGTCTTGACGGCGTTCACTACGTCGAGGATCGAAAGGCCGCGGGCGCTGAGGAGCGCCGGATCGAGGCTGACATTGATTTGCCGGATTTTCCCACCCTCTACGGTGGCAGCGGCGACGTTGGCGATCTGTTCAATTTGAGGGGCGATTGTGTTGTAGGCCAGATCGTAGAGTGCGCGTTCGTCCAGATCCTCACTCGACACGGTGACAAAAGAGACTGGAATGTTAGAGACGTCGAACTTCACGATGAAGGGCTGCAAGATACCGGGCGGGAGGCTGTTCAGAATCTGCGTGATGCGCTGCATGACCTCCATTTGTCCGACGTTGATGTCGGCCCCCCAGTTGAACCAAATTTGAACCGCGCCGAGCCCCTGCTTCGAGAACGATTCAACGTGTTCCACGTTCGAGGCCGAGCTGACAGCCTTCTCGATCGGATAGACGACACTTTGCTCGATATCGAGGGGAGGGGCGCCCTTATAGATGACGCCGACGAAGGCGACCGGTATTTGGATTTGTGGAAACAGATCGATCGGCAGCCGCTGGAGTGATGTGATGCCGAGCACCACCATCGCGAGCGACAGCATCAAAATACCGATCCGATTGCGTAATGCGAGCAGGGTTAGCCACATAACGGGGCTGTAAGGCATGAAAGGTTAAGGGTGAAACGCGTGAGAGGAGTGATCACGTTACACCTTTTACGTTTCGCGTTTCACGGCATTCATCGGTTGCGTCTGTACCGGAGTGCCGTCGCGCACGAGGTCTTTACCGGACACAATGACTACTTCGTCGCCGGACAGACCGGTGACAATTTCAACATGGTTCTCTTTGCGGGTACCGATCTCGACGTTCACCCGCTGAGCTTTCCCATCACGAACGACGAAGACGTACTGGGCCTCCTCCAGCCGGCTTACGGCATCGATGGGAATCTGCACGGCGTCGCGATGAATCCCCACCAGTACTTCAACACGGGCGAACATGCCTCCTTTTAATCGACGATCCTTGTTCGGTAAGTCGATTTCCACCGTCATCGTACGGGTCGCACGATTCAGCGCTTGAACGACACGCGTCACGGTTCCTTCGAACACCTGGTCAGGATAGGCTTCGGCCCGTAATTCGGCTTTTTGCCCGATCGTGATCAACGGGATGTCTTTCTCAACCACTTCGATCAAGACCCGAACGGTGTTGATGTCATGCACGCTCAATATCCCGCGCGACATCGTGGAGGTACTGGCGGTGGTGCCGGTGACATAGGCCCCGGTGTCCAGATTCCGTTCGGCGACATACCCGGCAAAGGGAGCGCGAATGTACGAGTAGGCAAGATTAGTTTCCGCCTGCGCAAGGGCAACCTCCATCTGGGTGACCTGCGCGCGCAGTGATTCCAGCACGGCTACGGCAGCGTCGAATGTGACCTGCGTGTTGTCCAGATCCTGCTGCGAGACAAACTGGTTTTTGATCAGGGCCTTCATGCGATCGAGTGTGAGTGTCGCGTGGCGGAGGGCCGCCTGCTGCTGGGTTACTTTGGCATGAGCCGCGGCGAGGTTAGCCTTCGCCTGATCGACGGCATGCTGATAGTCTGTATGGTCGATCTCAATTAGGAGCTGACCGCGTTTCACGAAGTCACCTTTATCCGCGTGCAGCTTAGCAATATAACCGTCGACGCGTGAGAACAGGTTGACGACTTGGTTGGGGGTCACATCCGCCGTAAAACTAAGGCGAATCTCAAGATCCTCCTTGATGGGCGAGACGGTCCCCACTGTAATGAGATGGGCTTTGCGTTGGTCAGTCCTGTTACCGGTGGTGAGGCGGAAGGCCACCAAGGCGGCAATCACGATTGCGAGTAAGATGCCCAGGGTCAGGAGTGGATGGCGTAGGACGCAGTTCATGGGTACAACCGTCCAGTAGGAGTCGTAGGTTGAACGAGGCCGTTGAGAAACAGCGACACATATTCATTCACGGTCTCCTCGTGGGTCCGATGCATGGGCAGCCCGAAGATGTCGTGCAGAAGCCGGTGGTGGACAATGATTCCGAAGAACGCTCTGGCAGCCAACCGCGGATCGACCAGGCGAAAGGCGCCGTCCTCGATTCGTCGGCCGATGTAGTGTGCAAGCAAGTCGTAGAATATGCTGTATTGCCGCCGGAAAAACATATCGGACAACTCATGGCCCTCCAAGGCGCTGAAGAGCAGCAGCCGGAGCAGTGTTGGGTCCGCGCCCTTTCTGATGCGAGAACTGGCCAGCAATGTGAATAGCCTGGCATCGTCATTGTTTCTCGCAGCTTCCTCCGCAGCTTCCCGCAGCCCCGCATAGTGCGCTTTGTCCTCAAGAATGGCGGCATACAGCGCGCGCTTGGTAGGAAAATGTTTGAAGAGCAGCGCTTCACTCACCCCGGCAGCTTTCGCGATTGCTTTTGTCGTTGTCCCCTCGAAACCGTTGGAGGCGAATAGGGAGGCCGCAGTTCCGATCAGGTTGGCCTGACGCTCCAGACCTGAGACTCGCGATGAGCGAGGTGAGGTGGTGCGAGATCGCTTCATGGTAAGTAACTGGTTACTAACCATGAAATTAGCACGCACATGTTCCTGAAGGCAAACATCCCCAGGGATTCCGGTGAACAGCGGCGATTCGAAAGATGGAGAAACAATGAGAGGGAGGTGAGGGCTACTGCCGGATGTTGGCCCAGGCTTTCTGGTATTCCTCAAAGGAATCGACTTCCATCCAGCCTTTGAAGATCGGCACGGCATCGACCCGGTGGCCCCGGTCGATGAGTTCCTGGATCATGTCGGTGAATGAGGCTTTGATGAAGCTGCCGGCTTCGTGGAAGCCGGCCGTTTTGTACTTTTCCTGTGCCGCACGGTAGGAATCTCGGAGGGCCTGTGTGCCCTTTTCGGAAAACATGGCCATACCAATAAATTCTGCATGGGCCTGTTCTCGCGGAATCTGCTGGCCAATTTTGACAATTCGATGCTCGCCCTCCGGGATGACGAAGCGCGATACATGAGCCTTACTGGGTGGATTTGCTAGTGCGACTAGGTCCGGGTTCAGATGGGTCGGCAGGTTCCGCTGCTCCTGATCGAGCCATGCGAGATCGACGACGAGCGCGATGTCGGCTGGGCTTTTCAGCAATTTTTCAAGGACAGCCTGGTCGAAAATGATGTCGCCGTACAGAATGATGGTCCGGCCCTTCAGTTCGTTCTCGGCGCAGAAGAGGGAGAACGCCTCGCCGGTGGTCTCGTATCGGTCGTTGTCATAATAGCGAATATTGGGCAGGGAGATGGCCTCTTTCTTGTAACCCCGCACCAGGGCAATCTCTTTAATGTTGCATTCGTTGAGCGCAGTCACCTGGCGGTCCAGAATGGTTTTCCCTTTGATGTCGAGCAGGCATTTCGGCTTGTCTTCGATCAGCGGCAGCAACTGCTTTTCAAATCCGGCAGCGGCAATGACGGCGGTGATCTTTTCTCCGCCGACCGGGAGAAAGTCCCGTTCATCCTGTTCCATTTGAGGGACGCCGACGATGTCGTAGACCTCCGGGAGCGAAACGATGATGCTGTTGGCGGCACCGGGCCGTGTATCGTTCTTAATGAGTGCGAGTGTGTCTTGCATGGAACGGATCGCCGCACGCACCGGCTGATTGGCGTAAATGATGATCTTGGCTCCTGCTTCTTCCAGCTCCGCGGCGGTGGTTTGGTCGAAAATCGTCGGAACTACAACCAGCGGCACACGGCCGGACCAGGCCCTGTAGACTGTTCGAAGCTCATCGAACTTCTTCGATTTCGAATGGATCAAGACCGCGTCGGCTCCCGCCTCGGCGTAGGCTGAGGCCCGCTTTAGGGCTTCCTCTTGGCCCCAGCCTGCGATGAGCGCTTCCGTCCTGGCGATGATCACGAACTCCGGAAAAAGCTGCGCGGCCTTGGCTGCTTTGATCTTGCTGCAATGTTCTTCAATCGGGATCAATTCACGGCGGACGCCCGCATAGAAGCTGCACCGTTTGGGGTAGACGTTGTCTTCGATGCAAATACCGGCCACACCGGCCCGCTCCCGGTCGTTGACGGTGCGCATGACATTCAGCGCGTTGCCGTAGCCGGTATCGCAATCGGCGATGACGGGGATGCTTACGGCCTCGACGATATTGCGCTCGATGGCAAGTTGTTCGCTGGAGTCGATGAAACTGGCGTCGGGGATGCATTTCATCGAGGCTGAAATGGCAAAGCCGCTGGCCCAGATGCCGTCGAACCCTGCGCGTTCGATCAGGCGCGCGCTCAAGGCGTCATGGGCACCGACAATTTTTATGGCACCCGGCTTCTTCAGAGCGGTCCGGAGCTTCACAGCATTGGTCATGGCGGCCTCATCATGCGAAAGCGGCGGACCGTTGTCAATGGAAAGTTTGCGGAAGACGGGCCGAGAGAGCCAATCAGAATACCGTTGAGGGAACGTCTTCGCTCCAGCGCTCGCGCAGGGTTGCGCTCTCAATGAAGATAATGCCGCGGTCCAGACTTGATTCGAAGCGCAGGGTCACCTCCGTCTGGAACCCGTGCCAGGCGTAGACTTTGATCGGGCCGACCGCGATTTGTCCTGGCGTTCGGTCGAGTGGGCCGTAGTGGGATTGCAGATACGCCAGGATCGCGTCATGAGTATCTCTTCCGCTGTAACGGATAGTCACCCGACCGAACTTGTGCCGAAAGGTGGTGAAGCGCGTGGAATCGACTGGCGTCGTGCCAAGCATCGGTGCGTGGTCCTTGCGCTCATAGGTCTGAAACCGTCCGGTATCTTCGACACTGACGAAGCGGGTATTGTCCGAAAGCGTTGCCCCCCAGAGGATACCATCGAATCCATTGGGATCGTTGAGAATGGGAACGGCTGGTGCAGGGGATCCCTGCAGCAACAGGAGGCCTGCGAATCCCGCCACAACAAGCTTCGCCCATCCTCGAAACAGGCTGAGGGACGAATCAATCCGCCGAATCAGTGATGTCATCATTGAATCGCGGCGCCAGTGTTCGGCTGTCGATGAAGATATACCCACGCTGCGTGCCAGCTTGATAGGTCAGATTGATTTCCGTGTCCGATCCGCGCCAGTTGTATTGCTGGTTGAGTCCCCGCGTCATTTGTCCGGGTACACGCTGCAACGATCCAAACTGCGCCTCGAGGAAGGTAAGCACCTCCTTGTGAACGTGCTCGCCGTGGTAGTGGATCGTCACCCGCGCAAATTGATCGTTGATGGCGACGTAGAGAATACTCGCCATCTCGACGCCAGCGAAGGTCATCGGGTCAGTCTTCCGCCGGTATTCCGCAACATGGGCCGCTGACCGCGTGGTTTCCAAATCCTGGCGCGCCGTGAGTGGTGTGCCCCAGGCGATGTTCTGAAATCCCTTGGGATCGTTCACCATCGAGATGGCCCAGAGGGATGTCGTCGGATCCACGGTTCCGAGCATGAACAAACAGAGCCCGACGAATGTCGGTGGCGGGATGAAGTGTCTCATAATGTGTGCGAGCGGCATGGCACGGTGATGTGCGCAAACGCTATCATGTGAATGCGGTGAATGCAACACGCCGTGCTTTCTTGCTGAAGTACAAGGCCCTGGCATATAATGCGCGGTCTTTTTACCGCCTGAGGCGCATTCATGTGGAAGCGCCGAGATACGAGCAGCAAGGAATATCAGTATGATGGACAGCGATGTGTTCGTGCAGTCGCTCCAAGATCTGGGCGTGGATTTTTTTACCGGCGTGCCTGATTCGATCCTCGGCGGCATTATCGCCGAGCTGATGAACCGCCGGCTGTATACGCCTGCGGTTCGCGAGGATGAAGCAGTGGGCATGGCGGCCGGCGCCTACATGGCTGGGAAAATGCCAGTGGTGTTGATGCAGAATTCAGGATTGGGGACGTCGCTCAATACACTGATTTCGCTGAACATGATTTATCGGCAGCCCTGCATCCTCATCGTGTCGTGGCGGGGGCAGGGCGGGAAGGATGCGCCGGAGCATCTCGTGATGGGCGAAGTCATGCCGCAATTTCTTGATACGATGAAAATTCCGCATCGAACCCTGACGGAGAAAACAGCGACCGACGATTTCAGATGGATAGCGGAGATATACAAGAAACAACAGATTCCGGTCGCGCTCCTTATCACCAAGGGCGTGGTGAAGGGGCTGCACCCATGACGATGAGGCCAGAACAAGGTACGTTAATCAGCCGGGCCCAAGCGATGGCGGCGCTGCTGGAGTTATTGACCGACCAGCCG
>Ga0194126_10011374_pt1 | contig 11449 bp, 9 predicted proteins | sample TA2KigC150mmetaG_FD_148641 | JGI IMG/M metagenome (GOLD analysis project Ga0194126, IMG submission 148641) | Freshwater microbial communities from Lake Tanganyika, Tanzania - TA2015035 Kigoma Deep Cast 150m | ecosystem: Environmental > Aquatic > Freshwater > Lake | place: Tanzania: Lake...
TCCAGCCCGTCTACGCCGCGTTCACCGTCCTTATAATGGCCATGTCCTTCGTGCTGTTCCATCCGGAAGGGCAAGGCATCAGGAAGAAGATCGACGTCCAGTTCCACCGGGGCCTCGGCAAGGTCGAAAAGCTCTACGCTGATGCCGGGACGATCAAAGGAGATCTGGGCGAGCTCACCGGCCAAGTCGTCAAGTCCTTCAGGAGCCTCGATCTCCTCAAGGACAACGAGGATAAACAACTACGTTAACGGAGGTATAGACGTCATGGAAAACAACATCCCTGTCCCTCTGACCCCTCAGAGGCCGCCCAAATCCCCGGGATTCGCCGGATTCCTGGGCATCTTTCCGTTCGGCGTCGGCGCCCTTTACAACGGGCAGCTGACCAAGGCGCTGTTCCATCTGATCATGTTCTCGGGCCTCGTCTATTCGCAACGCTATGGGAACGCGCAGCCCTTCATGGGGCTGTTCTTGGCCGCCTTCATCATCTATCAGTTCTTCGATAACATTCAATCGGCCAAAGCCATCAACCTCGCCGCCGCCGGCCGGAAGACGGACGCGGAGGCCGCCCAGGAATTGCCCGAAGCCGTGTCGTCCGGCTCCGTATTCTGGGGGACCTTCCTCATCGCGCTCGGCATCGTCCTCATCCTGGCCAATTTCGACATCATCCCCTACGATACGTTGCGCAGTCTCTGGCCCGTGGCGGTCATCGCCGTCGGGGTTAAGCTTGTGGCCGACTCTCTGGCCAGGAAAAAGAACGGCAACGGGAACTGAAGGAGGCTTATCATGGCAAAGCAGAAACAACGCGATTCGCTCGTCTGGGGCGTCATCCTCATCGCCCTCGGCTTGATCTTCCTGTTCGAACAGCTTGACATCGCTGTCTGGCGGCACGTGTGGCGCTTCTGGCCGGTCATCCTGATCGTCTGGGGCGCCAACAAGCTCATGCTCGGGCTCAAGGAAAGGAACGAGCGCCAAAAGCCTCAGGCCCCTCCGCAGGACTAGGACCATGAAATTCCGGGAGATCCTTCTTCTCGGGGTCCTGCTGGTCGCCGGACTGGTCGTCTACCAGGTCCAAACCGGGAGCTGGGACATCCGGCTCGATTGGGACGAGGGCCTCTTCGGCCTGAGCCGGGAGTATTCCTATGAGGAAACCCGGGTCTTCGAAGCTCCCGTGCCGGCGGCCCTCGCGGTCGACAACGGCCACGGCTGGGTCGAGGTCCGGGGCGGCGAGCAGGAGCACATCGAACTGACCTTCAAGAAGATCATCCGGCGGCGCAGCGAGGAGGACGCCCGGGAGGTCGCCGGACAGCTCCAATACACCGTCGGGAGAACGGAGGACCGGATGTCTCTCGGCACCAACCGGGAGAAGTTCCGCCGCCGCAGGGATTTCCAGACCGGCTTCGTCCTGACCGTACCCCGGGGGACGAGGATCGAGATCGTCAACGCCCACGGCCCGGTCCACGTGGGATCCGTGGCCGGCCTCACGGTCCGGAACCGGCACGGCAAGCTTGACATCTCGGACGTTCAAGGCCCGTGCGTCCTGGAGACGAGCTATCAGGCCGCCGAGGTGCGGAACATCGGGGGGGACTGCTCGATCATCAGCAAGCACGCCCAGGTCAGGGCCGCGTCGGTCTCGGGCAACCTCCGGGTCGAGACAAGCTATGCCCGGGCGCGGGTGGAGGGGGTCGGCGGGAAGGCCGAGATCCTCGGCCGGCACATGGAGGTCGAGGCCAGCCGCATCCAGGGCCCCGTCTCCGTCGACACGAGCTACCAGAGAGTCTCGCTCACGGACGTCGGCCCGGCCGTGGTCCGGGCCCGCCACGCGTCGGTCGCGGCGGAGACCGTTCGGGGAGATCTGGATGTCGAGACGAGCTATCAGCGGGTCCGGGCGGCGGACGTCCGGGGAAAGCTGGCCGTGGCCGCCAACAACAGCTCGGTCTCGGCGACGGGGATCGGGGGGGAAAGCCTATCGGTCCGCACGTCCTACGCGAACGTCGAGCTGGCCGATTTCTCGGCCGAGGTTTCGGTCATCCTGCGGAACGGCAACGTCGTCCTCAAGCCGCTCGACCTGAGGCACGGGATGGACGTCCGCAACGAGCACGGGATGATCCTGCTCAACTGGCCGGCCGGAGAGGCCGCCCGCCTCGAGGCCCGGACGCGGGGCGGCTCGGTCGACTGGGGTCTCGATGAGAGTCCCGACGTCACGCAGTCCAACGGGACCTCCATCGTCAAGGCCTTCCAGGACCGCGGGGACCGGCCGGCCGTCGTTCTGGAGACGACCTACGCGGATATCCGCATCCAGGAGGCGGGACGGAAGCTCTGAGCCGTTCGCTCAGGCGTGGCGGGCCTTGTTCTGGTAGATCCGCTGGGTGAGGACGCCGTTGATCTTGATGTTGAAGTAGGAGATGAGGTTGGTCACGTCCTTCTTGTACTTGGTGACGTAGCGGACGAAATCCGACCTCTCCTTGAACCTCAGGAGGTTCTCGAACTCGGCCACGGTGTCGTGGAGCTCGATGACGTAGTGGTTGATGGCCCGGTACTGGGCGTTGATGTCGATGAGGTCCTTGCCGCCGAGCTTGGACAGCTCGAGGTGAGGGGGCAGGCTCTGGAGGATCAGAAGGCTCTCGGTGTGGAGCTCGCCGACGGACTCCCCGATCTCCTGGAAGTAGGACCCGAACTCCTGGACCTTCTTCAGCTTGGCCCCGGCCCGCTCGGAAAGCCTCTCGAACTGGGACTTCAGCGAGACGATGGAGTCCTTGACCCCGAAGTACTTGCGGCTGGGGGTGTACAGGTCCAGAAAGTCGCGGCCGATGTAGATCTTGTCCTCGTAGTGGCTGAGAAGCTCCTTGGGCGAGTGGGTGTAGAACTTGATCTCGAAGCGGCGCCCTTCCGAGTCGCGCTCCCGGAGGCGGGCCAGGATGAGGCCGTTGTTCTGCTCGATGAAATAGCTGCTGATGTCGACGAGGACGGAGTGGACGGCCAGGTTCTGGACGATGGATTCCCTGAGGCAGTCGAGCAGCGCCTCGTTCCGGGTGATGAAATCGGTGATGCGCTCGTCGGCCGCCGGATTGAGGACGGAATAGCTCGGCGACAGAAGGTAGAGGACGGGCCCGCTGCCCAACTCCAGATGGAGGTTCTTGAGGACGCTCTGGTAGAGGTCGTCGAGGAGCATTGTCCGCAGGGGCGGAAGGCTGGCGGGATCCAGCTTGGAGAGTTCTTCCACTTCGTTCATGGGTTCGACCTCGCTTCTCACAGGGAGTGTAGCATCGGGCCGGAAGAAAAGTCAACGAGGGCCGGATCGGCGGCCAAGGGTCCAGTCGTCGGCCCCGTATCTCGAGGCCTGGAGGGCGGCGACAGCGGCCCGGTCATCGGGGCCGAGGACGAAAGGAGCAAGGCTCACGCCGAAAAACTCCGCGAATCCCCTCGACAGAGCGGTGACGGCCGAGGCGAAGTCGACGGGCCGGCCGGCGGCCTCGGAGAGAGAGGTCATCCCCTGGCCGGGCTCGGACTCGCCGGGGCGCGAAACGGCCGCAAGAAGGGTCTCGTCCTTCTCGAGGGGGACGGAGCCGTGCTGCAGGAAGGCCGGCCCGGTCCTTTTCTGGGCGCTGCCGACGATCTTCCTGCCACCGATCTCGATCTCGTCGCGGGCGGCGTGGGCGAAGCAGGGCATGGTCCCCCGGGCGTAGGAGGGCGGCGCGGCCTCGGCCATTTGCGCGGCGAGGCCCATCAGCCCGAGGCCGGTCAGCAGGGCGCGGGAGATGAGGCGGTAGGAGTCGCGGACCGTCTCGGTGAACAGAGCGGCGTCGGAGGAGGCCACGGCGTAGGTCACTTCCCGGTGATGGAGGACGAGCTTCCCCCCGGTCATGCGGCGGACGATGTCGACGCCGTTCCTGCGGCAGAAGTCCAGGTCGACGACCTTGTCCGGGTCCTGGGAGTACCCGAGAGAAGCCGTCGGCCGCTCCCATTGATAGAAACGGAGGAACGTCCTCGGCTCCGCCATGGCCAGGCGGAAAAGGTGCTCGTCGATGGCCATGTTCCGGGACCCCGGCAGGGGCTTCGGCTCGACGATCAACGACCAGATAGGGGTCAAATCTCCACTCATTAAGTATTTCCTTTGTCGTCCACGTTTCGCCAAAAGTTAATGAGTGGAGATTTGACCCCTTCTTTATCGAAAAAAGTGGAGCGGGCAATGGGACTCGAACCCACAACACCCGGCTTGGGAAGCCGGTACTCTACCATTGAGCTATGCCCGCCCACAGAGGGCCGAATTCTAGCATATTTCCCCGGCAAATCAAAGCGGCGTTGACAGCCTTCGGGAGCGACCCTATAATCGCAGTGGAACCTTTCAGACCGGCCCCACGGGAGGATGACCCATGACCCAAGCAGAATCCGGAAGAACAACGCGCCTGGGACCGAGCGTCGCCGTCCAGGGCGAGTTCGAGGCCCACGAGGACGTCCTGGTCGAAGGCCGGGTCAAAGGGAAGATCACGATCCCGTCCGGCACCCTGACGGTGGCCCAGGGGGCGCGCGTCGAGGCCGAGGTCCTTGTCCGGACGCTCATTCTCCACGGCGAGCTCGCGGGCAACGTGGCCGCCGCCGAACGCGTCCAGATCTTCGACACCGCCCGGATGGACGGCGACATCGCCACACCCAAGATCACCATCGCGGACGGGGCCCGGTTCAAGGGCGGCATCCGCATGGGGGTCAAACCCTAGTTGGAATTCAAGCTGCACTCCGGGTTCGAGCCCCAGGGGGACCAGGTCCGGGCCATCGACTGCTTGGCCGCGGGTCTCGCGAAAGGCGAGGCCCACCAGGTCCTCAAGGGCGTGACCGGCTCCGGCAAGACCTTCACCGTCGCCAACATCATCGAGCGGGCCGGCCGGCCCGTTCTGGTCGTCTCCCACAACAAGACCCTGGCCGCCCAGCTCTATCAGGAGTTCCGGCGCTTCTTCCCGGCCAACGCCGTCGAATACTTCGTCAGCTATTACGACTACTACCAGCCCGAGGCCTACATCCCCGCCTCCAACGTCTACATCGCCAAGGAAGCGACCATCAACGACGAGATCGACCGCCTCCGGCTCTGCGCCACCAACTCCCTTTTCGCCCGCCGTGACGTCATCGTCGTCGCCTCGGTCTCCTGCATCTACGGCATCGGCGCGCCCGAGACCTACTACTCGATGAGCTTCAGCCTCGCGGCGGGCCAGCCGACGACCCGCAAGGCCCTGCTCGACAGGCTCGTCTCCGTCCAGTACGAGCGCCAGGAAGGCGATTTCAAGCGGGGCGGGTTCCGGGTCCGCGGGGACGTCGTCGAGGTCTTCCCGAGCTACGAGAACTCGGCCATCCGCGTCGAGCTCGAGGACGGCCGGATCAAGGCCCTCTCGGCGGTCGACCCCCTCCTGGGGACCGTCCGCCAAACTCTCGACACGGTCATGGTCCATCCGAGGACGTTCTTCTCGACGCCCGCCGAGACCCTTCGGAAAGCGGCCGCCGGGATCGAAGAGGAGCTGGCCGGGCAGATCGACCATTTCCGCCGCCGCGGCCAGGCCGTCGAGGCCGAACGGATCGAGGAGCGCACCCTCTACGACCTCGACATGCTGCGCGAGTTCGGCCACTGCCCGGGCATCGAGAACTACTCCCGCCACCTCAGCGGCCGCCGGGCCGGCGAGCCCCCGGCCGTGCTGCTCGATTACTTCCCGGAAGATTTCCTGACCATCATCGACGAATCCCACGTCACCGTCCCCCAGATCGGCGGCATGTACTTCGGCGACCGCTCGAGGAAAACGACCCTCGTCGAGCACGGCTTCCGGCTGCCCTCGGCCCTCGACAACCGGCCGCTGAGCTTCGACGAGTTCCAGGCCCGGGTCGGCCAGGTCCTCTACGTCTCGGCGACGCCCGGGCCCTACGAGCTGTCCAAGTCGCCGGGCCGGGTCGTCGAGCAGATCATCCGCCCGACCGGCCTGACCGATCCCGAGCTCGAGGTCCGTCCCGTCAAGGGCCAGGTGGACGACCTGATGGGCGAGATCCGGGCCCGGGCCCGCCGAAACGAGCGCGTCCTCGTCACGACCCTGACCAAGAAGATGGCCGAGGACCTGGCCCGCCACTACCACGAGCTCGGGTTGCGCGTCTGCTACCTCCATTCGGAGGTCGAGACCCTGGACCGGGTCAAGGTCCTCCGGGACCTCCGGAAAGGCGAGTTCGACGCCCTCATCGGCATCAACCTCCTGCGGGAGGGCCTCGACCTGCCGGAGGTCTCCCTGGTCGCCATCCTCGACGCCGACAAGGAGGGCTTCCTGCGCTCGGCGACCGCCCTGATCCAGACCTTCGGGCGGGCCGCCCGGAACATCGCCGGCCGGGCCATCCTCTATGCCGATACCGTGACCGATTCGATGAAGGCGGCCATCGGGGAGACGGACCGGCGCCGGCGGCTCCAGCGGGATTTCAACGCCGCCCACGGCATCACGCCCCAAAGCATCGTCAAGGGCATCGACGGGGTCCTGAGCAGCGTCTACGAGCGGGATTATCTCGATTACACCCGGATCGCCGAAGACAAGGAGATCTATCTTTCGCCGACGAAGCGCAAGAAACGGATGGAGGAGCTCGAGAAGCTCATGAAGGAGGCGGCCCGGGACCTCGAGTTCGAGAAGGCCGCCGCTTACCGCGACGAGCTGACCCGGCTCAAGAAGCGCGAGCTCGAGCTGGACCTTTAAGATGACCGCCGAGAACAGCCTCAAGGCCAGGGCCGCGGAGCTGCCCGCCAAGCCGGGCATCTATTTCTTCAAGAACGCCGCCGGCCGGGTCGTCTACATCGGCAAGGCCCGCTCCCTGCGCGACCGGGTCCGGTCGTATTTCCTGTCCAACCCCGACGCCAAGGTCCGCGGCATCCTCCGCGAGACGGCCTCCATCGATTACCTCCTGACAGGGTCCGAGAAGGAAGCCGCCTTCCTCGAGAACAACTACGTCCAGCGCCACCAGCCGCGCTTCAACCTCCGGCTCAAGGACGACAAGAGCTTCCCCTATATCAAGGTGACGGTCGGAGAGAAGTTCCCCGGGATCTATTCCAGCCGGCGGGTCGACCGGGACGGGGCCCGCTATTTCGGGCCGTTCAGCCCGGCCCGCCGGGCCCGGACGTCGATCCATCTGGTCAACAAGTTCTTCCGCGTCCGGGGATGCGAGACGGCCGTGTTCCGGGGCCGCAAGAGGCCCTGTCTCGAGCACGAGCTCAAGCTTTGCTCGGCGCCCTGCGTCGTCGGTACCACCTCCGAAGAGGACTACCGGAAGGACGTCGACGGCGCCTGCCTGTTCCTCGAGGGCCGGATGCCCGAGCTGGCCAAGACCCTTCGAGAGAGGATGGAAGAGGCCGCCCGGGAGCAGAGGTACGAGGAGGCCGCCCGCTGGCGCGACGTCCTGCGGACGGTCGAGGACATGCGGGACAGACCGAGGACGATCTCCGTGGCTCTCGAGGACCAGGACGTCGTCGGGTTCGCCCGGGAAGAAGGCCGGGCCGCCGTACACCTGTTCTTCATGCGCCGGGGCAAGATCCGGAGCTCGGAGGCGGCCCTCGTCGAGGCCGCCTCCGAGGCCACGGACGCGGAGGTCCTCGGAGGGTTCCTGGCGGATTTCTACGGGCGCCCCGAGCGCCGCGACATCCCGCCGCGACTGCTCCTCCCCTTCCGGCCGGCGAGCGCCGAAGCCCTGGAGGCCGTCCTCGGCGGCCGGAAGAGGCGCCGTTCCCCGCTGATCGTCCCGCGGGGCGGACAGGATCTTAAGCTGGTAGCTCTGGCCGCCCGCAACGCCGAGGCCCACCTCCACAAGACGGCCATGGAGCCGGGGCCTCTCGAAGCCCTTCGCGAGACGATCGGCCTCGAAAGGCCGCCGCGGACGATCGAAGGTTTCGACATCTCGAACACGGGCGGAGAGGAGTCGGTCGGCTCGCTGGTCGTCTTCCAAGACGGCCGGCCCGCCAAGGACGCCTACAGGAAATTCCGGATCAGGAGCGTCGCCGGCCCCAACGATGTCGCCAGCCTGGAGGAGGTCATCGCCCGCCGGTATCGCCGGGCCCTCGCGGAGAAAAAGCCCCTCCCCGACCTGGTCATGATCGACGGGGGCAGGCCTCAGCTGTCGGCCGCCCGCAAGGCCCTCTCCGCCCTAGGTCTCGAAGATCTCCCGCTCGTCTCGATCGCCAAGCGCGAGGAGATCCTCTTCACCGCCGAAGCGCCGCAAGGCATCCGTCTGCCGCGGACGTCGGCGGCCCTCAAGCTGGTCCAAGCCATCCGTGATGAAGCCCACCGCTTCGCGATCTCCTACCACCGGGGCCGGCGCGAAAAACGCAGTTTCGCCTCGGAGCTCGATGGGATCCCCGGCCTCGGGCCCAAGAAAAAGGCCGCCCTACTTGCCCGCTACGATAGCATCGAAGCCGTGCGGAACGCCCCTCAGAGCGGCCTCGAAAAGCTCGTCGGCGCGACCGCCGCGAAGCTGCTCCTCGAACGCCTCGGCTCTCAGCGTTCGATCAAGAGGTCAAGGGGCTAAGGCTCTCGATAAAGCCCGGAACAGCGATATCCACCGGCTGGAGAAAAGCCCGCCGTCATTCCAGCCCAGCCGGACGATGACCGCCCTTGCCGTTGGATTGACATAAAGGAACTGCCCGTCCTTGCCCATGGCGAAGTAATCCCCCTCCTCCTGCGAACCCAGCCACCATTGATAGCCGTAATTCCGCCAGCCAGCCGATCTGTAATTCTCGGGCCATAGGGATTCGGGCACGTGGCCCCGGGCGGTCGAACGCTCGGTCCACTCCGCAGAGAGGACGGGGCTCCCCTCCCAGACCCCTCCATTGAGGTACAGCCGGCCGAACTTGGCCAGATCACGGGCGGTGGTCGCCAGACAGCACCACGTCTTCTCGAGCCCGTCGCCGTCGCGGTCGATCGTCCAAACGGCCCGGCCCTCCATACCTAACGGCTCCCATAGCCGGCGCTGCGCATACTGGGAAACGGTCTCTTCCCTCAGGGCGCGGGCCAAGGCGAGACCCAAGAGGGCGTTGTCGCCGGACTTGTAGCGGAAAACCGCCCCCGGCGCGTCCTGCATCCTGAAGCGCAGGATCTTCCTTTCGATGTCCGGGGTGAAATTTAAGATGACATGTTCCCCGAACGGGTTATCGTTCTCCTGATAGCTCGATCCGGACATCATGGTCAGGAGGTGGTGGATAGTCACGCCGGAGAACCCTCTGCCCACAAGTTCCGGGATATGGTCGGTGATCGGTTGATGGACGCCGCTGAAATAACCGTCTTCGATAGCCAACCCGACCAGAGCGGAAGTGAAGGACTTGGTCACGGAGAAGAGCTGCGAGAGCGAGGACGGAGCGTGTCCGTGGAAATAGCGTTCATAAATGATGGTATCGCCCGAGACGACCAGGAAGGCGACGGTTTTGCTGGACTCGAGAAAATGATCGAGGTCTTGATCGATGCCGAGACCATCGAGGGTCCCCCGCGGGAGATCCATCTCCTTGGCGGCGTGGTCGAAAAAGAACGGAGAGCCGCCCCGGCTCAAATCCCGGCCGGGATAATGGCTGAAGTCATCGATGTCCGTGTCTCCGTATCTCAAGATACGCCGGACGGTCGAGGGGCCGGCGACGGCCGACCACACGATCAGAAGGATCAGAACGGCGGCCGCCGCCACGCCGGCCACGACCGAGAGCTTTTTCCAAATGCGTTTTTTCATGCTCATCTTCTCTCTCTCTGATGTCCCGTGTGCTCAGCCGTCCCGGCGCATGGCCGGCAGGTACATCCGCTCGATATACTCCTTGAGCATGCGGCGCATGGAGAAGGCGGCCAGGCTGGTCCGCATGGCCTCCTTCATGACCTTGATCCAGCCTCTCGGGATGCCGTCCGCGTCCCGGTCGTAATAGAGCGGAACGATCTCCTCCTCGAGCAGGCGGTAGAGGGTCTGGCTGTCCATCTCGTCCTGGGTGTCCCAATTGTCGTACTCGACCTCGCCGAAGGCCCAGCCGTTGGCGACGCGGCCGTCCCGGGCCGGGCGGTAGGATTCCGCCCACCAGCCGTCGAGGACGCTCAGGTTGGGGACCCCGTTCATGGCCGCCTTCATGCCGCTCGTCCCGCTGGCTTCGTTGGGCCGGCGGGGCGTGTTCAGCCAGAGGTCCGCTCCCTGGACCAGAAAATGGGCGATATGCAGGCTGTAGTCCTCCAGGAACGCGATGCGCCCCCCGAAATCGGCCGTCTGGGCGTATTGGTAGACTTTCTGGATGTACTCCTTGCCGTGGCCGTCGGCCGGATGGGCCTTGCCGGTGAAGATGATCTGAACGGGCCGGCTCTCGGACTGAAGGATCCGGTTCAGGCTCCGCTCGTCGTGGAAAACGAGCGTCGCCCGCTTGTAGGTGGCGAAGCGCCGGGCGAACCCGATGGTCAGAGCATCGGGATCGAGGAGGGCCCCCGAAGGCATGATCTGGCTCGATTCCAAGTCGCCGGAGGTCCACCGCTGCCGGACCCGGGCATGGATCTTGGCCATCAGCTTGGCTTTGAGCTCCAGGTGGGCCGACCAGAGGACCTCGTCCGGGATGTCGTCGATGCTTTCCCAAAGGGCCGCGTCGTCGTGACGCTCGAGCCAGTTCTCGCCCAGGTGCCCGGCGAAGACATGTTTGAGAGGCGAGGCGATCCAGCCGGGAGCGTGGACGCCGTTGGTGATGGCTTCGATGGGCACCTTCTCGACAGGCCGGTCGGGCCAGACGGGCTGCCACATCCGTCTCGACACCTCGCCGTGCAACCGGCTGACGCCGTTCGTCCTCCCGGCCAATCGCAGGGCCAGGACGGTCATATTGAAACGGCCCTGGAATTCGCCCAGGGACAGGAACCGCTCCCGGCTGACCCCCATCTCCTGCCAGAAACGGCCGAAATATTCGTCGATCAGGTGGAACGGAAAGGCGTCGTGGCCGGCCGGGACCGGGGTGTGGGTGGTGAAGACGGAGGTCTTTCGCACTTGGTCGACGGCCTGATCGAACGTCAGGCCGCCTTGGATGGCAACCCTCAACCTTTCGAGGAGAAGGAAGGCCGAATGCCCCTCGTTCATGTGCCAGGCGGCCGGTTCGATCCCCAGGGCGCGCAGCGCGCGGACCCCGCCGAGCCCCAGGACCATCTCCTGGCGGACGCGGACCTCCTGGTCCCCTCCGTAGAGCCGGGCCGTCAGGTCCCGGTCCCAGGCGGCGTTCCGGTCGATGTTGGTGTCCATCAGGAAGATCGGCACGCGGCCGGCGTTGACCCGCCAGACCTGAACATAGATCTGAACGCCCTTGAGGGCGACCTCGATCATCAGCCGCTCCCCGTTGCGGTCCAGGACGGGGTGAAGGGGGACATGATCGTATGCCAGAGTGTCGTAGACGGCCTGCTGCCAGCCATCGGGCGGTATCCTTTGGCGGAAATATCCCTGCGGATAGATGAAGCCCACGCCG
>Ga0194126_10011387_pt1 | contig 11440 bp, 7 predicted proteins | sample TA2KigC150mmetaG_FD_148641 | JGI IMG/M metagenome (GOLD analysis project Ga0194126, IMG submission 148641) | Freshwater microbial communities from Lake Tanganyika, Tanzania - TA2015035 Kigoma Deep Cast 150m | ecosystem: Environmental > Aquatic > Freshwater > Lake | place: Tanzania: Lake...
GCCAGGCTCACCTCGGACTTTGCCGTTGTGGATGACCCGCGCGGCGAACCGTACACGTTGACCCTCGACCAGCCGCTCCCGCTGCTGCAGGGACAGGCGCTCTACCTGCGACTCCTGACCAGCGGCGGGGTGTTGACATTCTCCGGTTCGGCGGTCGCCAACGAGACCGATTATGATTACGGCCTGCCATTCAGGGTGGCAGGATACGATGGCTTCGGCGGCATCTATCGGGGAGACCTCAACCTGCAGGTTTACTGGGATGACAACGCCGACAAGTTGGCGCGTTTCCAGTCAGCGCTCGACCAGGCTGATTTCATCTTCATCCCAACCAACCACCAGTACGGGCAGATCACACGCCTGCCGGAACGATACCCGCTCACAACCGCCTACTACCGCGCCCTGCTGGGATGCCCGCAGGGACAGGACATCATCGCCTGCTACCGCCAGGCTGAACCGGGCATGTACCAGGGAGAATTGGGATTCGAACTGGCAGCCACTTTCGAATCCTATCCATCCCTGGGTTCGTGGACTATCAATGACCAGTCCGCCGAGGAAGCCTTCACATTCTATGACCATCCGAAGGTGCTCATCTTCCGCAAGACGGCCGACTATGACCCGGCCTGCGTCCAGGCCATCCTGGGCAGCGTGGACCTGGCCGGTGTGATCCATATGCTTCCCGGCCAGGCTGACGATTACAAGTCGCTGACCCTGCCGCTGGACCGTCTCGCAGTCCAGCAGGCGGGTGGCACCTGGTCGCAATTGTTCGACTACGACTGGCTCCAGAACCGGTACCCGCTGCTCGGGCTGCTGCTCTGGTATGCCTTCCTGCTGGCGCTCGGCTGGGCAGTCTACCCCCTGCTGCGGATCGCGTTGCCCGGTCTCGCCGACCGTGGATATCCGTTTGCCCGGCTGGCAGGCATGCTGCTCCTGGCATACCTGCCCTGGCTGGCCGGGTCGTTCGAGATCCCCTACTCCCGCCTGACGATCGGGATCGTCTTTGGCTTGATCCTGCTGGCTGGCGCCGGGCTTGCCTATACGCAACGCGCCGAACTCCGTCGTGAATTCAAGGAGAAAGGCGTATATTTCTTGGTATTAGAGGGCTTTTTCCTGGCCCTGCTGGTGATCGACCTGTTGATCCGCATCGGCAACCCGGACCTGTGGCATCCGGCCAAGGGCGGCGAGCGGCCGATGAACTTCTCGTATTTCAATGCCGTCCTGCGCAGCGTCACCTTCCCGCCTTACGACCCGTGGTTTGCAGGCGGGTACATCAATTATTACTATTATGGATATGTGATCGTCGGTACGCCGGTCAAGTTGCTGGGGATCGTGCCCTCCATCGCATACAACTTCATCCTCCCAACCCTCTTCGCCATGGTGGGTGCAGGCGCATTTTCCATCGGGTACAACCTGCTCTACCGTCGACAGCCTGGCGCCAACGGTTCTTCGTCCCGCCCTGCGGCCTGGTTGCCCCTGCTGGGCGGGATGGCCGCCTCGGCCGGGATGGTTCTGCTCGGCAACCTGGGCATCCTGCGCATGTATATCTGGGGCGCGCAGCGCTTGATCGTCCCGGATTCGGCAGCCATCGCCCGCGGCAACTTTCTCGAACGGACCCTGTGGGCAATCCAGGGGATGATAAAATCCGTCATGGGCGAGAAATTGCCCTACGGCGCCGGCGACTGGTACTGGTTCCCAAGCCGCGTCATCCCAGCCCCCGGCGATGTGGAGCCGATCACGGAATTCCCACTCTTTACTTTCCTCTACAGCGACCTGCATGCCCACATGATGGCCCTGCCGCTGACACTGCTCGTCATCGCCTGCGCCTTGTCCTTCGTCCTGGCCTTGCGCCATGCCTCCCACAGACCTGTCCGGGAACTGGTTCCTGCGCTGGTCTTTGCGGCGCTGGTAATCGGCGCCCTGAAACCGACCAACACCTGGGACCTGTATGCCTACCTGCCGCTGGGCGCGCTGGCGCTGGGATATGCCCTCTGGCGCTACTGGCCGGTGGACGGACCCCGCTGGGGGCTGCCGCCCGGCTTGCTCCGTCCGCTCTACGCCCTGCTGGGGATGACCGTCCTGGTTGGACTCTCCCTGTTGCTCTACCAGCCGTTCAGCCACTGGTTCGCCCAGGGCTACAGTGAAATCGACAACTGGAAGGGTTCGCACACGCCGCTGACCTCCTACCTGGCGCACTGGGGACTCTTCCTGTTCGTGATCGTTTCCTGGCTGGCATGGGAAACGCGCCAGTGGATGGCCTCCACCCCGGCCTCGGCCCTCGGCCGGCTGCGCCCATACCAGTTCTGGATCGAGATCGGCCTGGTCCTGCTCGTAGCGGCGGCGCTGGCGCTCGGCATCATGGGCATCCGGATCGTCTGGCTGGCGCTCCCGCTGGCGGCCTGGAGCGGGATCCTGGTCCTGCGCCCCGGGCAGGATGAGATGAAACGCGCCGTCCTCTTCCTGGTCGGCACCGCCCTGGCGCTGACCCTGGTGGTCGAACTGATCGTCCTCTCCGGCGATATTGGCCGCATGAATACTGTCTTCAAACTCTATTACCAGGCCTGGACCCTGCTTTCCATCAGCGCGGCTGCCGCCTTTGGCTGGCTGTTGCCGGAATTCCGCCGCTGGACGGAAGGCTGGCGTACTTTCTGGCTGGCCGCCGGCGGGGCGCTGCTCGCCATCGCCCTGCTCTTCACCTTCCTGGCGACCTCGGACAAGATGCGCGACCGCTGGGTTCCGGGGATCCCCCACACCCTCGACAGCCTGGACTACATGCAATACGCCAGTTACGGCAACTATGGCGTCACCATGGAACTCGCTGAGGACTACCGCGCCATCCACTGGTTGCAGGAAAATGTCATTGGGTCGCCTGTGATCGTGGAAGCCGCCCCGGCCGGTGTGCAATACGGCTGGCACTCGCGCATGACGATCTATACCGGACTGCCGGGAGTCATCGGGTGGGAGTGGCACCAGATCCAGCAACGGGTGCTCGACTCGAACGCCGTACGTGCCCGCGGCCAGGAAGTGGACCAGTTCTTTAATACCACCGACCTCTCGCTGGCGCAGGACTTCCTGGCGAAATACAGCGTCCGGTACATCATCGTCGGGCGGTTGGAATGGGCGAAATATACGCCGACAACCGAAGATACAGCCAACGGGCTGCTCAAGTTCGAAGCCTATGAAGGCCGCCTTTGGCAGGAGGTCTACCGCGACGGCCAGACCGTGATATACGAGGTCATCCCGGCGGACGAGGAGGCAGTCCCGTGAACGGACCCATCCTCCACATCGCCCACCGCTCTGCATGGCAGGCCGCCCTGCGCGCCGGCGTCTACGCGCCGGAATCGCTTGCCGTGGAAGGGTTCATCCATTGCTCGGAACCCTCCCAGGCGCTGCGGGTGGCGAACGCCTTCTATAAAGGGCGGAGCGGACTGGCGCTGCTGGTAATCGATCCTGGCCGCCTGTCGGCAGACCTGCGCTGGGAAGCGGGGAGCGACAAACCCGATGAACTCTTCCCACATATCCATGGTCCGCTCGACCTGGAGGCTGTCATGAAGGTCGTCGAATTCGAACCCGGCTCCGATGGATCGTGGAGCAGTATACCGCTATGAACGATATCCATATCCGACCTGCCCGACCGCAGGATGCCGTCCTGGGAGGCGAATCCCTGCGCCTGTCGCTGGGCTCAGTGGCGGTCCTGATGTTCGGGGCCGTCCCAGGCCATGCCATGCCCGACATCCTGGTGGAGATGTTCTCCCACCCCAGGGGCCGTTTCAGTCATTCCCACGGCCTGGTGGCCGAATGGCAGGGCCATGCCGCAGGCTTGCTGCTGGCCTATCCGTCCGCATGGCTGACGCGTCTCAACTTCCAGATGGGAAGTTACCTCCTCACTCGTTATGGTTTGGTCGCCCTCCTGCGGATGATCCTGCCCTTGAAGGATTATTCCCCGGTCAAGGAGGTTGGTAAGGGTGAATACTACATTGGCAACCTGGCTGTCCTGCCGGAATTCTGCCGGCACGGGATCGGCGCCGGCCTGCTGGCGGCCGCTGAAGGACAAGCCCGCCGGCTGGGGTTGACCAGGTGCTCCCTCCTGGTGGCGCTCGATAACGACCCAGCCCGCCGCCTGTATGAAAAATGTGGCTACAAGGTCATCCACACCACACACATCACCCGCAGTGGCGGCGGCGAGGATGGCGGTCACCGCATGGTCAAGACCCTTCCTGGTTAGGCATGGCTGACTTCATCTCCTGGTACATCGCAGTAACCCTGCTCGGCTGGCTGGCTTTCCCGCTCGCCTTCCGGCTATTCCCGACGCTCACCGACCGCGGGTACAGCCTGGCGCGGACCTTTGGCCTGCTGCTCTGGGGCTTCGGATACTGGCTGCTGGCATCGCTCGGCATCGCCCAGAACGACGCCGGCGGGTTGACCCTGGCCCTCTTCGTCCTGGCAGGATGTTCCCTGTGGGCTTGCCTGGCGCGGGACCGCGACGGCGGGTCGCCCCGGGCTGCACTGCTCGACTGGCTCAGGTCCAACCGCCGGCTGGTGATCGTTGTGGAACTGCTGTTCCTGGCCGCCTTCGCCTTCCTGGCGCTGGTGCGCGCCGGCAACCCGGAGATCGTCGGCACCGAAAAACCGATGGAACTGGCATTCATCAACGCCATCCTGCGCTCGCCGTCCTTCCCACCTGCCGATCCGTGGCTTTCCGGCTATTCCATTTCATACTACTACTTCGGATATGTTCTGGCAGCCATGCTGGCGCGCCTGACAGGTGCAGCCGGCAGTGTGGCTTTCAACCTGATGGTCGCATTGGTCTTCGCCCTCAGCGCGGTCGGGGCGTATGGGATCGTCCATACCTTGCTGGCAGCCTTCCGCCCGGCCCGGGGACCCGCCCCCGCTCCTGGCCGCCCGTCCCTGCGGCTGCCGCTCCTGGCGCCGATCTTCCTGCTGCTGCTCGGCAATTTCGAAGCCCTGCTAGAAGCGCTGCACCGGAATGGTCTTTTCTGGGATTTTTCGAGCGCTCCTGCTGGTTCTTCCTTCTGGTCCTGGCTCGATATCAAGGAATTGAGCGACCAGCCAACCCGCGTCGGTGGCTGGCTGCCGGACCGTTACTGGTGGTGGTGGCGCGCCTCGCGGGTGGTGCAGGATACCGACCTGAGCGGCGGCGTGCACGAGATCATCGACGAGTTCCCGGCCTTCTCGTATCTCCTGGGGGACCTTCACCCGCATGTCCTCGCCATGCCTTTCGCCCTGCTGGCGGTCGGCGTTGCCCTCAACCTCTTCCTCGGTGGCTGGCAGACCGACCGCGGCCTCTTCGGCCTGCGCATCACCCCCCCCGGTTTCCTGGTCTCGGCGTTGGTTGTCGGTGGGATGGCTTTTCTCAACACCTGGGACATCCTCTTCGTCTTTGCGCTGCTGCTCGGCGCCTACCTGCTCCATCGGACCCGGAATGCAGGCCCCGGCTGGGAACGAGTCGTCGAAACGGTGGAATTCGCCTTCCCGCTCGGGCTGGCAGCCATTTTGCTATACCTGCCCTTCCACGCCGGGTTTTCGTCGCAATTCGGCGGCATCCTGGCGAATATCGTCTGGCCGACGCGCGGCGCGCACTTATGGGTCATGTTCGGCGCCCTGTTCATCCCCCTCTTCGCCTTCCTGGCGCAGCGCTCATTCCAGAAAGGGGATCGCCCCAACTGGCTGGCAGGTTTCGGGCTCGCCTTGGGCTGCGGGCTGGCTCTGTGGGGCATCTCCTGGCTGCTGGCCTGGACCGTCTCCCGGGTCGACCCGAATGCCTCCGCCCTTTTCCTGGAACTGCAGGGAGTCCCCGGATTCCGGGAACTGTTCTTCGCCGCCTCCCAACGCAGGCTGGAATCCATCGGCGGGTCGCTGACCCTTATCCTGCTGCTCGGACTGGCTCTTTCGCTGCTCATCCCACTCTTCCAGTGGCGGAGAGGATCCCAGCCATCCCGCATCTTGGAGGGGGCTCCTGCCTCGCCCCCCGATGATCCTGCCCGCGCCTCCCTGGCCTTCGTCCTGCTCCTGGTCGCGTTTGGCAGCCTGCTGGCGCTCGGCCCGGATTTTGTCTACCTGCGTGACCAGTTCGGCACCCGGCTCAATACGGTCTTCAAATTCTATTACGAGGCCTGGCTGTTGTGGAGCCTGGCGGCAGCCTTCGGGACCGCCGTCCTGCTGCAGGGCCTGCGCCGGTTCCCGGCTGTCCTGGTCCGCATTGTTTTGGGTGTGACTATGTTGTCCGGTCTGCTCTACCCGCTCTTTGGGTTCCTGGATAAGACCCGCAATTTCGACCTGCTCCGGGCCAGGGACCTGTACCGCTCCTGCCGCGCCATACCCGGCCAGGACTGCCTGGAAGAAGCCCTGCGCGCCTGGGAAGACTGGACGCTGGATGGCGCCGCCCACCTCGACCGCGAAAATCCCGATGACGCCGCCGCCATCCGTTACCTGCTGGCTGCGCCTTATGGCGTTGTGGCGGAGGCGACGCTGCCTGCCTCCTACAACTACAATGGACGCATCTCCACCCACAGCGGCCTGCCGACCGTCCTGGGTTGGCCCGGCCACGAGAGCCAGTGGCGCGGCTCCTACGAACCGCAGGGGACCCGCATGGAGGATATGCGCAGCCTCTACGAAGCGCCGGATTGGGAAACCACCCGCCTCATCCTGGAAAAATATCACATCCGATACGTGGTGGTCGGCAACCTCGAACGGGCGACCTATACCGTCAACGAGACCAAGTTCAACAGTTTCCTGCGTGAGGTCTTTCGCTCCGGCGGACTGGTGATCTACCAGGTTCCGTAATCGATGCCGGAGGAGACAAATCGGACAAGGAGCATTACAATACTGCCATGATCCCCTACCGGAGTAGGCCTGAAACCATCCTCTTCCTCCTCGCATTCGTTCTCGCCCTCCTGCTGCGCCTGGGCGGACTGGGCGTTGCGCCGCTCTCGGATTACGAAGCCGGATGGGCGCTCCAGTCGCTGGCTGTGGCCGGTGGGGAAGATCCTGCATTGGACCCCAACCCGGCTTATATTTTCCTGACTGCCGTCGGTTTCTTCATCTTCGACGCCACGAATTTCCTGGCGCGCATCTGGCCGGCGTTGGCGGGAAGCCTGCTGGTCCTGGCGCCTTTCTTCCTCCGGCGCGAGTTGGGACCGATCCCGGCTGCCATCCTGTCCCTTGGCCTGGCGATCGACCCCGGGCTGCTGGCGCTTTCCCGCCTGGCCGGCAGCCCCCTCCCGGCGTTGGTCTGCGCCCTGTGGGCCTGGATCGCCTGGCGCGCCGCCCGCCCGGGCTGGGCTGGCGCCTGCGCTGCGCTGGCGCTCCTCTCTGGCCCGTTCCTATGGTCCGGCCTGCTGGGGCTGGGGATCGCCTGGCTGGCAGTGACCCTCCTGCCGGGTCGCCGCCCCGCTTCTGGGGATGCTGCCGGTAGATGCCTCACCCCCCCCGCCTGGGAGCGATTGAAACCGGCCCTCGGTTGGGGCCTGGGAGCGCTGTTGGCAGGCGGCAGCCTGTTCCTGGTCGCCCCGCACGGATTGAGCGCCCTGGCAGCCTCCATCCCGGCTTTCCTGGAAGGCTGGTGGACCCCCTCCGGCATCCCGCTGCGACACCTGTTGATCGCCCTGCCAGCCTACGCCCCGCTGGCGCTGGTCTTCGGCATTGCCGGCCTGGTGCGCGGCTGGGTCAAAGGCGACCGGCTGGCGATCGGTCTCGGCTTGTGGTTCCTGTCAGCCTTGCTCCTGGCGCTGCTCTACCCGGGGCGTCAGGTCTGGCACCTGGCCTGGGCGCTGCTCCCGCTCTGGGCGCTGGCTGCGCAGGAAATCTCCCGCTGCCTCGACCCGCAGGGCCTGTCCGCCTGGGAACTGGCCGGGGTCAACCTGCTGACGCTGGCGATGCTCGGCTTTTCCTGGCTTGATTTTGCCGGCCTGCCCGGCCTCATCTTCTCCGACCCGGTCGGGCAGACGCGCCTGATGCTCCTGGCCGGCGCCCTCCTGCTGCTCGGCCTGAGCCTGCTGCTCATCGCACTCGGCTGGTCCGAAAAACTTGCCAGGATCGGCCTGGCCTGGGGCGGCGGGTTGGCGCTCATCGTCTTCACCATCGGCGCAGCGACCGGCGCAGCCGGTTTCCGCCCGCAGGAGACGGACGAATTATGGGCGGTAAATCCTCAAGTCACCCAGGCTGACCTCCTGCTGGGAACCGTCCAGGATCTCTCCGAATGGACATTGGGTGCAGACCGTTCCCTGGCCGTCACGATCTATGATATCGATTCGGCAGCCCTGCTCTGGCTGTTCCGCGCCTGGGAAGTGGAAAGTACCCAGGCCCTCGACCCGACCCAGGCCCCGGCGCTGGTCATCGCCCCCCAGGGTGTGGACCTGGCACAGGTTGCATCCTACCGCGGGCAGGATTTCTCCTGGCGGCGGGTTGTGAATTGGGACCAGGCGATCCCGGGCGATTGGTTGCGCTGGATCGCCTTCCACGAAATGCCCTCGCAGGACGAATGGATCGTGCTCTGGGTGCGGGAAGACCTGCTGCCCGATGGCGGCGACCCGTTACTCCAGCCATAGGAAAAGGCCACGATGATCCTCCCTAATATCATCGCCATAGACGGCCCGGCGGCGTCGGGCAAATCCACCCTCGGGCGGAGGCTGGCTGATGCGCTCGGTTACCTGTTCTTCGATACCGGCGTCATGTACCGCGCCGTCACCTGGGCTGCCCTCCAGCGCGGCCTGGATATCAGCGATGAGGCCGCCATCACCGCCCTGGCGGAGGCCATCGTGATTGATATCCGTCCCCCCTCCCAACCCGACGGCCGCGCTTGTGACGTGCTTGCCGATGGGCTGGATGCCACCTGGGGAACGCGCGCCCCTGAGGTGGACGCCAATGTCTCGCCGGTTTCGGCCTATGCCGGGGTGCGCCGGGCGCTTTCGCTGCAGCAGCGGCGGATCGGCCTGCGCGGCCGGGTGGTGATGGTCGGGCGGGATATCGGCACGGTCATCCTGCCGGAGGCCGACCTGAAAGTCTACCTGGACGCCTCGGCCGAGGTCCGCTCACGCCGCCGGTTTGACGAGGTTATCGCCCGCGGCGAAAAGGCTGATTATGAACGCATCCTGGCCGGGGTCTGCAACCGGGACCAGATCGACTCGACCCGCGCCGTCGCCCCCCTGCGCCCGGCAGAGGATGCCGTAATCGTCGACTCTGACAAAATGGATGCCGACCAGGTCTTCCAGTATGTGGAGGCGTTATGCCGCAAGTAAATCCCTACCGCGTGGCCTTCTGGCGGCGGCTGGCGCGCCCCTTCCTGCGCCTGGTCATCCGGTCGATCTTCCGCATCCTGGCTCCGGTCAGGATTACCGGTAAGGAAAACATCCCGCCTGCCCCCTACGTGGCGGCGATCAACCATGTCTCGCTCTTCGACCCGCCTTTCATGATGGCATTCTTCCCACGCATATTGGAAGTAATGGGCGCGGCGGAAGTCTGGCGGCGCCCTGGCCAGGGGATCCTGGTGCAACTCTACGGCGGCATCCCGGTCCACCGCGGCGAATATGACCGCCAGTTAATGGACACCGTGCTGGATGTCCTGCGCTCAGGGCGTCCCTTATTGATCGCTCCGGAAGGGGAACGCTCGCATGTAAGTGCCATGCAGCGGGCAAAACCCGGTGTGGCTTATATCCTGGAAGAAGCGCAAGTCCCGCTCCTGCCGGTGGCCATCGTCGGCACGACCGATGACTTCTGGCAGCGGGCGGCGCGCGGCGAAAGGCCGTTACTGGAAATGCGGATCGGGAAGCCGTTCCGACTCCCACCCCTGGAAGGCAAAGGCGCCGGTCGCCGGGAGTCCCGCCAGCGCAATGCCGACCTGGTGATGGCGCATATCGCCGGGCTGCTGCCGGAAGACTATCGCGGGGTCTATGCAGAAACAGCCATCCATCCCCGAGAAACCGGTCAGTGACCTGTGGCGGCCGGAACTGACCCGGCTGCCGACCCGGAATCCAGCCATGCGCCTGACGCGCTGGTTCGTGCGCGGTCTGGCGCGCATCCTGGTCTTCTTCTGGATCCGGCTGGAGGTCCATGGGGCGGAGAATTATCCACAGCAGGGTCCGGCGCTGCTGGCGCTGAACCACCTGGGGGACGCAGATGCAGTCGTGATCCTGGCCGTTCTGACACCCATGCCCGACTTCATCGGCAAGATCGAACTATATGACCTCCCGCTGCTGGGCGCGTTGATGGATGCGATGGGCGTCATCTGGGTGCACCGCGGCCGACCGGACCGGCGGGCGCTAAAGGCTGCCCTGGATGGCCTCGCCCTGGGGCGGATCATCGGCCTTGCCCCCGAAGCCCGCGAGAGCCTGAGCGGTGTGCTGGAATTTGCCACCGAGGGCGCGGCATTCCTGGCGCTCAAAGCGGGCGCCCCGATCGTGCCGGTCACGTTGACCGGAACCGAGAACGACCGCCTGTATGGAAATATGAAACGCCTGCGCCGGACGGCTGTCAGCCTGACGGTCGGCAGGCCCTTCCGCCTGCCGGGCGGCATCGACCGCCCGACCGCCACCCGCCTCATCATGGAGACCCTGGCGCGCCAACTGCCGCCGGAATACCGCGGGGTCTATGGCTATGTGGGTTGACGCAACATCCCCGTCCACAACCTGCCACCATGCCCCCTGGGGAAGGACGTTGACAAGGGTAGACCCTGCACAGGCTTCCACCCCATCCATATAAACAGTTGATGAAAGCGCCCCGTCATATCCTTCCGAAATCCCGGTCGCCTGGGTTTGAAAATCAGCCGTCGAATCGGACAAAGGACTTATCGAAAAAAAGGAACCATCCTTACCAAAATCAACCCGAATTTCGCTGGATGATGAGTCATATATCTCACTTGTAACAACCTGGGTTTCCCCAACGCGCAGATAAACCGGATTGATATTTAAAGTACAGGAAGAATAATCGCCTAAAACACTCGATGAAGCCCAACAGGAAGCGCTTTCCCAATTAACCACCCTGAAAAAATAAGCCGTGCCCAGGGAAAGCCCGGAAATATCATAATAGGTAGCGCCAAGTAAAACCGATTCATCTGAAACGACACAACTTGAACCCAATGGACACCCTGCCTCAACCTCGCTCTTTAGACTCCCCACATAAACTCTCTGACTTACACCGCCGGAGCCTTGCGACCAGGAAAGCCGCCAGGTGGAACTTCCCGCCTGAAGAAGGGATAGATTGGATGGGGAGCCAAGGGAACAGGAAGCGGTTGGAGCGGGAGTTGGGGTAGGTGTAGGCGTAGGTGTCGCTCCCACATACCTGCAACAGGAACCTGTTAATGGTGGTGAAACCGGCTCTTCTGCGCAATCATTCTCTAAAGGATCCGCCCCAGGATCGCACTTTCTAAAACTAACACCAAAGGAGTATCTGCACACTCCAACTTCGTTTCTACAATTGTAATCTTCTCTAT
>Ga0194126_10011392_pt1 | contig 11435 bp, 13 predicted proteins | sample TA2KigC150mmetaG_FD_148641 | JGI IMG/M metagenome (GOLD analysis project Ga0194126, IMG submission 148641) | Freshwater microbial communities from Lake Tanganyika, Tanzania - TA2015035 Kigoma Deep Cast 150m | ecosystem: Environmental > Aquatic > Freshwater > Lake | place: Tanzania: Lake...
GGGACACACCTCCATCTTTCTGGATCCCACGGCCATTGCCCAATTCAATACCTTTATCAATACCCGTTAATGCCGGGATTTTTTAAAATTTTTCGTTTAAATCTCTTTGACAGATCAAAGCCCAATGTCTTTGACACATCGCACTGAATAACCGTCTGACGGGTTTCTTTTAAGCCTTTGAACGGTAGAATTTTGAAAGGTAAGTTTTCTGCATATTCCATACCCTTCATTGGATCCTGATGTCCAAAAAAATGCGTTATATCCTGTCAATAAAACTGTTCCGTCCGAATTTCTCCATCCAGCAGGAAGCATACGTAATCCACTTCGGTTATTTGCTTTGTTTTGAGTTATCCATAGCAGGGAGTCTTTTAAGTAATCACCGCAGGTTGTGCTTTGGATGGCCTCTTGTCCATTTTTTGCATTTTTATCAAAATGTGAAATTAGTGAATTCCAGTCTGCATCGGTAGGCACCCTCCACCCTGTTGGGCATAAGCCCGATTTCGATATCACAGCTGGAAAATTATAGAGTTTTCCGAAGACAGTATCATACCTGGGGATAAAGTTGTCTACAGCATACGCCCCGGTTTTATCATTTTGCCATCGACTGCGGTCATCAATCTTGCGTATGGGTGTTCCATTTGCATATTTACTGGTTTTTAAATTGGTCGTAAACCAACATAATTTGCCTACCTTTTGAGAGGTATATATATGTTCATCGACATCTTTGACGGTGGGGCAGCTGTTTGTCTGAGCATATGTTCGGCCAAAACACAGTATAAAACAGAACATTTTAAATATAAAAAATGTTTTTTTCATATCTAAAATGGCTTTACTGGATATATAACATACAAAAAACGATCTATTTTCCTTCTTCATAAAATTCAATTTCGTCAATCCTGTAATAAAGGTATCTGCTAATTCGTGGCCATTCTATTTTAATGGAATACTCGCCTGCTTCAAACGGCCCAACTTCGCATTGTTTCCATAAGTGGCTATTGATGCCTAGTCCTTCTGCGACAATATTTGTAGAATACCAGGTTGTATTTTCGTGCACAACAGGCAAGATGTTTTCATCATTTCTTATCCAAAAACGAAGGAATCCTTTTTGTTTAAAATCATGCGTCAGCCGAATAGTACCACCAAGCGCATCACCCCCCGAAACGGTAGGATCATCAGCCCAAAAGCAATTGCCTTTGTATCCCTGCGATGAAATTGTCCATGACCTGGTTAGATAAGACGTTCCTGACCAATAAATATATTCGCTGCTACATTGCGTGAAATTATCGCAAGCAATAGTTCTAGATGCATCTTGGGCTTTTTGAGGTAAATCCCAATATAGAGCATTAGGATCGCAGGCCCAATGCCCAAAGACGGTAATGAAAAGAAGGGCATACCGGTTAATATTTTTTTTCATGGGGCTACTTCTTGGTATTGTATGACATATTTGCTTTTTCTCATTCTTTGGTGAATAGATCTTGACTTAATTTTATTTTTTATCCCTCTCTGGAATGTATAAAGTAAATCGTAGGTCAAGATACAGCTTGCTATGGTCCCGGATACTAATGCGACTTTGTTAGCTATATCTGCATGCTTATACAGCTGATTTCGCTCATTCAATGAAACCGATTTTAAGTATCTGCTATATTGATGTTGTTGATATAAATAAGCGCCACCGTATATTCCCGCAAAGAGTGTAAAGCTTATAAACCGTTTTTTGCCTCCATGTGTACCGTACGAGACACGATGTGAGCCCAAACCTGGAATCAGTGAAAAAATGGATTGAGCAGGACCCCTAATGGAGTGATTCTCAAATGTAATATCATAGTATAGATTTTGAGTATTAATAGAATTTGTTTCAACACCAACTTTTTTTTCTTTAATATCAAACTTATAGGTTCCAGGTATATTTCCAAGGGTAATGATTTGCGCTTTAATTTTAGATTCAACGGAGTACGGGATCTCGTTTTGCGAAGAAGGTCTAATTTCTTTAATTCCACTTTGTGGTGAATTTAAATATTTTGCGGTGAATGTTTCCCAGGCGATGTTGCTCTTTATTGAAGATTGACTGGAAATGAAATAGGCTTTGAATCGGGTAGGCTCAAGACTGTTGTCTTTGATCCAAAGAGAACTGTATTTTCGGCTTATGTAATCGGGTTCAGAATTATTCAAGAGAAATTTTGATTTTTGAACGCCATTGGTATCAAAATCTATTAAGTAATGCATAGCCCAAGAACCTGAGTTTGCGGAATTCATTGCGCTGTTGATCGTATGATATAATTTAATGCCTAATTGATTAAAAGACGTTGGGTTTACAAGGGCATATACATGTTGTACTGCGCGTTTCATCTGGAATTGATGTTGTTCTTCTAACTCTTGAATTTCAGTTTGAGTTTTGGTGTTATTTGGGTTGATCTTGAGAGCTGATCTAAGATGGGAAATAGCCCCTAATAGGTTATTTATATTTTTTTGTTCTTTGGCTTTGATTAGGAAAGGCAATTCTTTGGATTGAATAATTTTTTTTTCTAGTCTTAGAGACTCACTGCTCAATAAAACGCTGCTTAAAACACAGTTTAATGCAATTTCATAATAGAACACTGCGCTATCATAATTGCGTGCTATAAACATATTTTCAGCTTGATTCTCGTAGGCAGTGCAAGTATTTTTATCGCAAAGTTCAATTATGTCTTTAACGTCCGCATTGGGATCCAAGCTGAGGACAAGCGTGTAGTAGTCTTTAGCCTTTTGATATTCTTGATTCGCAAAATAAACCCCAGCGATTTTTAATTTTGTTTCGATGTCTTTTTTTAGGCTTGCTTTGTCAATTGATTTTTTGATGGAATTCATTAAATTCACGAATTCTTCGCATTCGCTCATATTTCTCAGGATATGTGCCGCATGGGCATAATCTCTACTGGCAAGAGACCTTTGGGCTGAATCAAGTTCATATAGGCATTTTTGAGAAAGCGCTTTTTTGATTCGCTCTTGAATCAAGATCCGATTTTCAGAATTAGTTAGGGACTTAAACACGATTATTCCCTGTTTATAATTATGCGCAGTCACCAAACTATCCCCCAGATTAAGTTTGTATTTAAAGGAATCAATTTTGTGTGTGGATTCTAAAAAATTTTCCTCTTCTTTAATTCTGATATTTCGTATATCTTCATTTACAACATTATTATTGAAGACAAGTATTTCATATTTCGAATCTGGATCAATATATTTTACAAATAAAAAAACATAGTCATTATAACTTAATTTTTTAATATCCTCGATAAGAAGATTTTTTTGTTTAATGGTTATTAAATTATTTCGAATACCTGAATTGTTTTTAATGAATTCCTTGGCCCTTTTTTCTGAGCAGTATAATTTAATCGCCTTTATGTTGTTGTCAAGGTAGTATATGGAAATTGTGTCTTTGTTGTTTATATTTTTACGGATAAAAGTATATTTTAGATAAGGTAAATCAGCGTTGAGTATCGACGCCAATCTATTGTCGTTTAATGTAAACTCTTCGTATGTAATTTTGTCCGTAATGAAAGCGCTTGGTTTAATCTGAAAGAGTTCGATGAGTTTATTTACTGGGTTATTAGCAGTTCTGGATTGACATAATGACTCTAGTGATGTGAATATTACCACTATTATGGTTATGCAGAATGAATAGATTGCCTTTTTGGATAATTTCATATCTAATAGAAGGGATTGTATTACAAAGATATTATTTTCCATTTAATATTTTTTCTATTATTTTTGAATTATGCAGCGAAAATACACTTATAAGAGGGGCTTAGGCTATTTGCTTTTGTTTTTTGCCCTTACCGCGTTTTTAATTTTTTTATATCCTAGGGTCCTTTCTGTTATTTTTCCATTACTTGGTAAGCGAAATTCATCTAAAAATGAGCTTTGTCCAGATTGTGAAATTTATTTTCAGGATAAGCAAGCCAAGCAGGAGCGCGCTTATCGAAATGAAGGAATTAAACCGCAAAAAGAACTAAGTGGATTGGATCGGTTAAAGCGAAGGCGTATTTTGATGGTAATTCCTGATAGGAAGTATATCAAAATAGACAATAATATGATCCATTCGCGTCCATATTTATTGCCTAAAGCCATTAGTTTTCTAGATACTTTAGGGAAACGCTATCAAAACAGGTTAGGCTCTTACCCACTAGAGGCCTTTGTGATAACCTCGGCAACACGATCCATTTCCTCTGTTGCCAAACTTAGCAAAAACAATATTAACGCGTCCAAGGCAAGTCTACATCTTCGTGGAAAAACATTTGATATCTCTTACTCACAGTTCAAGAATGATTCGACCCGTAGTGCTTTTATTTTAACCTTAAAAGAGTTAAAAGAACAAAAGAAATGTTTTGTTAAATTTGAGGAAAATCAATATTGCTTGCACATAACTGTTAATTAATTGTCATGAGATTGTATAAAAAAATTTTCACCTATTTTATTTTTGTATTCTTTGCTCAAAAAGTTGTTGCACAGAAATCAGATTATTTTGTAGAAAACTGGCCACTTGCGTATGAAATGCAGGAAAAATATGAAATACCTGCCTGTCTAATACTCTCCGTAGCCTATGTGGAGTCTGGTGGTGGCATAAGCAAAGTCGGACGACTATTAAATAATCATTTTGGTATTGTGGGGTCTAGCAAACCAGAAATATCAGGGCTTAAATCAAAATATAAATATTATCCTAGCATCAGGGATTCTTATATTGGCTTTTGTACCTTGGTGTCTTCTAAAAAATATTATTCAGGGATCAAAGGCAATTTGGATATTCGCTTATGGGCTAATACCATAGCCTCCATGGGCTATGCTGAAAATGCAACGTTATGGAGCAATACAGTAGTGGCAACTAGCCTTAAACGATGTAAACCCCCAATAGACGCAAAAGACTGAGGCTGTTAGTCCCAATTATTGATGGATTATCTTAATTTTTTCTGAACGATAGATATCTACAGGGGACACGACGACTTCGTTTTTATTAAATATTTTGTTTTTGTATCTCTTTTTTATTTCACTTTTTGCAATAGCCATTTCAATTGGATAGTCGGAAAATTTTTTTCTTTTTGATATTTCAATTCCGGCATTTTGATAAGCTTTCCACACGAGCTCTGAACAATACATGGTCTTATCGGACCACTGAAAAAGAAAATCATAATCTTTGTTAATTTGTTTTCTTGCGTATAAGATAAGAGCCTTTTTGTCACCTTTGCTTAAGTTGATTTTAGATCTGCCAACGGCATATTTTTTGCCTTTTCCTTTTGTTACCCATTGATCAAGGGGTATTTCCCTGACTTTACTTACTGCTTCTATTACAAAAGGTTTTCCGTTCTTAATCGATATCACCCCGCAATGGGTAAATTCTGAAGCAGTTAGCAAGGACAATAAGGGCGCTTGCCTTGAACCCGATGCTTGAAATACGATATCCCCTTCTTGCAATTCTAATTTTTTAGAATTTGACTGAGCTTTTACAATGCCAAATAGGCAAATTACGGCGAGTATTGTATGGGAAACTTTTAGAATTTTCGATTTTTTCATGATGTCATAACGTACTTAGTGTATTAATCGTATTGAAAACAAAAACAATTTTGGGATCCATGCGCAATGCCGAGGATGGCCCTTCCTTCCACCAAATGCTAAGGTTTTCTTCGGTCAATGTGGATCATATGCCTTGTAAAGTAGTAATTAGGTTTGGTGTAAATGTATGCCTTGCAGAATCCCTTTAGACCTGGATTTTTCTTCTCAACCTTCTGATTAGCTGTTATAAAAAGTTTGGCGTCCGTTTGGTTGTAAGATAAATCCCCGTTAATATCTAATACATAAACATCAATGGCTTTACCATATAAGTGTTTCGAATTTGATGCTGAATTTTTTAATTCCTTATTTATCCATCTGTTCCGTTTTTGAGAAATAATCACCCATTTAGGATTGTGTCCCATTGCCTTTAATTCGCCTTTTATTAATTCCAATTTAGTTAAGGTTTCCTTTTCTGCTCCAAGCAGGCCAATAACATACATTAATCCGTATCCTAATATATAAAAAGAAACAAATATTGTAAAAACTCTAACCTTTGAAATCGATTTCTTGTGATGAATTTTCGGCAAATAGAACGTTGCTAAAAGCAAAAACGCAAATCCAAATGCTCCAATAAATCCCGCAAATACAAGTCCGAATAGAAGAGCAGCGATGATCCCGAGGGCAATAAAAATGATTTTCATGTTCGAATTTTATGGAGTTTTGTTCATTTCTTATTGGGTTTTAAAGAGCGTTTTTACATTTTATTTTATTATGTTCAAGAGCGTTTGGCTCATAAGCATAATAGTGTATTTTAGGAGCTGAACTGAAAACACGCCAATAAATGACATTCAGGTTTTTATTTTTAGTTAAATAACTCACCACGCAATTTAGGCATATGCCTGTTTTGGGCTAACTACATGAAAAAGTAGAAAAACAAAATAACTTGACGCTTTCTTAGTCCATTCGATTTCCCGATTTGTCTTCCGGATCCGTCATATATGTAATCACCGCTTGTTTTGCCTATTTGTCTTCCAGATCCATCATAAAAATATTCGCCACTGACTTTCCCTATTGACCTTCCTGATCCATCATAAATGTAATTACCACTTGTTTTTCCAATTTGTCTTCCGGATCCATCGTAAATGTAATCACCACTTGTTTTTCCAATTTGTCTTCCGGAACCATCATAAAAATAATCGCCACTAACTTTTCCTATTTGTCGTCCCGACCCATCATACATATTTTGAGCATTCGCAAAACCAAATGCGAACAAAGAAGTTACTAAAATTAATAATTTTTTCATTTTTTTAAATTAAATAAAAGTTTAATAACCCAAAAACCGCGCTAGTTTCGCGAAGGTGCGGTTGTGGGTTGTTTTTAATTCTTCCTTGTATTGTTAGCAATTGAAGATAGAGCTCTAAACTGCTCTGCTAAAAACCTCGTCGAAACAATAATTAAAAACCCATAAATAGGCATCAGTATTATGAAGGTTAAACCCGTTTCAATAAAATCTAATCCTAATTGCCTGGTTAAATAATTTCCTTCATCTCCTAATAAAACAGTTGTCAATAAGGCGACAGAAAATCCAACTATACCTACCCAAGTTCCAAGCCATTCACCAATTGTTTGGATAAGGTGTGAGAAGACAGGTGTAGCAACAAACTCATCTTCATAAGAGGAGGTTGCAATTACTTTTGATTTTCTGTCCCACCACAATTGGAAGGAAATCCAAGAAGCAAATGCAATTATAATCCATACTAGTAAAAACACAACTATGAGCTTTTCAGGGGCGGAAAAGATATCATTCTCAGCCGCTTTGTAGAATATGTAAAGCGGAAAAATTAGATTCAAAATTGCTAAAAGGGTGTACAACCAGTTGAATGGTTGGCGGTAAAGATGACCGTTATCAATAAAAGACAGGTAGGGCTTAATGAATGTAAAAAATTTATCCTCCATTTTCATTTTTATTTTAAGTTTTCTTCCTCGTTAGGCTTTTCGGAATCCGCTCCGTTTATTTGAGTGGGTTCTGGACTCCACTTTGAACTCTGCAATTAAAATGTTACTTAATGCAAAGTAACAAATTTATTTTTTGTCACATTGGGTGGTCAGCCCGTTGGCTCTCGCAGACCGTCTTTGTTTTTAAACTTGCCTATAACGGTTTGCAGATTGGCGATGTGGCGGGATCAGAAGCACTGAACTATCAAGCTATCACCAAAGTTTGATTGGAGCACAATTTTTTAATTTAGCACTGCACCCGCCATATCCGCCAATGTGCCGTTATGGGCTGGTTTTATTCTGCTTTTGGGTCTGCACCATATTGATTTTCACCTTTCTCTCCTTCTGTCACAGCAAGGATAAAATTGTAAATTGGAATTAACAGAAACCAACCACTTTTACCTACATCATGCATTCTTCTTACTCCAACTGCTATTGAAGGTAGTAAAACTGCGAATGTGTATAAGTTTGCTATTTCAGGAATACCTATAAGACCGCAAACAAACCCGAATGCAAACGCAACAATAACATTAAATAAAAAGAACATCCAATACTCTTTTCTTCTTGCTCGTCCGCTAAATGTTGCGTAGTTCTGTAAAACTTTAATGTAGTAATTCATTTTGATTTTGATTTAATTTTCCTACTCGTTTGGTTTTTCGGTTACACCCCGTTTTTTAGAGTGGGTTCTGGTCTCCACTTTTTTGTTTGTCACTATAGGTGGTCAGCCTGCTTTGAACCGATATGTCGTTTAAACTTGCCCATAACGGTTCTTAGCTATACGCAGGCAGGGATTTAAACCACCAAACATCCTACGAGGAACTGAATATCAAATATAGTATTTTTCTGGCATAGAAGCACTATGACCCTGCTTGCGTATAGGTGATGTTGTGGGCTGGTTTATTTACATTTATCAATTTCTGAATCTATCTCTGCCTTAGATAAACGATTCCCCAAATCATCACACTCTTTCTTGTTCGTTCCATCGTCTTTAAGACAATCACAAATAGTCTTCCCTTTTCTGACAAAAACATATTTATTATTTTCCCACTTAAAGATAGTATTAGTATTTAACTTTTGTGCAGCACTATATGCTGTACCTGGATCATCAACATCCGAAATACACATATATTGGCAGTTTCCAAGATACTTTACAATAATACTATTTACAGTCATATTCATGCTTAATGCCTTTTTAATCTGTCCATTTTTAATGTCATTTTCGTGTCCTGAGCAATTTGTCTGCGCATTCGCAAATCCAAACGTAATCAACATCGTTGCTAAAATCAATAAGTTTTTCATTTTGTATTTTTTAAAATTTTGTTCCTACTCATTAGGCTTTTCGGATTACGCCCCGTTTTTAAAGTGGGTTCTGGTCTCCACTATTGAAGTTCAATAATACTCTTTTTTTGTCATATTGGGTGGTCAGCCCTTTGGCTCTCGCAGACCGTCTTCATATTATTATTGGTTAACTTGCCCACAACGGTTTGCAGCTACCCGAAGGTGGCGATTTCGAAGCACTTCACTGTCAACCAAGCAGAAACTTTGATAGAAGCACAAAGCTTGATTTAACCACTGAACCGCCACTTTTGGGTAGGTGCTGTTATGGGCTGGTTGATGACTACCAAATATGGGGTATTAGCCTCCATTTCACTTTCATTTTGTATTTTAACGTTTTGCGTGTAGGCGCATACCCAAAGGTTGCGCTTACACGCTGTTAAGGGTTAGTTATTTCATTCTTCTTACGGCATCTTCATCGTTTCTTACAATTGCATATCCTAAATATTTCAAATCTGAATTTGATATTCTTCTTACGGCATCTTCATCGTTTCTTACAATTGCATATCCTAAATATTTCAAATCTGAATTTGATATTCTTCTTACGGCATCTATATCGTTTCTTACAATTGCATATCCTAAATATTTCAAATCTGAATTTGATATTCTTCTTACGGCATCTTCATCGTTTCTTACAATTGCATATCCTAAATATTTCCAATCTGATTGCGCATTCGCATGCCCAAACGTGAGCAACATTGTTGCTAAAATCAATAAATTTTTCATTTTGTTATTTTTTATAATTTGTTCCTACTCTTATGGATTTTCAGAATTCTCCCTGTTTTTAGAGTTGTTTTCTTGTCTCAACTTTTTTGTCTGTCACGTTGGGTGGTCAGCCCGTTAGCTTTCGCAGACCTTCTTGAGTTTTTATTCGTTTAACTTGCCCATAACTTATTTGTTGAGGAAGTATTTGTATCCAAATATAACGAAATCCAGTTGTATTTGTGCAGGTTAAGTGTTGGATATCCAATTTACCCCTTTACGCAATTTTTGGCTTTACCCCCCAAGTCCTTGAGGCCAAATTTGAAAGGAAAATGAAAATGCAAGCAATAAAACAGTGTATTTCATAGAAATTGGTTTAGCATATCCGAAGATACTTCGTTGGGTCGCTGAGGTCAAACCCCTGCCGAGTAACGGCAACCCCTGCCGAGTATCGGCAAAGGGTTAAATTGTTGGATGGTTAAGGTAAAGTCCGAACCGCACGTACATAAAACGGATAGTCTTTGTAGGCGCTGCCACCCGTATTTGAGCCAGATTCGTCGTAACCGTAATTGTAGTAGTGGGTGCTATCGACTCGACCTTTTTTGAAATTGAAGCTCCAAGCGAGCATACCACCATTATCTGAACTGCTCCAATAATCTCCATCCGTTCCAAAGTTACCCTTTCCATTTGTGTGTAACTGCTCATACATCGCCTTAAGTTCCTCTTTATTTGGTAGCCGCCAGCCGTTGCCGAGGTTATGGCATGCAGCCATAGCATCATCCCAGTTCAACCCATTTGGGAAATCCTCTTTTGCTACTTGTATAGTCCTTCCGTCTATTTTTATCTCACAACCCCCGTCGGTTGACGGTGTCTTCTCTGTTGACACCTTCTCAGATGATGGCGACTTCTCAGTAGTTGAACCCCCACAACACCCCGCAAACATCAATGCAAGCAATAGAACAGCGTATTTCATAGGAATTGGTTTAGCCTTTCTGAAGATACTACGCTTGGACGCTCAGCCCAACCCCTGCCGAGTAACGGCAAACCCTACAAAAACCCCTACCGAGTAACGCCAAATGGTTAAGGTCTGGCCTGATGTAGAGGCTTATGCCTCCTCTGCTGATTTGATGGACTCAGTACAAAAGCGCTTGGAGTAGTCCTGAGGAAAAGAGTTACCGTTGTTTCTTGAATAGTCTACATCCGTAGTGGAAGTTCGCCAATTTCAATCGGAAACATGAAGACCTAGCCCCCTCCCTTACGGTAGTAGGCAATGGTCAAAGGGTCGAATCCCCCTACACACTACCCTAATCCCTGCAGCAGCGAACCGAGAAGCCGTAGGTACGGTTGTAGCCGTAGCGGAGGATGCCGCTGTAGCCGTAGCTGGACAGGTCGCGGCTCCAGGCATTGGACCCGGACGAGACGGAGGAGGACCACCAATACCCGTTGCTGGCCACGGTGTTGAAATACCCGCCGTCGTCGAGCCGAAGGCCGCCCGGCAGGGCAGTGAAGCCCGATGAATTCGTTGCTCCCTCGTTCGGTGAATCCCAACCCCCAAGAGTGGGTTGCGTCGCTGTGCTCTTCAAGGCTCCTCCTGCTATACTGCTCTGCTCACATTCACTACATGCCGTGTCTGCATCGGGGTCGAGGTTTTTCACCATGATATTCCACTCCCCATCCGAGGGCACATGCCATCCTGTTGGACATAATCCCCTACTATCTGTCACCGCATAATAATTGTACAACTTCCCATATAAAGAATCATTCTTCTGTTCATCCTCGTAAACCGCATACGCCCCGTCGGTTGTCCTCTTCCAAGCACTCTTATTCAACCCAGTCGGAATACTCTCCCCGTTCCGGTACTTGCTCACCTTCAGATTACT
>Ga0194126_10011395_pt1 | contig 11434 bp, 6 predicted proteins | sample TA2KigC150mmetaG_FD_148641 | JGI IMG/M metagenome (GOLD analysis project Ga0194126, IMG submission 148641) | Freshwater microbial communities from Lake Tanganyika, Tanzania - TA2015035 Kigoma Deep Cast 150m | ecosystem: Environmental > Aquatic > Freshwater > Lake | place: Tanzania: Lake...
TACGGCGGATTACCCAACGCCTCCAACTACGGCCACCCCGTGATCGTCCTGACGAATGCCGCTTACCTCTCCGGCTACTGTGAAGCGCGGCGCAATCCCACTTGGGTAGCTTTCAGCGTGGGCAGTATCTCCATTGGCTCGACCGCCAAGCGGCCCAGCAAGTTCACCACGGACACGAGGACGGGCAGCGCAACGCACGACGACTTCACCGGCAGCGGTTTTGACCGTGGCCACATGGCTCCAAACTATGCGATTGGCACACGTTACGGGCACGAGGCGCAACGCGAGACGTTCTTGATGTCCAACATCTGCCCGCAAGCTCCTGACTTAAATCGCAGTTGGTGGCGGGTGCTCGAGGAGATGGAAGCCAACGACTTCGCCGTGCGGCTAGAGCGCGTGTGGGTTGTCACCGGCCCGATCTTTGATGCTGCCCCCAAACGTCTGCGCGGTGGCGTGGACGTGCCAGCGGCCTTCTACCGGATCATCCTCGACGAGGAGAACGGTCAACTGCGTGCGCTCGCCTTCATCGCCCCGCAGACCGCGACGGGGCAGGAACCGCTCACTGCCTTCTTAGCCAGCGTGCGCGATGTGGGAACGCAGACCGGCCTAGACTTTCACCCCGCCTTGTCCAAGGAAGTGCAAGACCGAGTCAAAACGGTGCGGGCAGAGCGGTTGTGGTAGCGCCTGCGTAGGCCCCCCCCGGTAGGAAATCTATTTATGCCTAGAACTACCAATGGGTAACGATGCGTGCCGACTGTGGCTGTGAGGCACTCCAAAAACCCAAGCCCAGGTCTATTTGATTCCCCTTCCACACACGCACAAACACCCTTGGCACAGGTGGACTTGTTAGCAGTAGGCGTTAGCAGTTGGGCCTTTCTGAACCTGCTATAAACCACGTAAACCATTGATTTTATAGTGGTTTATAGAGATTGGTAGCCCGTATGGGAATCGAACCCATCTTTCAGCCTTGAGAGGGCCGTGTCCTAGCCGATAGACGAACAGGCCAACCAGAACAATGAAATGCTAAACGGGTGCCTCCGCGATGTCAATTGCGGAGAACAAAAAAGCCGCCCGTTGCCGGGCGGCTTGGAGGGAAAGCAACCGCGCAATTACTTGCGGCGGCGGATGAACAGACCGGCGGCACCAAAAAGACCGAGGGCGATGGTGGCCGGCTCGGGAACAACGGCAAACGATGCGTGAACATTCAAATCCGCCGGAGCGAAAGTTTGAGTGTTTGCTGAATTGGCACCACCGAACGTGATAGCTGTCACGGCAGAAGAACCCCGAGCACCTGAAGCATCAAAACTCGCTGCACCATCTCTCCAAGCGCGCATCTGGTAAAACCCAGATTGCCCGCCGAAAATTGTGGCGGAACCGCCCGCAGTCAACGTGGTCACATTGAAAGTGCCACCGTTCATGAACCCGGGACCAGCCACGGTAAACACACTGCTGGAGTGATCCAAGTTCCCTGAGGTGGCACCAAAGAGAAAATCAACTTTGATATTGCTGGCAAGTGTTCCAGATGAAACCACCGGGTTTCCAGACCCATCGAATGTCATGGAACCGACAGTATCGAACCACACGGCACCCAAACTGGCGTTGCCCGCGTTGTAGTTAAGAGCATTCATGCTGATGCTTGCTTGGCTCACACCAGCAAACGCGAACAGAGCGCATGACGCGAGGATAGAACGAATCGTGGTCTTCATTTGGTTTAATGAGTGTTGAGTGACTAGAGTGACTACTGATTGACGCTAAAAGTGCGAGTCCAACTGGCGGTCGCATTCTTCTTCACAAAGAATCCTTCACCCACCCCGATGGAAGGCTCACCAGGAGCACTCCACGAGCCAAACAAGAAGCTGCCACCTGTGTAAGATTGAGTCGCCGTGTCAAACTTGAAAACTGACTCCGCATTGCCGATCGGAAGGCCCAAGTCCGTTGTCACTAACCCACTCTGGGGAACCTGCGATCCAACCAACGTAAAGCCTGCGGCTAGAGGGGTCGCCAGTGTGCCTTGTTTGACGTTCCCGACAAATGTGTTTGTCAGAGTAGTGGCACTTGGGTTCTTAAAAAAGAAGCCTTCGCCTGGCACCAATGTCATCGAAGGGTTGTTCCACGACCCGAACAAAAATGTAGAGCCGATGTAAGAACCGGTGCCACTGTCGAATTTAAAGACCGACGTGCCGTTGGGCACACTGGGGAACAGAACCGGAACCGTATTCGTGGCCCCTTCCAAAGGGTTGCTTGCCAGAGTGAAACCCGGCGGAAAATTGACATTCACAAACCCCACGGCGTTGACCGAAAAAACTGTCTGGGCGGTGGACTGGGCCGCAGCGGCGGCCATCAGGAGGCCGGCGGCGAAAATTGCTTTTGCTTTCATACCTTTGCTTTCCTTATTTCGTGTGCAGTGTCTTTGTCGCATAAAGCCGCTCGCCCGTCAACGGTTTTTTTCTCAGGAGTTTGCCTGAGGAAGCGGAGGCAAAAGTGGGAGAAATGCACAGTTTTCATGCGTTTTTGGCAGGAGGGTGTCTGGACGCGGGCAGTAGCCGGTCAATTTGCGGAGTGCCTTTGCCAACCGGCGGCTGGGACGGCTCAGATCAGGGGCGAGAAGCCATTTCGTCAACTACGAATGCAAACAAGCAGAGATATGCACCATCATGGCTTTCTAAGGGCTTTGTGTTAATGCTCGTCCAGTCACGGAAAAACCAGTCCTACCCAGACCGCCCGGCGCTGGCCGGGACCACGCCCAGCGAGAGGGTCAGTTGCTCTTCCGCAACCAGCGCCTCGGCATCGAAACTGAGGTCGCGCAGCGTGGCGGCGAAGTCAGCGGCGAAGCCGTGCGTGGTGAAAATGCGGCGCGGGCGGACTTGGCGGACAAACGCGACGAGTTCGTTGAAGTCCGCGTGGTCGCTGAGGGGAAAAGCCGCGTCCACGCCGGAGCGGTATCGGCAACTGCTGTCCATGGCCCAGCCCGTCGCGACGGCGAGCCGGCATGGATCGAGTGCGGCGCGTTGCGGCGACTGCGCAAAAGTCGGCGGGCAGATTAGGACGCGGCCGCTGCTCTCTTTCAAATCAAGTGGTTCATAAGCGCCTAACCGCACGCCGCACTGCTCGTAGATGCGCGCCAGGGGCAACACGGCTTTATGGACGGCGATGCGTAGCCCGCTGTCGGCGAGCAGGCAAAGGAGTTCCTGCGTCTTCCCGAGCGTCCAGCCGAGCAGCACAGGCGTTTCGCCGGCGGCCTGCGCCGCCCGGCAAAAGGCGATTACTTCAGCGGCGACTTGTGCGGTCGGCGGGAAGATGTAGTTGGGCCGGCCGAAAGTGGTTTCCATCACGAGCCAGTCGCAGCCGCGCGCGGCAGTGAAATCGCACGGCTCGCAGGCAGGGCTCGCGCGTAACCGAAAGTCACCGGTGTAGAGCAGCGAGCCGCCGGCCCACTCCACGAGAGCCATCGCGCTGCCGAGAATATGCCCGGCGGGCAAGAGCGTGAGCGAAAAGTCGCCGTTCGGGCCGGCGAACTCCGCACGTTCGCCATAGTGCAGCACACGGTGTTCTCGCTGGCCCCCGAGCCGCTGGCGTAGTAACCGCGCAGTTGGCTCAGTGAGGATGACGCGCTTGTGCCGCGCGATGTGGTCGGCGTGCGCGTGAGTGACAACGGCCCACTCGCCCGCGCCGCGTGGGGCGTGCGCGTCGAGCCACAAAGCTAGCTCAGGAAAGTACACCGCGCCGCGCTCGAAGCGGAAGGGACGGGGGCGCGAAGTCATCGCCGAGATGCTGTCGTGCGGCGGGGGAAGGTTCAATGCTGCACACGCGCGCGGCGCTTGGCGGGAAGGGCGGGTAGCGGCTATATTGCCGCCATGTCAATTTGCCGCCTGCTGGCCGTCCTCGCTGTGGTGTCGCATTTGCCGTCCGCATTCAGCGCCGGGCCCTCCGCTCCACTCGATGTCATCTGCGGCCAAGTCGCGGGCGTGCCGGCGACGACGCTGCCGCTCAAGCTCGAGCGCGGAGCACGGATCGCGTTCATCGGCAACGGGCTATTCGAACGGATGCAGGAGCATGGCTGGTTCGAGGCAATGGTGCTGCAACGCTTCGCCAAAGAGGAACTCATCCTCCGCACACTGGCCTGGCCGGGGGATGAACTCACCGTGCAGCCGCGCCCGGAGGCGTTTGGCGACCTGCATCAACACCTCGCGACGCAGAAGGCGGATGTGATCTTCGCGGCTTACGGGTTTAACGAATCCTTTCGCGGCGCAGAGGCGCTGCCGCAGTTCGAGCGCGATCTGGCCCAGTTCATCGTCGGGCTGAAGCTGCGCCGGTTCAACGGCAAGACACCGCCGCAGGTCGTGCTGGTCTCGCCCATCGCACACGAGAACTTACGGAACCCCAACTGGCCCGACGGCCAAGCGAACAACGTGCGGCTGAAACTTTACTCCGATGCGATGGCCCGCGTGGCGACGCGCTGCGGCGCGGCGTTCGTGGATGTGTTCACGCCGACACGCGTGGCGATGGAGGCTGCGGCCAAACGGGTTCCGCTCACGGACAACGGCATACACCTTAACGCGGCTGGCTACCGGCTTTTCGCTGAGCAGCTTTTTCGCGGCCTGTTCGACGAGTCCGCGCCCGCGCCATTGCCCGCGCTGAAAGCCACCGTCGAGGACCGCAACTTGCAATTCCTCCGGCGCTATCGTGCGCTCAATGGCTTCTACATTACGGGCGGGCGCAAGGAACCTTACGGCGTGGTGAACTTCCCCGGCGAGTTCGAGAAGTTTGACCGCATGATTGCCCACCGCGACCGCCGCGCGTGGGACCTCGCGCAGGGCAAGGCCGTCCCGTCACAGGTGGACGACAGCAACCTCCCGCCGCTCCCCACCATCACCGGCAACCGACCCATCAACGAGTGGATGACGCCCGCCGATGAGTTAAAAGCGTTCACCGTGGACCCGCGCTTCGAGGTGAGCGTATTCGCATCCGAGGAGATGTTCCCCGACCTCGCCAAGCCCATCCAGATGCGCTGGGACACGCGTGGCCGACTGTGGGTTTCGTGCTCCACGACCTATCCGCAAGTCATCCCTGGCGAAGAGCCAAACGATAAAATCATTGTTCTCGAAGACACAAACCAGGATGGCCGCGCAGACAAGTGCAGCGTGTTCGCCACGAACCTGCACATCCCGCTCTCGTTTGAGTTTGGCGACGGCGGGCTCTACGTGAGTGAGCAGCCGCACCTCACGTTCATCAAGGACACCGACGGCGACGGCCGCGCAGACTTGCGGAAGCTGATTTACACCGGCTTTGGCACGGAGGATTCGCATCATTCGCTGCACGACTTTACGTGGTCGCCGGACGGCGATTTGCTGTTCCGCGAAAGCATCTTTCACCATAGCTCGGTCGAGACGCCCTACGGCCCGGTGCGCGCGCGGGACAGCTCGTTCTTCCGCTTCACGCCGCGCACGCGGCGGCTCACGGCGTTCGGCAGTTACATGAGCACAAACCCGTGGGGGCTGACGTTTGATGAATGGGGCTGGCATCTCGGCAGCCATCCGGTCTTCGCGAGCGCGGTGCACGCGCTGAACGCGCCGTTCCCCGAGCAGCACGTGCCGGCGGGGAATTTCTTTCCAGCCTATAGCGGCACGTGCGGGCAAGAGTTCATCTACAGCCGGCACTTCCCCGACGAGTTGCAAGGCTGCTTCGTGCGCGTGCGCTACAAGCCGGTCAACACCGTCGAACTGCACCGCTGGGTGGAGCGGGATACCCACTTCGAGGAGGAGCGCATCGGGCACATTATCCAGTCGGCAAACCTCTCTTTCATTCCGGTGGACGTGCGCTTCGGCCCGCGCGGCGACCTCTTCATCTGCGACTGGTATAACCCGGTGAAGGGCCACATGCAGTATTCCCTCCGCGACACGCGACGCGACAAGACCAGCGGCCGCATCTGGCGCGTGACAGCGAAGAACCGCCCGCTGCAAGCCGCGCCCAAAATCGCCGGCGAACCCATCCCGCAACTGCTCGATCTGCTCAAGTCGCCTGACTACCGCACGCGCTACACCGCCAAGCTCGAACTCCGCGAACGCGATGCGCAACAGGTGAAGACTGCGTTGAGCCAATGGCTCGCCGGCCTCGACGCCAAGGCCCCGCGCCATTTGCATCACCAACTCGAAGCGCTCTGGCTCACGCGCAGTCTGGGTGCGGAGAATCCTTCGCTCCTCGCCAAGCTCCTGGAAGCCCCGAACCACCACGTCCGCGCCGCCGCCACGCACCAGTTGCGCTGGACCGCGCCGTCGGCCACGACGCACGCGCAGCTCCGCGCCCGCGCCAACGACACCAACGGCCTCGTGCGCCTCGAAGCCGCCATCACCGCCAGCTACGTCGGCACCGCCGAGGCCCGCCGCGCCGCGCTCGACCTGCTCGCGCATCCGATGGACAGCTACCTCAACTACGCCCTCCGCACCGCGCTCGACTCCGAGCCGCTGCGGAAGTTCGGCCCTGCGGGAGGCAAGCTGGAGACGGAGCATCCGAAGCTGCCCGCTTTCGTCGCGCTGACAAATCCGAAGGCCAAAGCCAACGCGAAGAAAGAAGCGCCCGACCCGTTCGACAAGTTAAACCCGACCGTCGTGCGCATGAGCACCGTGCCGGAGCGCATGCTCTTCACCGTGCTGGAGTTCAAGGTGAAAGCCGGCGCGCCGGTAAAGCTGACGTTTGAGAATCCCGACGCCACCCCGCACAATCTGCTCATCGTCCAGCCCGGCACCGAGGACGCGATCGGTAACGCCGCCAACGAAATGGCAAAGCTGCCCGATGCGTTTGAGAAAATGGACTTCATCCCCAAGTCCGACGCCATCCTGCACGCCACGAAAATGCTAAAGCAAAACCAGTCCGAGACGCTGCGTTTCCATGCGCCGAAGCAGCCCGGCAAATATCCCTACATTTGCTCCTTCCCCGGCCACTACCTCGTCATGCGCGGCATGATGGTGGTGGAATAATGCACATTGATGAATCGTCAGCCTGGGCCAGTCCAACTCGCGCTGCATGAAATTGTCCAGTTCCCTGGCCTTATTTGCGCTAGCGCTGCCCGCCCTTGCCGCCGAGAAGGTGGATTACCTGCGCGACGTTAAGCCCGTGCTGGCCGCGCGCTGCTTCGCCTGTCACGGCGCGCTCAAGCAAGAAGGCAAGCTGCGGCTCGACACGGCAGAGTTCATCCGCAAGGGGGGCAAGCATGGCCCCGCCATCGTCGCAAGCAAACCCGCTGCAAGTTTGCTGCTGAAGAAGGTTTCTGCCGCCTCCCTCGACGACCGCATGCCCCCCGAGGGCGAACCGCTGCACGCGCCCCAACTAGCCGCGTTACGCGAATGGATTGCCGCCGGCGCGCCGGCACCACGAGACGAGCAGCCAGAGAGCGATCCGCGGGAGCATTGGGCGTTCAAGGCCCCAGTGAAGGCCACACTTCCAAAAACCGCCAATCGCCAATCGTCAATCGCCGATCCGGTTGACGCCTTCCTCGAAGCCCAGCGGCGCGCGCAGAAGCTCACCGCCCAGCCGCCCGCCGAACGTTCCGTCTGGCTCCGGCGCGTGACGCTCGACCTCACCGGCCTGCCGCCCACGCTCGCGGAAACCCGCACGTTTGAGGCCGACACTTCACCGCAAGCACGCGAGCGCGTCGTCGAGCGTCTCCTCACCAGCCCGCATTATGGCGAACGTTGGGGCCGGCACTTCATGGACATCTGGCGTTACAGCGATTGGTGGGGGCTAGGCGCGCAGCTTCGTTACAGTCAGAAGCACATCTGGCACTGGCGCGACTGGATTGTGGAATCCCTCAACGCGGACAAGGGCTATGACCGGATGATTGTCGAGCAGCTCGCCGGCGACGAACTTGCTCCTACCGACCCCGCCACGCTTCGCGCCACCGGCTTCTTGGCGCGGAACTATTATCTCTTCAATCGCACGACTTGGATGGACGACGTCGTGGAACACACGAGCAAGGCATTCCTTGGCCTCACGATGAATTGCGCAAAGTGCCACGATCACAAATACGACCCGCTCTCGCACACCGACTACTATGCCATGCGCGCCATCTTTGAGCCGCACCATGCGCGGCTCGACGAACTGCCCGGTACGACGGACCTGGAAAAGGATGGCCTGCCGCGCGCCTACGATTTGCACCTCGACCGCCCCACTTACATCCACACGAAGGGCGATGAGAAGAGGCCTGAGACCAACCAAGTCATCCGCGCCGCCATTCCGGTCGCGCTTGCGTTCAAGCCGCTCGACATTCAACCAGTGAAGCTCCCACCGCCCGCGCATCAACCCGCACTTCAGCCGTGGGTGCTCACCAACCACCTCGCCGCCGCGCAGGAGCAAATTACTGCCGCGCACCAAGCCGTCGAAGCTGCGAAGAAGAAGCTCGCGGACATCGAGCGAAACGGAGCGCGGACGCCCACGTCCGCAGCCCCGAAACCGAACGACGCCGTCCGGGCTCCAACCAACTCGCCCGTCGCCGCCCCCAAGCCGCTCTTCACCGACACCTTCGCCACTGCGAACCCGCAACTCTGGGAACTGCTCGACGGCGAGTGGAGCTACGCAAGCGGCGTGCTCCGCCAATCGGCAGTAAAGCCCGCCCGCAGCGCCGCCCGCAGCCGCGCCGACCATCCCGCCGACTTCCTCGCCACCTTCAAGTTCCGGCCCACCGGCGGCGCGACCTACAAATCCGTCGGCTTCACCTTCGACACCACGGATGCCCGCGAATCACTCGTGTATCTCAGCGCGCACGCGCCCGGCCCGAAGCTGCAAATCGCCTACGGCCGGGCCAACCAATACACCTACCCACCCGCCGGCACGCAGGCCCGCGCCGTGAAGCTTGGGGAAATTTACGAAGTGACCGTCCGCGTGCGCGGCCCGCTCATCAACGTGGCCGTCAACGGCGAGCACGCGCTGGCCTTCACGCTGCCCGAGCGCACACCAGGCAAATTCCAGCTCATCACCTACGACGCCACGGCGGACTTTCTCGCCTTCGAGTTGAGTGCGCTGCCCGCCGACGCGCTGCTCGTGAAATCCAGCGCGCCCACCGCCGCACCCACGGCCTTGACCTCGCCTGGGCAAGCTCGCCTCGCGCTCAAGGCCGCCGAACTCGCACTTGCCGCCGCCGAACTGCGGCCCGCGATGGTCCGCGCCGGGTGGGAAGCCGATTCAAAACGCGACCAAACCAACCTGCTCGCCGCCGCCGCGCTGACCGAAGCCAAGTTCAAGCTCGCGCAAGGCGAGGCCGACCTTGCAAAGGCGGAACTGGAAATGCTCTCCCCCACCGGCGATCCCAAGAAGAAGGAGCCCGATGCCGAGAAGAAATTGAAGGCTGCGCAAGACGCGATGGCAAAGGCGCAGAAAGCCATCGCGTCGCCGGGCACGAACTACACGTCGCTCCGCGCCACGCTGAAGGCCTTCGAGGGGCCGGACGAAACCGAAGCGCATCGCCTGCTTCCGTATCCCACCATCAGCACGGGCCGGCGACTCGCGTTCGCCAACTGGCTCGCCGACCGCCAAAACCCGCTGACGGCGCGCGTGCTCGTGAACCACGTATGGACCCGCCACTTCGGCCAGCCACTGGTCGCGAATGTCACCGATTTTGGCCGCCGGGCCACGCAACCCGTTCACGCTGACCTGCTGGACTGGCTCGCCGTGGATTTCATGGAGCACGGCTGGAGCCTGAAACGGCTACATCGGCAGATGGTGTTGTCCGAGGCGTATCGGATGAGCAGCAGCCAGTCTTCAGTGAGCGCGAAGTCACAGGGGCGCGCGAAGACAGGCTCGGAACTCAATACTGAATCACTGAACACTGAATACTCCGCCAGCTTCAGCCGCGACCCCGAGAACAAATTCTTCTGGCGCATGAACCCGCAGCGCATGGACGCCAACGTCCTCCGCGACAGTCTGCTCCACCTCGCCGGCACGCTTGATCTCAAGCTCGGCGGACCGACGATTGATCCAAAGCGCGAGGACTCGGTGCGGCGAAGCTTTTACTTCACTCAGTCACCGGAGGACTTGAACAAGTTCTTGGAGATGTTCGACAACGCGAACACGAAGGAATGCTACCGGCGCGACGAGAGCATCCTGCCGCAGCAAGCGCTCGCCCTCGCCAACAGCCGGCTGGTCAACACCGCCGCCGCGAAGCTTGCCGAGCGGCTGGTGCAGGACGCCGAGGGTGCCTCCGATGACGCCTTCATCCGTCGCACGTTCACCACGCTGCTCGCCACCACGCCTACGCCCGCCGAGCACGCGCTGTGCGTGGAAAGCCTCGCCCAGTTCCTCGCTGCCGCGAAAGAACGCAAAACTGCCCAACCCGAAGCAAAAGCCCGTGCCGCTTTTGTCCACACGCTCCTAAACCACAACGATTTTATCACGATTCGGTGAAATGAACTCCGAGAACCGCAATTGTGGAAACTGTGGCTATTCTGGGCCATTCGATGCTGAGGTAGGTAAGCGCGAACAATTCTGTCCCAAGTGCGGTTGGGAGCATGGAGAAGGGCAGCGCGAACGAATCCGAAGGAAGCACAAGCTGATTCCGGTTCCTGAGCCGCTATTCGTGGTCTTAGCCGCGATACTTGCTTGCGCTTTCTGTGTTGTGATTTACGAAGATGTTGCTCTGTCAGTTTTTGGACGTGTCGAAGTAGGAACCGTGACAGAATATGTGCCAGAAACCTCCTTATCTCGAAAACGCCGTTTTTCGCAAGTGGCTCATTTCTACAAAGTTCAAATTGGCGAAAAAGTGCTTCGCATTGACCTAAAGAGGGAGGGCTTGCAGTCCAAGAGGATTCGGATCATTTACCTGCCGGACGACCTGACTGTTGCTAGCTACTACCCCGGTTCGGGAGATGTCTTCAGTCTTGTTTGGTGGCAATTTGGCGCTTTGTCGATAATTCCAGCGGTAGCGATATTGGTCAGCGTGTATTCAATTTTCGGTTATTTGCAGAATTGGAGAGTAGTCAAAAAGCGCGAGTGTGAACTAGCAGCTTTCACAGGAGGATGACCAAGAGCTCCCGGACGAGGGATGACTGACCCAGATCCACGCAGCTCGCAAAGCGCTACAGACCTTCCAACCAAACTCGGTCAACCGTGAGCTGTTAAAATCCTTTCAGCGCCCCTGCTCTCGGCCGCACGATAAAGAGTAGCCACGACTTCACGGCAATACAGTGGAGTCGTAGTCAATCGCAGGCCCCTCACTCCTTCGCCCGCCGCCGCTTCCGCGCCAGCGCCTTGACGCCGTGCACAGCGAAGAGCGCAGCCCCGACAATCCCCGCGTCGTTGCCCATCGTGGCCGGGACGATCTTGGCCTCGACGTTCTCCAAGTAGCGGAAGAATTGCTCGGGGTCGCTGCTGACGCCGCCGCCGATGATGAAGAGGTCGGGCGCGAGCATGTATTCGAGCGTGGTGAGGTAACGGTCCACGTTCCGGC
>Ga0194126_10011400_pt1 | contig 11431 bp, 10 predicted proteins | sample TA2KigC150mmetaG_FD_148641 | JGI IMG/M metagenome (GOLD analysis project Ga0194126, IMG submission 148641) | Freshwater microbial communities from Lake Tanganyika, Tanzania - TA2015035 Kigoma Deep Cast 150m | ecosystem: Environmental > Aquatic > Freshwater > Lake | place: Tanzania: Lake...
CCGTTAAAAATATTGAAGATATCCATTTCGCAATCGTAAAATCCTACCTAAAAGCACTGGGTAAGGAGCATGGTTTGATCATAAATTTCTCCAAGCCTGTCTTGGGGGTAAAAAGGGTTATTCATAAGTGATGTTTACGGTCTTTTTGTTTACTCCTGAATTCCTGGCTTCCTTATTATAAGGAATACAAGAAATCAGGAATAGAATGCAGGAGAGATTTTGAATTTTCATGAATTCCTGGCTTCCTTATGAAAAAGTCAGTTCTCCTTATAACCAATGCCTATCCCGACTTCGAGACATCCTACCGAGGTATCTTCATTAAAAAGATGGCCGCCCTTCTGCAAAAGGAAGGATATGAAGTAACCGTAGTCACGCCTAAGATCTACAAAAAAAGCAAGTATTTTGAGAATCAGGATGGAATCCGTGTCTACCGCTTCCCTTTCTTCTCCGGGAATAAACTATTGATAGAATATGCAAAGGTTCCTTATCTGAGAATGGTCCTCTATTACCTTACCGGATTTCTCATGACAATCTATGCAACCATTAAAACCAGGAGTAGTGTGATCCATGTTCATTGGGCTATCCCAACGGGCGTCATCGGAGCGATTGTGAATTTACTCTTGGGGAAGTCACTTATTGTAACCATCCATGGATCTGATCTCAGATTAGCGATGGAAAGGCAGGGGTTACTCGGGAGGCTTTTCGTCTTCGTTTGTAAGAGAGCAGACCATCTCATCTGCGTCTCCGAAATTCAAAAGAAGGAATTGGAAGGAATAGGGTTCAGGGAAAGAGACATCACCGTCATTCCGATGGGTGTGGACCAGGAATTTATAGAAGCGCGGAAGAGAAGAAACGATAAACCAGAAAATCGATCCTTCACTATTCTCAGTAATCGGAACCTCCTTCCCATTTATAATCTCTCCTTGCTGATTCAGTCCATCCCCCTCGTTCTTAAGGAAGAACCCCAAACCAGATTTCTGATTGCCGGCAATGGGTTGGAGAGGGAGAAAATAGAAAAAGAAGTAAAGGATTTAAATGTCGACAAATCTGTTCAATTTCTGGGCTCTATTTCTCACGAGGAAATGCCTGATCTGTTGACGAAAGCGGATATTTATGTTTCCACCTCTTTATACGATGGGACTTCAGTTTCTTTACTCGAGGCGATGGCCTCAGGGGCCTTCCCGATTGTCACCGGTATCACTTCTAACAAAGAATGGATCAGGGATGGAGAAAATGGTTTTCTAGTTCCTGTTAATGATGAGCAATACCTTGCCAATAAAATTATTGACGCTATCCGAGATAAAGGATTGTTAGAGAAAGCCTGTAAAGAGAATCAATCTATTTCGGAGGAAAAAACCCTATGGCCCATATGCATAAAAAAAATAAAAGAGATTTATGAAGATCAAAAGGTGGAGTTTGAAATATAGCCTCAGTTTCCTGCATTCCTGGCTTCCTTATGATAAGGAATACACGAAAGCAGGAAAAAGGCATTTTAAATTTTCCTGGATTCTTTGTTAGGGGTTTAAGAAGGCAGGGAAAAGAATTTTTGTTCTTTAATTCTCCTGAATTCCTGGCTTCCTTATTAGAGATTCAAGAGGCTTTTAGGGAAGGTAAGATATGAAATGATTTGTTGGACAAGGTTGAGAGGCTATGAGGCCAGTTTGGGCAAGGTGTAAAGGTTATGATTATTGGGTTACAATCCAATACCTCTACCCATAGACGAAACCGGCATCCTCGCCCTAACCTTAGCCCAAAAAGGATTCTTGGCTTCCTTATTAGGAATGCAGGAAGGCATGAAAAATCCACTATTAAGGATTTAAACCAAAACATTAAAAATGATGACTAATGCGAATCCTTTACATTACGCTTGAAGATTTATCCCTCCATAAAGGGTCGGTTACCCATGTTAAAGAAATCGTCGCCGGTCTGCGAAAACAAGGCCATCAGGTCGGATTGATCGGACGCCCCTGGAATTCTATCGCTTTCTCATCTTTATTTCTCCTGTTTTCCATTTTCGTAAAACTTTCCCAATATGATGTTATTTATGCCCGGGATTATCATACCGCGATTATTGCTCTCTTGCCACGGCTCCTCTTCCATAAAAAATTAATTTACGAAATTAATGGGTTAGCCAACGAGGAACAGAAATTGAAAAGCCAATCTATATTCAATCAGGTAATCTCATTTTTTATCCGGAAGACAGAAAAAATGGCAACCCGATTCTCTGATCAGATTATTTGCGTAACCCCTCAAATAGCAAACTACCTCGTTCAACATTTTCATTGCCAGCCGGGTAGGGTGAAAGTCATCAGCAATGGGGTGAATACAAAAAAGTTCTACCCAATTCATGACAAAAATTTGCTTGCACAATGGAGAGAAAGATTAAACATTGGAGATGGAGAAATATTAATTGTATTCATCGGGAACCTGGCCCCATGGCAAGGAATCGAATATCTCATACGGGTTGCCCCTTTATTATTGAAGGAGAAAAAAAATGTAAAATTTTTAATTGTTGGCGAGGGGACATGGAGAGAAAAGTTTCAGATGAGCGTAAATGATTTGGGGTTATCTGATTATTTTATCTTCACCGGGATGGTCGATCATGAGCAGATTCCACTCTACATCAATATTGCTGACATCTGTGTCCTGCCAAAGCGAAAACTGAAATCTGGTTATTCTCCGATAAAGCTTTATGAATATATGGCATGTGGGAAACCCATTATTTCTTCGCAAGCAGAAGGTCTGGAATTTATTGAAGAAGAGGGAATAGGGCGAGTCATCGATCCGGAAAATACAGTCCGCTTTAATGAAGCATTGAAAGATCTCATTCAAGATCAGAAGAAGAGAGAAGCAATGGGTGAAAGGGCTCTTTTTGTTGCCCGCAAAAGGTTTGATTGGGAGATAAAGGTCATCGAGATTGAAAAAATATTGAAAGAATTATTGGCATAAGGTTTGCTAAAATAGAACTTATGAATCATATGGTTTACTTTTTATGGGTGCTCTTTATAAAAAAAATCACTTGAATTCAATAGCTTAGGAGATCAATATTTTTTTAAACGAACTGTTCATGAGATGAACAATTTTGGGCAACAATTGGACAAAATTTGACCATTATGGGAAACCTTGAACTTTTTAAGCCTCCACAAGATATTAGAGAGTTAAATCTACTCCAGGAATTGGAGAAGAATCCGGTCATTTCGCAACGTGAATTGTCCCATAAGTATGGTATTGCCCTCGGCTTAACGAATGCTTGTTTAAAAAGGATGGCCCGTAGGGGTTGGATTCGAATCATGAACCTGGATCATCACAAGATCGGATATTACCTGACCCCAAAAGGCTTTGCAGAGAAAGCCAACCTTACCCTTCATCTCATCTCCTGGACCGTTCAACATTACTCCACATTGAAAGAGATCATCGGTAGAAAAATTTTAGAGATGGAGAATTCCGGAGTGAAGCGCATCGTATTTTATGGCATTAGCGATGAGATGGAGATCGCTTATATTACCCTCCAGGGGGTCAATCTGAAACTGATAGGCATTGTCGAAGATCAGGAAAAAATAAATCGGGCGGAGATATTAGGCTTTGAGGTGAAGGACCTCCGTCAAATTGAAACTTTAAAACCTGATGCCATATTAATTACCTCCTTGACAGGACTGGATGAAAGGAAAGAACGTTTGAGGCAAATGGTTGAAGTTACCGAGGGGCGCATATGGGACATTTCAAATCCTTAAGGAAAGGTAGGAATTGAGGCGACTATGGAGATAAGGGGAAGTCGGGTTTTAGTCATCGGTGGCGCAGGATTTATTGGTTCTCATGTTGTGGATGAATTAAGAAAAGAGGATGTGGGGGAAATTCTCATTTATGACAATTTCTGCCGGGGGACCATGAGTAATTTAGAAGAGGCACAAAATGACCCCCGGGTAAGAATCTATGAAGTCGGAGGTGACATCTGTCAGACAGATATATTGAACTCTGCTATGAAAGGGGTTGATTATGTCATCCACCTCGCAGCTTTATGGTTGCTTCAATGTTATGAATATCCTCGGGCTGCTTTTGACGTCAATATCAGAGGGACATTTAATGTGCTTGAGGCCTGTGTGAATAATAAAATTAAAAAATTGATCTATTCCTCTTCTGCATCGGTTTATGGCGACGCCATTGAAATCCCTATGACCGAGGATCACCCGTTTAATAATAAAACCTTTTACGGAGCCACCAAGATTGCCGGAGAGCAGATGTGTCGGGCCTTCTATCACCGCTACGGTCTTAATTATATCGGATTGAGGTATATGAATGTTTATGGCGCCAGACAAGATTATCGAGGAGCCTATATCGCTGTCATCATGAAAATACTTGACAGACTCGATCAGGGACTTTCTCCAGTGGTCTATGGTGATGGGTCACAGGCCTACGACTTTATCTATGTGACGGATTGCGCCCTTGCCAATCTCTGTTCATTGAAAGCGGACAGGGTGGATTGTTTCTACAATGTCGGTCGAGGCATCCAGACGACCATTAAAGAACTCACAGAGGTGATTTTAGAGATTACTCAAACAGATCTTAAGATTCAGTATGAACCAGAAGGGACGACATTTGTTAAAAACCGAGTGGGTTGTCCAAAGAAAGCGAAGACCGAAATTGGCTTCAAGGTCGAAGTCGGATTAAGAGAGGGCTTGGAAAAACTAATTGAATGGCGAAAAAACCATAAAGAAGAAGTAATGAGCCGGCGACTTCAAGCCAGGATCAACGATGATTAGCAGTACCTTTAGGTATCGATTTAAAAACAATGGGAGAGGAGATTGTTACCAAAGGATTGGATAGATTCTGACGGGGAGAAAGATAGTCTATGTGTGGAATTGTAGGAACTTTCAATCTCAATGGAGAACCTGTTTCTCCTGTTTTGCTCCGGAAAATGACGGATGCAATTAAACATAGGGGCCCGGATTCTGAGGGATTCTATGTCGATAGTTTTGTTGGGTTAGGACATCGTCGGCTTGCGATCATCGATCTTTCACGTGCTGGGCACCAACCCATGGTTACTGAAAATAAACAGTACGCGATCACTTACAACGGTGAAATTTACAATTTTCAAAATTTGAAGGTAGAATTGGAAAACCTTGGACATCGGTTTAGATCCAGAACCGATACCGAGGTCATTCTTCAGTCTTATGTTCAATGGGGAAATAATTGCATTCACAAGTTCAATGGAATGTTTGCCTTTGCAATATGGGATAAAACAAGGCAAGAGCTTTTCCTTGCTCGTGACCGTTATGGGATTAAGCCACTTTACTATACTTTTGTTGGACCAACATTTATATTCGCTTCGGAGCAGAAGGCGATCCTGGAACATCCGTCCATTCGGCGGGGGATCGACTTCGAGGGTTTAATCGAATATTTCACCTTTCAGAATATTTTTACGCAAAAAACCCTTTTGAAAGGGATATGGACCTTTCCCGCTGGGTGCTTTGCCCAGATTCCCCTTGGCAAAGCAATCGACTCCCTTAAACCAATTCGATATTGGGATTTCGATTTTCAAGAACCTGAACATCCGGCCACCGAGCAGGACTATGTGGATGAACTTGACCGTCTTTTCAAACAGGCGGTCAACCGTCAACTGGTAAGTGACGTTGAGGTGGGTTCCTACTTGAGCGGTGGAATGGATTCTGGATCGATTACGGCTGTCGCCGCCATGCAGCTTCCCAACATTAAGACCTTCACCTGTGGTTTTGACCTTCACTCTGCATCCGGTTTGGAAATGGGATTCGATGAGAGAGAGAAGGCAGAACTGATGTCTTATCTCTTTAAAACGGAGCATTATGAGATGGTTCTCAAAGCAGGGGATATGGAGCGTGTCCTCCCCAGCCTATCATGGCATTTAGAGGAGCCCCGGGTGGGGCAGAGCTACCCGAACTACTATGTGGCCCAACTTGCCTCCAAGTTTGTTAAAGTGGTGCTTTCCGGCACCGGGGGCGATGAACTCTTCGGCGGTTACCCATGGCGCTATTATCGAGCCGTAGTGAACGACGATTTTGAACAATATGTCGATAAGTATTATGCCTATTGGCAGCGGCTTATCGACCATAGCGACATTCAAGAGGTTTTTCGTCCCGTATGGGATGAAGTCAAGAATGTTTCCACTCGAGATATCTTCAGAGATGTATTTCATAAACACACTGATGAATTAACAAGGCCTGAAGACTATATTAACTATTCTCTCTATTTAGAGGCGAAGACTTTCCTGCATGGACTCCTCATCGTTGAGGACAAACTTAGCATGGCCCACAGTCTGGAAACAAGAGTTCCGTTTCTGGACAACGATCTGGTGGACTTTGCGATCCAAATTCCTGTCCGGTTGAAATTAAGAAATTTAGGAGAAGTCCTTCGCCTGAATGAAAATGAACCCGCTCTTAAAACACTCAAATATTTCCAACAAGTTAAAGATGGGAAATTGATCCTTCGTAAGGTGATGCAGCGATACGTTCCATCTGAGATCACCGATGGTGAAAAACAAGGATTTTCTGCCCCCGATGCTAGCTGGTTCAAGGGGGAGAGCATGGAATACGTGAACCGCAAGATCCTGGACAAACGGGCGAGACTTTACAAATACCTGGACCAGAAAGCTGTCCATAGACTGGTGAATGAGCACATCAAAGGTAAACAGAACAGGCGTCTCTTCATATGGTCCTTGCTCAATTTTGAGAAATGGTGTGAGATATTTTTAGAATAATCAAGATCTAAGGCTAAAACGAGCCAAAGCGGTATCAACAATGAGGGTTTTGGTTTGGAGGACATCATTGCAATATCGATGTGTTTCATGCAGTAGATCCATTGACGTGCCAACAACGGGGTCCGGAATAATAACTTGTCGCTCCTGCAATTCCCGCTATAACTATGCGCCCAATTATCTAGGCTACGATTTTGATACGTTGCTATTTAAAGTATTTAGAAGACAGTATCTTCTGAATAAGGTCTTAAATAATAATGCGTACCTCAGCTACCTGTTTCTCAGGGAAGGTTCTATTTCACTACCTGAAAGACAAGACGTCATCCGTTTCAGAAAATTTATTTTGTCTCACATTGATTCTGGAAGATTGTTAGATGTAGGTTGCGGGTTATTGGAAATTCCAGGATACCTTGATTTTGAAGATAAGAGTAAATTTGAATTTATTGGAATTGATCCTATCGAGAATCGATCTTTTAGAGGCATGAGGATTGTTGGTTGTAGCGAATTTATGCCTTTTGAAGACAAACAGTTTGATGCTTTGATATTTGCTACCAGTCTGGATCATGTATGTTCTTTAGAATATACGATAAGAGAATCTTACAGAAATTTGGTGGAGGGTGGCAAGGTAATAATATGGATGAGTGATCATCATCACTCCTTTTGGAGCAAGGGTCGTTCTTTGTTACGATCGAAAATAATGAACCTAAGGAAAGGTTACAGGACGGATAAATTTGTTACTTATCCGAACTGGATTATATTTTATCGACCCCATGGTGCGGTTGATCCATTCCACGCCTTCCTGGAAACTCCCCAAGATGTAATTTCTTTAATGAGAAATAAATTTAGGCTCATTGAACGTGTTTACAATAATAGGGATGAAGTATTTCTATGTTTTTCAAAAATGAGGTCCAATGGAAATTAAAAGGTTCTTATCTCTATTTAAATGGGTACTAGCTGTTCTGGAAGTCCTCTTGATTATCCCATGCTTCGTCATTTCCTACCTTTCGAGATATTCCAATCGAAAGATAGATGTTGGTCTTGGACCGGAACCATTGATCAGCAATGTATACCATAAAAAAGCTTTGATTCAGAATGGATATAGCGCAGAGACTTTTGTTTCCGAGGTTTATTTCATCACGGACGAGTTTGACATCAACTTGTGCAGGTGGCGTTCCAATCTACTGACAGCCGTCCTTATACCGTTTTACCTTTTCTTACGATGCTTATTCAGATACAAGAGTCTTTTTATTCATTTTCACGGGGGACCCCTTTGGACCACAAGAATATTGGATCGTTTTGAGCCTCATTTCTATAAGATGGCTAAGATCAGAGTGGTTGTCATGCCGTACGGGAGTGACGTACAAGTTCTGACGAGATCCAAGAATTTGTATTTTAAGCATACCGTTTCTATAGATTATCCCAATTTCCGCAAGTATCGAAGACGTGTAAGTAATAGTGTTGATAGATGGACCCGACATGCTGATTGGGTGATTTCCGGATGTGAGTGGGTCGATTATATGTATCATTGGGATACTCTTATGTTGGCTCACTTTTCTATTGATTTAGATAGATGGAATCCAACGAAACAAGAGCCTGGGGTGGATAAAACGGGCAAGTTAAGAATACTTCATGCCCCCAATCACGTCGCTATTAAGGGGACAAAAGCTTTAGTGGATGCCGTTGAAACAGTCAAGAAGGAGGGGCTCAACATTGAACTTGTCTTGATGAGAGGTGTTCCGAACTCTGAAATCCAGAAAGCCATCGAGAGCGTTGATTTGGTTGCGGACCAATTTGTCATCGGGTGGTATGCCATGTTCGCTATGGAAGCCATGGCAATGAAAAAGCCAGTCCTCTGTTATCTCAGAGAAGATCTGATTGACCTCTATGTTAAGGCCGGGCTGGTGAGGCGTGAAGAGATTCCCGTGATCAACACGAATCTGTTAGAGATTGAAGAAAAGATCAGATGGGCTTTCTTACACCGAGAAGAATTGATAAAGATAGGAGAAAGGAGCCGAGAATTTGTGAGGAATCATCATTCGACAGAAAAAATCGGGGAGGTTTTTAAAAATATTTTGACTTCCCTTAGGCTCTGATCATTATGGATGACGATCATAGATTGAAACCGACCACCCATCACCTCATCCGAGACATCGCTGTCTATGGCACCGGAGATCTGATTCTAAGAGCTGCTGCCTTTTTCACTATTCCAATTTATACCCGCATTTTCGCCCCCGAGGAATATGGTATTTGGAGTCTCGTAACTACGATCATAGGGTTGTTGAACATCGTTTTAAGCCTGGGTGGCGACACAACTTATGCCCGTTTCTTTTTTGATGCTAGGACTGATAGGGAAAAGGGCCTCATCACATCAACCTGGTTTGGTTTTTTGTTTTTATGGAGCTTAACCCTCGTCAGTTTATGGCTTCTGATGCCCCGATACCTTTCCCAATGGGCTCTTGGAACGGATCGGTATCGGATTCTGTTCATGTTGGCCTTACTCGCTACCCCGCTAAGTCTTATGAATAACATGTGTAGTCAAGTACTGCGCAATCAGTTCCGGGCAAAGCTTTTTTCTGCCCTAAACATTATTTCAACGATATTGAGCATTGGACTTGGGTTATATGGCGCAATAGTTATGGATTTAGGTCTCACCGGAGTTTTTGGGGGTGCCTTCGTGGCGGCTTGCCTCATGTTTCCCATACGCCTATGGACCATTCGATCTCTATTGGGTCCGTTTTTTTCACTCCCTTTACTGAAGAGACTATTGCTGTTTGCTTTGCCCTTAGTCCCGATGGCTTTGGCTTATTGGGTTTTCGGTCTGTCAGACCGGGTCGTCCTTGGGAAGCTTTCAACGCTTGATCAAGTTGGATTATATGGAATTGCATTTACTTTGACGGGATTGCTCAGCGTCGTCAACGCGTCATTCGGGCAAGCCTGGGCGCCTATGGCACTAAAAATCTACGAAGAAGAAAGAGAGCGGGCTCCCATCTTTTTCGGACGAGTCATGACGTATCTCCTCGTTGGTTTTGGACTACTCAGTGTTCTGATAACGACCTTTGCAAAGGAATTATTAGTTATCTTATCTACCTCTGTTTACTATCCAGCGGCATTAGCGGTTGGCCCTTTGGCGTTGGCGATAACGGCTTCAGCCTCGACTCACGTGACGGCTCTCAGTATATCACTTACGATGAGGACCAAATATTTTGCTTTCTATTCATGGGTGGCAGCACTCCTGAACCTTGGGTTGAATATCTTGTTTGTTCCGAGGTGGGGAATGGTTGCGGCAAGTTGGACAACAGCTGCCTCCTACCTGTTTCTCACTGTCGCATACTCGATAACCTCCCAGCGGTTGTGGGCAGTGAAGTATGAAACATCGCGTATATTCAGGGTGGCCGCACTAACTCTTCTTTTTACATTAGGGGTAACTTATTTTCCGGAAATGCCACTTTGGTTGGGTGTAATATTCAAAAGTGGATATTGTTTTTGTTTCGCTGGCCTGCTGTTTGCTCTCCGAGTGGTGGACAGACGAGAATGGGCAATCTTACTGACCTCCATGGTGGGCCGTAAGGCTTTGGTGACCGAAGTAATCAAATAGGGGTGTCCCAACAGAGAAGGCAAAGGGGATGATATCTCATGTTCCGCTTAATGTCGGAGAGGCCATCCCTGATTCTCGGAAGTGAATGGAGCGGGTTTGGATGATGAGAAAATGTCTTATCATAGGGGCTACTGGATTAATAGGAAGACATGTGGTTGGCCTTTTAAGCGATAATTGGGAATTATATGCCCTCGCGAGAAAAGCCGAGGAACTACAATCTCATCGCACTCATTACATCAAACGCGATCTTGCTGAAGACTGGAACATGAAAGGATTTCCAGAATCAGTCGATGCAGTGATTCACCTCGCCCAATCCGAACATTTTAGGGAATTTCCTGCACATGCCGAGCGTATTTTCAACGTGAATACTATCAGCACGCTTCGTCTGTTAGAATACGCACGAAGGGTAAAAACAAGGATCTTTGTCCTTGCCTCTTCGGGCGGTATCTATGGGCATGGGGACGAGGGTTTCAGGGAGGATCAAGCCATTACAGCAAAAGGTGACCTTGGATTTTATCTTGGGACAAAACTCTGTGCAGAAGTCCTGGCGGAGAACTATACACCTTTTATAAATATTATTATACTCCGTTTTTTCTTCGTCTATGGACCAGGGCAACACTCCCGCTTGTTGATCCCCAGACTTGTCAAGGCGGTAAAAGAAGAACGTCCTATTATTCTTCATGGCAAGGACGGGTTAAAAATGAACCCGACCTATGTATCAGATGCCGCCTCCGCAGTCTGCCGTTCACTTGAGTTGAAAGAAAGCCAAAAGATCAATATTGGGGGACCAGAAATTCTCAACCTCAAACAGATCGGCCAAGAGATTGGAAATGTCCTTCACAAAGATCCGGTTTTTGAAGTCAATGAGCATATCCAGCCTCAACATCTTGTGGGAGACATTCAAAAGATGGTCCATTTCCTCGGTGAGCCCTTGGTCAAATTTAAAGAAGGCATTGCAAGGTACATTGAAGAGGAATATGAAAAATAGTGTAATGGGAACCTTTAAAGAAAAGTGGGAACATAATAGGCAACTTGCCTTTGAGGAGACTTTGAAGGAAGGTTCTGAGATCTTTTCGTGGATATTGGGGAGAAATGGATTTGCAAGCGCAAAT
>Ga0194126_10011401_pt1 | contig 11431 bp, 8 predicted proteins | sample TA2KigC150mmetaG_FD_148641 | JGI IMG/M metagenome (GOLD analysis project Ga0194126, IMG submission 148641) | Freshwater microbial communities from Lake Tanganyika, Tanzania - TA2015035 Kigoma Deep Cast 150m | ecosystem: Environmental > Aquatic > Freshwater > Lake | place: Tanzania: Lake...
AATCCGGCAGCGACCAGTGCGTTAATGGGTTTATTACCGAGCATTCCTGCTCGCCCACCTCCCGCCAGACCACTCCTGAATGCCAGGAAAGGGCCGCGGCCGAAGCCGCCGCCGACTACACCCCCACCGACGAAACCAGCGCCCAAAAAGGCCCTGACAAAAACAAAGCGATGCGCAAACTAACGCGCGAAACCAACGGCGGGAAGACGTTTGTGGCGAGTTCTTCTTCTGTTAGTTGGACAAAAATTTTTCCAAATCTTAGGAATATTGGGACTAGTCCTCCATGGTCATATCGACTACCTTCTTCGTCATCGCCTGGTGGCATTTATACTCCTCCTGCCCCTGGTGGTTTTTCGTCATCGCCTGGTGGCATTTATACTCCTCGTGCCCCTGGTGGTTTTTCGTCATCGCCTGGTGGCATTTATACTCCTCGTGCCCCTGGTGGTTTTTCGTCATCGCCTGGTGGCATTTATATTCCTACTCCTGCACAGAATTTGTCACTGTTTGGAAGGTTAGCTCCTTATGCTGCCGCTATAGCTCCTTATGCTGCCGCTATAGCTCCTTATGCTGCTGGCACAGGAGCTATGGTAGCTACAGGATTAGCACTTGAACAACTTTTCCCTTCTGAAGAGATGGGCCCCTTAGGAACTGGTAAGAAAGAACTTTATGACCCTAATAATTTTGGTCCCAGTGGAGATCCTGGATTTCCGTCTGAAGCAATTAGAGCACACAATGATTGGGTAGGAAAAAGACAAGAGCCGGGTGCTATGCCACCCGTAAAGCCAGGGCAGCCGGGGCAGGGGCAGGATGTGGGGACAGGGCAAGTTGGGCAACCCGCTTCAGGACCAACATATTGGGATACTATGCCGAATGCTGATGGAAGTGCGAGTCTAATAACAATTGACTTTTTTGGAAATCAAGTTGTCGATGGAGTTATCGTTAAAACAAAGGAAAAACTTGAAGAGGAAAAGCAAGCTATGGGGGAAAGAGCAAAATCAGAACAAAAAGATCCAAATAACCCCGACGATACTACTCAACAGGGGAATGTTCAAGACAAACCATCAAAAACTGAGGGGCAAACTCCTTAATTCCCTTCTGTTGGTTCAAGGTTCCCGCCTTCGCCCTGTATTGTCTGGTACAGGGTCTGCCCGTCCCTGCTTCGCCGGCAGGCGGCCACCTTGAACCATTTGTTTCCTTGATGTTAGTTCAGCAACATTATTATTAAACTCGCACTTCCACCCCGTGTTTTTTTATTTCATAGGTGAGAGGAGAAAGATTGCCTTCCTCAAAATCTTCAGGACTGAATCCTAACGGTTCAATCATAGAGTCGGGGTCATTGGGCAATCTCCGCCACAGATACCTCATAGCGGCAAAAGCGTCGGTAAATTTGGGAGACACAATACAAACATCCACATCGCTCCATTTGCCTTGTTCCCCTTTAGCATACGATCCAAAAACATAAACTCTCTCAATGGGGACCTTGTCTTTCTTGAGATCCTTAACAAAACTGTTAATCTCTTTGATTACTCTTTTGGGTAATTTTTTTTTATCCATAAGAATAACTTATCCGTTATTTTTAAATACTTTTCGGCAAATTCTTTAGTGCAACTTTTGTAAAAAGCCAGCTTGTGGTCATCATACCGGCCAGCGATATTAAACGTGTTTACCTCTTTTAGATGTTCGGATTGTTCTTTGCTCGCGAATAAGCCAGCCAAACTGACTAATTTCAACAATCTATGGGTATATGGCGGCTGCTTATTTGTTTTTGAAATCACCAAATACTTAAGCGATTTTTCCAACGTCAAATGGCAAAAGAAAAGCGCGGAATCGTAGCGTTTGCTTTTAAACAACACTTTCGCGCTTTTCCAATCCCGTCCGGCAGACTCTTTAAAATACTCAGCTGTTTTGGATAGATCCATATTCCTTTGTATTACTACAGCCATTTATAGCAAACCTTTACGATTTTTCAAAATAAATTCCCTTCTGTTGGTTCAAGGTTCCCGCCTTCGCCCTGTACTGTCTGGTACAGGGTCTGCCCGTCCCTGCTTCGCCGGCAGGCGGCCACCTTGAACCATTTGTTTCTTCTGCCCATTTATTTCCCATTTCCAAAACAAAAACCCCGCTTTTGGGAATGTTATCGATTAAAGCTCGGAAAACTTGACAACAATAATTTACATCTCTAGTGTTAGTTGATTGATTTTGGTCATTATTGAAAGAGATGTACAATGTTGACGTTTATAAAACGAAAGCTGTAAGATTACCCGGAAAAGACTTTAGAATTATATACAAAAAAGCTTATGATTTTTACAAAGAATTAAAAAGAAAAACAAAAAGGAGGCCATATGTCAGATCGGCATATTTTAAGAAAGAAAAGATATTTTTGGAGTTATTTTGGCATCACTTAAACGACAAGAAAAACCTTCGCGATAAAAAAAGGCGAGTCCGATATTTTCCGTGTGCTATTGAGCTAATCATAAGGTCAAAATTTCGGCCGATTTCGAAAGAAAATCCCAACAAAAGGTCAGAAATCCTGCACCGGTTTGCAGGCATCACGCCCGAAAAAAATATGTTTTTTGTTCAAATTAAGGAAGATAAAAAATCCGGTAACAAGTGGCTGATTTCGGTTTTTCCTTGGGAAAAATAAAAAGAGACTTTCCGATAGCTTGTGGTATATAAACCACTCGGAAAGCCTTCTTTTAAAGACATCCTCTAACGGTAAAATATTTTTGTCAAGATCAAATTCTCCGATTGATGAATCGCCAAGTTGGTTTAAGGTTCCCGCCTTCGCCCTGTACTGTCTGGTACAGGGTCTGCCCGTCCCTGCTTTGCCGGCAGGCGGCCACTTTGAACCATTTGTTTCTTCTGCCCATTTATTTCCCATTTCCAAAACAAAAACCCCGTTCCTTTAAGGGGGAGAGGATTTTTAATCTACTTAAATCCAATCATTTTCCTTGGTTTTTCCTCCTCCTGAACTAATCTTCTTAACGTTTCAAAAACCAATTATCTGAATGTTGACCTGGATAGCTGTTTTGCTCTTTAAAACGCTTGAAAGCATCGCCACTCCTTGTTCAGTAAATACGAAAGCCTGATAACGCCTTCCTCCCCAGCCTGGACTTGAGGTCACAAATTGTGACCTCAAGATTTTCATTTCTTTTTTTGTCAAAACAAACATAAAATCTTCCGGAAATCTTTCGACATTTCTCTTAACCGCTTGATTGAGAACTTTTGTTTCAACACCGTAAAAATTAGCAATATCGCTATCGAGGATAACTTTTTTCCCTCGCGCGTAAAAAATCTTGGTTACTACTCTTTCATCAGGCAAATGATATTTATTGCTTGGACACATATTCCCCCATAAAATAATTTTATTCAAAAAGCAAATTGAAATATTAAATTTACCTCAGGATTTTTGCCTGAATTAAATTAGTGGTAAAATAGATGAAACTTGAAGCTTGAAACATGAAAATAAACAAAAAACGGAAAGCGCGTCTGGCAGTGCGAGTGTTACTGGCGGTTTTTGCCATAGTTTTTTGCCTTGGGGGAGCCGGATTGGGCGCAGGATTCGGGGAGCGGATTGCCCTTGCCGCCGACGCTCCCCAAAACAACGCCTCCGTCTGGCAGAGAGCCAAAAACGCTCTCCAATCCATCAAAAATAAAATCACCGGCCAGCCGACCCCTCCGACCAACACCGGTTTTCAGGGCTGGACAAACATGCTGGAAAATATGATCAAAAACTATGACCCCGCCGATCCCAAAAACAACCAAACCAAAGAACAGCGCGAATCCAACGAAATCCGGCAGTGGCAGCAGGCGCTGGACCGCGAATACGCCGGCAGCGGCCAGCTGGCGGCCAACCGCTACGCCGCGAAAAACAAGGAGAGATTAGACGAGATAACGGACAAGACAAAGCAATACGCCGCGCAGGAGAACGGCAGCGCCCGGCTGCCCTATAAAATAGAGCCCAACCAATTCAAGAAAGTGTGCGATAAGAACGAATACATTTTGTATAATACCATCGGCGGCATGGCCAACCGCGATATGATGAATCCCGTCGCCACCGGCGGCGCGCCGACCGGCGAGGAGTCGCAGTGGCGCCTGCCCACCTGTTCGGAGCTCGCCCAGTGCCATTGCTGTATCAACACCTGCGACGACACGGTCTGGCGGATTGTCCGTGTTAAGGGTGGCACGCTGCGTTATATTGTCTGCCTGCCTAACGTTGGGTTCGGCGCGATGCCCTGCGGGCCGATGTGCAAGGCGCCGGTGGCGCGCATGGGCTGCAGTTCCTTTACGGGCGGCGCTCACGGCGAACAGAACGATCGCGACTGTATGGGACGCGCCAACGGCTGTGAGGATTCCGGCGGCTGCACCATAAAGATCTACGACCCGGGATATTCCCAATTTGAATATACCAATCCGCCCGAATCGGAAAGGTTCGTCAAGTCTAAACCGGGCATGAACATTGTGCCGCCGGGAGCGAAAATTAAAAAAGATAACGGTAAGGATGTTTTTCCCATTGGTTTTATCGGCCAGCTGAAGCGCTCGCCCGGGCAATGCTGCAAGTGCATCCAACGGTAACCTTTTTTGTACCATTTATGTCATCCCGTGAAAACGGGGATCCAGAAAAATAAAATATGAAAAAAATATACTTCCGCGCAACAGCTGTTCTACTAATTATGGCTTTTTTAGCTCCCAGCGCCGGGGCAGGAGTCAATCAGGTCCTCGCGGCTGCCGGCGTAGAGGAGTTCAACGACCTCCTAAGCGGAAAAGCTCCTGAGAAAAAAGACATTTATTCCCAACTACTCGCTTCCACCGACCTTTTGAGTTTTCTGGGCGAGCCGGTGAAAATTCCCTTTCCTTCCGCCAGCCCTGCCAAGATTCCCGGCGAGGGAACGGACCACTGGTATATTTATCCGCCCCGCTTCTTCAAGGAAAAGACCGGCGGCAAGATCGTTTCCACGCCCCTTAAATCGTTTTACTTTGCTTCGGGCAGGGAGATAAACCCGGAAAGCGCGCAGCTTTTCCGGCGGGGAGCGGAAAGCTACCTTAACGACTTGTTTTTAGGCAAAGACATCCTGCTGGCGCAGCTCAAGCTGGCGCTGGTAAAATCCTACCGGAAAAAAGCGCGGCCGGAAAAACAATCCTTTTTTTGGCCGGTGGCAGCCCCGGCGTGGGCGGCGGATGATACTGTCCAAACAAGCGAACTTTCAGACAACGAGACCACCGTGGAGAGTCTGCTTAATTCCGACAATCCCCAAGCCAAACAACTGTTGATGATTCTGCTTCTGCTTCTCCTTTCCCAGCAAAAAATCGCGGAGGTCTCAAATATTTCCAAGGAGGCCTGTCTAAATCGGGGCGGCGAATGGATTGACGAGGAGTGCATTCCAAGTGATGAATCTGACGCCAAAGCCGCCGCAAAAAAATCCTGCAGCGATTCCGGCGGCAAATGGCAGGAATTTTCCGACTCCAAAGCGCTTTGCCTTTCCCGCTGCGAAAAAGCCGCCGCCAAATGCGCCGGCGGCAATCTGGTAGAATTTGAGGAAGCGGAAGGAATTTACAGCGGGGGCTCAGCCATTTACGGCTGCGCCTGCCCAGAAGATCAGTGCGCCACGGCCGAAGGCAAGTGCGTCACCCGCGACAGGAGCAAAGATGATGACGACGAGGACGGAGTTATAAACGGCCAGGACCAGTGCGCCGGCTCCTCCGCCAGCGAAGGGGTGAACACCAATCTGGGAAGCGTCGACGCCGGCTGTACCTGCTCCCAGCTGCTGTCGCTCGGGCGCTGGCAACAACAAACAACCTGCCCTCAGGGAGGGTGCGACGGGCCGTATATGGTAACTTACAACCAGCAATCCGGCAGCTGCGCGAGCGGAGTGGCCGTTTCCGCCCAATGCGTGGCTAACCGCTATCCCGACCAAACCTGCTACAACCTTCAACAGCAGCAGCGGCAGAATGAAGCCAACCGGCAGGCGCAACAATCCCAACAGGCGCAGCAAGCCGGCCAAGCGCTTAAGGATCTGATGGGCAAAATGATGGGCGGAGGCCAGGGTGGCGGCCAAGGCGGTGGCCAGGGTGGCGGCCAAGGTGGAGGCCAAGGCGGCCAACAAGGCGGATGCTCCACCTGCGGTGATAAACAGCAATCACCCGGCAGCAGTTCCAGCGTACCTTCCTCTACCGGCGATAAAATTATACCTAATATTGGTTGGGTACCCAACCAAACTGATACTGGTCTTATTACAAATAATTTAACAAAAAATGCCGGGACTGGCAATTGGATTGCCTCCAAGGATTTTCAAATCACCAACAACGGAAACACTTTTGATATTTCCAAGGGGTCAAATTGGGTTGGAAAACTCGACCAAAATGACGTTTCAAGTAAGATTCTATTCAGCCAGGACAACAAATTAATACCGGGTACAGCGACAGAACTGAGATATGATCCTCAATACGGATATTACGAAGTAACTAAGGGAGTCAATGCTAACGGTCAGCCATATACTCTGACCCGAAATTCCGATGGCAGTTATACATATGCTGACAGTTCAGGATCTACGAATCTTTTTAGTCCTGAAATGCAATCGTTTCTTGAAAAACTTGGTATTCCTGTTCAAGAAAAAGATAAAGTACTGCAAAAAAAACCAAAAGATGAAAAGGAAAGTACGAAAGCTAAACCAAAAGATCAGAAAAAAGATCCTGATAAAGGAGGGGAATCAGGACAGCAGGGAGGAAAAACTAAGTAATAAAATAAGAAGCTTGATAATTATTGAACAATCTTAAAGTAAAATGAAAAAATATTCAACAAAATTTATCGCAACGGTTGCGGTCATAAGCATCCTAACCGCTGGCGGAATCGCGTGGGCGGCGCAGGATACGGTTTCAGAGCGGACGCTGGAATCCTATATCCGGGAGCTGGAAGAAATCCTCCTGGCAATTGACCAAAAATATCCCGGCTTCTGGAAAGACTATGATCTTGCCAACGAAGCGGCAAATCTCATCGGGCAAAAAGGGAGTGGGACCTTGGACGGAGCAGTCAGCCAGCCATCTACTCCCGATTTCGGCGCGGCTAAACTCCTGGAAGAAAACCGGACGCCCGGTTGGTACGGGGCGGAAAAGGAAAACAAGAATAAAAATGAAAATGCCCTGCCTCCCATTCCCGACCTGAAAGAAACGACTTGGCAGGACTATTCGCCCCAATTTACCCCGGACGCGAGCAGCGAGAGCGGAGGAGAACAAGGCGGCCAGGACACGGCAAAAGAAATCCTCAAAGACATAGGAATCGGACTGCTGGCGCAAGCCGCCGGCAAGGCGCTGCTGGAAAAACCATTTGAAATAATGGGTATGGGCGCCTCAGGCGGAAGCTATGAACCGACCGGAGCGCAGTAGCAACCTTGCGTCATTTTATATTCGATCTATAGAAACCAAATGAAGTGTAGTAGTCCCCAAAAATCATCTTAGTGATTAGGAACCCATTTACTAACCTTGATCCACTCCAACCATCATACCAATCGTTATATTTCTGGTAAGTTTGCCAGTCTTCCCAAGTAGGATGGGGAAGTTTATCATTATTCTTCAAGTATCCATCTCTAAACAATGGGTTTTCCTTGTACAACTTGTTAATTTCTTCTGGGGTCATAATACCAGACTTGGCAGGAGATGGTGTACCAGGACTAACGGTGGGGGGTTTCTGCATATTTCGCAAATCTTGATCAGTCGGCCATGGGTCCGTCTGTTGATAAGGTTGTGTGCCTGTTCCGCTACCCTGTTGACCAGACAAACTGCCAGAAGTTAGATCGGTATCAATTTTGGGATGCTGTGGATCACAGTTACAGCATTTGCCTTTTTTGTCATTGTTTAAATTCTCAGGGTTCAACCAATCATTTGATTTGACAAGGCTCCCTTTTTCCGTGTTAATAAAAATTGTTGTCCCTTTATTTCCGCTTCCACCTGGCTTTTCTTCACTGCCTTTCTTAATTTTGTCAACTTCAATCGTAGTTCTCCCCGTTTCCCCTTTTATGACAATTCGGCAATCTTTATATCCTTCTTCACATCCTTTAGTATTGCCTTCGCAGTCGTAACGGCAAACGCTCTGATGCACCGGCTCTTTGAATTTTTCACATTTTTCCATACTGGTAACCTTCTTTTTACCCTTTGAGCATTTCTCAACCTCTGGGACCGGCCCCATAGTAATGGCAACAGATTTTTCCGGTTTTTCATCCGTGCAGGTTTGCATGGCTTCCGGGCACTTGGTGCATTTTTCTTTCGTACATTCCCCTTCTTTGCATTCCTTCTGGATCGCCCAGCCGCATTCTTTCTTTTGGCAATCGCAGCAACTGCACACACAGCAGTGGCAGGAGGCCAGCTCTTGGCAAGAAGGAACTTTGAAATATTTGTCTAAAAGACCACCGATGGCCATTGTATCAGTTCCTTTTTTCATGTAATCGGCAGCGCTTGACATAGTGCTGGCTTCTTGCTCAGCTTGATTAATCAGCTTATTTATCGCTTTAAGTTTTTCTAGAAGAGTTTTTGTAGAGGTATCATTTCTTGCTGAATCAACAAGTTTAATTAATTCCTCAGCAGTTGATTTATTGACTTTCGACCAATCTTTAATTTTCTTAAGCTCATTATTAATATTTCCTTTTATTCTTTCATACTCCTCCTTGCAATCCGGCCCGGAACACGTCCCCAAGTTTATAGGGTCTGGTCCTTTAGTCGCTTTTTCCCCGCTTTTATCAATAAAGTTTCCTCTGCTCGGTTTGGCGTTGGTGAGAACGTAGGTATTTTCGCCGCAAACCTTGGTGAACTGGCTGGTGTGGAGGATAAAGGGCTTATTAGCAGTTCCGTCCTGCTCGGCATTGATTTTCCCCACTCCCTCCGGATCATTGCCTTTCAGCTGGGCTTTTTTCTTGGCGGCATCGTCATCGGGTTTGGGCTCCTGTTTGCCCGGGCCCCCTTGACCCGGATCGCCGGTCGGGCCGCCCCCGCCACCGCCGCCGCCTTGATTGTTAGGTTGTTTGCCACCCTGGTTGGGCTTCTTGTTCTGGTCTTTCAGCTGCTTCAGGAGGTCGTCCAGCTTTTTGTTCAGGTTGTCATTCTTGTTTTTATTGTTCTGATCGGCGCACTGTTGGTTGGGCTCGCGGGAAATTACCGGACAAGAGGAAGTGGTTGCGCCGCCGGTGCCGGAAAGAGTCTGGAACTGCTGCGGTTGCTGGATCACCCCGTTTTGGCAAAGCTGTTGGGGGTTTTGGAGCATACTGCGGTCGTAGCGCACCAGATAGTCGCCTTCACAACCGTCCGGCGGGCAGTAGGGCCGAGGAATGCGCCCCATCGCCGCCAGCTGGTTGCAGGAGCAGCCCTGATCGGGGCTTCCCTGAACGGTATTCACCGGCTCCCCCTGCGGAGTGCCGGGACAGCGGTCATATTGGTTATTCACCCCGTCCTTGTCGTCATCTCCATTTTTGCTTTCATCCGTAATGCAGCTGCCGTCTGCCGCGAGGCACTTGCCCTCCGGGCATTTGCAGTTCTTGGAGCTCTTTTTAAGCTGATTTACCGACATCGTCCACTGCTGGGCGCTGGACCCTTCCCGGCACATAGTCTCGGTGGCGCTGCAGCGCCCGAGGCAAAGCGTCCCGGGAGAAGAAAATTCCTGCCAAGTGCCGCTACTGTCCTCGCAAACCGCCTTATTGCTCTCGTCCAGATCAACGCAAAGCCCTTCTTCATTAAGGCAGTTACCGGCTTTGCAGGCGCAGCCGAAAAAGGTCTCTTCTTCTGTTCCGGTCGCGCTGCACTTCAGGGTTTCATTGCCGCAAAACTGTTTGTCGGCGAGGCATTGGTTTTTAAACTTTTTCCACATCCCTCCGTTTTCCTCGCAAAGCTGGATGTTTTCATTCACGCATTCGTTATTTATCCATTCCCCTCCGCTGTCCAAGCAATCCTGCTTTTCGGTGTTGACGGATTGGGCCAGCGCCTGATTGATAAGCAGCAAAAGAAGCATAATGACCAAGAGCTGTTTTACCTGCGGATTTTCGGTATCCAGATTGGAAAGCCCCAGAGAATCCAGATCGGTATCAGAAAGCAGCAGCGGATTGTCGGCAATGGTTGAATCACTGGCGGAGTCCTGCGCCCGCACGACCTGAAGTAGCAAAGCCACTAGACTGGATTTATCCTTCACCGACATTTGCAAATTGCGCTCCAGCATATTCTTGAGGATTTCTAGCATCAACGGATTGTTCTCCGCGATATTGTTAATCTCCCGCTCAATGTTCTGGACCAGCTGGGCGTCTTCGGGGCTAATGGTCTTTCCGGAGGCAAAAAGCCCGACCTGCAGCGGCACGGTCGCTTTGGCGTTGAGAAAACGAGGGGGATGGACAATTACATAATCCTGGTCCCCGCCGGGAATCTTATCCGGATTAGCGCTTCCGACAGGAATTTTCACCGGCTGGCCGACAAAAGTCTTGAGGTTAATCTTGGCCAAATATCTGAGAGTGTCAGTGGTGTAGCGGAAATCCTTGAGATTATCCGCGGTAAAAGTGAGGGCGCGGGCGGAAGGGACAAAAAAAAGAGAATTGGAAAAAAGAAATGAGGAAATGCCGATAGCGGCGAAACGGACGCCAAAAGCAAGCGCTAGCACAAAAACAGCCAAAAAACGCAGTTTTTTAGGTTTCATTTTTGTTTTTCAAATAATTGTAAATTATTGGTTTTATTTTAAGATGATTATTTTTTAATGTAAAATGTAAGAAATATTAAAATAATTTTAGTACTTAGTACTCAGTACTGAGTACTAAGTGTTTTTCTATGAAATCTTATTTTCCCAATCTCATCCTGCTTTTTCTCGCTTCCGTCGCCGTCGCTTTGCTCATTCGGTACACTGACATTGTCAACATCGGTATGGGCGGCTACTGGGAAGACGGGGTGGCGGGAGTGAAAAAAATATTTTACGGCCAGATCCCCCACGCTGATTTGGACGCCGCCCAAAAACAAAAAGCCCGCGAAGAAATGGCCAAAAACCAGATTGAGGAACCGCTTTTCTGCGGCAGCGCCTTTTTCCCGTGGCTTCCCGGCGCCAACTGGCAGTACCGGCTCTCCGACGGATCAAAGCAAGATTTGGTAAACTTAGGCGTTCCCGCGCCCGGAGAAAACAGCTATTTCTTGGACGGACAGCTCGCAAGCAGTAAAGAATGGACTGTGCGCTCGCTCTTCCGCTGCATGGAGGGCAAGTTGTGGCTTACCGACTTTGGCTTTTGGGAAATTTACGCCCTAGAAAAAACGGTAACCACTCCCTGTGTCACGGAGAAATACGACTTTTCCCTGCCCCAAAACAAGGATTTTTCCAAGGGAAGCGCTTGGACGGAAAGGGGCTGTCTTAAGCATGAGAAGTTGGACCAAAGCTTAAAAAAAGTTGAGGTGGAATGGGAGGAAAATATTGAAGCGCGCTGGA
>Ga0194126_10011404_pt1 | contig 11430 bp, 10 predicted proteins | sample TA2KigC150mmetaG_FD_148641 | JGI IMG/M metagenome (GOLD analysis project Ga0194126, IMG submission 148641) | Freshwater microbial communities from Lake Tanganyika, Tanzania - TA2015035 Kigoma Deep Cast 150m | ecosystem: Environmental > Aquatic > Freshwater > Lake | place: Tanzania: Lake...
TATTTCGATGACAGTTGTCTGAAAGATTATAACACGAATTTTAAAGTTAACCCGCCATTGAGAAGCAGTAAGGACAGACAGGCAATTATAGAATCTGTGAAGGCAGGCGTTATTGATGCAATTGCAAGCGATCATGCTCCGCATCTTGAAACTGAGAAAAATATTCCTTTCAGTGAAGCAGCAAACGGTGTAATTGGAATGGAAACTTTGTTTAAGGCAGCTTACACATTGCTGTGTAAAAAAGGTAGTTTAAGCGCAGTAAAATTAATAAAGCTTCTAACAAAATCACCTTCTAAAATTTTAAATATTAATACCGGAAAAATAAGTCCTGATTCAATGGCTGATTTTGTAATTCTTGATCTTGAAAGAGAATCTGTAATAAGAAAGCAGGATTTTTTTTCCAGAAGTTCAAACAGCGCTTTTATAGGTGAAAAACTTGCAGGAGAGACAGTGCTGACAGTCTGCAATGGAAAAATTGGTTTCATTAACAATAATGTTAATTTAGAAAAAGAAACTGGAAAATTTTAGATGAAATTGTTATTTAATATTTCATATGTTGTTTTAAGATATACTGAATAACCAGGTAAAATAATAATATTTTCTAAGGAGCTGTTAAGTTGAGAGCTGTTCTTTTACTTGAAGACGGTACAATTTTTAAGGGTAAAAATTTTGGAGTAAACGGTGAGGCTTCCGGTGAAGTTGTTTTTAATACTTCAATGTGCGGTTACCAGGAAATAATTACTGACCCATCATATTATGGTCAGATTGTAACAATGACTTACACACAGATAGGAAATTATGGTGTAAACAATGATGATATTGAGTCAAAAAAAGTTCAGGCGACAGGTTTTGCTGTAAGAGAATATCTGGATTACTTTAGCAACTGGAGAGCAAAGTCAAGCCTTCAGGACTACCTTAAAAAATACAATATTGTGGGGATTTCTGAAATAGACACGCGCATGCTAACCAGGCACATAAGAATTAAAGGTGCAATGAAAGGAATTATTTCAACCGAAACTGATAATACAAAAAAGCTGATGGAAAAACTTGAAAATCATCCTGATATGGTTGGAAGGGACCTTGTTAAATACGTGACCAGCAAAGATTGCTATGTATATAATGAGAAAAAATTCAACAGCAAATATTCAATTGTTGCAGTGGACTACGGTATTAAATTCAGTATTTTGAAGTGCTTTGACACAATAGGTTTTAAAATAATCATTGTCCCTGCAAAAACACCTCCAGGTGAGATATTAAAACTTGAGCCTGATGGAATACTTCTTTCAAATGGTCCTGGAGACCCTGCTGCAGTGGATTATGCTGTAAATAATGTAAAGGGCTTGCTTGGTAAAAAACCCGTATTTGGTATATGTATTGGTCATCAATTAATGGCACTTGCCCTTGGAGCACTGACATATAAGTTGAAATTTGGCCATCATGGCGGAAACCATCCGGTTAGGAATTTATTAAATGGAAAAGTTGAAATAACAACACAGAATCATGGATTTGCTGTTGATTTCAATTCACTTAAAAAAATTAAGAGCTCATCATTTGAAGTCACTCATATAAATCTGAATGATAATACAATTGAGGGAATACAGTATCCTGATATCAATGCATTTAGCGTCCAGTATCATCCGGAAGCTGGACCGGGTCCTTATGATTCAAAATATATTTTTAATAATTTTATTGATTATATAGAAAAGTTTTATAGAAATAACTGAAATGCCAAAAAGAAAAGACTTAAAAAAGATATTGCTCATAGGTTCGGGGCCAATTGTAATAGGGCAGGCATGTGAGTTTGATTATTCAGGAACGCAGGCATGCAAGGTTTTAAAAGAAGAAGGATATGAGGTTATACTGGTTAATTCAAACCCGGCTACAATAATGACAGACCCTGAGTTTTCCGATAAGACATACATAGAGCCATTAACTCCTGAATTTGTAACAAAAATAATTCAAAAAGAAAGACCCGATGCAATGCTTCCTACACTTGGCGGACAGACGGGTTTAAACATGGCAATGGTGCTTGGCAGGGAAGGGGTTCTTGATGAGTTTGGCGTTGAATTAATTGGTGCAAGTGTGGAGGCTATAAGTAAAGCGGAAGACAGGGAAAAGTTTAAAAAGTCAATGTCAAACATAGGTCTTGAGATACCGCCAAGCGGGTATGCGCACAGCCTTGAGGAAGCAATTGTTATAAGCGGTGACCTGAAATTTCCAGTTGTTGTAAGACCGAGTTTTACTCTTGGTGGAATTGGGGGAGGGGTTGCATTCAATAAGGAAGAATTTATTGAAATTGTAACCCGGGGTCTTGATTTTTCTCCAATTTCTGAAGTTCTTATTGAGAAATCAGTTGCAGGCTGGAAAGAGTATGAACTTGAAGTTATGAGAGATAAAAATGATAATGTTGTTATTGTCTGTTCAATTGAAAATTTTGACCCGATGGGAGTTCATACCGGTGACAGTATTACTGTTGCTCCAGCTCAAACTTTAACCAATAAAGAATACCAGGATATGAGAGATGCTTCCATTGCAATAATGAGGGAAATCGGTGTTGAAACAGGTGGGTCAAATATACAATTTGCAGTTAATCCTGATAACGGCAAAATGGTTGTAATAGAAATGAACCCGAGGGTTTCACGAAGCAGCGCACTTGCATCAAAGGCAACTGGTTTTCCAATTGCAAAAATTGCTACAAAGCTTGCAGTTGGTTATGCACTTGATGAAATACCGAATGATATAACCAAAAAGACTCCTGCATGTTTTGAGCCGTCAATAGACTATGTGGTGGTTAAATTTCCAAGGTGGGCTTTTGAAAAATTCCCAGGAACAGATATAAGTCTTACCACAAGGATGAAATCAGTCGGTGAGGCTATGGCAATAGGTAGGACCTTTAAGGAAGCTTTTCAGAAGGCAATAAGGTCTCTTGAGATTGACAGGTACGGTTTAGGTTCGGATGGTTATGATAGACTTGATAAAGAACTTCTTGCAAATAAGCTTACCGTACCAAATCAGGACAGGGTATTTTATATAAAGCTTGCTTTGCAGCTGGGTTTCAGTATAGAAGAAATATACAATAATACAAAAATTGACCCCTGGTTTTTAAATAATATCCTGCAGCTTGTGGAATTTGAGAAGGAATTTATAGACTGCAGCAGGGAAAATATTGATGCCGGGAAACTGTATGAAGCAAAAAGACTTGGGTATTCAGATATGCAGCTGGCTTTTATATGCGGCTGCAGTGAGGACCATATAAGAAATTTAAGAACAGAATTAGGCATTAAGACAACATTTAAAACAGTTGACACATGCGCCGCAGAGTTTGAGGCATATACACCATATTATTACTCAACATATGAAACAGAGAGTGAAATAAAACAGACAGACAAGAAAAAAATTATAATACTTGGAAGCGGTCCAAATAGAATTGGCCAGGGAATAGAATTTGATTACTGCTGTGTTCATGCATCTTTTGCGCTTCATGAAGATGGTTATGAAGCAATAATGATTAACTGCAATCCGGAAACAGTGAGCACTGATTACGATACTTCAGACAGACTTTATTTTGAACCGTTAACATTTGAGGATGTTATGAATGTGGTAGAGGCAGAAAAGCCTTATGGTGTGATAGTTCAGTTTGGCGGGCAGACCCCCTTAAAGCTGGCAGGAAAACTTTTTGCAAGTGGAGTAAACATTTTAGGGACTTCTCCAGACAGTATTGACCTTGCTGAAGACAGGAAAAGGTTTGGCAACATGTTAGGTGCTCTTGATATTCCACAGCCTGATAACGGCACGGCTATGGATACTAAAGAAGCGGTAAGAATTGCCCGTAAGATTGGTTATCCTGTACTTGTAAGGCCTTCTTATGTTCTTGGCGGAAGGGCAATGAATATTGTTTATACAGAGCCAAGTCTTATAAATTATATAAGCAGTGCATCACTTGTATCTCCTGACAAGCCAATTCTTGTGGACAGGTTTCTTGAGAATGCAGTGGAAGTTGATGTTGATGCAATTTATGATGGAGAAGAACTTTTTATTGGCGGAATAATGGAGCATATTGAGGAAGCAGGAATTCATTCAGGTGATAGTGCCTGTGTCATTCCACCTTTTTCTCTAAGCAAAAAGGCGATATCAGATATTAAGGATTATACTTATAAAATTGCAAAAGAGCTAAAAGTTATTGGACTTATTAATATTCAGTATGCAATAAAAGATTCAAGAGTTTATGTACTTGAAGCAAATCCAAGAGCATCAAGGACAGTTCCGTTTGTGAGCAAGTCAATAAAGGTTCCGCTTGCAAAAATAGCAGCAAGGGTGATGACGGGTATGAAACTGAAAGATATGGATTTCACAAGAGTTGACTGTCTTTCGTTAAAATATTTCAGTATAAAAGAAGCAGTACTTCCATTTAACAGGTTTCCTGGCTTTGATACCATATTGGGACCGGAGATGAAATCAACAGGCGAGGTTATGGGTATTGATAAGAAGTTTGGAATAGCTTTTGCTAAATCACAGATAGCAACCAACCAGAAAATGCCGGTAAGCGGAAAAGTATTTATAAGTGTAAATGATAAGGATAAAAGCAATATAGTACCTATCGCACAGGAGCTGTCAAAATTGGGATTTAAGATAATAGCTACAAAAGGGACATCAGATATTCTTGAAAAAAATGGTATAAGATGTGATTCAGTATTAAAAATAAGCGAAGGCAGGCCAAATGTGCTGGATATGATGAAAAATGGGGAGATAGATTTAATCATAAATACTCCCGAGGGTAGAAATGCAAGAAGTGACGGATATTTCTTAAGAACCCAGGCTGTAATGCAGAATATTCCCTCAATTACCACAATTTCTGCTGCTTCTGCAGTCATTCAGGGAATTCATGAATTGAGAAAAAATTCTAATGTCAGTGTTGAATGTATCCAGAACTACTGATTTGAGGTAAATAGTGAAGATACTTAATGGTGAAATAATTGAAAATAAAAAGTATGGTGAAAATTTGTACAAAATTGAAGTTTTTTCTCCTTACATATGCAGAAATGCAACTCCCGGACAGTTTGTGAATGTAAAATGCAACTTCAGTAATTTTTATGACCCGCTTCTTAGAAGGCCTTTCAGCATCTATGAAATAGATAAGAATTTTAATGTTTTTTCAATTCTATATATTATCAGAGGCAAGGGGACAAATTATCTGGCAGGATTAAAAAAGGGGGATATATTGAATTTTATAGGACCGCTTGGCCAGTCTTTTAAAATTGATAAATCCTGTAATAATTACCTGATTGTTGGCGGTGGAATTGGTGTTGCTCCTCTATGTTTGATAGCAAAAAATCTTATAGAATCAGGGAAAAATGTATTTTTTGTTGCAGGTTTTAAAGATTCGGTATTTTTTATATGGGAAAGAGATCTAATAAAAATACTGAGGAATTATAAAATTTTTACTGAAGACGGTTCATTTGGTGAGAAAGGCTTGCCTACTGATTATATAAGAAATAATTTACAAAATTTTTTAGATTACAGAATGATATGCTGTGGACCAAGAGAGATGCTGATTGCTTTACAGGAAATTGCAGGACGCAATGGAATATCTGCAGATGTATTAATGGAGGAGCGAATGGCTTGTGGAATTGGGGTATGTCTGGGTTGTGCTGTAAAAATTTGCGACAAAGAAGGTTATATTGAGTATAAAAAGGTTTGCAGTGATGGACCTGTATTTAACCTGATGGAGGTAGTTTTTGATTAGTAATATTTCTCAAACACCCGGCCTGTCTGTAAGTCTCGGAAATATCAAATTAAAGAATCCGGTAATTGCCTGTTCAGGAACTTATGCAAGTGGAGTTGAATACAGTAAATTTTATGATATTTCAAAACTTGGAGCAATAACTACAAAGAGCTTTTCCCTAAAAAAAATGCACGGAAATGCTCCTCCAAGGATATGGGAAACTGCATGTGGAATGTTAAACTCCATTGGACTTCAGAATGAAGGGATAGACTATTTTATGGATAAAGATTTACCCTTCCTAAAAAAGATTGGTGCAAGTGTTATTTTAAGTATTTTTGGCAAAAACTGCCAGGAGTTTAAAGACATAGCAATCAAAGTTAAGAAATCGCAGGATGAAATTTTAGCAGTTGAGTTAAATTTATCCTGTCCTAATATTGAAGAAGGTGGAATGGCATTCTGTCAGACACCGGAGCAAATTGAGTCTGTAGTAGCTTCTTTAAAAGAAATTCTTGATATACCTCTTATAGTAAAGCTAAGTCCAAATTTTGATACTATAACTCCAGCACTTATTGCAAAAAAAGGTGGTGCTGAAGCAATTTCACTCGTTAATACTTTCACAGGTGCTGCAGCGGATATAGAAACCTTTAAACCAAGAATTGCAGGTGTTACGGGAGGATTATCAGGTCCTGCTATAAAGCCGCTGGCGCTTGCGCAGGTGTATAAGCTTGGAAAGGAAAAAATTCTTCCAATTATTGGAATGGGCGGGATTTTTAACTGGGAGGATGCCATTGAATTTTTGATATTTGGTTCATCAGCAGTTGGTATTGGCACGGTTAATTTTACTGAACCTGATGCAGGTGAAAAAATACTTTCTGGAATTAATGAATACCTTGTCGAAAAGAACATAAACGATGTAAAGAATCTGATTGGAAAGATTTTTACAAATTAAACTGCAGTTTCATTATCTTTAAAGTTATGATTTAAAAGTTATTAGTTCTCAATGAATAATTATCGAAAAAAAATAAAAATTTAAAAAAAATTAAAAATATTTAAAATTATTTAAAATTAATTCCAGTAAATAATTTCAAGAATAACAAATTTTTCAATATAAGCTGATTAAGATCAGGAATTTTATGAATGGTGATATTAAGTCAGTTAAAGAACTAAAGTTAGCGGATAGGCTTATAATAAGTATTGATGTTTCGTCGAAACAGGATTTAATATCATTGTGCTATAAAATAAATAACAGTGTTTCCACATTAAAACTGGGGCTTGAGTTAATTTATAGTTGCGGGCTGGATGCTGTAAACATCGTTAAGAGCTTCGGTTATAAGGTAATGCTTGATGCAAAGTTGCTTGATATACCCAACACAATCGGCAGGGCTATTTCTGCAATAACACGTCTTGGTATTGATAAAATAACAATTCATACTCTTGGTGGCTACAGGATGCTCAAAGATGCCAGGGAAAGAATACTTTCAGTATCATCCATGCTGAACATTTTACCTCCTCTTTTGTTTGGTGTTACCATTCTTACAAGTCTTGATAATAATGATTTAAAGGATATTGGATTTAATAAGGATTTTGATGATTCAGTTTTGAATCTGTCCAAACTTGCAATTAAAAGCGGTCTTGATGGAATAATATGTTCACCAAATGAAGTAAAAAAATTAAGGGAAACCTTTGGACAGAATTTTTTTATTGCCACTCCGGGTATAAGAATTGGAAGTGATAATGCATTTGATCAGAAAAGATTTAATACACCGGGTCTGGCAATTAAAGACGGTGCAGATTTCATTATTGTGGGAAGGTCAGTAATTTCGAAGGAAAATATACTAAAAACCATAGAATCAATCAAGGTTGAAGTAAAAGAGGTCCTGTGTGAAGCTAAAAGTAATTGAACAGCTTAAAAGTATTGATGTTTTGAAAGCATTAGAGGAAACAGGTGCGATATTAAAAGGGCATTTTAAATTAACGTCCGGTTTGCACAGCGGGTATTATCTACAGTGTGCAAAATTGCTTCAGTATCCTGAAAGAACATCAATGCTGATAGATGCAGCCCTTGATGAATATGGTGATAAAATTAATAATGGTGAAATTGAAACAGTAATATCACCTGCTGTTGGAGGGATTCTTTTTGGTTATATGCTTGCATATAAATTACGGGCTAAAATGATTTTTGCTGAAAGAAAAGAAAAAAAAATGGAGCTAAGAAGAGGCTTTGAACTGAAACAAAAGGAAAAAGTTCTTATAGCTGAGGATGTTATAACAACAGGCGGGTCAGTATTTGAAGTAATTGACATATGTAATAATTATGGTGCAGATATTAAGGGGATTATATGTATGGTTAATAGAGCTGAAAAGTTTTTGACAGGCTTGCCTTTTTATTATTTAATTAAAATTCATATTGAGAATTTTTTACCCCGAAGTTGCCCGTTATGCAAAGAAAATATTGAACTTTATTACCCTGGAAGCAGAAAATAACGCAAAATTGGAATTGCTTTTAATAAGTAGTAAGAATATATAGATTAAAAGAATGCAAAACCTTTTTTTCAAAATAGATGATGCGCGGTTAATTAGAAAAAAAAGAGCAGAAATAAAAAGGAATTTAAAAAAGGGTATGCTGACAGTTCAGGAGCTGTTCAGTAAAGGTAACGATTATCAAAAATTTATTAACAATATGAGATTATATGAAATAATAATATCTTTACCTGATTTTGGAAAGGTAAGAACAGAAAAATTAATGAAGAAACTGAATATAAACTTTTGCAAGAGATTAAGAGGACTTGGAAAAAATCAGAAAGGGAAATTTTATCAGTATTTTAACGTTGGTTCTTAAATAAATGATAATAATATGAAAAGTGCCGGGAATAATAATAATAGAAAAGATAACAGCTGCCATAAAAAGAGGGGCAGACTGTTTATAATATCAGGGCCATCAGGCACAGGTAAGAGCAGCCTTGTTACTGATGCATTAAAAGACTTAGACGGTTTTATTCGTTCTGTATCGGTAACAACAAGGCCGAGGAGAAAAAATGAGCTTAAAGGAAAAAGATATAAATTCGTTTCGAAAGAGGAATTTGAAAAACTTAAAAGAGATAATCAATTGCTTGAGTGTGCTTATTATTGTGACTTTCAATACGGCACACCAAAAGCTCTTGTTGAAGAGCAGCTTGCTGAGGGAATAAATGTTATTTTGGAAATAGAAGTAAACGGGGCGATGCAGGTTAAGGAAAAAATAAAAGATGCATTTATGGTTTTTATATTACCACCTGCACTTATCCATCTAAGAAAAAGGCTCAAAAAAAGAAATACTGAATCTTTAAAAGAGATTGAAAAGAGAATGAAAATTTCTGAAGAGGAGCTTAAATATCAAAAATATTACGATTGCATTATTGTAAATAATGATTATAATGAAGCCTTGCTTAATTTAAAGCAAATACTGATAACACAAAAGGGGTGTTAAAATAAATGGGATTTTTTAATATTGATGAATTGCTTAATAGAATTGACAGCAAGTATTCCCTCTGCTTACTGCTTGCCAAGAGGGCAAGACAGCTTGGCTTTTATTTTACAGCCAAGAAAAACATGGAAAGGGCAAATGTTGTCCCTCCTTTAATAGAAGACATTACAGAAGATCCTCTGGAGGTTGCTGTTAAGGAGATTAAGGAAGGTAAAGTAAGCTTTATCAGGGTTAAGGATGGTATTAAATAAGTTCCCTTTAAAAATTAAATGAACCTCAATAATTCTTCATTTTTACTAAGTAATAAGAAAATAATGCTCTGTGTCACGGGTTCTATTGCGGCTTATAAAGCTGCAGGAATATGCAGCAGTCTTGTAAAGCTTGGAGCCGAAGTTTATCCGGTACTTAGTCCGAATGCACTGCATTTTATAAATCCCATGACCTTTTCTGCAATAAGCGGTAAAAAGGCAATTTTTAAGCAGTTTTTAAATGAAGATAAAATTTATCATATTTCTCTATCCCATAGTGTTGATGCTGTATTAATAGCCCCCGCAACGGCAAACACTATTTCAAAACTTGCATGTGGAATCTGTGATAACTTTTTAACTACTGCTGTAATATCATCAAATTGTCCGGTACTTATTGCACCGGCAATGAATGAGACAATGTATCTAAATAACGCAGTTCAGGAAAACATAAAAAAGCTGGTTGAGTCAGGAAAATATTTTTTTGTCGAGCCTGCTGAAGGTATGCTTGCATGCGGTGAAGAGGGAATAGGCAGGCTTGCTGATGAAGATTTAATAATTTCAAGGCTTTCAGGAATTATAAAATTTTCAAATGAGCTTAAAGGTAAGCGTGTTATAGTAACTGCAGGTGGAACTATAGAATTTATTGATAGTGTAAGATACCTGTCCAATTTATCGAGTGGCAAAATGGGTTTTGCAATTGCAGAAGAAGCATATTTCAGGGGTGCTGAAAGAGTAATACTTATCACAACAAGCAAGCATCTGCAAAAACCATATGGAGTTGAAATGAAACTTATTGAAAGTACAGAAGAAATGAAAAATGAAATTTTAAGATATTATGATAACAGCGATGTAACTGTAATGGCTGCTGCTGTAAGCGATGTGATACCGCTAAAAAGATTTAATTATAAGCTGAAGAAAAATGATGATATAATATCGAAATTTAAATTTAAGGAAAATATAAATATTCTTGAGATTCTTGCAGAGAGTAAAAAGCAGAGTCAGGTTCTTGTTGGATTTTCTGCAGAAAGTGGAGAAAATATAGAAGCCACTTCTGAAAAAATACGCGGCAGAAATATAGATTTGATGGTTTTAAATGATATATCAAGAAATGATATAGGTTTTGAAAGTGATTACAATGAAGTGGTAATTATTGGCAGGGATGGAGATATTATTAAAACAGGAAAGAACCTAAAAAGAATAATTGCAAGAAAAATATGGGAAGAAATTGTAAAAAAATTGAGTTAATATCAGGAGGATTTAATGAACAAAAAGGGCAGTTATGTATTTACTTCAGAATCAGTGACTGAAGGTCACCCCGACAAGATGGCAGACCAGATATCTGATGCGGTGCTTGATGCAATTATTGCAGATGACACACGGGCAAGAGTTGCAGTTGAAACTCTTTTAAAGACAGGAATTGTGATGGTTGCAGGTGAAATAACTACTGAAACTTATGTAGAAATTCCTGATATTGTAAGAGAAGTGGTAAAGAGTATCGGCTATACAAGAGCCAAGTATGGATTTGACTATGAAACGTGCGGGGTGATAACTTCAATAGGAAAGCAATCCTCCAATATTGCGCAGGGAGTTAATAAATCATTTGAAGCGAGAGCAGGTAATGGCTACGAGGATGAAATAGACCAGATTGGAGCAGGTGACCAGGGGATGATGTTTGGCTTTGCCTGCAATGAAACACCTGAATATATGCCACTTTCCATACTTCTTGCCCATAAACTTGCACAGAGGCTTGCTGAAGTCCGAAAAGCAGGAATTCTTCCCTATCTTAGACCCGATGGAAAGACTCAGGTCACTGTAGCCTACAAAGACGGAGTACCTGTTTCAGTTGATACAGTTGTGGTGTCATGTCAGCATGCACCAACCATAGATATAGATGCTCAAATTGCACCCGATATAAGGGAGTTTGTAATAAAGCCTATAATTCCGGAACAGTATTTATCTAAAAAAATGAAGCTTTTTGTAAACCCCACAGGGCAGTT
>Ga0194126_10011410_pt1 | contig 11425 bp, 9 predicted proteins | sample TA2KigC150mmetaG_FD_148641 | JGI IMG/M metagenome (GOLD analysis project Ga0194126, IMG submission 148641) | Freshwater microbial communities from Lake Tanganyika, Tanzania - TA2015035 Kigoma Deep Cast 150m | ecosystem: Environmental > Aquatic > Freshwater > Lake | place: Tanzania: Lake...
AATCGTCATCTTGCTCACATCCGCCCGGTAGGCATCGCCCTGATCCTTCAGGCCGACGGAATAATACCACATCCGGAACTTTCCGCCGTCGTGGAGAACCGCACCGTAAAAGTGCGCGGCGACCTGATCGGGCGCGAACGAATCATCGCGGCTCGGCGAGAGCACCGGCTGATCCCTCACTCGGGGACGCGACAGGTGCTCGACGACGTTCTCGCGCAGCGGCAGGAGCTGATCGTCAATCGCAAGGAACAACGCCTGCCCCGTGGCCGAGACGCCCGTGGTGGGAAGGCGGTAGCGCCCGGGCGCGCCAGACGCTGCCGCTCCAACGAGGGTGGGAAGCAAACCAACGATCACCGCGCACCAAGCCAGCGCGCGAAACGGGGAACGGACAAGGGGTCGGGGGTTCATGGAGAAAGCGGGGTCGGGTCAGCGAATGCCGGCCGGCAGGAGTTGCGGCGCGTTCTTCCGCGTCCACGCCAGCAGGCGCTTGACGTGGGCCTCGGTGCCGCTGCGGTACGGTGATTGGCAGCGCAGGCCCACCACGCCACCGCCCGCGACGCGCTGCACGCGGTCCACGGCGGAGTCCCAGAGTCCGTCTTCCTTCACCATGGGCAGGAGCCCCTCGTGCAGGAAGCGATGGAACAAGTCAGCGAGTGGCTTGGCCTCGTCGAGCCGCCCCTCCGCACACAGACGGTAGAGTTCGACGACCTTCGGGGCGTTGAAGCCGGTGATCGAGCAGTATCCGCCGCGGCCGCCGGCGGGAATCTTGGTGAAGAAGTCCTCGCCGCCGAAGATCGCGAGATCCGGCACCTCCTGCAAAATCGTCTTGATGTCGTCCGGGGTGGCGCCGGTGTCCTTGGTGCCGATGAAGGTCGGTACCTCACGGGCGATTTCCCCGAGCATCGCGGGGGTGAGCTTCCGCTTCGAACGCATCGTGAGGTAGAGAATGATCGGCGTCTTGCCGGCCTCCTCCGCGACCTCCCGCACGTAACGCTTCACTTCGTCATCCTTGAGTTCGAGCCAGAAAGGCAGCGCGAGTTGCACGGCGTCCGCGCCCGCACGAATCGCGGTCCGGATGCGCATCCGCGTGGTGCGCGTGCTCAGCGCCGAAGCGCCGATTTGGATGGGCAGTCCGAGGGCATGCGCCTCCGCACAGGCAATCTCGGTCACCTGCTCGAAGGTGGCGTCATCCTGGGCGTAGAACTCTCCCGTCGTGCCGCCCGTGTAGACGCCGCTCACGCCGGTGCCGCCATAGCCGCGAATTTCGCGCGCGAAGCGGCGGGCGTCGAGCCGATCGCGATCGGTCCAGGGAAGGATCAGGGCGCACCAGACGCCACTGAGGGTTTTACGAGTCAAACGGGTACGTCTTGCTTTCATGGTCGGGGTTCGAGAGGGAGAAAGAATGAGACGTGAGAGAGCGAGGGTCGCTTCACGCGAAGCGGCCGGAGGCCGGAAGCGTCTGCAGCCCGAAGAGGCGGACGGCGTTGTCGCGCAGGATCAGCTGCTTCGCGGGATCGGAGATCTCCGCGCATTCGATCCGCTCGCGCTGCAGCGCAACGTGGTACAGCGGCGTGTCGCTGCCGAAGAGGAGGCGCTCTGCCCCAACCTCGTCCACCGCCCACTCGACGAGGCGCGGCACGATGCTGCGCGCGCTCGACGTGTCGATCCACAGGTTGCCGTGGCACGCGGCCTGCACGGCCCGCACCTGCAGGTCGAGAGCCCCGTTTGCTCCGTTGCCGTTGCCGAGGTGCGCGAGCATCACGCGGGCGCGGGGGAATCGATTGGCGAAGGGCACGAAGTCGGCCGGAAGGCTGTTCGGACAGCCGCTGTGCGCCTTGACCGGCACGCCGGTCTCCTCGAAGAAGGCGAAGAGGGCGTCGCCGTGATCGGAGATCCGATAGGAGTGCTCCTCCGGGTGCACCTTGATGCCGACGCACCACGGCGCCTGCAGCATGCGGCGGGCCTGATCGTAGGTCTCCGGTTGCAGGGGGTTGACGATCACGTACTGCAACAGGCCCGGCGTCGCCGGAACGTCCCGATAGGCGGCCTCGTTCGCGGCGAGCACCGGCTGACCCAGCCCGCGCGGGAGCAGTCCGGCGAGCGGCGAAACGATCGTCCATGCGACGCCGCAGGCGCGGGCTCGGTCCACGACCTCCGTCGGCGTGCCGCTGGAGAAGCGGCGCAGCAGGGCGTTCGCGTGGACGTAGTCGCCGTAGTGGGCGTGCACGTCAATGGCGGCGATCGGCGTCTTCACGGGGATGGTCAGCGGGAGCGGATCACTTGAACTGGATCGAAAAGAGGTCGGCGTCGCGCATCACGAAGCGGAACCGGACCGGCTTGCCGGAGAGGCGCGAGAAGGGCGAGCGATCGGTCCGTCCCTGCGGGTGCTTCCACGGCACGACCTGCGCGATCTTGTCGCCGTAAAGAACGGGCGATTCCTCAAGGAGGAAGCCGGGGAGTGGGTAGCCGGCTTCGTCGAGGATTTCGATGCGGATGCTGCCCATCGCCGAAGTCGAATAGTTCAGCACGAGCGTCTTCCCGGTGAAGACGAGGGGCTTGGTCACGAGTTCGCCGCCCGGATAACCGGCGCGCACCGACACGAAGCCGTCCGGACGCACCGTGTAGCGCTCAAGGCGGTTGCTCGGGAACGTGTACTCGCGCTCGAGGTAGAACGAGAGCTCCTCCGGCCCGGTCGCGAACAGTCCGTGCGCCGGCGTGTTCGCGCGGTGTCCCCAGTTGCGCTCCTGCAGGCCGGGTCGGATCAGCGCCTCCTCAAACCGGCGCCACCGGACGCCGTCGCGACTCGACATGAAGACCACGTCCGATGAGCCCGGGCTCTTGGACTCCATCTCCGCGAAGTACGTCTTCCACGGCATGAAACGCCGGGGCAGCGCGAAGTACAGGTGCGGCGCCCGCTCGTACGCGGTGGTCGCGTTGGTGTAGAGATTCGCCGCGGGGGCATCGCCGAAGTCCGCCCAAGCCCCGGGGGTCCAATTCACGAAATCCTTGGACGTGGCGTACTTGATCGTGCGCACCCCGTGCCGGAAGTCCCGGTAGATCGCCGTGTACTGCCCGCGCGCCGGCTCCCAGAAGGCGACGTTCAGCGAGTCGAACGCGCCGTCGGTGATGATCGGCTTTTCCTGCAGGCGCCGCCAGCGCTTTCCGTCGGCCGAGACGAAGGCGACCAGCACCGGCTTCTTCTGGTGGAAGTCGTCGTCGTAGCTGCTGCTCGCCACTGCCTTGTAGCGCTGGTCCGCGGGCGCCGCCGGATTGTCGTCGCGGAAGGCGAAGAAGGTGTGCGAGCCCCGCTCGACCCAGATGATGTTGTTGTCCTTCGACCCATTGAACTCATGCAGGCCTAGATTCGGGCGAACCCACGTGATGCCGTCCTTGCTCTCCGCATAGCAGGCAAACTGCGGGTGACCGGGCACCGTCACTTCGTTGGGCCGCACCGTCTCCTTGATCGAATAGGTCGGATCGCTGCTGCCGCGGTAGTACATGCGGTAAAGATCGCCGTCCTTGAAGACCGACGAGTAGCCGCTGGTTCCTCCCTCCCAGGGTCGGTCGAACACCATCACCGTGCCGGCCGCGCGGGGTTCATGGAGCCGGAACTGGACGCCCTCCATCCGTTCGATCAGAAAGTCGTCGACCAGTGGCTCAAGCCGGGAACCGACGTCCACCGGGGCGGCTGCTGGCGCGGCGCTCGCCGGGCCGGCGACGAGGAGAAACGCAAGGGGCGCGAGCAGGGAACGGAGGCGGATCGGACGATGGGGGGCGACTGACGCACGGGGGGAATGCAGGGGTTTCATGAAGGGGAAGTGTTGGCAGGGGCGACGATTGCGAGTTCGACCATGATCACGCGGAGATCCTCCGCGCCGTCGTTGTGCAGCGTGATCTCATTCCACCCGTCGCGCACCTCGTCGACGGGCAGTTCGTAGTTCCGCGCCGCGTGCTCGTCGACGTGACGGGAGTACGGGCCCGACGGAAAGAGCAGTTCCGGCGTCGCCTGTGCGGCGTGGCTGGGCCATCCGCCATTCAGGGAGACACCACAGGGAATGGACGCCCCCTCCCGCCCGGTCACCACTTGGACGATCAGGCGCAGGCCGCGGCCCGTCGGCTCGGCGCACATCGGCAGCCGGAGGCTGCGCCGCAGTCCTGGCGGAATGGATACGGGCAGCTGCTCCGGCACGTCCCAGATGCGCTTCGCCTGCTTCGTGGCGGAATTGAACGCGTAGTGCTTCGGCAGACCCCACAACCGGCCGAGGTCACTCAGGTCCCGCAGCGCGGCGTAGTCGGCGCGCTGGCCCGGCACGCGGACCTGATCGGTGACGAAGAAGTTGAACGTCGCGACGCCGTCCGCCCCGAGTGCGAGTTTGCCCCCCGCGTTGGCGCGAAGGAACGGAGCGCTGGCTGAGAGATACCGCGTGCCCCGCACGCGCGGCGAGGAGGCCGCCTTCTCGGAGCGGTAGGCATTGTCCCCCGCCAATTGCAGTTCCTGCCCGAGGGGACGCGTCGTCAGACTCGGCGCCAGCGCCTCCAGCCAGTTCGGCGCGTCCTCAATGCCGCCGTAGATCACGACGTCCGGACCCAACTCCCGTCGCAGGACGTCGAGCGGCGTCTCCCACGAGGTCTGCCAGTAATTGCTGAAGGTGACGAAGTCGACGAAGCCCTGCCGGACCATCTCGCGCACGTCGAGCCCGACGCTGCGCAGGTACCCGAGGTTCGCCGGCAGTCGCAGGCCGAGCGGTACATCCGCCCGGCGCGCCCGGGCCAACGCCTTGAGTTCACCCGTCCAGTCCGTGAGCGCCGTGGTGGTGGAGGGTGACGCCGGTGCCTCGACGCACACGGGATGCCGCAGCCAATCCAGTTCGATCCCCTCGTAATCGTAGGCCTGAATGCCCTCGCGGATCATATCGAGCATGTAGGCGCGAACCGCGGGCTGGGCGAAGTTCAGGCCGATCCACGAGGGGTGCGTGGCACCCGCGGGCCCGGGCACGCGGCCGGAGAGGCGGTTCGCGGGGTCGCGGAAGACGGGCGCGTTCACCGGGCTTTCGGGCCGCAGCGAGAAGTGCGTCGCGTTCATCCGATAGCTCAGCCACGGGCTGATCCCCGCCGCCCGGCAGGCCCGCGCGGCCTCCGCGAGCCAGTCGACGCCGCCCTCGTGCAGGTCGAGGTAAAGGTCGAGCATGGTCACGAGGTTCCGCGTGAAGAGGTCAATCTGCGCCTCCGTCAGGTCGGCCGCACCCGCGGCGATCGAGCGCGCGAAGGCCGCGTCGCCCCGCCGGTACCCGTCAAGAATGTGCGGCAGCGTGCGGGAGGGATACCACGCGACCTGCGTGTTCGGGTTGACCAGGAGCGCATCGACGCCGCTCGCCGCGATGGCGCGCACGTAGCGGTGAATCGCCTCGGCCCGGTACGGCCCCCCTTCCGGCTGCCAGAGCTCCGGGTTGTAGAAGAAAAAGTTGCAGTCGCCGTTGAACAGGTTCCTCCGCCGCGCCGCTGCGGCCGGTCCCAACGGTCGAGCGGTCATCGCTGCCGTCGAGGCGCCCGTTGCGGCCAACGGGACGCCAGCCGCGGCGACCGCGAGGGCGGTGCCGCGGCGCAGGAAACGCCGCCGACTGAGGTCCGAATCCGGAGCGGGCGGGGACGTCTCCATGGTCAGGGCGCGCCGCTCAGACCCGCACCTTGACGACGACCTTGCCCACCTCGGCCGGGACGTCCCACGCGCAGGCGGGGATGTGCCCATCCTCCGGGAAGAAGACCGTGTACTGCCCCGTCGAGACGTGCAGTGCCAGCCGGTGAGGACTCAGCGCGTACAGCGCGGCGTCCTGCTTGTCGTCGTAGGGCATCGTCACCACGGGCAGCAACGGCAGCGGGGCCCAGCACATCACCTCGCGACCCTGCAGCACGTATTGGATGTCGATGTACTTGCGATGTGACTCGAAAACGCGCTCCTCGATCGGCTTCGTCGTGTAGCGTTGCACGAGCGCAAACACGTCATCGCCATCGATCTCGTGACGGCCCAGCGCGGCGGACGGCGTGACCGTCTCAAGAAAGGCGAAGCCTTTGGCGAGGCGCGGGGAAAGAGCGGCGTAGGTGCGCCATTGAGCGAGGGTATCGATGATCATGGAGGAGAAGGCGTGAGGAAACCGGTCCGCCGGGACATTTCAAGGCGCGGACGGGTGAGCGTGCGGAAGGGCAACGGAGAGGACCTGCGGGCTGCGAGCGGACGGGCGCAGTTCGCCGCCCACCACGATCGCGCGACCCCGCCACGCGACGGCCGGCGAGCCCACCATGGGCGAAGGCCCCGCATCGGTCGGCGAGTCCCGGTCCGCGAACGGGGTCATCGGCAGGACCGGACCCGCGCTCCATGCGTCCGTTGCAAGGTCGTAGACGAGGGTCTGCGCGGGAAAGCCCGGGTGCTCGCGCGGGGCCCCGGTGAAGACGGTCGGATAACCGCCGACCAAGAGAAACTGTTCACCGCCCGGGGTGAAGCAAGGGGGCGACGCTCCCACCCTGCCCTCCGGGCCCGACGCGGCGGCGCGCCACGTGCGGTCCGAGGTGGAAAAGACAGTCAGCGCCCGCGAGGGTACGTAGGCACCACCGGTGTCAAAGCCCATGCCGCTGACGACGAACAGGCGCTTGCCGCGGCCTCCGACCGCCGCGACAAACAGGCCGCCCGTGGGCAGGTCCGGCTCGCGCCGCCAACCCTCGCGACCCGCAGCGGCAAGGTCACACGCGAGAGACCATACCTCCGCGCTCGCGGTGCGATCCTCCGGGCGGAGCAGCCCGCCCACGATGAACAACCGGCCGCCCGCCACGCCGGCGGAGGCGTAGACCACGCCGCGGGGCAGGTCCGGGAGGGCGGACCAACGCAGCGCGCCGTCCTCAAGACGTCCGACCCACGCGTCTCGAACCATTCCCTCCGGGCCGATGCCGCCACACACGTACACTCGCTCCCCATCGACGGCCGACCCGAAGTGTCCGACCGGACGCGGCAGGCGCGACTCGCTCTCCCGCCAGGCGCCCGCGGGATCCGCGAGGACGAAGATGCGATCTGAGAGGCGGCGCTGTCCGCCGAGCCAGAAGGGCTTGTTCCACTGGGATCCGCCCCCGGCATACAGATTGCCGTCGAGCACCGCCGCGAACATGCCGGCGAATCCGGTGGCGTCCGGCAGGGGCGCAAGAGAAGTCACGGAGGCAGGGGTGCCTGTCGACGGCGATGCGGGCGAATGGGGGGAGAGCATGGCGAAAGCGAGCGCAGCCAGACCGGCGATCCCACGGCGGCGCCTGCGGTGCGAGGTCACTTCCATGCCCCCTCCACGCCATGGCTGCGACCGTACCAGTAGGCCAGAGGATAGAACGCCAGCGAATCGCCCTGCAGGACGTTCAGCATCCAACGCAGGGGTTCGGGCGTGGCGTTCTCGGGGTCCGCCATCCAGCGGAAATGGTCGCGATCGAGTCCGGCGAAACAGGCCTCCCGCCTCGCGCCCGCCTCGGTCGTCAGTGTCGGCAGGCGTCGCGCGACGATCGCGCTGCTCAGGGCCTGCCGCTCGCGGTTAGCAAGGAAGCAGATCGGGAAGATGGCGTGGTGGAAGAGGTAGTTGGTGCGCCACTGGGAGCGGGGCGTGACGGAGGGCGGGGCCTCGCGCCAGGCGCCGGTGGCCGCGTCGACCTCGATGAAGTAGTAGCTCATCAGGTCCTCACGCTGCCCAATCTGCGAGTAGCGCCACCACTGTTCGATGCCGCGACGGTAGCGATCCGCTCCGGCGGGTTCGAGATCCAGCAATTGATCGGCGCCGAACACCAGCTGGATGTGGAAATGGCGGTCCTCGGTGCTGATGTACGAACTGCGCCCGAGGCCCCAATAGGTCTCCCGCGGGGTCGGCATGGCTCCGTAGATCGAGTCGAGCCGCCGGAATTCCGCGAGGGCGTCGGAATCGCCGGTGACCTCGTAGGCCAGTCGGTGAATGACCGCCCAGGAAAACATGTGTCGCTGCGCGCGCGGATACGACTGTTCCAAATCCCAATTCTCGCCGAAGAAATTAATCCGGTATCCCCGCCGCCACCGCTCGGAGACCTCGCGCAGCATCTGCGCGATGCGCGGCCGGACCTCCGCGGGTGCATGCTTCCAGTAGCGGTAGAGACCCATGACCGGCCAGAAGTGTTGCTCGGTGCTGGTGTGGTCGGTTCCCTGACCGTAGTAGGGCTTGCAGAAGAAACCGGCCTCGCGCCGCTGTCCCGCCACGGGTTGCTCGACGATCCCGGCCTTCTGCCGCACCGAGGTCGCGCCGACCGGGCGCTTCTCGGTCAGCGCATAGTTTGCATCGATCGCCGCGAACGCGCGGCGCGCCAGATCAAGCGCGGCGGCCTCGCCCGTGGCTTCGTAGCGGTAGCACTGCGCGGCGAGGAACAGACCGGCGACCATCACACTGTTCTCGTGGCTGAGCCAGGCGTGTGGCTCCGGTCCCGCGATGGTCGAATCCTGCGGCTTGAAATCTCCGGCCACGAAGGGCCGCTCCTCGCGCCAGTTCGAATGCGAGTACATCATGCCCGCCGCATCGTAGTAGCGACGGTCCACGAAGGTCTCGATCGCGCGAATGCGCCCCTCGAGGCTCGGGATCCGTTCCAGACCATGCAGCGTCGGCCCCTCAACCGCCGCCGCAGGGGCGGCGGCGAGGAGACCGAGCAACAGGGCGGCTGGCGTCCCCCGTCGCCCGCTCCGGGGCGACGAGGAGGGGGCGGCCGAAGTCGTAACCACACTCGCCACCTCCGCAGCCCGGATTTCCGTCGCGGCTGCACTACTCCCTAACTCGCGACGGCAAATCATGGGGGAAGGCCGCGGCCGAGGGCGGCGAGGTGGTGGGCGTTACCAGGAGTACTTCACCGCGAAACGCACCGCCTGCATGTCGGCGGTCTGGATAAGGCCCGTCGCGGCAATGGCCACGATGTAGCGCTCATCCGTCACGTTGTCGATGTTCAGCTGGGTCTCCCAGTGCTTGTTCCAGCGGTACATGGCGAACAGGTTGAAGAGGCGGGGGAAGTCGATCAGGTAGTTGCCGTTTCGCTTGCCCGTCTGATCCATGATGCTGCCGCCGATTGAGAAGCCCTTGAGCGAACCACCCGTCCAGCTATACTTACCAAGGAGGCTGTACTTACGCGGAACGAAGTCGACCGCCTGCACCGTCGGATCGGCCGCGATCGAGGACTGTCCGTCGAAGTACGTGGCGACGACGTCGAAGTTGCCGTTGCCCGCACCGAGGCGCATGCTGAGATCATATTCCCAGCCCTTGCCCTTGTCCTGGCGCGACTGAATGATGCCCTGCACACCGTTACCGAGATCGCCGAAGGTGCGGACGTTCGTCAGCTCCATGTCGAAGTTGGCCATCGTCGCAAACAGGCTCACCTTGTTCGATACCTCGTAGGTATACTTCAGGCCGTACTCCGTGAGATTGCCCTCCTGATTATTGAGCGGTGGTCCGAGTTGGTCGTTCGCCGCAAACTTGTCCGTGAAGCCGGACTGGAGGAAGATGTTTTGGGCATTCGTGTAATAGGCGGAGAGATTCGGGAGGACCTTCACCACCACGCCGTACTTGTGAGTGCGGAACACAGTGTCCGGCCGATTCGTGATCACCTTAGTGACCATATTCTCGGTCGTGCCGCCCGGCCTGAACCAGCGCAGGCCACCGACCAGCACCAAGCGCTCCTGCAGGAAAGATAGATTCTCTTGGAAGTAATAGGAGTACGAGGTCGAGCGGTTGAGGGTGTCTTGCAGGTTGGGCAAGCCAGCGCCCGCACGCTTCACGGAAAAGTACGTGTCATCGTCCGGGAAACTATTCCTGCGCGTGTCCAAGGCAGGCATCGCGAGGACGGATTGGCCCTGGCGACTGAAGCCATACGACGCATCCACCCCGAGCGTCGTATCAAGCGCGAAGAAGTCCGTCGCGTAACGATGCAGATAATCGAGCTGCCCGTTGTGGGAGTAGTTGTCGATCGCCAGCGGGATGTCTTGCCGGTCCAGCATGTAGTTGTTCGCCTGCACGGTAATGCCACGGACGATTCTGCGACGGTCGACGAGGTTGCTGGCGAACCAATACGCGCGCAAATTACCGTTCTGCGTCAGTTTCGCGAGGAGCGTGGTGTCGATGAACGAGTCCTGATTCTTCCAGAACGCATCGCGCTTGCGCCCAGGCGAGAAACTCCTGCCCGAGTACGTGTTAATCTTGGCCTTGCCCAAGTTCTTCAGCGTCGGCGCCGTCCCTGACACGTCGAGAAAATCATTCCAGTAGAAATAGCCGGCGTCCTTATAGTAGTACCCATTGACGTAAAGGCTGATGTTGTTGCCGAAGTACATCGCCAGACCGCCACCGATGAACTTTCGGTCATCCTGATCCTCGATCTTCTTGTCGCGGTCTGCACGCTCACCGCCAAGCGTGAAACGGTAGTTCAACCGGAATTCCTCAGATTTCACCACTGGACCCGTCACGTTGGCTGCCAAGCGGAGCGAATTGCTGGTCCCAACGGTCGTCTGGATGCTACCGCCCGGGGTCGCACTGGCGCGCATCGTCACGAAGTTCACGGCGCCGCCGAGGAAGGAATTGTTGCCAATGATCAGTGCGCCCGGGCCCTTAATGACCTCGATGCGCTCGACGTCGAACATCGGATTGCGCTTGAAGGAACCCTTCGTCACGCTGTTTCGCAGGGAATTCATTGTGCGGAAGCCGCGGATGTTGACGTCGTCGTTGATCGTCTGGTTCCGCGTCACGCCGCTCACCCCAACTGCCAGCACCTGACTGACGTCGGTCGCGTTCAAGTCCTTGATCTGCTGCGCGGTGATGACCACGATACTAGTCGGCATGCTGACGAGGTCCTTCGCCGAACGGCTTCCGACCACGGTTTGGCGGGCCCGGTAGCTGTCGGTCACCTCTTCCTTCACCACGAAGGGCGAAAGTTCGACGGCCGGTTCACTGGCGTTCTCTGGCTTGGGCGCAGGCACAGCTTGCGCAAGCGCTGTTGCAGCGCCGGCGGTGGCCAGCAAGCTGGCGCACGCGAATGGAAGGAAACCTTGGGTGAGGTTCCGGGAGTGAGCTGGGTTCATTGGGTAGAAATCTTCGGCGGATGCCGCGGAGTCAAGTATACTCTCACATTCAATGTTCTCTCCCGAGTCAAGCCGATCGGCGTGCGCGCTCGCCCGAGCACCCGCTTTCGCTGATTCATCACTCAAAGCGGGTGTCAAATAAGGCGTGACATGAAGAACCACGGAAGCGGCGGACCGTCACCCACACCCAACTGGTCGGCGTATACAGCCGCATCTCGGTAGGCAGGCGTGCTCCCACAATCGGGTTGCGCAGCCGCGGCGGGCGAGTCTTCGTCGCCCTCTCGTCCAACGTCTCGTCCGCCCCACCCCTCATGGGCAACGCCCTCC